>Ga0068714_10000562_pt1 | contig 69263 bp, 60 predicted proteins | sample MTBNYHSulfiMetaG_FD_62988 | JGI IMG/M metagenome (GOLD analysis project Ga0068714, IMG submission 62988) | Enrichment culture microbial communities from rom New York Harbor, USA that are MTBE-degrading - MTBE-NYH (New York Harbor Sulfidogenic)... | ecosystem: Environmental > Aquatic > Marine >...
TATCGGCAAGAGCCTTTTCTTCGATGTGGTCGGCAGGGTCATCGTCAATTGACTCTTTCCCCGGCAGATTGTTCTGGAGCCGATGACCGGACTTGAACCGGTGACCTACTGATTACGAATTGACGACCTCCGAGCTCACACAACCTCCAGTACTCGGCAAGTTGATGAATTTGTTAGATTTAATCACTCCAGATTTTAGCCGATTTTATACGCCGACGGGATAATTTGGAAAACTTTTCACACACAGATCCACACACGGTTAAAGCCCACTTATCCTCACACTTATCCGATCAAATGAGAGTCAGGTTTTGATAGAGCAATGATTATATAAAGGGTGCTTAGGTCACTCGTGAAAAGCCATATTTACAAAATTCTTTACGAGTCCCCAAAAATATCATTATTAATTTCACATGTTATTGTTGTAATATCACTTATTATTTCTCCAGAACCGTTGCATACTGGACAGGTAAAATCACATTTTCTTCTTACACCCTCATAGAAACCAGTTCCCTCACAATCATTACATTTCACTTTACCCCGCGACTGCAGGCGAACCAATTTGAATGGCTTGGGACGACCACAAACCGGACAGTTTAAAACAAAAACACTAATCTCCTTGTTGCATGCTGGACATCGCTTAAGTTCATTTGGGTTGCATTCGATCATTCTATAACTCCATTATTCCTTACTTGTTTTCGAGAATTATTTACTATCGTATGGAACCCACCCGAGTTTAACTCTAATATTTTTACTTTTATAAATTATTAAATATCCTTTTCTATCCATGATAGCAACCTGCTCATCTACAATTTTTGAAAATTGATCGCGCGGTTTACCTCTTGTAACAATACTCCACAATTTCAAAATGTAGGTTGGTAGTTTTTCTCTGACGCAAGATCTGTTAGGTCTTGATTCAAGAACATCAATGATCATCTGGCGTATAACATCAGGCTTTACACTCAAAGCTTCACTAATATCTTTTGGAATATCAGAACCAGTTCTTTTGGCCCATAAATCTTGCTGCTTAGAAAAATCACCTAAAATTTTTGTGGCATGTTCATGTAAAATAGGCTCATTCACTTCCCCACCATCAGAAGATTCGTCATCAAAATAGTTGTCAAAATCTTCTTCAGCCTCTAGGTCATCTTCGGTTTCAGTATGCTGATCAGCTTGGTTAAAAATAGGCACAATTCCCATCTGATCCAGGAGTGACCATAGCGGTTTAAGTGAAAGGTCCGGGGAAGCATAATAGCGACTTTCCCGGATTCTGAAAAATTTCCATCCGCATCTTTCCAGCTTTCGTTGCCTTTCCATGTCAGCGGTATATGCATCTGCGCCATGCCAGAAGTCACCATCACACTCAACAGCAAGCTGCGACTTTTCCCCCTGAACGACCAAATCAATTCTTTTGTCTGCAAATTCGTATTGCGGCACTACTCGAAAACCATTACCCGCTATTTGAAGAGCTACATCCACTTCAAACCAACTATCAAAAGGGGCCGGAGCTCTTTCAATCATCCTGTTCGCTTGAAAAGCCCTCCCCCTTAGCTCTTCGGCATCTTCACCTAATGCTCGAACAATGTGGCTCGTCGGGTTCAAAAAATGTTCCAGCAGACGTCTCCTGAAACATTGACCACTTAGATGATTCATTGTTACTGAATAAAAGAGCCACATTTGGTCTTGAGCACGACTCGCGGCAACATTGAACCTTCTTTGGTCTGATGCTTTGGTCATTGCACCTATTGTTTCATTAGGAGCAGCAACCATGCTCAAAAAGATTATGTCACGCTCATCACCCTGAAAACTATATGGGTTGCCACATATGAGCCTCCGATTTTCCATTTCTTCGGCTCCGATTCTCTGGAGAAGTTTTTCCTCGATGTGATAGGCTTGCGCTTCTCCCTGAAGCACTATTACCCCCATGGTCATGCCTTGGTATCGATCATCCACACAGCACTTTTCGATAGTCTCAACAAGCGCATCGGCTTCAGGGCGGTTAATTACCCGATTCCCGGAACCCTCCCGGTAACCACCCTGAACAGCCATGGCCCTGAGAGGTTCTAGCCGGTCTGGCGGATATTGACGGAGCGGTATAAGAGGATCTGTGCGATAACAAAGATCGTTGCTAAATCGGATTATTTCAGGCATACACCTGAAATGTTCGCGCAAACTAATACTGTTACTGAAGCGGATACGTCCATGGTCAAATAGACTATTTTCGACATCAAATGATTGGAAATGATTAAAATCGTATAAATAATTTTGCTGTAACTGCTGCACCTGCTCTCTATTAATTCCAACAGCCTCAGGACTTATCTGCTTGTCATCTCCTACAACGAGAATCCGCTCGCCCAGATACAGCAAAGGAAGACCTTCAGGGCCACACTGAGAAGCTTCATCTACAATGATTACATCGAAAATCCCGGGACCAGCATCAACGGTTTCGTAAACTCGATGCAAGGGCATAATCCATGCGGGAACAGCGCCTCTACATTCATTAAGATACCTTTGGGCATTCTTTCTGCGGATGTGATCATATTTACCCTTACCAGTTTTGGTAATTTTATTTATCGTCTGCTGCCAGGACATCAGGTTCCTTCTGTGATCCTCCTTCATCCTGGTAAAACAAAATTGCCATGCCTTTACCGATGCAAGAGTTGCAAGATCACTTCTGATTTCTTCACCAAGTCTTTTCGAGTGCCTCTCAAGGCTATCAAGGTCAGCGTCCAAAAAATCCTTAAGCCAGGAACTGCCTTGTGCCCAAGACCATGCTGAAGGGAGATGCTTGAGGCGTTCCGCCCATAGCTGTGGTTCAATGCAACGGGCCAACTGCCCAGCCAGGCTAGGAGCCACTTCAGCAAGCTTACCAATCAGCTGCCTTTTCTTGTTTACGTTTTCAGCCTTCTTGCGAAGCTCTTCTGCCTCTTCAAGCAACTTGCAGTAGGAACCCGAGTCTCTTTCTTGGAATGCTTTAGAGATGCGGCCGTTGATAGGGTGGGCATTGATTCGTGTAGCAAGGTCGGACAAGCCATTCTGAAGTTGTAACAATTTTTGATTAATTGCCTTGTAATCAATTTGAGCAAGAGCAATCCGGCAGTCCTCCGTTAAAGAGTTTATGGAGGAATTATTTTCCCAGCGTGGTGCTCGTAAGCCATGAATCTGTTGCTGTTTTTCTTTAACCTTTTCACGCTTATCATACAAATTGACAATACTTTCTAAGGCTTCATGCAACTCATATATTTCTGCAATCTGCAATGGGAAGGGGCCATTATGACGATCAGCTTTTCCTTCCCATAATGCCCATACGTAGTTCAGTTCCTGATCGACGGTGAGGTAATAAATAAGTTTTTGCAGGGTATCGGAGTTGTTGCATTCCAGACCGTCCACTTTGACTTTTCCGATCAGATCACCATGTTCTCGCACCGTCTTTGGTTTGAAAATCCAGAAACCACCCCCTCCCCCCATGTCAAAATGCTTTTTTAGCTCTTTCGCATCGTGGAGGATTTTCTTTATATCCATATCATGAGGGATAGTTACATCACAATTTTCAACTTGCGCGGCAAGCTCATGCAGGTCACTGGCATGTTGCTTAGAAAGCCGCAACAACTCTTTCCACGGGGTATCCCTGTCGGTCAAAACATCATAAACAGCTTTTTCGATCCATGGCATTGGTCGCTGGCGCATAGTTTCACATGCGGCGGAAAAACCAGACAAATTTTGAAGCAATGGCTCAATTTTATCTCTACCAGCATGAAATAGAGTTTTTCCTTCTTGGCTATTGAGCCGTTCTTTCCCTTCCTCAGCTTTTCTAAAAGCTTCTGATTCCTTTTTGAAAGCAACTATTACTGCTTTCCATTCTGGAAACTGTTCTTGACCTGGCAAGAAAAGGCTAAGTTCCCTTTCTGTTTCCTGGTCGATATCTACAATATCCCTGCATAAACAATTGATATCATCCTGAGTTAACGGCAGATGATCTTCTTGAGTTGAAGTATCCGTGAACCATGTATAATTTTCAGCATCTTTACGCAGGGATCTTGCAATTTGTGCGGCTGTGCCTGAATATTGACCATCGGCAACATTATGCGTGAAAGTTTCAGATTCACGTAAAGCCATTATTTTGTTGTCAGTTGTAGCCTTATCTCTTCGATTTGCATCTAATCGATCTTCAAGGTCTTGGATTCGGCGACCGTTGCTTGCCTCTTCTCTCCGGTCAAGGCGTGTTAAAATGCCGGCAACACTTTTTTCAAGAGATTCCCGCTCTTCAGTGCCTTGACCGAGGAGATTTATACAAAGAGGCTTAATTTCAGAGGGGAGTTTGTCATGAAGAACCTGCAAGGCACGTGTCGTTTTTGCAGTGACCAGTACACGTTTACCAGTAGCCAGTAGATGACAGATGAGATTAGCGATTGTATGAGATTTTCCTGTTCCCGGGGGCCCTTGAACCAAGACACCTTTCTGCCTGTCGAGGGTTCGTATTATTCGACGCTGTTCATCGTTTGCAGGAAGGGGAAAGTAAACCTCCGCCGAAAAAGAACCAAGAGACGAAGAACCAGAATTGTTTTTGTCTTGCTCTCCGTTTTTCTCAGCAAGGCTCTCGCAAAGGTCCAGAAACTCATCAGGGATTGACTCGCCAGCTTCAACCTGTTTTTTGATTGATAGAAGAAGCTGCTCTAGACCGCGCATGGAGCGCTTTCTAAGAATTAATGCAGGAGCAAATTCTACAGTAGGTTTATTGGATAAACCTCGGCTCTCAGGCTTTATTCGGTCAGGCTGATATACACCTTGCCCACTATCTGCTAGCGAGTTTGCGATAGAAGTAAGAACTGCATCAATATCTATACGACTCCAAAGGTTAGCCCCTATAGCATTACGGCCATCCTCAACCAGTTGACGGGCATTCTGTGGTTGATCTTGAAGATCAAGCATATCGAGCTCAATATCAACCTGGTCTCCATCACTGGCCTGTTTAACCGTAAATCTTCCAAGGCGTGGCTCAAATTCAAGAGATGCTTTGGCAACTATGATATGTCTTTTAGCTTCATGTCCACTAGGAGTTTTCCAGTTTAAGAGCCCTTTGCAAAATACCAGCTCATATTCTTCCCCCAGTTTTTGCTGTTCTTGATATATGTGAAATAGGTTTGCATATACCTTTTGTACAGCGGAATACCGATTATACAACTCGGTCCATGGCATCCATTGCCTTTCAAGATAATCATCCCATGCTTGCTTAATATCTGGATAATTTTCAATATAGAGAGTTTCTGTAATTGTATCTTCTTCTGATGTTTCTTGGTTTTTTTTTGTGCGTTGGACAACTATGAAGTCATGCAGTCCCGGCAGGTCTTTTGTATTTCTAAGCGATTCCTGTTTCACCCAATCTGTACACTTTGTTGGGATTTTAGGAAGCTCTGGCTCTGAAATTTTTTTTACTTCTATCCATACATCGCCGTCATGATCTTCATCCTGCCCCCATGCTTGAGTAAAACAGTGCTTTGTTTCTTTAGGAATGTTGTGAATCCAAAGAATTTTTCTGTATTCGTCAAGGGTCCGAACAATTTTAGTGTTGATCCTGGCAAGGGCGGTAAGGTATTCGACAAGTCGAATGATTTTATCAGTGTTTTTGTCCTGTCTCTCATTCATGCCGAATCTCTTTACAGAATGGAAGTGGTCTAATTTCTTTGGCGAGCGCCAAGTTCAGCAACACCGGCTTTTCCTTCTTATCGTTTCAATCCCTCAATTTCCCTGCGCATATTTTGAAGCTCCTGCTGCAGCTTCTTGATTTCATCGGTAGGTTCCTTCTCCTTGCGAGAGGATTCCAGGACCTGGTGGTATGCCGAAATATTACTCATCAAAGCCTGGCGAAACGGTGTATCGCTCTCCAGAATCCTTTTCGCCATGCCTATGAAATCGGAAGAAAAGTATGCCTCATCCTCCCTGGTTTCGACCAGACCCACGCCATGATCCATCCCGCCAAATGGAGTGCCTTGGCCTATTGACCTTCCCTCAATAATCTGACGTCCAAGGGCAAGCATTTCCTCAAAGCTCACCCCCAGCGCATCGGCAATACGTTCCTTCAACTTCTGACCGGCATTCTTCCTTGAGCCGAGAATATCGCTCAAGTGGTTAGGGGTCATGCCCACACGGGCGGCTAATTTCTGTTTGGCCCCCCTTCCCTGGGCTTTCAGCTTTTTCTGTAGCGCCGCAACAAAGCAATCATTCGAAGTTTCCATACTTCTTTTTTAAGCAATGAGCTTAATTTTCGCAAGTCTAAAATTTGCTTAATTTTATGTTGACATAATTTTGCTAATTTCTTAATTAAATGTCATGAAACGCGGAACGCTTAAGAATATCGCTGCATTTTGCCGGATAACACCTCAGCATTTCAGTGACATTCTTGGCAGAAGAAAGAGGCCATCCTTCCGCCTTGCCGTCGCTCTTGAAGAATACACCTCGGTCTCACGAGTGACCTGGGTCTGGGGGCAACGTCACGAGTTGCGCGAAGCCCTTGAAGAAGCCAGCCGCGAAGAAAAAATCGGCAGAGACCCTTCTGTCTGCAGGAACCAAGGCGAATGTGCTCACGCTGCAAACATCACTACGGCCGTAATCGTCCAGAATAACCAGGAAAATCGATGTGGGCAGGGACCAGAAGGATAATAAGGGAGTCCCTGTGTTGCCGGCAGTACTCAAGCCATATGACTGTGTTGAGCTGCCATCCTCTGCCCAGCGAAACCATGTCGCCCCCAACGCATGTTTCCAGTCGGCGCTATTTGGCATGGTCGCCAGAGGCCGCCGCAGATATCTCAACGGCCGCGGAGTCATTTCTTTCAAAGGCATATCTATCTCATACACCGGAGAACAGCTTGATCAGGGCGATCTTGATGTTTTCATCCATGCCATCTACCTGACCGCTAAGGCGGAAAACAACCGTCGTCCTGACGGTCTGGTCAATTTTTCCGTCCGCGGTTTTCTGGCCGCCATCGGGAGGAAGCCTGGAAAATCAGGCCAGCAGTGGCTCCTGAACTCGATCCGTCGGTTGTCTGCCACCAATGTTGAAATTCGTTTTGAGGATCATCGACCTTTTTCCTCATACAGCGTCTACGGGGGCTCCCTGATCAACGATTATTTCTATGACCCTGGCAACCAGAAATACTATTTGCGGGTCAACTCCTGCCTGAGCTCACTCTTTGACCTGGGATGGACCCAGTTGTGCTGGCGACAACGCCTCCAACTCTCCAGCGACCTGGCCAGGTGGCTGCACGGGCTCTACAGCAGCATCCAAGCATACCCCATCAAGGTCAGCAGCCTGCTGCTGGTCAGCGGCTCGAACTGCGCGCGTTTGCGCAAGTTCAGGGAACGGCTGAAATACGCCCTCGACGAACTGGTCACCATCGGTGCCATCCATTCGTGGAAAATCGATTCCCACGACAAGGTGCATGTGTATCGCCATGACAAGAAAAGTTAGCCGGCGTGGCATATCGGGGGCGTCTGCATGGCATAGCAGGGGCGGTTGCGTGGCATATCGGGGGCGTTGCCGTGGCATAACTGGGGCTCACCCGTGGCATGGAAGGGGCGGGGCGCGGCATAGCGGGGGCGATACTCGTGGCAAAGCAGGGGCGCTGGGTGTGGCGTAGCAGGGGCGCACCCGGCCCTTTCTCTCGATAAAAATCTAATAATTTCCAAATGATGCCTTGAAGGCGCTCAAGGGATAAAAGCTTCTTAAAAATTCTTTAAAATACAATTGCGAGGAGGGGAGGAATGTCTCGTGCGAAGCAATGGAAAGCGGCCATCAGTTGGGTCCAGGCGAACAAGGATTTGATCCGCTGTATCGCGGCCCCGTATGCCAAATATATGGCCATTGAAGACACGGATTTAGAGCACGAAGCGACTCTGAGTGCCTTCCTGGTTTTCTCGTTAATGGCCGAGAAAGGAGAACCGGAATACAGGTTCGGCGCCTATTTCCGTGTTCAGTTCCGCAACCAGTGTTACCTGATGGCAAAAGGCAGCATGGTGCTCATTGTTGACGAGGATACCGAGAAGCTAACAGACACAAACGAAGCTCCTGACCCTGAACCAGAAAAAAAAATCATTGCCGGTGCACTCAGGAAAATGACCAACCGGCAGCGTCAGGTTTCCCAATGGATACTGGATCAGCCGGGTCCGGTAAGCACGACCGTGATAGCCAGACACTTTGGTACCGATGACAGGGCAGTCCGTCGCATTCTAACCCATGCCATCAAACGACTGGAAACAAGAAGCCATGCACATCCTGCAGTACGCCGCGACATCCGCTCTGCCGCTTAAAACACTGAACTGGATGGTCCAGAATCAGTTCATCCACAACCCACTCTCCGCCGAGGACCTGATCGGCCTGCAGCTATTGGAGAAGGTGTGGGGGAAGCGGGAAATCCTGAGAACCCAGTTGGCAGGGTTTTCCAGAAATCGACGGCTCAAACTCATCGATTCAGCCGACCTCCCAACAAAGTGGGAGCGGTACGCCATGAGCCGTCTGCAGAACCTCCAACCAGGAAGCCAGCTTTCCATAGAACGGCTCATCAATGAAATTGAACTTACCTTCGATTTCATCCTGAATGCCTCACACATAAAGCGGCTGTATCAGATCAGACGAAAAGTCTATAACCGGCGCCATGCCGAACGGCGCAAGGATGGTTCAAATCCTGCAAAAGAAGATACTGAAAACCGGCAGACAATATAAAGAAACGTAGTTTCTTTACCTTTCTCATTCAGCATGCTGTTCCGCTTGGAAAATACTTCCCGCTGATCTCCTGAATCTCAAAAAATAAATCGAACTGGACTCCTTTTTTTTACACCATTTTTTCCAAGAAATTACCCGGCGGCCAATAAGTGTAGATAGAGGTCGGGAATTCCACCTGCTACCACCTTTCCCGTTTCCTCCTCCTGCGGCGTTCACTGACATTTTCCGGCAGGGGCGATAGCAGCGCCGCCTATCGTGCCTGCCAACTTGTGATATGAACATTCTGCTCACTTTTACAGTTCTGATCGGCATTATGCTGGCACCGGCATGTTCACGGGCACTGGAAATCCGACAGGAGGTGTACACATACCTGATGGCGGTAACCCAGAACGTCACCTGTGAAACCTTTGTCATAAACGAGAATTCTTCCGCTCACCAGAAACCGGGCAACCTGTCCTTTTCAACCGGGAGCAAGCCGTTCACCCTGTATTTTCAATTCAACAGCGCTGTTCCTGCTCCTGCAGAGATGAGCAGCCTGCTCAATAGATTGAAACGGCGCGGTTTTTCACCCGATATACCTCTGAACATTACGGGACACGCCTGCGAACTCGGCAAGGATCAGTACAACCAGGCGCTCTCCCTGCGAAGGGCCAGGACCGTGGCCGACCTGCTTCTGACCAGCGGGTTCACCGTGGCCGAGGTTTCGGGCAGAGGTTTCCGTAATCCTCTGACCACCGATCCGGAGCAATACTCCCTGAACCGCAGAGTAGAGATATCTCCAGCTTCAGACAAGAACGACAACAGCCCCGCTTTCCGGGGTCGCTGACACCAACCATCCAAGGAGGAAAAGATCATGACCAGTTTCACGAACCAGGGCGACCACACCCGCAAAACCACCATTCTTATGGCGCTGGCCATTCTCGGCACCTGGTTTCTGCTGCCGGGCAACGTCTTGGCCATGGCCGTGCCAGCGGCCGGGTCCTTTGCCTATGACCTCTATGACATCGGCGTGAACCAGATCCTGCTCGGCCCCATCGGCTTCATCGCCGGGGTGGCCTGCATGGTCTTCGCTGCCATTCTGGCCATCCGGCAGATGATCCTGCCGGCGGCCGGGGTGGTGCTGGGCGGGGCGTTCCTGCTCAAGGCGGACAGTGTCGTCCAGACCATCGGTGCGCTGATCGGGTAATCATGGCCACGAACTCATTCAGCCAACGGTTCCCCCAATATCTATCGAAACCGTTCCAGATCCTCTGGTTCGAGGTGGACGAACTGGTGATCTTCCTCTTTTCCCTGACCCTGGCGCTCATTTACGGCGGGTTCATGTGGATCGTGTTCCTGGTCACCCAGTATTTTTACACTCGGACCAAACGGCAGAAATCGCGCGGGTTCCTCAAGCATGTCCTCTACATGCTCGGGTTCCTGAAGCTGAACAACTACCCCGACTATTTCCAACGGGAGTTTCACGAATGAGGACCTCCATCTACCTGCAGAAGGCGAGCAACCTCTTTGTCGAGAACCGGCTGCTCAAGTCAGTGATCGTGGTCATGGCCCTGGCCGTGGCCTTCAACTCGCTCCTGGTCTATCGGGCAGTCCGCTACCAGCGGGTGGTGCTCATTCCGCCGCAGATGACCGGGACAGTGGAGTTCGTCCAGGGTCGGCCCACGGACACCTACATCCGGGACATGAGCAGAAGGATCGTCAACCTGGCGGCCACCTACTCCCCTCCCACCGCCCGGGCGCAGTTCGAAGAGCTGCTCTTCCACTATGCGCCGGAGGAGTACCCCGATGCGTCGCGGAGCTGGTACTCCCTGGCCGGAAGGGTGGAAGAGTCACAGGTCAGCTCAGCCTTCTACCCCGAGAAGATCGCCGTGAGCGAAAACGCCATCGAGATTTTCGGCAAGCTGACCCAGTTTGCCGGGGATACGAAACTGAGCGATACAAGCAAGACCTACCTGATCGACTACCAGATCCGGGACGGCAGATTTTTCATACTTGCCTTCAGGGAGAAAACTCAGGCACAGCCAGAGGAGGAACGAAAATGAACAAAACCTTTCTGCTTATTGCTGCAGGCGCCGTACTGTTAAGCGGCACAACTGCCCTTGCCGACGGCGTGATCACCGCCGAGGTCCCGGCAACGGTGGAGTTGTCCAACCGCGATGTCAACCGTATCGTCTGCCCAGGCCAGATGAACGATCTGATTTTTTCCCAGGAAAAGGGGCTGACTGGCCATTTTGCCGGCAACAACGCCTTCATCAAATTCAAGATTGAGGAAGCAGGGGGTGAGCGCATCTATGCCGAGGAGTCCAGCGAGCTGTTCGTCGTCTGCAGCGGCGCGGTCTTTACCCTGCTGGCCACCCCCAGGGACATTCCATCCGTCACCCTTAGACTGGCCGCCCCCCAGGGCGAGAGCTTCAAGCAGAACATCGCCCATTACAAAAACCTGCCCCTGGAGAAACAGGCCCTGCAGCTTATCCGCGAGGCATATACCGGGACCTACCCCTCCAGTTACCGGATATCGGGACCCGCCACCATCGTCCAACTCTCCCCGGACCTGGAGCTCAAGCTAATCCAGACCGTGGACGTTGAGGGCGTGGGGCTGCGTCTCAAAAAATATCAGGCTACGGCCGTTGCCCAGGGGCAGGTGACTCTGGAAGAAACCCTCTTTCTCGCGCCTGCGGTCAGTGACTCCATCCTGGCCGTGGCCGTGGAAGAGCACAATCTCAAGCATGGCGAGACCAGTCGGGTCTTCGTGGTTGAGAAAAAGGAGACCCCGCAATGAATCTCAAAGAGCGCTTTGACCAGCTCACCCCAGCCAGGAAAAAGACCGTGATCTGGTGCCTGGCCGGAATCGTCATCCTGGTCATCACCATCACCGGCTACAACTCGCGTTCAGGGAAAACCGAAACGAAGGCTGCCCGGCAAGCGACCCAGGAGATCCAGCTTGAAGCGGACATGATCGAGAAAACCATGCTCAAGGAACAACGGCAGGAACTGAATGAACTCAAAAAAACCGTCCAGAATCTGGAAAGCGGCCTGCAGAAACTCGATGAACATGCCAGCAAGAATCAGCTCCCGGAGATCCCCAGTGCTGACCAAGTGGCACAACCAGCCGCGATCGCGTCTCCGTCTGTTGAACCGAACCGTGAAGAGCAATGGCCGGAGCCTCCGAACCAGGCCGGTATTCCGCTCACGCCTGCCCCGAAGGAGAAGAAAATGATCGGCGAGATCAGTGTCCTCTCCAACCAGGCGGCAACCACAGTAGAAGCCGACCAGAAAAAAAAAGCGCGGACGGTCTATCTCCCGCCCTCGTTCATGGAGGCGAAGCTGTTGACCGGGTTCGATGCGGCGACCTCGGGCCAGGGAAAGAACAATCCGGAACCGCTGCTGCTCCGAATCCAGACCCCGGCTGTGCTGCCCAATGACGTCAAGACCAACCTGGCCGGCTGTTTCGTCATGGCCGAGGCGGTCGGCCGGCTGGACAAGGAACGCGCCGATGTCCGGCTGGTCTCCTTGTCGTGCCTCAGCAACGAGGGCAAGGCGATCATCGACACCACGGTGAAAGGGTTTGTCACCGACACAGATTCCAAGGTCGGCCTGTCGGGACGGGTAGTCTCGAAGATGGGCGCGGCCACGGCCCGGACCATCGTCGCCGGGTTCTTCGGCGGCATGGGTGACATGCTCAAGGCCACTGCCACCACGCAGTCGGTTTCACCCCTGGGCACGACCACCACCGTGGATTCATCCCAGGTCGCCAAATACGGGGTTGGGGGCGGACTCTCCGAGGGTGCCCGCAGCCTGCACGACTTCTATCTGAGCCTGGCCCGGCAGGCCACCCCGGTCATCGAGGTGGGCGCGGCCAAGGAGATCACGGTGATTGTTTCCGAAGGTAAAGAACTTGAGATACGGGAGATTGAACACGATGAAACCCTGTAAGATGCTGGTCCCGGTCCTGGCCGCCGTCATACTGTCCGCCTGCGCGCCGGTGAAGGATGTCATCAACCCCTACAATGAGGATTTCAAATGCAGGGCAAAGGATGATGCGGGCAAGTGTATAGACACCCCGACTGCCTACCAGGAAGCCCGATATCCTGAAACGAAGGAGGGCCAGCCCGATCCTGGGGATGCGATGAAGCAGGCTGCCCAAGACAAGCGGTACAAGCTACTCACCGAACTGCTGCAGGAGCCGAAGAAACCGGTGCTACAGCCACCGAAGATTCTCCGGGTCCTGCTTCTGCCCTACCAGGGCGAACAGGAAGAGCTGTTCATGACCCGCTTTGTCTATGTGAAGATCGAAGATTCGCGGTGGGTCCTCACCGACCTGGCGGAGAAGTGACCATGTTCGCGCAGCTGATCCAGCGGGCCGTCTTCGGCCCCGGTGAATATCTGAAGCAGAGCGACCTAGAACAACTGACCCGGCGCCATCCCTTCTCGGCCTATCTCAATTACCTGGCCTATGATCCGGACTCGGAACTCTACCTGAACCAGGACGGCAGCCTCGGTATGCTCTGGGAATGCTCGCCGGTCATCTACGCCGGCCCCAAGACTGTCATGGCCCTGGAAGGGCTGTTTCGGGCCGGCGTGCCCAAGGGCAGCGTCATTCAACTGATCTTCCATGCAGACTCCCATATCGAGCCGCTGCTCGATCGGTACCAGGCGAGTCGAACCAGAAACGACGCTATCGTCCTGTCCAGCACCCAGGAGACGGTAGATTTTCTGGCCAGGGGCAAGAAGGGGCTGGAGGCCTCCAGTAATATCCCGGTGCGCCGGTTCCGGCTCCTGGTGGCGGTCAAATTGCCGGGCAACTGCCCGGAACTGCCCGATCCCGGTGATTTCACCGATGCGGGCAAAATTGCCCCTTATATGGATATCCGGCGGCAGATCAACGAGACCCTGAAAGCGGCCCTGCTCTGTCCACGACCCATGAAACCCGGCAATCTGCTGGAATGGCTGCGCCGTCTGCTCAACCACTACCCGCCGGGCTATCCGGAGGAGAACTTCCGCACCTACGCTACCGGGGTCCCCCTGCGGCGGCAGATCATCAACAGTGACACGGTGATCCGGGAAGAGGGGGACCATATGCATATCGGCGACAACTACTTCTGCTGCACCACCCCAAAGACGGTGCCGAGCGAGGTCGATCCCCTGCAGACCAACACCCTGTTTGGCGGGATCTGGGGTGTGGTCTCGGACGCCGACCAGATCAAGACCGATTTCCTCTATACCTTCAATATCGTCTTCGAACCGAACCTGGAGGCGAAGATCCACGCCAAGTGTAATCTGCTCCTCAACCAGCAGGCCGTCGGGTCTCTCTCTCCATTGCTCCGGCGCAAGCAGGAGGAATACCTCTCAGCCGCAGACGCCCTGGAGCATGGGGTGAAATTCGTCAAGATCATCCCGGTGATCTGGGTCTGGAGCAGTGAGCTGGAAAAGGCCCGCGACTCCTGCACCCGGGTGCGCCGGCTCTGGGAGAATCAGGGCTACATTATGCAGCAGGACAACATGATCCTGAAAATCCTGTTCCTCTCCTCGCTGCCCCTCAATCTCTACACCGCCGGACGGAATCTGGACACCCTGGAACGGGACTTCATCGCACCCATCACCTCGGTGACGCCGATCCTGCCGGTCCAGGCTGATTTCGCCGGGTCCGGCGGCGAGCCGAAATTGATCTTCACCGGCCGGAAGGGCCAGATGGTCACCCTGGACTTCTTCGATTCCGGCACCACCAACTACAACGTGCTCTGCTGCGCCACCTCAGGTTCGGGCAAGTCGTTTCTGGTCAACTTCATCGCCTTCAACTACTACGCCTGCCGGTCCCTGGTGCGGATCATCGATATCGGCGGCTCCTACCGGAAGATTGCCAATATGCTGGGGGCCAGGTACCTGGATTTCCAGCCGGGCACCGATATGAGCCTCAACCCCTTCACCTCGATCCGGGAGCCGGACGAGGAACTGAAGAGCGTGGCCGCGGTCTTCGCCCAGATGGCCTATTCCAACTCGGACACAGACCGCTGCGACGATACCGAAATGAACCTGATCAGAAACGCGGTGCGCTGGGCCTGGCAGCAGAAAGGCCATGAGGCGGACTCGGACACAGTCTACGAGTTCCTGATGCGTTTTCCCGATATCCCCGGTGCCGACCTGGATGAAATGGCAGGCAACCCGAAGCTCGTCGAGGCGGCCCGGAAACTGGCCTTCAATATCCGGGAGTTCACCAGCCACGGCTTCCACGGCCGGTTCTTCACCGGCCCCAGCACCTTCGATATCCGCAGCGACGAGTTCGTCGTTCTGGAACTGGAGAACCTGAAAGTTCAACCGGACCTTTACCGGGTCGTCACCCTGCTGGTGATCAATGCCGTCACCCAGGACCTCTATCTGTCCGACCGTTCCCGACCGCGGCTGATCATCTTCGACGAGGCCTGGCAGTTCCTGGACAAGGCCGCCATGCTCGCACCGGTCATTAACGAGGGATATCGGCGGGCACGCAAGTACGCCGGCAGCTTCATGGTCATCACCCAGTCCGTCCTGGACCTGGAGAGCTTCGGCGAGGTCGGCAGCGTCATCAACGGCAACTCAGCCTTCAAGCTCTTCCTCGAATCCTCGGACTTCGACCAGGCAAGGAAAAAGGGGCTGATCGATTACGACGAATTTACCATGCGGCTCTTGAAAAGCGTCAAGTCCAACCCTCCACGGTACTCGGAGATTTTTTTCGATACCCCGTTCGGCTTGGGCGTGGCCCGGCTGGTGGTCAACGACTACGCCTATTTCATCTACACCTCCAAGGCCAGCGAGATCGCGCTGATCGAGCAGATGGTTGCAAAGGATAAGACCTACCACCAGGCCATCCGGGAGATGGTCAGGCTGAGGCAGCGCGGTGAACTGTAGGAAGGTCATCATGCTTTTGATCACCCTGCTGGCCACCAACACCCTCCATGCGGCAGTCAGGGAACTGAATACTGTGGGCGGGACCTACCCGGTCATCGAGGAGGATTTCCTCGCGGAACTGAAGCAGAGTGCAATGAACACGGACCAACTCCGGGAAAATATCCAGAAATTGATCAGCGAATATCAGCCCTCCGGTGTCCAACCCCTGCCCCGGGCAATGGCAGATAGAACCTTTACGGTCGATATGGCCTATACCCTGGAGGAAAACATCACCGATGGTGAAGGCAGGGTGACCTATCCGAAGGGATACCGCTTCAATCCTCTGAAGTATGTCAATCTGCCCGGTGGCCTGGTGGTCATCGACGGGGGCGATCCCCAGCAGGTGGAGTGGTTCAAAGCATCGCCCTATTCAGGTGATCACCGGGTCAGGCTTCTACTCTCAAACGGCAGGGCGGCGGAACTGATCGACAAACTGCAACGGCCAGTATTCTATCTGACCGATGATATCGCCAGGCGACTGCAAATTAAAGTCGTCCCCGCCCTGGTCATTCAGCAGGCTCAGACGATGCAGGTACGTGAAATTTACCTGCCGCAAGAGAAAGGCAAGTCCGATGAACGCAAGTAAGACGATCGGCATCCTCCTGTTGGTGCTATTGGCAGGCACCCCGGCCTACTGCAAGTCAGGAGTACCGTTCAACCCGTTGACCGATATCCACTGGGAAGAAATCGAATTTCAGATCGAGGGGATCTGCATTTGCCCCCGGCCGCCGCCGGTGTTCTTCGAGGTCGGGCTGATCGTCAGCTACTGGGAGCCGTTTCTCCTGGCGGACACGGTTTCCGTCCCTTTTTACTCGCCCATGCTGGGCGAATCCTTCGGGACCGCGGCCATCGACGAGTTGGGAGGCAAGAATAAAAGCTCCGATGCTGCGGAGATTGCCAACGAATCGACCTTTGCCCAGGCGCATGCCTACCTGGTTCCGCTGATGTCGGGAATCTGCAACCGCTACGATTACGGGATGTGGCTGACTGAGTTCGACGCGCTGTGGCAAAGCGACGAGCTGTCGATGATTATCCATCCCGAAGCGGCGCTCTATGCCAACAAGGTGATGCAGATGGCCTGCATGGCGGACGCCGCCTCGGTCAATATCGGTTGGCCGCTGGATTTCATGCCTTGGTGCCTGGGCAGCGGCGGTTCCTCCTATCCCATGACCGGCCATGTGGACAACGACAACATCGTCCAGGCCAACTCCACGGCCGTGGCCCGGCTGATATACAAGCTGAACCGGCTCTTCATGATCTGTGATCCGGCCGACAACCCCTGCGGCTGCATGCCCACCCCGGTCTGGATCAAGAGTCACTACAAGCTGCATACGGCCAGGCCCGGAAACCGTTCGCCCGCCTGGCCCATCGGCAAGAGCGCAAAATTCTACGACACCGCGCTGAATCCCCCTTACATGGGAGAACTGGGCTCCAACGATGAGTTCCTGTGGGTGGTCTACCGCAAACAACGCTGCTGCACATGCTGCCAATGATTTTTTTGCTTCTTTTCATGCTCTGTACTGCAACGCTGGAACCCAGGATAGCCAGTGCTGAGGGTCCTGTTCCAGACGTGATAGAGAAAGCCCGGCAGCAGGCTGGAAAAATGATCCTGCCCGTGAACAGACTTACCGAGGACGAACAGCGAGCAGCGGAACAGAGCGTCGAGATATTCCAGTCCCCTAAGTTCCAGGAGAAGCTGCACTGCGAGCAGCAGCGGCTGGAACAAGATGTGTTTACAGATGTCGTTTCCCAGAGCAAACGCCCTGGCGCAGAACGCAAAACAGATAATGTTCCGCCAACGGGCAGAATTTATCTGTTTCTCTCCAGTTCGATACCCGAAGAGACCGTCCGTGCCTATATCGCAACCATTGCCAGGTCGAAAGAAATCGAAATCGTCCCGGTGCTGCGCGGCCTGGTCAAAGGCATGGATTTTCAGGCATCGGCTGGATATTTCAATCGGATACTGCTGGAAGACCTGGACTGTCGGGACACGCGGGAGATAAAGTGCCGGCGCTACCAGGTCCCGGTCAAGATCGATCCGTTCCTCTTCGACCGTTACGGGATTACCCGGGTGCCAACGCTTGTCTATGAGGGAGACAAGGATACGTTTCTCATCCAGGGCGATGCCAGACTGATCTTTCTTCTGGAACGGATCAACCGGGAAGCCCATAGCCATGAACTGATTGACCTGATCGACAAACTGCGAGGTGGACATTGAGTGAAAAAGTTCCTGAACAACGAACCATCTTGAGCTACCTGGAGGTAGCAACCATAGCATTGGTAATGTCAGCGGCCATGGTTTTCGGCTATGACCATTTCTATGCCCAGAAGATCAGAGTTCTTGACCTGAAGGCATATCTCCGCACCCAGAAAGCACTGCTTACTTCCAACGAGATCAGCGAAGAGGAGCTGAAGGCAGGGTTGGATAAGGTGGAAGAAATACTGAACAGTGAACCGGCCAACCATGTGGTGGTGCTCAAAGACGTGGTACTGCGCAATGGCGATGAGATCGATCTCCGCTAATGGGGACAAGCGGCTGTTCAGGAGACTGACCGGCCGGGAGAAGGCCATTGCATTGGTCGTCTTGGCAGCCTTGCTGGTCGGTGTCTGGCTGCCGGGCCGGATCATTGTGGCGACCAGCGCCTCACTCGACCATCGGGTCTTTTTTCTGGTACCCACTAGTACCATCAAAACCGGCGACTATCTGGTATTCCACCACTACGATTCGACCTTTCTGCCGCAAGGGCTGAACCGGGACAACGACAGGCTGATCAAGCAGGTGGGCTGCGGACCCGGCGAGACCCTGACCAGTGACGGGGAAAGACAGTTTTTCTGCAACGGCATACTTTTCGGCAAGGCACTGGAGCAGGACAGCAAGGGGCAGACTCTGCCGCGGTTCCGCTATTCCGGCACCGTGCCGGCCGGGAGTTTCTTCATGGTGGGCGCGAACCCTCGCAGTTTCGACAGCAAATACTTCGGATTTATCCATGCCGACGACATCCTCTACAAGGCTTTGCCGCTCTGGTGACCTGCTCAGGCTCTGCCTGGCCTTCTGTCTGCTTTTCTTCAGCGTACAGACTGGCGCGGCTGCGGCCGGTAGTGCGGTGGACGATCCGCAGGAGGGGAACAGATTCTACAGCGACACCAAGCATGGCTGGTTCTGGTATGAAGACCCACCGGCGGTACTGGAAGAGGAATCGGAAGAACCCGAGATGCAGCCGATAGACCAGAAAGCTTCCCAGACGATCCGCAAGGAGCCATCCCTGGACAACTATTCCATCGAGACATTGTGGAACATGCATCCTGACGAGTTCCAAAACCTGTTGAACGGCCTGCAGAAAAAGGCCGTCCAGGCGCCGAACGAACGAAACATCCTGGAGTATCTGACCATGCAGGATGTGGCCCGGCGCAAGGCCCTGGCCTACACCAACGCCGTCCAGTATGTCACCCAGAAGCACACCGGGCTCTTCAACATCAATCAGGTTTATCCCGTGGCCGGGCCTGGAGTTTCGGCCAGGGTTCAGCTGCAGCAGAAGGAAATAGCCGGGACGATCAATCGCGCACGGGACGACCATGCCCTAATCATGTTCACCAGCCCCGGTTGCCCCTACTGTGTCCGCCAGGAACAGATCCTGAGCTTTTTCGCCGAACGGTACGGCTGGCAGATCAAGACCGTCGATATCAGCAGGCAGCCGGAGGCCGCGAGCCGGTTCAACATCACCGTCACCCCGACCCTGCTTCTGATCAAACGCGGCCAGGACGCATCCATGCCCGTGGCCACCGGGGTGATTACCCTGTCCGAGCTGGAGCGAAAGCTCTACCAGGCTATCCGCTACCTGCGCGGTGAGACCTCCATGGATTCGTTCATGACCTATGAGTTCCAGAAGGGCGGCGCCTTTGATCCCGCCTCGATCCTTGGTAAAAAACAGCCCTGGAAAGATACACCATAGCAGACATCCCGGAGGGACCATGATCCACCGACGCATCATCGTTGCCATACTCGTCATGCTCATGCTGCCCGGTCCGGCCTCGGCGGGTTGGGTTGACGACTGGCTGCAGCAGCGTACGACCACCGCGCCCAACTACTTTGCCGGCCAGCAGCGGGGATACTATTCCGGCGGCTCATTCAACACCCGCTGGCCGAACCGGAACGACTATCCCGTAACGGTGGAAGCGCCGCGCATCAAGAGCGGCTGCGGCGGCATCGATATTTTCCTGGGCGGGTTCAGCTTCATGAACAGCGACTACCTGGTCAGCAAGCTGCAGAGCATCCTGGAGAATTCAGCCTCCGTAGCCTTTGACCTGGCGCTGAAGACACTCTGCGAACAGTGCGCCAACACCATCAAAAATTTCGAGGCCCTGTCGGACAAGCTCAACAGCATGCAGATCGACGAGTGCGCATCGGCCAAGGAGCTGGTCGGGGTGGTCATGGACGAGAATGGCTTCCACTCCACCGAGGTCATGCGCGAGAAACTCGGTACGGCCATCAAGGAGAACAAGCTGGTCCAGGGTCTCGGTGAGATGTGGGATATCCTCGGCAAGGAGGATCGCGCCAACAACAACCAGCCCCAGACCGCTGACGTGGCCCGGGTGACCAACGGCTGTAATGCCGATATCCGGAGTGTCTTCCTGAACGGCGGCTCGCTCCTGGACAATGTCGGTGGCCGGATGAACCTGCCCGCAAACCATATCAGCCTGATCCGGGGTCTGGTGGGCGATGTTAAACTGGAAGGCCAGATCAATGCCTACAAGGTCTCATATGAATCCCCCTGTCCCGAGAACAACCCCGACGACATCAAGGCCTTTGCCAGCGGCAATGTCTACGCCAAGGATGCCGGCGGCAGCTGCCGGCAGATCAACGATGCCAACCGGGACCTGGTCCGGTATGTCAGCACCACCCTGACCGGGATCGCGGACAAGGTGGCGAACAAGGGGACCCTCAACGCCACCGAGCGGACCTTCCTGGAGACCACCCCGCTTTCGGCCCTGCCCATCATCAAAACGGGGGTGGCCACCGACACGCGGGATGCGGTCATCACCAGCCTGGCCGAGATCACGGCCAAGGCCTACAGCCTGCAGATGCTCTCCGACCTCTATATCCGCGCCGAAGCCGTCGCCCGCAAGGCAAAGGAGATGCTGGAGAAGAAGGCCGGGCCCGCACCGGGCCAGCCCACGGAAAACTGTGCCGCCGTCGTGTTTGCCGAGCATGCCGACCAGGACATCTCGCGGATGCTGGCCACGATCAAACAGCTGCAAGAGGCGGCCCGGGCCAGCTATGTCGCTGCGGCGGACGAGATGAACACCATCCTCAGCTATCTGGAGCACATGCGCAGGATCGAGATGCAGATGACCGCGGAGATAACCCGCCGCTACGGCAAGGACGTGGCGGATCGGCTGCAAATGTGAGACGCCGGCAAACATGAGCAAACCTGCCCGCATCGTCATTCCCATTATCTGTCTCCTCCTGCTCCAGGCGACCTCTGCCTTGGCGCTGGACATGGAATTCTACACCTACGGGGGGTTCAATCCCATTGTCCAGGCCTTCACCAGGGTTGCCCTCATCTTCAGCGATGCAGGCTATCAGGGGCTGCTCTTTGTCATCATGGTGCTGGGTCTGGTTGCCGGCGCCTCAGCCTGGCTGGCGCGGGCCGCCACCGGGGCCCGGGTCGTGCCCCTGGTCTGGGCCGTACCGGTGCTGACCGGCGCGGTCCTGTACCTGGCCCTGTTCATGCCCAGGGGCAACATCACCGTCTATGACCCGGTGCTGAACCGGTTTCAGACCATCGGCGACGTGCCGGACGCCATTGTCTTCACCGCCGGGTTCCTCAACAAGATCGAACGGGGCATGGTCGATATCATCGATACCGCCGCCGCGCCAGATGTACCGTATCAGCGAACCGCGGGCGGCATCGGCTTCAAGGCCCTGGAAGCGGTCAAGGGCTCCTCGCCCAAGGACAACTACGCCCGGACCAGCATGATCCGCTACGTGAAGGACTGCGTGACTTTCGAGCTGATGCGGCCCGGAACCTCGCTCTCCCTCGACGACCTGCGCAACAATACCTCCGACTTCCTGGTCGATCTGGGCCAGGCGGTCAATCCTGCCGTCTATACCGTCTACTACGATGCCGTCAACCCCGAAGGGACCAACATGACCTGTACCGAGGCGTGGAGCCGGCTTCGGCCAATCTACGCCAATCCGGCCAACTATGACGAGGCTGTCAAAAAGGTCTGCAGCAAGTCCTATTTCGATCCGGCAAGTGGAAGCGAGCTCAATACCTGCCGGGGCCTGCTCACCAGCACCCTGAACTTCACCACCGGTGCCGGCGTCACGCCGGAGAAGATCATCCAGCAGCGGCAGATCGCGGAAATTCTCTACTCCTTTTATTTCGAAGACGACTATGAGACCGCCATGCTGATGGAGAGCAACCGCAAAATCACCGCCACCGGTCTCGGGATCGGGCTGACCATGAACGAATGGATCCCGGTGATCCGGGCGATCATGACCGCGGTGGCCATAGGCGTCATTCCCTTCCTGGTGCTGTTTCTGCCCACCCCGGTTGCCGCCAAGGCCGCTTCGGTGATGTTCGGCTTTTTTGTCTTCCTCACTACCTGGGGGATCACCGATGCGGTCATCCACGGCGCGGCCATGGACTATGCCGCTTACTCGTTCGAGGATATGCGCCAGTCAAGCCTGGGTGTCTATGCCATGGCGGCATTTCCGGTGATATCGGTCAAGCTGCTGGCCATGTTCGGAGTGATCCGCTCCGCCGGGATCATGCTGGCGAGCTTCTTCTCCATGATGCTGATTCGCTTCGGCGGCCATGCCCTGGCCATTCTTGCCGGCAACCTGAGCCAGATCGCCCAGTCGGCTGGCGCCCAGGCCGGACAACTGCTCACCCCGGAAGGGACCGCCACCGCCCTGAACCAACAGGTACGAGCCGCCGGCCTGCTGCAGGGCATGCCAGAACACCGATTTGCCAATATGGCCGCGGCGCAGGCATGGGGTCTGCACAGTTCGGTGGGCGGCTACAGCGCGGCCATGAATGCCAGAGACGCTCTTCAGAAAACCGGGCAGGCCGGATCGGGCGTTTCCGATGGCGAAATGGCCACCATGATGGCCTCGGCCAAGGTGAATGTCGGCACCGACAGAGGGCCGGTGGAGGTCGCAACCGCGCCGGATGGCCACGGCACCAGGATAAAATCCGAAACTGTAAACCGTGACGGCTCGACCAGCACCATGACCACTGGTGCGGACAACACCGGCATGATGACCGACACCAGCGCCGCCGGACGGGCCACCTATGCCGTGGACGGGAAAGGTAACCTTGTCACGACCCAGGCATCAGTAAACAATCTCGATCCGGTCAAGGTTGGCGCCATGGCCCAGCACCAAATGATCGTTGCGGCCTCAAATAGCCTGGGAACCAGCGAGAACTGGCAGCAGGCTATGGACACGGCCAAAAGAGCGAGCACGACCAGTAGCGAAGCACATGGATTCTCAAGCCAGCTTGATAACGCTATGCGTGAGAATTGGCATCGGGCGCTTAGCGACAAATCCAGTTTTATTCATTCGATGGATGAAAACGTAAGAACCCAGTTCAACAGTAGTATTGGAGCTGGTTTCAGAGGAATATTCAGCAGTGGCGGTCAACTGACAGTGGTAGGTCAGGACAATGAAAAAGTCAGTTTTACTGTCTCTGAAGATACCGCCAGGGCATTTGAAAATACAGCCTCAAAAGTTCGCTCAGAATCTCTCCAGCAGGCCTTACAGGATTCCAATAGCCTGGACTATATGACAAAACTGGCAAAACAAATTGGGGCCACGGAAGCCTATTCCTACCTCAACAATGCCAGAGAGTTGAGAACATCAACCGAATCCTATGGTGCTGACCTGACAACCGCTTTGATCAGGAATTACGCCCTGGAACGCTATGGCACTGAATCGCCTGAAACTATTCGGCGGACCATCAGCGGTTTCAATAACTATTTGACCCAGCAGGGAAGCGAGGGTGTTAGCAATATGCATGACATAATCGATGGCTTTGTCAGTGGAAAAGGGTATGGCTGGGGTGGGACAGCAAATGAGGTGCGGGAAGCCCTGGACTCGACCAGGGGGCGCGTCCGGGGTCAGGAATTCAAGCAAGATGTGGGAATGTCTGCGCTGGAAGCGGGGGCACAAACTTTTGGTATCAGCAAAAACAACTTCTCTGGCCCAACCTCAGATGTACCGCTCGACCGTCCAAATGAAATGGCTGTAACCGATCCAGCCAATGATATTCACCGGAGAAACCGCCTGGAAGAATCAGGCAAAGGCGGTATTCACACCACAGGTGAAGGACTCGCTAAAGATATTGCCGGAATGAATAAAGATGTCCCGTCAAGACCAACCGATGAATATTTCCGGAGCCGATCCTTTTATCATGAGGGAAATCTGGCAATTCCTCAAAAACAAGAGGGCGGAATTGTATTGCCTTCCGGCAATGTCATCCATGACGATGCAAACTACTCACCACCCAACAAGGATGAAAATCCTTTAAAAGGAAGCGTGTTCGAGAAAGAATAATCTATCCTTTGCCTGAGATCTATTCGGAAGCGATTTGTAGGGGAAGTGATACGCATCTTCCAGTTTCATCATGTATAGTAATTGCATACTCTAAAGCTGTGGACAATATAATCATTACGGGCCTGTCAATCTTGTAGTTGTCCTGAGCGGCAATCTCCGTCAGACTCTTAATATCAATTCCGCTCGGGGAAGTGCCACCCATCGCGTGGTAGTGCCATTCTCCAAGGTACAAGCCTTTGTCTCCCAACTCATAGAACGCCCTCTTGATCTCGCTCTGACAATACTCGACGTCTTTTTCGAACCTGGTTGCGGACCTCACTGCCTTGGGACCAGGGCCAGTTGCGCGTACTATAGAGTACTGCCCTTCTTTAGTTCTACTACCTATCAATACACCGCCGGTCTCGACATCTGCCGACGCAGCCGACTCTCGTTTGATAAAGTCGTAAGTCGCTTGGTCTATACGTACGGCTGTTTCTTCCAGCTTTAGACAAATCGCGCACTTGGGGTGTGGTGGAATATTCCAAGCAGATAATGACCCGTACACCGGTGTCTCAATCGCAACAGGCTCAAGCGACTCGGAGCTCCATATCCAATGATTCATTTCCCTGTTCTTGTCCTGCAAATAATCGATTACAATGCGGGAGAAGATTCCTGCAATTGTCTTGACATCAGCTGCACTTGCAGGTCTTACCGGATTGTTGCACTCATTCGTGATGACTGGAAGCTTTTCATCTTCGGGTATATCTTTGAAAACCGGGTCTGCGGACTGCCTATAGAGCGATAGACAAGTCTTGCAAGCATCTCTGTGAGGTATCACCCTAAAAATGCGGGCAGACTTGCCTCCTCGGAGGCCTCTGCAATAGAACATGGTACGGCCATTGATGACCGCCTCCTGGTTAAGATATGCTTCTATATTATCGTCAGCTATAGTGGAGATTCCAATAAATTCTTGAGGCAAATAAAGGTATAGTGGAGTGCGCAGGATATCTGCCAAATCATTTTCTATTTCTACAAAAGGATTATGAAAATAGACTAGCTCTTGCATACCCAAGGACTTGGGAAAACCGACTCTGTTTATACCGAGGCAGTGTCGAACAGCATTGTGAGCTTTCAGCAATTCTTTGTCCACGATCTTGAGTCTTCCAATTCCGGCTTTAGCTAGCGCATCAGCAGTCTCAGAACCCAACGCCCCTGCCCCTATGATAGAGAGGGAATTCTGTCTAAGGATAGATCTTTCAGCCCGTCCCGCGTTTCTCATATGGAAATATTCTTCCGTCAGATACTCCTGATTAACCGCCTCCACGTCATAGTCCAGTATTCTTTGTTGCAACTCCTGGAAGCCTCCACCCACTATTGCAGGTCGACCTTTCCTTCTTAATACGAACATCTGCCAGTCTTTTTCCCTATGCCTCCCGGGGAAACGGAGCCCAATATGAATCAGGTCTTCGAGCTTATTTAACTGGACTTCCAATGCCCCTACTAGAGTTTTAATTCCTTTGTTTTCATCGCCATTGCCGATATAATCTGCCAGAGGGGAAATTGCCGAAAACGGCTCTGGTTCTTGATTGATGTCCCACCAAGCTCCGATGATGAGGTTCCCCTCCTCCTTCTGTCTTTCGATCGCCTCCGCCTCTCGATCAAAAATAATCTTCCTGAGGTCGGGCATTGGAGCGAAGAGGACCAAACCCTCATTGTTATATACTTTTGGAGGGATAGTGACTCCGGATGCGTTTTCACCCATTATCAGTGTCCCGATGAATGTCTTAGGGGGAAGAGATGGTATAACGCTTGAAAGGGCAGCATAGTACTGCCCTCTGACAATGTTTGTGTCAAAGAATACGTCAGGTAGCAGGTATTGGATTTCTAGATTCCTTTGTCTGAAGTGGGAGAATAATTCTACTTCAGGGCTATCATTAGGGATTCTTCCTGCAAGCCATATCCTAACCCTCCGAAGTATATCCTTTATCGGGTATGCTTCGGCACTTTCGGAATGTAAGTCGCCTGCTTCGAGAAAGCATATGCTTCCATCTTGATTCTGATGGCGTCTTTCATAAAACTCTATCTTGTCCTGTATTCTTCTTCCTATCTCATCAAAAGGGCAGCTTGACAAATCTCGGACGGCTTTCTCATCAAGATTGGTTTTCAGGGTGTATATTATCGGGGCCACGTACGGTGTGGCGTCAGGATACACGATCAGTACCGGATGATATCTCGTGTCCTCTTTGTGGACGACTATGCTACCCGAAGAAACTAGCGTTTTGTCGACGAACTGGAACTGCTCATTATAGTCCGAACTACTCGCAAGACCTTCTGCCTCAGATTTGAGCCAATGAATGTAACGAGAAAACCAACCCACTATTCAACCCATCGGCTTCCTGTCTAGCTTCGTTACGATGATGGTTGACGCTGCTTTCTTGCTGCCATTGTCACCATCTCCATCATCCTTGATTCCGTACTCCCTCACCAATTCATCATCAGTGTATAAATCGATCTCTCCCTCTGGTGTGATATCCACTATGATGCATTCTCTTTTCTTTCCTAAATGGAAGAGATTATCTTTACCCACCTCTTTTTGATACAAATCCATTGCCTCGTCGTCAGGATGGTTATGCCTACTCTCCTTCTTTGTTGGCGCACTGACAACAATATATGTAGGTTTTATCTTATCCAGGTGGTCCTTATACGGATCGTCCTTGGTGTCGGAGCCCTTCCAAAAAAATGAATTAGAGCCATGATGCGCTGCTTTCAGGATCTTGGATGGCAAGCGATCCTTGTGAAAGTCCGTAATATGCTCTTTCCAAGCTGTGTAGTCTGCGTCTCCTGTTATTAGTACTTGCTTTTCCTTTTTCCCATACTTGAACCGTATGACACCACTTTGTTCATGAATTCTCCTGTATCGATCTTCAGCCTTTTCATCCTCGATCTCATCGCACACGTATTCCGCAGGCGCAAGCACGTTATAGTCGATGTCGCCTAGTTTTACCGTTTCTCCATCGAGCTTATTCTCGCTCTCGCTGCCTAATAACCGGAAGACATTCTTCTCGCCGAGTTTTTTTATAACGTATTCCAAATCCTCATAAACATCCTTATGGTCGCCCCCTGGCTTGTGGCCGGAGTGCCACAGTTGCCTTATCCCGATTTCGTTGTAAATCATTTTAATTTCGTCAAGATGATCTTTATGAGGATGAGTGTTGATATAGACAGCAAGTTCGTCCTTGGTGTCCTTAAACAAGTCTTTAAACATATTTATCAAATTTATTGTTTTGGAGAGCGTATCAACATTTGAATCGACAAGCACATAGTCATATGCCGTACCGCTAGGGACGACAAGGAGCGTCGAATCGCCCTGGCCAACGTACAGGAATACAACCCTGAATATGCCTGTCTCCTTTGGAGTAATGACTTCTTTCGCCACATTTGCCATTCTTGACCTCCTTAGTCACCGTTTGCCACAAATTCGGCGAGTACGTTACATACCAGTCTGTTGCCATAATTTCGCGACACAAAAGCGAGAACCAAATAATGAATCACCATGACAATAGAATATTCTGCGATTATACTCGAAGAGGACGCTTTCATGAATAAGCCAAGACATCCAAAAACAGCGAACAGCAGGGCTATAGTGGATAAGTCACGCGAAAGCAGATACTGCTTGTGTGCATTCTCAACTGATATTGCTCCCGAATAGCGTTTGAAGAGCTTGTACCATGCAGAGTTTTGCTCTCTTGGATCGGACGGCAATTTCCCAAATTTTCGCTGCAGGAGTTCAATATCTATCCTGTCATCACTAAGGGCGAGTTTTGAAAAAGCGCGGCAACCCGGCAAAACATGCTTGATTCGCCAGAATACCAAGATTTCTTTCGTCGATGAAGGTGCTATTCCAGACAGGACAAGTACAAGTACTGGCATCATGATCATTGCAATTCCATCATTCATCCTAAGTTTTTTAAGATCAGTTAGGATAGATAAAAAAGACAGTTCGCCATTGATCAAAAATGATATATACAGAGCAATACACCAGATAGCAAAAATGACGATTATCTTTTGGTTCTCGCCTTTAAGATACTTCACTGATTTCATAGCATATGCTCAAAATGAATGAAGATCTTCATGCAATTCTGCTATCAAAAAATACCCTAAAACCGCGCAGTGAGCCTTCCAAGTAGGGCGACCCCTCACTTTCCTGTCGCCCGAATTGTTTTGTTATAGCTTGTTTTTCTTGTTTATATAATATCCTGACTGCGTATGCATTTTCTATCTTAATTTCTTCATTAACTGTAAATTTACTATTTATGATGTGTACAGTTAGTACATTATATTTAGATGTATTAATATGATTATTCGTATCGACCGGAATGCGTATGAAAAATAGAGAGACAACAAGAGCTAATAACAGAAATAAAAAACCATTTCTGAGACATTGATAAGCAGATTCATTTCGAATATGCCTAACAATGTTTATTTCTTCTTGTAAAAATAATACATTAGCAAAATAACTTACCTCATTTCTTTCAGCACATATCTCGTGAGCTGTACCGTAGCCGTATCTCGGTAGTGTCTTCAATGCACCAAGGGATATGATGCCGGCGATCAGCATAAATACAGAAGCTATGCCACACAAAATGACAATCGTTGAGTTGATTTTATTATCAGGCAATAGCTTTGCAAGTGTGCCGCTCGCTGTTGATAATATTGTAAGACTAACGCTAAGCCCCAAGGTAAATTTTGTTGTCTTCTCATCAATTTTTGTTGCTCGCTCATGTTCTTCAGTCAAACGTTGATTCAATTTTTCAACCGGCAGGGTGCTATACTCTTTAATTTTATGATCCGGTGTGCCTTTCGTTTGAATTTGATTGATTTTTTTCCAATTATTTCTTAAAAAGAATATAAATGGAAAAATCTCTTCAAACATAAGAAGAAGTAGGTTTGTCATGGCGCCCCAACTAACCATTGAGCTATACAACTATCTATTCTACGTTCAGAGGTGACAATCCACCCCCATTCTCCCGTCGGATTTATTTCAATAAAAATGTACTTCCCATTACTTTCTATCAGGTCAATTGCTCCAAAATTGAGCCCCAATTTATTGACAAGACGTTGGCAAGAATATTTCACCTCAGGAGGAAGCGCTATATCAGTATATTCAATTTTTTCCCGACTTATAATACGCCAATCTTCTTCAATGCTTTTGCCATTATTTGTGATCTTTACAGCAAATAAATTTTCACCTATAACAGTTACTCTGATATCTGTCTTTGGAAAAAGATATTCTTGAACAGTCAAAGGAGCCTCATAAATTTCATCATCACGTAATCTATGAGGTTGCTTAACTGTAGAATATGTAAAAAGACTGTCATTCCCCTCTCTTAGCAATACAGTATCAAGTGATTTAATTATTATCTCCCCGCTAAACGCCTGAAATTCTTTTACATTATTCCCAATCCTTGTTTTGGGAATGTTGAGCCCTAACTCATGGGCTATCATGAGCTGATAAGCTTTGGTTTCAGCCAAATAGGTTGATTCTGGCCAGTTCATCCATCTCGCATTTTTAAATATGCTTAGACTTCTTAGGAATGCCATCCATTGACTTCGCACCAATTGTTCTTTTAATGAGAGTGATGCTCCTGGTGTATTTCTTAAAAATATTGGCTGTCGATAATATACTGAAATAATACCGTCATTGACGGTAAAATCTCCACAAGGCCCCTCAATCCTCATTAGAACATCTTCAGGAATTATAGTTGCTCTATAATCAGAAAAACTTTCTTTATTGAGTCTTAGATAATTTACTCCTGATTTCTCAAGTTCTTGAGTTACAAGATCAGTTGAGAAATCGTAAATACTGGAGAGGATGAGAATATCTACTATCATTCTCCTTTTTGATCCTCACCAGTCTCTTGATCGCATTTTTTTGAAACCAAAACGCCATACTTTGAGCCCTGTGATACCAATTCCTTGCCATCTTTAACCCAATACCCTTTTTTGTGATCAAAGGTTGCTCCAACGGGCATGTCGGGTGCATTTGAGAATGGTCTTCTTTTCGCGTGTTGCAATAAGATATGATCAGCCAAAGTAACCTCCTTTTACTTGTGGGCGATTTACCAGACGAGAAGCGTCCGGTAAATCAAGTTATGATCCTAACTGCGCTATATGGAATTATCTTGCACCAATTTCTAGTTTAGTGAGTCAATCACTTTATCCATTACTCATCATCGGAATGATGGGTGTTGGAGGAAAGGACAGACCAGGTCGGATCATACTCAAGGTCCTCCTTGAATAGCTCCTTATGGTTAACTCCCGGGGCCTCTTCTCGTTGGTCCCGTTGTCTCTTCTCTTTGAAGAATATCTTCAGAAGAATCAAGAGAGCGACACCCGCAATTATGCTGATAGTCCCGATAGTCACGGTTCTATACTCCCAAAAACACAAATCAGACTGTTGCCCCTGTAAAGGGAGGTATGGCCTACGTTAACGGATACTACTTTTTAACAAAATATCAAGCTACCCGGTCAATATCGATTCATAGTATGGTGATGGCACTTCCGGATAGGCCCGGAAAACATGACCATACACCTCATCGGCTTTCATCTCTACATCATTGTCTGTATAGTGGTCAACCGGCAGGCCGGATGATTCGCTCCAAAGAAAATCGTGGATGAGCAGACGCACAGCATCTCTGGTTGTCTCGCGGTCCCGCCAATGATCAATTTCCGCGATCCTTTCTTTTAATTTCCTTAGGAGTTCAACAGCAACGTTCTTGATTCGCTTGATCTCGCTTGACGTCAGTTCAGGTTTCCGCAGCAGGTCAAAAATCGCCAGGGATTCTTCGTCCAGTCCTTCTCGCACAGCCCGCCGCTCTTCTTCATCGAGGCCCTGATCGAACTTGAACAGGTCCTCGAAGGTCTGTTCGATGGTCGCCCGGTCTTTCTCGCGATTGTACGCGGAGACGATCTGTTCATAATGCAGTTGGAAGTCGGTGCGTAACGGATTCTGTCGCAGAAGACGTTGCAACCGGTCCTCCACCACCTGGCGCAGATTCTGAACCGTGGTGTTCTTCCTCGGGCTACGTTCGAATTCCTTGCGCAGTCGGTCAAAATCGATCCTGCTGATGTCGTATACCCCGCCGGCGCTCTCTGGACCACAGTCTTTTGTCTCAATGGCCTCGTCCACCAACTGATGTAGTTGCCGGATAATTTCGCTGATGTCGGACTGATCCCGGTCTTGCTGCAGGCTTTTGTAGACTATATTGATCGCATCCCGATCCGCGCGATAGCTATTGACGCCCTCGACATTGATGCAGGCCTTGAACTTCGTGAATACCTCACGGCACATAACCTCGAAGCGCTTACGGCTCTTGTCATTCTCATTGGCCGCTTCCTTGCAGGCCACAATAGCCCCGTTCCGTTCAAAGCCGCTTTTCTGGATAACATCGTCAAGAGAGGCCTTTCGTTCTTCGAGAAAAATTCGCACCAGGGTAATGGCCTCAGCAAGATCGGACAGCAACTCTTCGTCCGGTCTGGCCGGATCAGTCTCGACGCTTCCGCCCTCGGGCTTGGTCCCGGCAAAGGTCGCCAGAGCCTTGCGAAGGTATTTAAGGATGCCGCAATAATCAACGATCAGGCCGTTGTTCTTTCCTTCGTTCACGCGATTGGCACGGGCGATGGCCTGCATCAGGGTATGGGCCTTCAGCGGCTTGTCGAGATAGAGGGTGGAAAGACTCGGCACATCAAAGCCTGTCAGCCACATGGCGCAGACGATGGCCACTCGCAGGGGGTGCTCTTCCTCCTTGAATGCGTCATCCAGGGCCATGGTCTGCAGATTTCGGTACTCGGGTTTCGTGCGCAACGACACGGGCAGATCGATGCCCTCTTTTATCAGCCTGCGATGAGGGGTAATGTCCATATCCCACTTGCGGAACTTGTCTACCTCCCCCTGTTCCTCGCTCACCACAACAGCCATGCGGGTTTCGCGCATCCAGTTGATCTGGCGTTGCCTGAACAAAGCTTCCTGCTCGTCAGTTATCGCTGCCTGTTCTTTCTCCAGTCCACGGATACGTTCCTCCCAGTAAAACCCGATCAGCTTGTGCATCCGTACGCAGGTCACCTTGTCGATGCACACCAGCATCGCCTTGCCCGTTTCCCAGGCAGTCGAATAGTGCTGCACGAAGTCCCTGGCTATCTGATCGAGACGCTTGCCGGCGGTGATGATATGGTAGTCGCGCTTGAGTTCCTTCTCCAGGCGCTGGGCGACGTTGATATTGTCAACCTCCAGCTTTTCCAGCTCTTCGGCAATACGTTCATTGATGTCGCCTACAGCCACACCCAGTTTCTCGCCCCTGGCGTCGTAGTAAAGAGGCACCGTCGCCTTGTCGTCCACGGCCCGCTGAAAGTCATAGGTGGAGACATACTCACCAAACACCCGCCGGGTGATCTCGTCGTCCTTGAACAGTGGCGTACCGGTAAAGCCGATGTAGCTGGCATTGGGCAGGGCGTTGCGCAAATTGAGCGCCAGGGTCCCATACTGGGTGCGGTGCGCTTCGTCGGTGATAACGATGATATCATCACGGTCGCTGTAGGGCAGCTCCGGTTCTACTTTCTGATTGAATTTCTGAATCAGTGAAAAGACATAGGCTTTATGCTGGGCCAGCAGGCCGTTCAGATGGGCGCCACTGGCCGCCCGGCAAGGATCCCGATCATGATCCACCACGCCGCAATGGGCGAACGTCTTGTAGATCTGCGTATCGAGGTCATCGCGGTCAGTCAGCACCAGAAAGGTGAAGTTGCCGCCGAGCTGCCGGTGAACCTTGCGGGTGAACATCACCATGGAATAGCTCTTGCCCGACCCCTGCGTATGCCAGAAGACGCCCAGCTTGCCAAGCCTTGCCCTGCGGTCCCGCACCGCGGTGATGGCGCGATTTACCCCAAGAAACTGGTGGTTGCGGGCAATGATTTTCATGGGTTTGCCCGCAGTTTCGTCGAACAGAATGAAGTTTTCCACCAGATCGAGAAAATTACGTTTTTCGCAAACCCCCTTCAGCAGGGTCGCCATCTCCACTGCCCCCGGGGTTTCTTCGGCCAATCGTTTCCATTCGTGAAAATGTTCCCAGCGGCTGGTGATTGAACCGATCTTCGCCTGCTCGCCGTTGCCGAACATAATGATGGCGTTGTGATGGAACAAATGCGGCACCGTGTCGCGGTAATCGGAGAAGTTCTGCTCGAAAGCAGCCTTGAGATTCCGGTGCAGGTTCTTGCACTCAATGAACAGAAGCGGCAGGCCGTTGACGAAACCGATGATGTCTGCCCGCCGGCGGTAGAGATCGCCCCTGACCCATAACTCACGGACGCAGAGGAAATCATTGTTCCCTGGAATCTCGAAATCAAGCACCCGAAGCCGCTGCTGTACTCGTTCGTCCCTATCGTTGCGAAAGACGACCTGCACCCCGTCGCGCATCAGGGTATATTTTTCCCGGTTTGTGGAGACCATAGTCTGCGAGGCAACCGTTGCAGTGATCTGCCGAACAGCATCATCGTAGGCCTCGTCAGGAAAGCCCTGATTAAGCTCCTTCAATTTCTCGCGTAGGATTCGCATCAGCACCACCTCGCGGTCCGACTCCCGGCCCAAGAGGCTTTCCGGCCCGAATTCCTCGTTGTTGTAGGCATACACAGACTCCCAGCCGAGTTCCTTCTCCAGGTACTCGGCAGTGGTCTGCTGGACGAGGGTGTCTTCGGTGTAGTGAATTTTAGCCGCCACCTTAAGAGCCCTCCCCGGCAAGAATCTCCCATACTTTCTTGTAACCGGTTCCACTTAAGGGTGCCTGCTCCGGCCTAGCGCGGCTCCAATCCCTATGTGACATGTTTTTCAGGAAAATACGCGCCTTCCCGACAGAATAGCGTCCGTCGTCACCGTCAAAGGCATCGCGATAGAGCAAGCCAAGCTTTTCGGCCACACTTCGAGGGGCGGAGTTCATCCGCATCAGTACCGCATCTTCCGTCCGGACGCCGTGGTAAATCATTGCAGGCAGAGCGTTGATTCGACGGCGCTCGGCCTCGGTCATCCTTTCAAAATCCATCCCCGATACACGGCTCAAAGCCGACACCCCCCAGGTGCCGTTGTTGACAATGGCGCGATAGATTGCCTTGCAGGCATCGGTAAACGCCGCGGTTTCCGAGCGCTCGTCATTTTGTGCAAAATACGTTTTCGCTATGTCTCCCAGCCGGACGCCATTTACCCAGTCGCGGGTGATGTTGGACAAATGGGCGTGGTCGAATCCATCACCACCGATTTCTTCCAGCTGCTGTTTCAGTTGGGGCACCTTCAGCATGACCCCGAACAGATCAGCCATGCGGCCTGCATCCCCAAATAAGCTTTCCGGTGCCCAGTCATCAGGACTCAGCTGCTCTTCGAGATTCCGTATGCCACTCATCGCCTTTTGCACCCCTTCAGGCGAAAAGCCGGTCAAGTCGGCCAGCTCCGCCGCTCCCGGCATATCAGCCAGTTTGCGGGCATAGTTCTTCGTGGCATTCAGCAAGGCATCGGCCTTATCACGCTGGGCAGGGTCATTGCGCATGGTCGTGTAGCCATAGGTCTGCCGAAGAAGTTGTTCGGATTCAGCCAGCACTGCGTCGAGATTCTTCTTTTCTGCCCAGAGATGGGCGACATAGCAGCGGAAATCTTCCCACTGATCCTGCCAAAGAACGGCATCGAGATTGTTGAGCTGACCTTGGGTGGCCAGATCGTCAAGAAGCGCAACTAAGCGGGAGGCGAGCGCACCGGTATTGCGGCGAACAAAATCGATTATCGCATCTCTGTCCCTACCCTCCGCAAGACCGACAACACCCACACTGTCATGACCGATTCGCCCAGCTCGTCCAGCGAGGTTCCAGAATTCACGAGGAGACATTTCGACCGACTGCCGCCCCTGCGGAACAAAGCGGGAGGCCAGGAAGATAGACGACACCGGGAAATTGATGCCTTGGGCGATGGTCGATGTCGCGCACAAGACGCGCAGATGGCCAGATTCCGCGAGCCACTCCATGAGCGTTCGTATTTCATCCGACAAGCCCGCGTGGTGAACACCGACCCCATGATCGAGCATTGTTATCAACTCGAAGCCCTGGCTGACTTCGGTCTTGAGAAAATCCTGAACAAGTTGCACGTCGTCGGGTATGACATCGAACTTCGAAACACTGCCAGCCGCATGGCGTGCCATGGTCCAAACAGTGTTGATGTTGTTGGCGACGGCAATACTGGTGCCCCGGGCAGACATGACGGAGGCCATGGCAGCCGTCTGCAAGCCGAATCCTGTTTGCTGCCCGCTCGCCAACACCTTGCTCTTCGGCACCGCTATCGGTCTGCAATCGCCCGCACGATGCGTGCCGCGCAACTTCATGGCTCTTTCTGTGACGGTCAGGGTTTCATATTCCAGCCGCCACCCGGCACGTTCACTATCATCCGCGACCGCACGGTAGAGGCCGACAATCCGTTCGTTCGGTTTCCAGGCGGTCGTGCCGAAACTGATTGCCTTTCCAGCATTGACGTCTTGTGCAAGCCAACGCGCCACGGTATCGCTGCTCTCGACATACGGCATCAACAGCAGGAAATTAGCTTGAGAGCAATCACGTTTGATCGTGGCAAGAAGAAATTCGATCCGAAGCCCCCTGGCTACCGTTTCGAGATTGTGCGCTTCGTCCATCACCACAAGCGCAAGCGGGCGCGGCACACCCTTGTTGCGGATGACAAGCGAAAGCTTTTCCGGTGTCGCAACCAGCACATCGAAAGGCTTTTCCTGATCGGTAAGAAGTTCCTCTTCGAAAGCATCAACCTCAATAGCCCCGCTGAGTTGCTCAACACGCAATCCAATCGGCTCGAAGTCACGGCGCAGCCGTCGTGTAATCTGCGCGGTCAACGCTCTGGTCGGCGCGACATAGGCGACCCAGCCGCCGTCCGCGTCAAACTGGTTGAGCGCCTGAAGAATTCGGAACTGCGCCAGCAATGTCTTGCCGCCGGAGGTCGGCATATCGATCACGATCGCGGTCTTAGCCTGATCGAGAAGACCCTGTTCAAGCAGGGCGGCGCGCTGTGGCGGCAAAAGTTCGAACATCGCCTGGTGTTCGCGTTTGGTCAGCGCCTTGACGAAGGCTGATACGCGAGAGTTGACGGTTCGAGTGCCCCACCACAGGGAGTTCGTGACCATGATCCGGCCAGCGGCTTGGAGCCAGCGCAGAATCACTTCATGCTGGGCGTCGCCCGATGCAGCCGCAGCCTTGATGCCGGATTCAAAATGCTTATCGAGATCGCCGAAGACGGTACGGGATTGACCCTGCAGCATGTATTCAGCAAGGATTTCCGTTGCCTTCGCCCAGTGGTAGAGGGCAATCAACCGCAGCGCGACGGCCCGATCCTCCACGGCAGAACCATTGCTCAGACGTGCTTTTTCATGCGTCCTCTGGTCTTCCCGCAGTCCGGCAATGATTTCACGGATACGGTCGAGGTCATCCCAGCCATCCTTGCGGAACAGGCGAACCCAGCATTCGAACAAACGATAGAGCAGCCGCCTGTCCCATGGCGCATCCGCTACCGACGGCACCGCAATCGCGGATCGGTTTTCCGTGAACCAGCGCCGCAGGTCCGACCACCGGTCACCGCAATAGGCAAGAGCAGCCAGTTGCAGCACATGGAAGATGCGCTCTTCCGTGTTTTCCGGTATGGAAGCCAAGCGGCGAATATCGAAGGCGTGATGCGAGGCAGCCGCAGTTTGCCCCCGCAGGCCATTGTCGCCACCATCGGGGCGACTCAGAGCGTCCAAACCCTCGATCGCTGCCATTTCATAGGCCAGGGCGACGCGGTCTAATAGTCCGTCATCGGCTTCATCTTCGGCAAAGGCAAAAGTGATCTGGCGGCCAACCGCCTGACGAACCAGCCGCTCATTGACCAGTTCGGCAGCGCGGATGCGATCAGCCCCGGGGATCGCGCTGAGCGTCCAATGGCTCTGAAGATTTTGAAGAGCTGTAGCGGTAATGGTCATGCGCCACCTCCCGCCTGTGTTGCGAGGGTCTGTGCCGCCAGGTTGCTGATTGCACCGATTGGCAAATACAGGGCAAGCAACTCTATCTGCGTGCCCGCCGGACAACCGTTGCCAAGTTTTTCAACCCGCACACGCACGTCGTCCACGTTCGGCTCGACATCGCGCACCAGCACGCCAAAAAGCTGAATATCGGACGTATTGTTGAGATAACGCTTACTGGCGCCCTTGAAGCGATCCCGCCAAGTCGCATTTTTGGCGCGATGGCCAAGGTATTTGAACAGGTCGTTGCGAATGCCAAACTTGTCCCGCAGGTCTTCCAACTGTTGTTTCAACCCGGTCCGCCCATAAACGGCACCGGGCGGGTACTTGGCTTCCCCGGAAGTCTTGACCTCTCCGAAAACAAAACGGTCGCCGTGTTCATCCTGTTGAACACCCACCAGATCAGCCCCTGGCAGACTCGAACCGCTCTTGCGCTCATCCCGGCCATCCGGCCAGGGAAACAGGCAGTCTCGATGCTCGGTCAAATAGGCTTCGGCAATGGCCTCTCCAACCCGCCAGTCCTCGACGTCGTCGGGAGCGGCCAATGCCTGGGCGAGCTGCTCCTGCTCGAAAGCGGTTTCCGCCACACCGGCCAACAATTCTTGAATGTCAACCTTGCCCTGATCATCAAAGACCAGCGCCGAAATCTGGCCATTGATTGCCGCGCCGAGTTCTTCAGCGTTCCACGACCGGCCCGTTCCGGTGCTCGGGGTGGCTCCATGGCTATAGCACTCAGCCCCAACGGCGATCATGCTGCCACCTCCCCGTTCATCAGTTTGGGCAAGAGGAGGTCACGGGCTTCAACGAGTTTTTCGATTGTTTGCTGAAGATTCGCGATTTGAAGATCTATCGGAAGCACATGCTCCATGAACATCGCCGCGACCCGATCTGTCGGCTGCATAAGCTCAACACCATACAGGTCTTTCTTCGTGATCGCTGCGAAGATCGCACCGCCACCGATCATGTCTTCTTTGAAAAAGTGGCTCTTGAGCGCGTAAAAAAGATAGTTCTGTTGAACGCAGATCGACCGGATCGCCGCGAGACCCCGACCAATGACAATCTTGTCAGTCGTAATGTTTATGCGCCCGACGGGCGCTCTTACACTGAAGAGTATGTCACCGGGTTCCGCAATGCGACTTTGGACTGTGCAATATGTCTCATGCGAAGGGAAGCGAACCCCGAAATTGGTTACACCCTGATGAAATGGCAGCCCGTTGCCATCTTCGTTGTAATAGATGGACTTGGGACTTTGCCCCATAGTGATATCAGCAATCTCGCTTAACGGCTTCTTCTCCCACCCCTCCGGCACGCCGTCGATTATTTTGGTGTGTTCGTGACCGGGGAAGCGGAGGTGGACGAACCATTCCTTGTAGAACAGCCGCGCCGCCTGCTCCAGCAACTGAATCCGTCGCCGGTTGTTCTCGATCAGATCGTCGTAGGCGGAAAGAATGGATGCGATGTGGTCCTGAGTGGAATGAGGCGGCACTGGAACTTCAACGAGAGCGAGCTTCTCACGAGGAAGATGCTTGATTGTTGCTCCGGTAAAGAGTTGCGAAAGGTGGCCCGTTCGACCTTTATAGAGGAAAAAATAGTAGAGAAATTCAGGCCGCAAACAATCGTGGGGCCGAATCCGGTGAAGCGCTTTCTGGATCATCATGCTCGAACGTTGGTCCTTCCAGATCGCACACCGACCTGGTTCACCACCTTCGCACATTATAATGTCGCCATATCTCAGCCCATAACGATCTAACTCGCGTTGTTCAAACCGCATTTCTCGCAGATCGGCCAAGTCAAATTCACCCCAACGGACGTTGACATTCGCGAGATATGGCAAGGGCTCACCACGATTCTTCTTTTGGTCAAGCATTTTTCCGAGGCAGAAGTCGGCGACGGAGTCGAGTCTCTTGGTTTCCCACTTCATACCCCGTCCTCCAGGATTTTGGCTATTTGCTCGGGGCTAGGAAGCTGGCCTTTGAGCGCCTTGGGCAGGCGTTTGACGATCTCATAGCTGGCCACGCCGATGGGCTTGTCGGCAGGCATGAGGGCGTATTCGACGATGGTGCGCTTCTTTTCCTTGCAGAGGATGATGCCGATGGCAGGATTCTCGCCCTCCTCGCGCACCTGTCTGTCCAGGGCGGTGAGGTAGAACTGCATCTTGCCGACAAACTCGGGCTCGAACTCGCCGATCTTGAGTTCGATAGCAACCAGGCACTTGAGCCTACGGTGAAACAGCAGCAGATCAATGAAATACTCCCCGCCCTCGACCTCCAGCCGGAACTGGCTGCCCACGAAAGCGAACATGCCGCCCATGGCGCGGAGGAAATCCTCGATGCGGCCGATAAGCGCCCGCTCCAACTCTCGCTCCGAGTGCTTTTCGCCCAGCTCCAGGAAATCGAAGGTGTATTCGTCCTTGATGGCGAGTTTGGCCTGGGCGCGTAGTTCCGGGGTGAGAGTCTTGTCGAAATTGGTCTGGCCCAGCAGGCTCTTCTCGTAACTCTGATTCTCGATCTGATGGATGAGCACGTTCTTCGACCAGCCGAACTTGCGGGTCATGCGCAGGTAGAATTCCCGTTCGAGGGAATCCTTGCACTTGCTCATGATGACGAGGTTGTGGGTCCAGGCAATTTCTCCAGCCAGTGGTTGGAGTTTTTCATTGCCTTGGTATGCCTCGTAAAACTGCCGCATGTACCAGAGATTCTGAACTGAAAATCCACCCACGCCGGGGAATTCCTGCCGCAGGTCGGCAGACAACCGTTCAACCACGGATTTGCCCCATCCCTCGGAGGCTTGGCGTTCGACGATGATCCGCCCGATATCCCAGTAGAGCCCAACCAGTTGCTTGTTGACCGATTTCAGCGCAGCATACTGGGCTTTGCGGACCCGTTCCCTGATCTCCGCGAACGCTGTCGCGTAGATTGCGGGCATTTTTTTCTCGACCGGTCCAGTCAGGCGGGATGTCGTCCTTTTTCCCGTCATATCCCCAGTTCCTCGAAATTTTTCTTGATCGTCGAGGCCAGTTGCACGGCCTCGACGTTCAGGTCCTGCAGTTCGACATGGATGTCGCGCAGGACCTCTTCGAAGTCGAAATTCTCGTCTTCTTCCTCGGGGGCAACGCCGACATAGCGCCCGGGAGTAAGGGACCAGTCGTTGGCCTCGATCTCGGCCCGACCCACCAGCTTGACCAGCCCTTCCACATCGCGGAGCTTGGCCTCGGGGAAGCGTTCGGTCAGCCAGTGGGCCTGCTTCCAAAAGTAGCGAACCTGCTTGAGCTGTTCGACGGCCAAGGCACGGGCTTCATCGGTGGCCTTGCGGGCACGGGTGATTTCGCGACTCGCCCATGCACCGCTTCCCTTGGCATTGCACTCGTTTTCGCAGGTTTCGATGAGACGGCAGGCAAGCTTGTAGAGCAGGTCGGTCTGTTTGGCCATGTCGCGGCTGGTTTCGGCCATCGGCGCGAGACGGTCTACGGCTTTTTTTAACTGGCCGTTGGTCGTTTTCTGGTTCCTCCACTCGGCCTGCTGTTCGGTGGCGGATTTCCGGAAGGCATCCACATCTGCATTGAACATCGGGATGGCGGCGGCCAGTTCTTTAATCGCTCCCCCGGCGTGGGGTGTTTCTTTGTCCAAGGTCTTGAGGAACGGCTCGATAACGCTGCGCATCGCTCCCAGCGAAGTGATGAAATCCGGCAGCGGTTCGACCGGTTTGCCGTCATCATCCTGAGTCATGAAACAAGACGCGCCCTCGGCCAGCATGCGCCGGCAATAGCCTGCCACGAGTTCGAGATAGCGCTCGGTCCGGCCCCGGTAGAGCCAGACGATGGCCAGAATGTTCTGTTCCTGCTCCGGACTGAAGTCATAAATCTTGCGAGTGACCTTGCGATAGACATTGCGCGCGTCGATCATCAGCACCTTGTCACGATGAGCCTCGGGCTTGTCCCGGTTCAGGAACCATAGTTCGCAGGGGACAGTGCGGGTGTAGAAGAAATTGGAACGGATGGCGATCATGATATCCACGTCGCCCGTCTCGACCAGTTTCTGGCGGACTTTGGCTTCATCGCGCCCAGAGCTGGAGGCCTGGGAGGACATGACGAAACCGGCCCTGCCATGCTCGTTCAGATAGCTGTAGAAGTAGCTGATCCAGACGTAGTTGCCGTTGCTGACCTTATCCTTTTTATTGACTCCGGGCAGCCCGAAGGGGAGGCGAGGATCACGCTTGACCTTGTCCGCATCGATCTCGTCCACGTTGAAGGGCGGGTTGGCCATGACATAATCGGCCTTGCCCACCAGTTCGTGGGGGTCTTCATAGTAGGTGATGGCCTTCAGGATATTCCCTTCCAGGCCATGGACAGCCAGGTTCATCTTGGCCAGGCGGATGGTGGTGGCGTTTTTTTCCAGGCCGCGAAAGGTAAGCCTTTCGGTGGGGCTCTGGCCATGCTCCTCGACAATGCGCGCGCTCTGCACAAACATACCGCCTGAGCCGCAGGCAGGATCGAGTACGATACCGCGCTCAGGGTCGAGCACATGGGCGATCAACGAAACCAGCGAGACGGGGGTGAAAAATTCGCCGCCGTCATGGGCCTTCTGATCGGCGAACTGGGTAAGAAAATATTCGTAGATACGCCCGAAGACATCGCCGGAAACCTTTTTCAGTTCATCGGGGTTGAGGGTACGCAGGAGCTGGCCGAGGACCTGGTTATCCAGCTCCTGGTATTCGAACTTGGGCAGCACGCCGCGCAGGTTCTCGTAGTCAGCCTCGATGAACTCCATGGCCTCGATAAGGGCGCGGGCGCGGTCTTCGTTGTCGGGCAGGGAAACCAGATAATCGAATTGGGCTTTGGGTTGCAGGAAGATGGCGCTCTGCTGGGAGAAATCCTCTTTGGTTAATGCCCGTACCTTTCCGCTGCGGCTTGGCAGGTTCGGCTCGATGCGGGCCTTGACCGTGAGATACCGGCTGTAGGCATGGCGCAGGAACACCAGGCCCATCACGGGAAGGAAGTATTCGTTGCTGGCGTAGTTGGAATTGGCACGGAGGGTATCCGCCGCATTCCAAAGACGTTTCTCTATGGCTTCGATGTGCTCAAGTTGGGCCAAGGATCACTCCGTATATTCAGTTTCCCTGGGGCGTACTGTCTTTATCCGGTTTGGCCTACAACTTTGTCAAAGCGGTCGGATGGCCCCTCATAATAATGAACGATGGAAGCCAAGGTGAACTTTTGCTCGCATCGTTACCTGACAGGACATTCCCCATCATATCACATTCAACATTCAAAGCACTTCAAACCGTTCAGTTTCTTCATTTTTTCGTTTCTTTGCACACGCTGTTTCTTCTTTCTTTCGGCTGATGGCCGGTTTCCTGGTTTCTTGTTGAGGCCAACCCCGACATCGCTTCCGGTCATCCCTTTCCTGTCATCCGGACAATCTCCAGCTCGATCTGTTCGGTGAGGCGTTCCAGGATGAAGGAGTTCATGCTGTAGGGGGTGTGCTCGGCGATGTATTTCAGTTTCATGTAGAGCGGTTCCGGGATTCGCAGGGGCAGATTTCTTTTCACGTCTTCCCGGATATGCGGCTCTTCCCAGGGATACACCTCTTTCTTCGTCGCGCTGTACCTGCCAGCGCCGGAAGCGAACCTGTCCAGGTCCGAATCTGTCTTTCTTGCCGGTGTGGAGCGGAGCGGGGTCTTCTTTTTATCAGCCACCATACACCTCCTCGAACAAGTTGGTCATTTCCTCAACCGCCTTTTTATCCTGTTTCCATTCCACGACGGACAGTCCGTCCCGGGCCGACTTGCGAAAGGCGATCCGGTCGCGGAGCATCGTGTCCACCAGGGCCAGGTGCTGAAACTCTTCTTCGCCGAAAAATTCCCTGGTCTCCTCATCTTCCCTGACAGCCGGATTGGAAGACACCCGGTTGAGGACGATAAAAGCTCTGAGATCGTCGTTTATCCCCGTGGCCATCTCCACCAGCTCGTCCATCTGCTGCAGGGTCCAGATATCGAACTGGAACGGCTGAACCGGGATATACGCACGATCCGAGACGCCGAGGGCATACCGCAGCTCAATGGAATCCCGGCCTCCGGCATCGATGACGATTTCATCGTAGCGGCCGGCCAGGTCCCGCACCTGTGTCGCCAGGCCCTTACCGAATTTCTGGACGCAGGCGACCTTCGGTTCGACGCCGGCTTCTTCCCTGACGGTTGCCCAGAAGGAAGCGGTCCCTTGCCGGTCGGTATCCAAAAGCAAGACGTCCTTTCCCGCCAGCGCCAGCATGGCGGCCATATTGGTTGCCAGGGTGGTCTTGCCGGTGCCTCCCTTCTCACCACCAAACAGCACAACGCTCATAGTGTCACCTCAAATACATTCATATCATTCCAGATGATATGATATCATAGCACGAGCCAGCGGGTTTGCACAAATGAAAAAAGCCGTCCCCCCAAGGAGACGGCTGGTGGTAGATTGATAGACGAGTTCATGCAGCAGAGGAGCGGATTTATCTCATTCCCTTCAGCTCGGCCATCTTCTCGGTCAGATACCAGAGGGCCTGGTTGAGCTGAATGTTGCGGTCGATTGCCTTGACCGGCCGGGTGGTCGTTTTGCGAGCCCTGCCGTCCTCTCCGTTTTTCGTTCCCTTGATTCCGCCGCGCATGATGTTTTCCTGCACTACGTTGAAGGTTGTCCAGAGATCGTGACCCTTATCGTCGAAGCGGCGCTCGGCAAGCAGCTGCTCCGGCCGGATCGGAGCGTTTTCGGGCTCAGGGTAGACCAGTTTATGGGCAACGTGGGCATAGATGCCGCGCTCGTCCTGGGTCATCTCGATGGCCTTCATGGTCTCCACCTGGTCGGCGATGGTTCCGGCTGCCTTTGCTATCGCACCGGCCGAACGGATGAACTCGTCCGGATTGAATCCGATATGCTTGTGGCTGAAATTGGCAAACTCGGACGCCACCATCAGACCGTTGCCGCATATCTGGCGCCAGACCGAGGCGATCAGCCTGAAGGCGCAGCCGCGGTCATGGGAATTGTAGAGGACCAAGTCGATTCGTTCGCCGGCAAACAGCAGCCCGTCTTTGGCGAAACGGATCAGGTGCCGCTGAAATCCTTCCCGGTCAATCTTGCGCACCGCGCTCTGTTCCGCCTGCACGGGGAACCAGCCTGAGTCGCGCAGAAGATCGACGGCGGTAAGGGTCGGCACGAACGAATACCGGGTCGAGACACCATCAATGGGTGCTGAAGAGCCGGCGGCCGGGGCGAGGGTTACTATTTGCTCGTTGGTTAAAGGTACTGGTGCAGTCATGGTCTTGCCTCCTTATCGTTTTGTTGTCAAATCGAGGGGGCAAGACACAGTTCCCCTTTGGGGGCAGTCTTGCCCCCAGGTTCGGGGATGGGTCAGTTGACGAGTCCTAAATCGGCCATCGATGTGATCTCGTGGCCCACGATCAAATGGTCGAGCACACGGACGTCGATTACCTTCAGAATGTCTTTCAACTTTCTGGTGAGTTCGATGTCCTGGGGGCTGGGAGTACTGTCGCCCGAGGGATGGTTATGGGCGAGGACAACCGCGGCGGCGTTCAGCCGCAGTGCCTCCTTGACCACTTCCCGGGGATGGACCGTGGCGGCGTTCACCGAACCGCGGAACATCTCCTGCCAGGCCAGCACTCGGTGCTTGCTGTCCAGAAACAGACAGGCGAACAACTCGCACTCGTAGGCATTGAGCCTGAGCTGGATCACTGCCTTGGCCGCCACTGATGAATTGATGATCACGCCGCGCCTGAGCAGATGGCCGCTGAGCCGATGGGCCTCCTTAAATACCACGTCTTTGGGAGCGGGCTGATAGGTCCCGTCCTGATCCTGAATGTAGAGCATGCCTTGCCTCCTTGTTTGAATGAAAAAAAGGGGCAAGACACCCCGGTGGGGCGTAATGCCCCGCTGGGGATTTTTGCTGTTTACGGGATGGTCACTGCACTTCGCTTCGGTCGGTGACCAGGGCGATGCCCGCCACATAATCACCCGGAATGCCGCCGGCCTTCTGCAGCAGCAGGGTGGCCTGAATGTTGACCTGATGAGGCTTGAACTTGCCCTCCTCGTCGATCCACATGACGCGGCCATCCCGCAGGTAAATCACCTGCACCTGCCTGCATTCCAGCAGCGCGTACATCTCGTCCAGGGAAAAACAGCCCCCCTGGGCGGATACCTCGGTCATCGTTCCATCGTTGGCAATGAGTGTTGCCATGGTTTGCCTCCTTTGACAGGGGCAAGCACCCGCCTGGGTGCGCCCCCCGTGGTAAATGGTTTTGGGTTATGCCGCGGACCGGACTTCGGCCAGCACAAAATGATCGGTGTTCTGCGGCCGGTAGATCCGGATCGGCTTGCAGTTGATCTCGCCACGCCCTTGTCGGTCGTAGCTTCCGATCTTACGGCCGTTCCAGAACACCGCGCCGGATCGCAGTTCGAATTTGTTGCCGGCCACATAGGCCACGGCGCTGTCGCGGCGGATATAAACCCGGCCCCGGATGATCAGTTCATGTCTGATCTGCGAGGTCCGGCCATCCGCCGTGGTCAGGGTTGTGGTAGTGGTTATGGTGGTTTCCTCTTCGGAGGCGACACCCTGTTCGTCATCAAGGGCCAGGACGGCTGCAAGTTCGCGCCGCCGGTACCTGTCCCAGGCCTGGTTGACATCGCCAACCGTGGTCCTGCCGGTCAGGGCCTTGGCCAGCTCGTACACCATGCTGTTTTCCGACTCGGACAGGGCCGCAAGGCCCTGGTCGGACAGTTCGCCTTCCACGGCCAGGGATGTTTCCATCTTCTGGGCCATGAGCGAAAGCGCCTTCTCCTGCATGGTCTCGGCATAGGCCATGAAAAAGACCCGTACCGGCTGCTGCTGGCCGATCCGCCAGGAACGGCGGCTGGCCTGCCGCAGGGTGAATACCGAATACCCGCATTGAAAAAAGATGATGGTTGGAAACTCCAGCAGGTCCAGCCCGGTCTTCACCAGGTTGGGATTGCAGAGCAGGCAGTCGTACCAGCCCGTGTCCAGATTCTCCCGTAGCCAGTCTTCCCTTTTCTCCGGCCTTACGGCATGCCCCCGCAAAACCAGCGGGGTAAAGCCTTTTGTCCTGAGTTTCTCTTCCAGAGTGGGCAGAAGATCCCTGGTCCCGGTGTGTTCGACAAAGATTGCCGCCTTGCGGCCTTCTTTCTGTTCCGCTGCCAGGATTTCCAGCAGCCGTTCTTCCTTGGGCAGAAGATCCAGCGCGAGGGCCGGGGCCGAGGCAACTACTTCCTCGATCCCGCCACGCTCCAGGGTGACCACCTCCTCATGACGGCAGCCGTCCGGATAGGCAAGCAGGCTCTGGAGCATCTTGCCCAAGAGCCGCATGTCGCCCCGGGCCAAGGCCTTTCGCGTGGCCTCGGTCAGGTCGATGGACAACTCCTGGTACTGCTCCTGCTGCTCGCCACCTAGAGGCACGGAAACGATAATCTCGTCGTAGTCCGGCAGGATTTCACTGACATCGTTCAGGCGGACAAAGGCGGAACGCTCAAGAAGCAGGTCCGGCAGCAGAAGCGGCGAGATGCCCGGCGCTTCCTTTACCCTGGCCCGGCCCGACTTTCGGCCGATGCTGGCCTGGTTCAAGTCGAGTTCACAATCGCCCTCCGAATACGTCCGCTGGACAACGCCGTACCGTTCGGCAAAACCGAGGGTGCGGCCGTATTCAAAACCGGCCTCCGCCATCTGCCCGGGAAACATCCGCCAGAGCAGAAAGAAGAGATCCTTGCTGTAGCCACCCATGAGGGTGCCGGTAAGGGCCAGTACCTTTCTGGAACGGGCGATCAGGCAGGACATCGCCTGACCCTGTGCCGTCCCGCCGCCCTTCAGCTCGTGGACCTCGTCGAGAATGACGAGATCGAAAAAGCCCTTGGGCAGATACCGCTTGATGAACTCGGCTTTGGCAAAGCGCCGGTTCCGGGCAGGGTCGGCCGACCACATCCTGGCCTGACAATGTTCGCAGGCCGGAGCCAGGTCGGTTGCCCGGTATTCGACGGGTTTGCCGCAGTCCGGGCAGCACTCCGCGCCAAGGCGGGTGTTGGTCCCGATCCGCCGCTGATAATGCAGTTTGGCTCGTTCCTTGCCGATCACCCAGATTTCCGTGCCCAGTGGCCGGGAAACCTGGCGTTTGTTGGCAAGCAGCAGGCCCATGTCCTGATCGTTGAGGTTGTAGAGGGTACAGGCCGGGATGGTCGTTTCCGCTTCCCGCAGCCATTTCCTGACCAGATGGCCCGGACACTGGACAAGTATCCGTTTGGCCGGTTTCGGGTCGAGGGCGGCAATGGCAAGACTCATGATCGTCTTGCCGGTGCCCATTTCCCCTACCAGAAAGGCCCCTTTCCGGTCTTCCCGGTACAGAGTTCTGGCCACGGGCAGAATGCCCCGTCTGATCTGGGCGTCAAAGGGCGGCCGCAACAGCTTGCCGAGGCGTTCACGGGCCTTGCGGTCCCACTCGTCCTCGGCCTTGGGCCTGTACACCGGATTCATGTTCCGGATCACCTGGGACTTGAGCACTTCGCCCCATTGATCCAGAAAATCCGCTAACTTTATTTCCTGGGTCATCGTGTTCCTCCATACGTTGCGGAGAGGACGCACGAATCCCCGCCAGGGGGAATCACACGCCTCCCCTGGTGGGTTGTTGGATGTTCAGTTGAGATAGTTCTGCCTGATCCCGTTCAGGACCAGCTCTTCCAGTTGTTCGTCCTGCCAGCTGATCGACCAGGCCTCCTGGAGTTCCCTGTTGCCGAAGGAAAATAGTTTCTCCGGCAGCAGGACCTCGTCCCAGAGCCAATCCCGCCACTGCGGTTTCAACGGCATGGTGGTACAGGCGTTGAGACGCAGGAAAGCACGCTCCTTGACGGAGTCCAGGTCCGGTCCGAAAACGACCGCGCCGTTGCTCGTGCCAGGGGCCTCGCCAGCCGCGCCGGGAAAGTGACCGGTGCTGATCATGATCTTGTTGACCGTGTCACCGATCTTTCTCGTGCGCAGGGAATGGATGGTTTCGTGTCCCCGGCTCAGATCGAAGTCGTTTTCCGCACCGGAAATCCGGCACAGCCCGCCGTTGTAAAAATGGGCGGAAGCGGCCTGGACCTGTGTCGGGCTGCCGATCAGACTGAAAAGCAGGGCCTGGGCTGGTCCGTCGCCAAAGCGTGCGATGAGCGCATCGCAGTAGGTGACGAACCCGCTGGTTTGGACTGTCAGAAAATCGTTCATTTTTGCCTCTCCTTATGGTGCACGGAGAGACACCCCGGCCAGGGATGTTCTCCCCGCACGGGTTTGGTTGGATAAAAAATGTCGGTTACCTGATGGTCAGCAGTTCGGCCCGGACCATGTCAACGGCCTTGACCGTCGGGACATACTGGTCGCGGGTAACGATGGTGCTGGCGCCGGAGGCGTTCTCCTGCACACTCTGCACCCGTTCCGTCTTGCTGACCACCCCTTTGATCACCAGCCGCCTGCCGTTCAACTCGATCTCGCCGTTCATGTAGCCGCCAGCCAGCATCAGGGCCAGATGGCCGTTTTCCAGCGGGGCCAGAGGGCGGATTGTGTTGCACGGCCTGGGCGTCAGATCACGGAGAACATCGTCCAGCAGGCCGCACTTGCGAACCAGCGGGACCGCCTCCAGGGGGTCTATGCGCGTGGATTTGAAAGTGGTCATGGGGCCACCGGATGCGAGAATCGTCATGGGGCTGGCGCACTGCTCCAGACCGGGAACGATTTCGAGAAATTCATCCGGGTACCTGCCGGCAAGCCAGAGCAGACTGTGTTCAGCTTCCTGAACCTGGTCCTTACTGGCCAGTGGCCGTTTGCGGCCCAGAACCACGCATTGATTGAATGCCTGGAACTCCTCCTCCGGAAAGGCGAAGACTTGCAGCATCTCGAAATGGCGCGCCAACAGAGCGGCGCAGAATTTCAGGACCGTGTAGGGGATGACCAGGATCAGCCAGCCATCCCGCTGCAGGACATTGTGATAGCGCTTCAGGAATTGGACCTCCAGCCGCTCGGACCTGGTGTCCGGCGTCATGGCATAGTCATAGGGTGGATTAAGGTAGAGCAGCCCGAACGAAGCTGGCGAAATCCGTGCCTCGACCAGGGCATCGGTCCAGAGCACACGGGTCAATTTGCTCCGTGCCTCTGTTGCCCGGTAGTGATCGAGTTCCATGCCGTAGGTCGTGCAGTTGGATCCCTCCGCGAGAGTGGCCAGGGTTTTGCCCTGACCGCAGCAGGGGTCCAGCAGACGGGCATGTTCCTCGATATCGAGAAGTTGCCGTAACTGGCCGCTGACTTTCTCCGGGGTCGGATAAAAGCCGGCTTTAGCCTGTGAGCCTAATCGTGCCATCTATGTCTCCTTGTGATTTCAAGTTGGTTGCCCGGAAGGGGCGTGTGTTTCTGTTCTTGCAGAGCCCTTGATGAAAATGCCTGAACCCCGCAGGCGCGGAATTCAGGCATTCAGGGATGTAGTTTTCGGGATTGCGCGGATCAGAACGGGACATCATTGGACATGGGCGGTTCCTGGCTATCTTCCGGTGGGGCCGGAAGAGTCTCAGGCCGGTCGCCGCCGCCGAGCATTTTCAGCTCGCGGGCGATGATTTCCGTGGTGAACCGGGGATTGCCGTCGCTGTCTTCCCACTTCCTGGTCTGCAGCCGGCCTTCGACGTACACCCGGGAGCCCTTGGCGAGATACTCGCCGCAGATTTCCGCCAGGCGGCCGAAGGTCACGACCCGGTGCCATTCCGTGGCCTCCCGCTGGTTGCCTTGGGCATCCTTCCACCGTTCGGTGGTAGCAATCCGCAGGGCCGCAACAACGGTCTGGTTCTTGGTGTGGCGAAGATCAACGTCAGCGCCCAGGTTTCCGATCAGCATGGTTTTGTTCAACATGGTCTTTCTCCTTCTGTAATGACCGGGGAACAGACTTTCCCCACCATGGGGAAAGATCGATCCCCCATTGTGTGGGTAGTTCAGTGCCGGGATTCCGGCACTCTTCAGTAGATCTGTTGCAGATTGCGTATCTGCCGCGCAAAGTCAGCGGCAATCGCTTTCGCTTCCCTGTATTCAGCCTCGGTGGCAAAATCCGAGACATCCAGGTCGTACACCTGGATATCCAGCTCCTCAGTTGAATACACCGCCTGGACCAGCCCGCCCTCGACGTGGATGATGACCTTCGTCATCGTCCCGGCGGCTGGCGAGCAGTCCTTCTGGTCAATCGAGGTTACTCGGTTCATGGTTTCTCCTTGTGATGTGACACGCCAATGATGCCGTCAGGCCGCCTTCTTGATCTCCAGGAAGGAATAGGTGCTGGTCTCCTGGTAATCGGCCAGGGACTGGCCATACCCCTTGAGGAAATCGGCGAGGCGGTCCAGGTTCAGATTCTTTCTGCTGCGTGTTGCCCTCTGCAGGAGCCGTCCGTATGCCTTGATCGGCCCGCGCGCGGAAACAATGGCCAGCAGGTCCTTCTTGCGGAGATCGATCTCCGCATCCAGGTCCTTCTGCTGTTTCTGCAGCTCGGTGAGGATCTCGACACTTTCGGTCAGCTCCCGGACCTCTTCCACATCGAACTTCGGGCAGTCGGTCACGAAGGGGCAGTACCCGCACAGGGGTCCGACCTCCATGGCCGGGACTGATGTGGTGTCGGTCATGACTTGCTGGTAGTGACTCCAAATGGTCCTGGCCCGATCCATCAGCCCCTCGAAGAGGGTTGGCTGCGGCGTGTAGCCATTGAACAGCGCCATCCCGGATGCACCGAAGTTGACGGCGAGGATCGCCCCCTTTTCCACGGTGTAGTCGGGATTGGCCGCGGCCAGCAGACCCATCTGCAGATAGAGCTGTGTTTCCCAGGAGCCGAACGGCTGGTCCGGCAGGGTTTCCGGTGATTTCACCTCCAGCACGGCCATGGTTTTCCTGGCCGGGGAGGTAAAGACGAAATCAATATGGGCCGAGACCGGGACATCGCCAGGCGAGCGTACCTCCACCTGCCGCTGGAAATTGGTGAAACCGGCGGCGGTGAATGCAGCAGCGACGATGTCTTCAGCCATGTGCCCGCGCCGGAAACGGAGCAGGGTCACCAGGTCGGACTGCGGGGGATTGAGTTTGGAGAGAATGGTCTTGCGCGGGCATGCCCCGATTTCGGATGTCCCGAGATAGGTGGCACGGTCGCCAAGGGTTTCCACGGTGTGCTGCACGGCCAGCTGCTGAAGCGCGGCCTGCAGGGTGAGCAGTAACTGGTCTGACATGGTATCCTCCTTTCGTGTTGCGGTTGGGGAGGATACACGTTTCCCGCCAGGGGAATGGTATCCCCCCTGGGTTACGGGTGGTGGTTTCGCTTATGCTGCCTTCTTCATCCAGGTCTTCTCAGTTTTGTCCCATTGGAAACCGGCCGCCTTGAGCAGTTCCTTCTTGTCGAACAGCCTGTCGCCCATGGCCACGATGACACCCTGTCGGTTCTCGAAGGTGACCCCGGCGATCTTGGGCATGGCTGTTGCGGAACTGCCGATCTGGACAGCAGGCTTTTCCGCCGGCTGGCTTTTGGTGGTTTCGGTTTTCTGGGGAGTTTTCTGATAGACGTTTTTCAGCAGGCCCTTGTAGGAATCACTGCCGATGGACAGAAGCGACATGCATTTCTGGATGGCATCGGTGATGGCGCCTTTCTGGGCGTCGCCGACATTGCCTTTGACGATCTGCATCTGCCCCTTATGGGAGCCTTTGCAGAGCCAGTCGCCTTCGATCTTGAGAAAGAGCCGAACCTCGGCAACTGCCTGGGTCTCGAAAATCTCTTCTCTTGCCAGTTCATAGCGCCAGTTTTCCGGTCCGAGGATCTCGTTGACGCTGTCAAAGACGTACTGAGGTCGGTAGCCGTACTTGATCTGGCCGATGACCTTGCCGTCTCTGTCGGTCATTTTGATCTCCTGGACCGCTTCCTTGCCGAATGAGCGCAGTCGTTCGTTGATCAGATCGATCGTTTCCTTGAGTGTTTCCGCCATGGTTGTTTCCTCCTGTTGATTGAGAGAGAGAAACAACACGGCCCCCGGCGGGAGCATGAATGTTTCGCTCCCGATTGATGGGCTTGTTGTGATGGAACAATTTATAGCCAAACAGCAGACGATACGAACAGCACGCAGAAGTTTGCGTGGTCATATAGCCGGTTTGGCAGAGGGAAAGAATGAGGGCGGAATTTGAAAAATCCCGCAGGGGTGGTCACATTTCAGTGCAAAAAGAGTAGTTCGCCTCTGCGATGAAACTATTTTTCCGCAGGTATGAAATGTGACATTGACCTAGTTACAAGGGAGCCCGAAGAAAGATGCAAGAATCGTAGTGATTAACAAATGCAATTCGGGAGACCCAGCTATTTCCCTATATGAAGGGATTACTTGTACGAAACAAGTGGAATATTAAATATATTTTGCTGGCAATATCCGCAAAAATCAAGAAAAAAATTGACCTCAGGTTTTTTACTGGCCTTCCAGGGGCAGGTAAATTACAAATCAAGGAACATATGAAGTCGCTGACAAACCAGCCTCTCTTTGATGTAGTTTAACATTCTACAAACAGCTACGGAGGTAGCAATGGCGACCAAAAAACGAGCGGTCAAAGAATCCTCAGGTGTTCTGGCATTTTCGGCCCTTCAACACACCATGAACAGGATATCCAGCGACATCTACGGCACACTCCATGCCAACAATTTGACCTCCAGCCAGTTCGGCGTGCTCGAAGCCCTTCACAAAAAGGGTCCCCTTTGCCAGAGGGACCTTGCGGAAGAGATTATGAAGACCACTGGCAACATCACCACGGTCATCGACAACCTGGAGAAGCGCGAACTGGTAGAGCGAATCCGGGGCAAAAAGGACCGGCGCTATTTTGATATTGTCCTGACAAAGCATGGTGCCAGCCTTATCAAGAAACTCTATCCTGCACATGAGAAGCAGGTCGAGAAAGTCATGGGCCGATTGACCGACGAGGAGCGGGTTGAGTTGGTCCGTATCTGCGGTAAGCTTCAACAGTCCGAAAAATAATTATTTCGTTGGTTACCTTTTGACAACCACCCTGATGGCGATCCTGATGAAAGTATGAAGGGAAAAGCAGCATGTTAATGGGCCTGTGGTCCAAACCCTCTTTCCCTCACATGATAGGTAGAATTTTCTTATTACGATATGTATTTTCTGTATACTATCTGTTAGCGATGAATAAAAAATGAAACACGCGTCTGATTCAACAGAGCAAATATCAGCTGAACAACATCTTCTTGGAAAGCTCAAAGATAAAATTAATGTTTCTCTAGAGTCAGCTAAAATTAAACTACCTTCAGGAGTGGTGATACAATTTGATGGATACAATGAAAAAGAAAAAATTTTATGTGAGGTGTATGCAAGAATTGGAGCACTAAAAGGCTCACAGCCAGATAAGGTTGCGTCTGATATTCTAAAAATGCTTCTTGTTGAGAAGGAACTTAATCAAAAATTTGAAAAACATTATTGCTTTTCTAGCGAAGAGGCGGCCAAAAAACTAATTGGAAATTCATGGCTTGGTGCAACAGCTAAAAGATTCAATGTAAAAATACATGTTTTTGAACTTCCAATTGAAATGACCGAAACCATCAAGAAAGCACAAGAAAGACAAAAAATGATCAACAAAAATTAATAATTCCGCTAACCACCGGCTTCACGCGGACCCCGCAAACAGCGAGGGTCCGGTGGTCGTTCGCAAGAAAAAGGAGGAAGACATGGGTATCACAGCAACAGGATGGAAGAACAAAGGTGGGACTGGCGTACGCTCTTGCAAGTGTGGTAGTTGGGCGCAACATTGGGTCAATTACTCTGGCAAGGCGTGGCCCACCACCTGCTCCGTTTCTGGATGTTCCAACAAACCCACCTTGGGGGCGCATATCATTAACCCGAGCGTCACTGGAGAGAAAATTGTGCCCATGTGTGATTCTTGCAATGGTCTTGCCAGTAGCTTCACTCTTAAGGGAGGTATTACTTTGCTCAGTGCTAACATGGCTGAGACATGCGGGGCTTAGAAACAATCTTAGAACCCATTTCGAACACGCCCCAGAACGGTAAGGCATGCCGCTGCCACTTAGTGGACTCGCCCCAAAGAGGAATAGAAAGTCATGTATGACGACAAATTTCTTCAAGAGACATTACGCCATGCATTTGAAAGTGACGAATATTACAATGTGCCGAAGGGCATAATAAGGTTCGACTACGGAAATGACCACGGTTGGTGGGTAAGAGTTTCCAGGGACCGAGTAATGTTCCGGGATTTTTTTAGTGATGGGAAGCATGGTTCTATACCAGAAGCCCTGCGACAAGCGATTATCCGTAGACATGAAATTCTTTCGGCTTTTCCGGTAACTATAAAAAAAATCAGTAATCGAGGCCTGCCACTTGAGCCGGAAAAAAGAATTCATCGCTATGTCGAAAAAGGAAAATTAAGGCCCTACGAACATTGGAGGGCTAGATGGTACGATAAGGACCATAAAGTTGTTCAGAAAAATTTTCCTGTGTACACCTATGGTGAGGAAGAAGCAAAGGCTATGGCTATTGAAGCTGCACGGATAAATCATAATAAAAAACCTAAATTATCAAAAGTTATCGATCCATATATCAAGCAGCAATACAAACCAATCCCTAGAGCAGATGTAGAAATACTGGCAACTATAAGTAGCACAGTCAGGAGGACGTCCCCAGCATGGGACCATAACGATATAATTAAAAATGATCCCTTTGCCTTCGAGGGGGAGAGAAAGTTAGAACTACACAAATCCATTGAGCGAGACAGGAAATTGAGAAATCAGAAATTATCTGTATTTCTCGAAGAAAACGCGAAATTATTTTGTGAAATTTGTCATTTCAATTTCATTGAGACCTATCCTTTTCTATTTACAGATATCATCGAAGTCCATCATATCATACCCTTGTCATCATTATCAAAAAACACAAAAATGAAACTAAAAGATCTAATGCTTCTTTGTTCAAATTGCCACTTTGCAGTCCACCAAGGGGATGCGGAAGAAAATTTGCTTATAGCTATGGATTATTTTAAATAATGAACACTAGAAATCAACATAAAAACAAAGAAATGCGAACAATCGGGTAACCTGACCGCGGGGGTTGGGAATCTGAAAAATCAATCTCAGGTAGCGTGCATGAAAGATCTTTTGGAAAAATTATCGTCATACAACATTTTTAATTATTTGTTACCTGGTATCGTTTTCGTTGCTCTTTGTGAATCACTTACAACATTTTCTTTCGTGCAAAAAGACATCGTACTTAGTGTTTTTATTTACTATTTCATTGGGCTGGTAATAAGCAGGATAGGATCTTTGATAATTGAGCCGTCACTTAAATACATAAAGTTTGTGCAATATGCAAACTATGAAGATTTCGTGTCAGCATCTAATAAAGATGACAAATTAGATGTTCTTTCAGAGGTGAATAATATGTACCGAACATTCTGTTCCCTTTTTCTCCTTCTTTCACTCATCAAAATATATGAAAAAATTTCATCGTATTTCCCTGGAATTTTTTGTTGGAATACCGAAATTTTAATAGCGTTTTTTCTTATTCTATTTTTCTTATCATATCGCAAACAAACAGTGTACATAACCAAGAGGGTGAATAAACTGACAAGTGGAGGGTGAAATATGTCAGATTTTTTCGAAATTGATTTCTTAGATATCGAATCAAGTAAAAGTGGTGATGCGATTCCAATACGATATGAACTAGACGGAGTAACTAGAATTCATGTTACTGATGGTGGCTTTCAAGCCAGCGGGGACTTACTTGTTGAACATATTAACAAATACTACGGATCTCCATCACATATTGATGCTGTTGTTGTAAGTCATCCTGATGGTGACCATGCTGGCGGCATTAGAACGCTTTTTGAACAATATGAAATTGGTGAACTATGGATGCTTCGTCCATGGGAATATGCGGATGAATTAATAGAAAGATTTAGTCGGTTTACTTCGGTTGATAACCTTAAAAAACGGTTTAGGGAGATATATCCAAACCTTGATGCTCTTGAGAAGTTAGCAGAAGAAAATGGTGTCCCAGTTTATGAACCGTTCCAAGGAGCAAGTATTGGGGACTTCATTGTAATGGCACCGAGTAAAACACGATATTTAGACCATGTTGTTGAATCCGAAAAAACACCAGAGTCAACAAAGGCAGCTCAAGAAGCCCTTTCAAGAACTGGCCTACTGGGAACTATACTCGAAAAAGCAATTACGTTTATTAGTGCTATTTGGGGAGCTGAAAACTTCCCAGAAGATGATACCAGTCCAGAAAACAATATGAGTGTCGTTCAATATGCTAATCTTTGTGGTAAAAAAATTCTCTTAACTGCAGATGCTGGCCGGGCAGCACTCTCAGAAGCCGCTGACTTTGCCCCATATGTTGGGTTAACCCTGCCTGGTATTGACAGAATTCAAGTACCTCATCATGGCTCTCGTCATAATGTGTCTACCGAGCTACTCGATAGATGGCTTGGTCCAAGATTAAGAGTAATGCCTGAAGATGGCCAAGAACATTTCACAGCGATAATAAGCTCAGCAAAAGAGGACAAAGATCACCCCAGAAAAGCAGTGATACGAGCTTTTATTCATCGTGGAGGTAAAGTTGTTACGACAGAGGGTTCCAGTAAGCGGACAGGACATAATGCACCGAAGAGAGAAGGTTGGAGTGCAGCAACACCTGAGTCATACCCTGATGAGCAAGAAGAGTAACATGAACGAATCTTGCCCAACGAATAAGGTTGGGTGCGACACGAAGTCGCGTGATGAAGTTGTTCCGCAAAGTATGGACGGAACCGCCCATGTCACTGGGCGAATCTATGGGCCTGAATAAAGCAGCGGCCCGGACAATGTAGCGAAGCGCCGAAAGGCGCGGGGCATAAATCGCGAGAGGCGTGCCCTTCTGGCAGCCATGAGCCGGATGAGCGCTAGATAGGCGGTATGGTGAAAGAATCTGAATCTGCGGTAAAGGTCGTTAATTCGAACAAGCGGAAGTGGCTTTTACGCTTGAACCAAACGGTATCGGAAGTGGGAGTGGGGTTTCTAACCTGCCTGCTCGTGACCCATAGACTTCCCGGCCAATAGCAGGCACCTAACCCGGCGTACTTCGTCACGCGGAACGTGGAAACCCCGTATCGCTCCCTTTGGGGACAGCCGACTGCAAAGTCTGCCTATAGTGATGCGGGCTTGGGAGGTCGGAAGAAGCGAAAGATAGGCTGTAATGGTCTGGATACGGGTTGCGACATCACCCGGCACGAAAGTGAGCCCACGTCCGATTGGTCTTACCTTGCAAGAGAATTCGTGGAATCGTGATGAGGAGGAAAAGCAAATGACGACAACGGCCAAGCCGTTGATTGGTGCATCCTCCAAGGCTGCCCAGTGGAATGCCGTCGAGTGGCAGCCTCTGGAGCGGCAGGTGCAACGACTGCAAATGCGTATTGCGAAGGCGACTCGGGAACAGCGCTGGGGCAAGGTGAAAGCCTTGCAATGGCTACTGACCCACTCGTTCGCGGGTAAATTACTGGCAGCGCGACGAGTCACACAGAACACCGGACGCAACACGCCCGGTGTGGATGGTGTTATCTGGAAAACCCCGGCCCGAAAATGGCAGGCTGCGCAATCATTGCAGAGACGAGGCTATCAACCTCTGCCGCTGCGGCGCATTTATATCCCCAAGAAGAATGGCAAGCGTCGCCCGCTCGGGATTCCCTGCATGGGCTGTCGAGCCATGCAGGCACTGCACCTGCAAGCGCTCGAACCCGTCGCGGAAACGCTGGCGGACCCGAATGCTTACGGGTTCCGTCCCAAGCGTTCGACAGCCGACGCCATAGCAGGATGTTTCCATGTGCTCAGTCGCAAAAACGCCGCGCAATGGGTCCTCGAAGGGGATATCAAGGCCTGTTTTGATCGGATCAGTCACCCTTGGCTACAAGAGCATATCCTCATGGATAAACGCATCCTCGGCCAATGGCTGGCGACGGGTTACATGGAAGAAGGCAACGTCTATCCAACACAGGCAGGGACACCGCAAGGTGGCATCGCATCACCCGTGCTGGCGAACATGGCGCTGGATGGACTGGAAGCGGTCGCCCAACAGGCGGCTAGAAACCAGAAAATCAATGTCATCAAATACGCCGATGACTTCGTCATTACCGGCGCCTCGAAAGAGGTCCTGGAACAACGGGTGAAACCTGCCGTGATGGCCTTTCTCGGGGAGCGTGGTCTGGAGCTTTCGGAAGAAAAGACTCACATCACGCACATAGACGATGGTTTTGATTTTCTCGGATTCAATGTACGCAAGTACAGTGGCAAGCTCTTGATCAAGCCCGCCAAGGCTGCAGTCAAGTGTTTGTTGACGGATATCCGGGCTCTGATTAAAACCAACAAATCCGCCACCACAGAACAGTTGATCCGGCAATTGAACAGCAAGCTCAGGGGCTGGGCCAACTACTACCGTCATGTGGTGTCCAAAGCAACCTTCAACTATGTGGACGCTCAGGTGTTTCGGGCACTGATGGTGTGGATCAATCGACGACATCCCCGCAAATCGGCATACTGGAAGAGGCAACGCTACTTCCGCCACGACGGTCTGCGTCAGTGGGTATTCTTTGCATCGATCCGGGATAAGTCGGGGGTAGTTACTCCCCTCGATCTGTTCAATGCCGCCAGCGTACCTATCGTCCGGCATGTGAAAATTCAAGCCAAGGCGACACCGTATGATCCGGCCTACACCGCCTACTTCGCCCAGCGTGCACAGTCGCGCCGGATAAGCAGGCAAACATGGCCTGGAATGCTGTCGATGCCTGAGCTGAACGCCAAATGCACCACTGTATCGAGTCACCGGGTCCGGTCAAACGGGCCTTTGTAAGGCTTGAGCCGTGTGCGGTGAAAGTCGCATGCACGGTTCTTAGGGGAGGGAACGACGGTAACGTCGTTCTCTTACCCGACATTGTGTGAGGAACGAGCCACAATCTGAACTGTTTGTTGGATGAGCCCGGTGGCCTTATATAGAAAAAGTTTTTTGGTGCCGAAGGGGTCGGATCAGGCGGTGAGCTGGCAGGAAGGCGGGAGTGGTCCCAGTACAAGCCCTCCGTGGAAGTAGAGGGACTAATACTATTATAAGTTAAGATATTTTATTTTGTTGAGATTTAGTTTGCCACAATTTATTTTAGAAAGAGTGGCATAGCCTCGCTCTTTCAGCGAAACGGAAAAGCTACACAGTTTTGGTTATGTGGTAATGATGATTAGGCGTGACCATGAGTGCAGATAGGAAGCCTACAGTTTTTTTTGCCAATCACAAGCCAACCAGACGTCAGCGGGCCGAGCTTGATCGTTTATCGGTTCCATTTAGGCATTTACCTGAGAGTATCTCGAACATTACGATTACTTGCCCGAGCTGCAAAACGGTCTTTTCTCCTGACTGGTTCAAGAAACACGAGATTTCCATGAATCCCGTGAAGCCTAAATTCGAAACGAAGGGAGTTCCATACAGTGGCCCCAAAAGATGGATTTTGCAGAGCGTTACTCAAGTATGCCCGACGTGCAAATCCCATATCCCTTTACCCCTACCAACGAATGTGATGAGAACAAGAGGGTCTCTCTTTGGTGATGATGCAGCAAGAGAGTACGGAGGCAGAAAGGTATCAGTATATTCCCTTGTAGGTGCCGACCAGAGCTTGTTGCCTGATTTGGAAATGAAAATTAGAGTGTTAAAGCAAAGACTCCTTCCTAGCATTTCACCCGACGGCTGGAAAATACACATGAAAGACATGTGGGCCGGCACCAGCAGAGCGAAGCACCCAGCGTATCATGATTTGAGCATGAGGGACGTAGTCGGCTTCGTTGATCAAATGTTAGCGTTGATAATGGGAAGCAACCTCTTTATCTACAACATCGCCTTGACCAGCGACAGCGACAGTGGCAGTCCTAGCGGCATATCAAGCCCAGACCAGTTGAGAAATGAAGCATTCATTTTGCTTGTATTGAACGCGATCGACGAATGGACTGAGAAGAAAGCTCAGCCGAGCATTTTTTTCGATTCCGAGAAACGTTCGTCTGCCAACAAAATCATACATGGGTGGGCAAGAGATGCCTTCAGGGGCAGTCAACACTCTCTTATATACGGGTTTCTATCGAAAGGGATTGAAATACCCGAACCCACATTCGTCCCTCCGGCTTCGTTCCCAGGCTTGGAAATAGCTGATTTCGTCAGTTTTACTATTGCGAGATTCTACGACAGGATGTGGAAAGGAAAAGAGATTGAGATAGACCCCCGCCAAATAGGATTTGTAACCTACCTGGGATATGACTCTAAAGGGGATTTACTCTGGAGAAGGCAGGAGGGCTATCCGTGGGAGCAGTTTTATCATTGAATCCAGCATAACGACTGGATGCACCGAATTGCCATAAATCCGGCTCCCGGTGACCCACATGTAGAAAATACCCGTTAGGACTCAGGCAATGAACCATAGCCCACTACTTACTCAATTGGGTCATTTTGTGCTTACCTTTCAGGCCGTTGAGGCCTCGATGGTTAATTTGACAGTCCAACTCGTTGATGCGGACCCCGAGTACGTCTCTACCCTTACCGCCGAACTAGCGTTCAACTCGAAAGCGCGCGCTCTCGACGTGATCTACACGAGGTATGCACAGATTCACGGCCTATCAAGCGAAACGCCACACCCTGAGTTCCACTTACTCATAAGCAGGATTCAAAAACTGGCGACGCGGCGAAACGATTTGGTTCACTCCTTCTATGGATTATTAATCACGGTCGATGGTGAGGCCGCACTTGCTCGGCAACCAACAAAGCTTAAGCCCAGCAAAGGCTTGCGCGAGCAGGAGGGGGAAGACATCCTGCCCGCGCGGATTGAAGCGGAAATTTCGGAGATGCACTCCATCCTCCAGAAGCTTGAGGAATACCGACTGCAAGCCATTGATATTAAGTACCCGGACAATGAGTCCTAACAAACAAAGTTAGATTGTTCGAGTGCAGCGACACGATCTAGCCTTGTTTGTTATATCTTAGAATGGAATGAAAAGATTGAATATTTATTATTTTTAACTGATTTATTTTGGTAACTACGATGAATCAAGTATCAAAAAGTCAGATCATTACAAGAAGGCTATTGCTTGCAAAGGAAATTTATCTGCATGGACTAGAAAAAACATTCAGAAAGTCATCGTTAAACAAGATCATTGCAATTCACAATTTTCATAATGCCATTGAAATAACCTTAAAAACTATTTTGATATGCAATGATATACGATCAGACAAGACGTTAAATATTGATTTTGAAAGTATGCTGAACGAGATTGACAGGCATCCTGCTTTCAAAGAAAAAAATCAGAAATTACCATACAGGCAAGAGTTGCGTAATTTAAATAGCCTGAGAAACTTGACTCAACATCATGCTGTTGAGCCTGAATCTAGCACGATGGAAGAATGGAAAGTTTTTACGAGAGGGTTTTTGGTAAATTCTTATAAAGATTATTTTGACTTAGATTTCGACCAGTTGTCTCGAATCTCATTTATAGAGAATGAGACTTTCAGAATCTTACTTGAACGTGCAGAAAAAGAACATCAAGAAAATGAGTTTGCAAAAACTATAATTTTTAGCACATACGTTTATAAAATCGCTAAGATGAGCTTCAAAAATATAATGCCTTCAAATAATATATATTTTTCATCTCGTATTTCTTCTCTGATGAGGCGAGGTGGCGATTCTTCAAGAGCAATACAAGAAGCATTTGAAAATGTTTGTTCAAAAATTCAAGAAAATGAAATTACAAGTGCAATCTTGGTATCAGGTATAGAAATAGCTCAGTTGAATAGGTTTAAAAAGTTGACTCCCGCTCTTGATATAACAATGGGAGGACGGCCAGTGGTTGAATTTTTTGGCAATAAAGAATATTCACAAGATGATTCACAATGGATTTTGGATTTTGTCACCAACCTTCTTATTCTATGGCAGGAACAAGATATAAATGTTGAGATAGAAGAATTTATGGATAACTGCGCTAAAAGTTTTGCCACTGAGGAGCTTCTCATAAATTAATTCAAATCAGGTGTTGGTTCTTAATCCCCTTCTCTTTACATCATCAGCCTAAAACAATAATTCCGGTTGTACCTCGCCATCATGAAGTCGTTTAAATTTCTTATATGACAATTGTGAATATTAAGATGACGGTTTTGACGGTTTTGTACATATACTGCAAAGGCAAAGGTAGAAAGGTTTTACCTGTAAGCTCGCGTACTTGTTTATTTTCATTTTATTTCGAATGAGCCTTAAAAACAACGGAACAGGCCCGTCGTCCTTGACCTCGTAGACTATGCCGTACTCGACTCGATCCCCCGTGATCACCAACCGGCAAGCTCATGCTTCAGCGCTTCGGCTTGCCTGCCCTCATAGGGCGTCCTCTTACTTTCTTGATCAGCATGGCGGTACGCAGAGCCTTCTGTGTTCCTGCTGAATTCACCAGACAGATCCTCAAGGCAGACGACAAAGTCCAGGCTTTTCAAAGGTCCCCTCCAGCGAGGAGGCCTTTTTGCAAAATTTTCATAAAAATACGAAAAAAATATACCGCCTCCCAATAAGAGTAGGTAGGAGGGTATTTTTTCGTGAACACGACCTATCAAGACATCATCCGGTCATTTGTTGATAAATACGGCCTGAGCCGGGGGCAAGTGATCTCGGAAATCGAAAAGACTTTTTCCTCCATGCTCTCGCAGTGGCATCGCAGCAATGTCGTTGCCATGTTCAGCGATGATCGCCTAGTGGCCTTTGGCTATCGCGATAATCTCGGGGTGATAGAGCAGACCTCTATCGAATTAACCTCCCTCAGAGGCTGGAACACCATCAGGCGTATCCTTGAGAACAACATGGGCAAGGCTGCCCGCCTGCAGGATGTCGCCCTCTACAAACAGCAAGAACATGAAATGCGGTGGGGCAAAATCATCAGGGAAAAGGCCGATGGCGGTTTTTATGTCGAGATTGAGCTTGAAGATGAACAACCGGTCATCGCTATTTGCCCGGGCAATCGTATTGGCGTCCATGAACGCGACAAATTGATGGTGGGCCAGCGACGGGCCTTTCATGTACGGCGGATCGAGCCGGTTTTCGTGAATTCCGCTCCCCGGGTCAAGATACAGGTGGACCGCGTTTCCAAGAACTTGGTCGAGCATTTACTTCACAGTCAGACGGAAAAGAAGGATGTGACGATCCGCTGTCTGGCCCGGTATGTCGGTCTCAAGAGCTTTGTGGAGTCCAGCGCTTTTCTGTCCAGGAATGTCATCCTGTCGGTATCCCAAGAGTTGAACGAACATATCCAGGTAAAGGTGGTCAGGGCCAAACAAACTCAATGATGTTGAACCCGTTCCCGAACAAGACACCCAGCGAGCCATGGACAGATCTTGGCAAGGGTATTCACCTGGACCGTCCGGACAGGATCATGCCACTGGGATACCCTGACCGCTTCCGCAAGGGACACTCCTGGTGTTTCGGCACCACTAGGGTCGGCAAAACCAGGGTCATGGAAAACATCATTGAGCAGGATGTTCGGAAAGGCTATTCCGTGGTGGCCATTGATCCCAAAGGCGATATCGAGCTGTTCTCAAAAATAGTTCAGGTGGCATTCGAGACAGGCCGCCATGCCGACCTGATGCTTATCACGCCGGTCTTCCCCCAGTACAGCGCCATCCTCGACCCACTGTCTTCGTACTACATGATCGAGGAGTTGGTCGCTCATGTCACCGCCGGAGTGGCCGTAGGCAGGGAACCCTATTTTTTCGGAGTGGCCTACGAGGTCTCGCTGGTGGTGGTTCAGGCATTGATCATCCTGGCAAAGGCGGCGAGGCGCAAACCATCTTTTAACCTGAACGACATCAAGAATCACATCAGCCACCAGGATCTGGAAAAACTCAAGGAAAAGCTGGATTTCATCGACACCCCACCGTCAAGGCAACTGGCGATGGATATGCAGAAAATCCTCTCCACCCCTGCCGACTATTATTCCAAGGTGGCCAGTTCCCTTCGCGTCGCGTTGACAGAACTCACCTCCGGCAATGTGGGCCGGATCATCGGCAACGCTGATGAGAACCGTTTCATTGACCGGCTTGAGGCCGGAAAGAGCGTCATAATGGTTGTCCAGCTGGGATCGCTCCTGACCAAGCGGGCGGCCTACACTGCCGGTAAGGTGATCATTTCCATGATCCAGGCCTTTGTCGGTCGCAGGTATTCCAGTGACCGGACTGTTACTCCCGCCCTGACACTCCATATAGACGAGGCTCAGTCCGTCCTCTATCAGGGCATCGAGGAACTCTTTGCCAAAGCCGGCGGGGCCGGGGTGTACATCCATGGGTACTGCCAGTCCGTCAGCCAACTCTTTGCGGAAATCGGCATGGATCGGGCAAACGCCATTCTCGACAACTGCAACACAAAGCTGTTCATGCGGGTGCCGGATGCGAAGACCGCCAACTATGTCTCCATCCACCTTGGGGAAAAACGAACATACAGCCCCATTATCTCCCTGGGCGGAGGCCTGTCGATCCGGGAGACGGAGGATATCAGGATCAGGCACACCGATGTCCTGAACATGGAGGCCAGACAGTTTTTTTTGACAACCTATTCCGGAGTATTTCGGGGAGTGACTTCCGATGTGTCTGATTCAACCCTCAAGGTCGTATTCCCTGATGTATCTGCATGAACCTGGTGAATACAGGCCTGGTGGGGATAACTATGGCTCTGGTTATCCTGCTGGTATCGATCCTGCGGGTCGGCAAGAACAAGCCGGTCGCCAGGCGCGAGGTGCCATTGGCGCAACTGTCGGGGCTCTGGGTGAAGGGCAGGATAACCGGCGAGGTACATATTTCCGAGATTGCCCCGATATGGCGGGACGACGAACAGCCCAAGTCCGAACAGAAGCATTATGTATTCCAGACTGAACGCATCATGGAATTTTTCGAAAAGCATGTCGAAAAGGCCCCCTGGTTTCGCAACGCCGATCTCCAGGAAGAGACCTGTTACCAGATCCTGTTGATGCTCGAAAAGGAAGGAGACTGTTCGTCCGTCGTCAGTGCCGCCGATGATGTCGAGGGGTCATGGAATTCCAACACCTTCACCCTGCTCGGACAGACCTCGCTTCTCGACCACTCTCTGCATGTGGCGGAGGAAGCAATAAAGCTTTTGCTTGATGAGGATGCCAGCCATGTCATTCCGGACACGCTGGTCGCCGCGCTGGGACATGACCTCGGCAAACTGCCCTCGATAAAGGGGCACCTCTACAGTATTGGCGAGCATCCGCTTGCTGCCGGCCGGGTGCTGGCGGAGATCGGATCCTTCAGGCAACTTGCCAGAAAAGATGAAATCTCCATGGCCATCAAGCTGCACCACAAACGTCCGGAGGGATTGCTGGGCAAGACCTTGAAAAAGGCCGATCAGCTTGCTCGGCAAAAGGAGCTTGAAAATGCCGCGGACCGCATTCCCGACCAGAACGCAGGTCTGCCTCCGGCTGGCAGCCTTCCCGGCACTCCTGTAACAGGTACGGGATCAAAGGGAGCCTGGCAGGCCCATTATGATATTTATGGCGGAGGCGACCCGCCAGTCAGGAGCAAGGAAGCCGCCCCGAACCTGATTGATATCTCTGCCTGGTTTGATGCCCAGGCATTCATGGATTTTCTCAAGCCATACATTAATCGGGTCTCAGGCCGGCGGTTCATGGCCTTTTCCATGCCTGACGGATACGTCTATTTCCAGGTCAAATCGCTCGAAGAGGTAGCCAGAAGACAGGCCGAGCTGGCTGGCGCCATGGATATTGCCACCATGGCCGCCGATGACCTGACCATGCGGGAGGTTCTCTATACGGTTGTCCATCATCTCCGGGTAGAGCATGAGGTGATCGCCCGGGAACTGGTAAAAGACCAGTATTTCGGCGGATATTTTACGATCACGACCAAGGGCGGCAATAACATTACCGGGTATTACACCCCCTTTCATGCCGAGGCGTTCGGCTCCATAGCCGAAATGGAGGCCGGGAAAACCGGCCTGCTCAAGAATTTCAAGGCCGTGGAGCCACGTGTGAACAATGAATAGTCGATCCATGGCCGGGGGGCAGAGGACCGGTGATTACAGCCCGAATGCGACGATCATCACTTCAGGAGGAAACAACGATGCTCCCCGTCCCAGAAACATTATCAGCGCGATTTCGGAGATCCAGCAATTCTACGTTATCGAGCGACAGGGGCAGAACATCCCCGCAGAGTTTCTGACCCTGGAAAGTTCGTTGGATTTATTCAGAATCGGAGCAGTAAGCGGTTTCAAGGAAGGCTTGTTCCTGATCCTGCTGTTCCCGGTCTTCTCCTTTTACCTTCTCCCCTTTGTTCTTCATTCGCGGGATCAGCTGATAACAGTTGTAATGAACTCCATCCCATACCTCCCGGTTGCCATCAATACGCTCTTATGCATCTATCTCAGCAGATACTACATCGGCAACATCACCAGAAAGGCGATCAACTCTCTGTTTGCTGGAAGGGCGAGCCTGCTTCTCGCCAAGAGCTTCATTGTCTACGTCCTGTATTTCCTTTTGGCAAAGTTGAGCACCCCTGAACGGGTTTGGTTGGTTGCACGGCATTTCGGCGCCAACGCTGAAAAAATCTATTCCGGATATCTGGAGATGCTGCCGCACATCGTCCCGATAGCGGTTCATTGTGCCATATTCATCCTGATCGCTGCCGTTTTCCCTTACGGGACGGCCTACCTGCTAGACCTGTGGCGGCGGTATAAAATTAAACAAAATGCACAAATCATTGGAAGTTGAAGGAGAACGATACCCATGTATGTCAATCCGGAAGAAGAAGCAAAGCTGCAAGCAAGGGAAGCAAAAAAGAAAGCGAGTGAAGAATCAGCAAATATACGAGAGAAAAAGAAATTAACGAGAGAGGAAATTCTTGAGCGAAAAATCATCATGGCTCGGGAACGTGGCTCCCGGGTTCTCAAGATCAACTCTCCAGTGGGCAACACCATGTTCAACGTGCTGCGCCAGTTTGATCAGGCGTATGCCATTTTTAAAACCAGGCTTGGTGAGCCCGGAGGCATCCCCTACGAGGAGGGGGCGAAGCTTATGGCCGAAGCGCTGGAGATAACCCTTTTATTTTCTGATTTTACCTCAAGGTTGAGTAAAAAAATGAAATTTCAGTACTTTGCCCCTCAGGAGCTGAAGGAAATTCGGATTCCCGCTAAAGAATAGAGAATCGCCGGAAATATATATTTTTTACGGCCAATGCCTCGATCCGATCGCCTTTCACGTCTCTTAATTCCCCATTAATTCCGATTTTGACAATAATGACAGCCTGATGATGGTTGGGGATGCCTAGATGTCAATAAATATTATAAATTTTGCTTAATTTTTATTGACCAGATGCTAAATTTTGCTTAATTAATAACTGTATGCCATAGAATGGAATATGTCAGTTCTATTCGAGTTGGCGGAATGAAATTTATAATTTGAAAGTAAATAACATTAGTTGCTACTGATTGATCGACCGTGTTGCAGTCAAAGCTTGACAGACAGCCTCCCCAGAGGATAATGACACCTGAGGAGGTTGCCCGTTTTTTCCAGAAAAGCACCAGTTGGGTGTATAAAAACTGGGAAGTACTGGGCGGTGTGAAGCTCGGAGGTTCTCTTTTCTTTCCGAATATGGAGGATCTTTATGAGCAGTTATTTCAAAAAGGGAAAGGGGTGGAGGTTCGATTTTACCCTAATGGGAATCAGGTACACGGAAGCCTGGTTCAAAACCAAGAAAGAGGCCGCACAGGCCGAAGCAAAGAAAAGGGAGGAACTGAAAAAACCGGCCCCCTGGCAGGGGACGCCAACCGACACGGACTTCTTGACACTGTTAAACCGGCGTCTTGATCATCTTAAAGCTTACAAGTCCGCTTCTTATTATCGCGATAACTGTTATATGGGCAAGAGATGGGTAAAGCTATGGGGAAAACTCAATTGTAGGGACATATCTACCGATATGGTTGAGCACTATATTCTTAAGCGAAAAAAAGTCTCGCCATATACTGCAAACACCGAGATTCGATCCCTGAGGGCTTGTTTTAACTTCGCGAAAAAGAAAAAGATGTTAGAACAAAACCCATTGGACGGTATTGATTTCTTTCCTGTAGAAAAGCGGGTTAAGTACGTTCCGCCAATTGAGGACATCGATATAGTTTTTCAATCAGCAGATCAAGATACCAAGAATTATCTGTATGCAATATCCGAAACCATGGCACGGGTTGGAGAAATCAACAATCTGAAATGGCAGGATGTAAATTTGCACGACAGGTACGTCATTCTCTATACCAGAAAGAAGAGAGGGGGACATTTGACACCGCGCAAAGTCCCGCTGACAACTCGTTTGCATGGTATCTTGTCCAGACTCCATGAACATATGGATGAACAAATACCATGGGTATTCTGGCATAGATTTTATGATCGAAACAACAGAACCTGGAAGACCGGCCCGTATGGTTATAGAAAGCGGTTACTGAATAGCTTATGCAAGAAAGCTGGAGTCAAATACTTCAGCTACCATGCTCTGCGACATGCAGGGGCGTCCATACTGGACAACAACAATGTACCAATCGGTTCAATTCAGAAAATCCTCGGCCACGAGAATCGTACGACAACCGAGATTTATCTCCACAGTCTTGGCAATTCGGAACGGGAAGCCATCGACACTTTTGAACGTGTCAGCAACTTTTCACACACAGATTCACACACAAAAAAGAAAGGACTTACAGCGAATGCCGTAAGTCCTTGATTTTGTGGAGCCGATGACCAGACTTGAACTGGTGACCTACTGATTACGAATCAGTTGCTCTACCAGCTGAGCTACATCGGCTTTGGCGTGAGGCGCGGGCTGATCCCGGCTGAAATGGCTTTCTTGATGTATCAGTTTTATGGTACAGTG
>Ga0068714_10000564_pt1 | contig 69121 bp, 58 predicted proteins | sample MTBNYHSulfiMetaG_FD_62988 | JGI IMG/M metagenome (GOLD analysis project Ga0068714, IMG submission 62988) | Enrichment culture microbial communities from rom New York Harbor, USA that are MTBE-degrading - MTBE-NYH (New York Harbor Sulfidogenic)... | ecosystem: Environmental > Aquatic > Marine >...
GCAACAATAGCCGTAACACCATCAAACCGTTGGGCTTCGACAATGCGAAGATAAATGGGTAGATCAACTTTCAACACCTTATTATAAACAGCTAAAAAATAACCAGTATGGCCATAAAACTTTAGGGGGCAGTATTATATTGAATAGTTTAAAGATTAAAATGATGTTGATTATTGTTTTTGTTACGGTTGCGGCATTGGGTGCTGTTTCTTTAATTAACTATAACAGGGTATCATATATTCTTGATGAACAATTGTCCAATGTAGCGGCTAACAGCGCAGAATATAACGCAATAGTAGTAAATGAATGGCTGCAAGGTATTATAAATGAGGTTAACACTATGGCTGAAAATGCGGATGTGCAAAGTGCGGATCCCGAACGTTGTTTTTCAGTTTTAAATCAGGTACTTAAAAATCACGATGATTATGAAGATATTTTTTCAGCTGATCAGCAGGGTAATGCTGTTGCCGCACTACGAAAAGAGACTTTTAGTCTTGCTGATAGGGAATATTTTAATCAAGCCATACAGGGAAAGACCGTTATTTATGGGCCGGATGACAAGTAAAGTAAAATACAATAGTAAACCGCTTACCGAAAAGATCTGGCGAAACAGATGCCGATGGCATGCAATATAAACCTGCTCGTTGCCGACAAAAATGGAAATGCAGCTCTTATAGAAAGCTTTAACGGCGAGAAAGCAGTCATAAAGATAGACGAAGGTACGAAGGACCAGTTTATCTGTTCGACGGCGGCTTTAAGTTCCTCCGGTTTCAAGAGTGCCGACCTGCGCTTTATTTCCGTTAGATTTGCGCCGGTTTACCTATATCCTGAATGACACCTTCATCCACCGACTGTATAAACCGGCGGACTATTTCCGGGTCGAACTGGCTTCCCGCGCAGCGTTGTAGCACTGCCAGAGCGTCCGGCAGGGAAAGCGCCTTGCGGTATGGCCGGTCTACCATCATGGCGTCGAAAGCATCGGCAACGCTGGAAATACGGGCAAAAAAGGGTATTTTTTCTCCTTTTAGACCAGTTGGGTAGCCCGTCCCGTCATAACGCTCGTGGTGATGAAGCACTATCTCTATTACCGGCCGGGGAAGCAGAAAAGGCGCCAGCACCCCTACCCCGTACTGAGGGTGCTTTTTCAGTTCCTCCCACTCCCAAGGACTTAAAGGTTCGTTTTTGGTCAGAATATCCGGATGCACGCAGACCTTGCCTATATCGTGAAGCACGGCGCCAATGCGCAGCGTACGCACATCATCCGGATGGAGGCCGAAATTCAGGGCAATTACCTGCGTATACCTGGCCACTCGCTCGGAATGGTTATAAGTGTACTGGTCTCTCATATGGAGAAAAAGGAGGTTGGTGCGCACGGACACCAGTAAAGCTTCCCTCTGCTTCTCCTGTACAACTTCCTTTAATTCGGAAAGGGCGCTGTGGTAAAGCTCTGTACTGTTTCTGGTGCCCAGCTTTGCTGTGTAAAGGGCTTCGTCGGCGGCCTTCACCAGGGAGCCTGCTGAATTAATCCCAGCACTGGTGGTGACAGCCACCCCGATGGAAACGGTCAGGCAGCCCCCCGGCAGCACTTCTCTTCCCTGAAAGGGATGGTCCGCAATCCTCTGGCGCAGGCGCTCGGCGATCTGGTAGGCGCTGACCCCGTCGGTGTCCGGAAGGACCACGACAAATTCGTCGCCCCCATACCTGGCTGCCAGGTCTTGCGCCCGCATGATTTTTTCCAGCAAATTAACAAACTCCACCAAAAGCCTGTCACCGGCAGGGTGGCCCAGAGTGTCGTTGTATATTTTAAAATAGTCCATATCGAGCATTAATAAGGCTAAAGGCCGGCCTTCACTTAAGGCCCTTTTCACCATTGATTCCAATTCTTCCATAAGCGACCTGTGGTTTAAAAGGCCGGTAAGACCGTCGCGCTGGGCCATTTCCGCGAGGGCGGCCTTTTCTTCTTCATCCTTCTTCCGCTTCATCCACTGGGCAGTGACGTCTCTTAATATAGCCATACCGCCCTGCACCCGGTTCCTCTTGTTTAAGAGAACCACGTCCACGGAAAAGCATTTCGGACAGCCGTCCGGAGTTTGCCATAAAACTTCCCGGCCGCTTACCTCCTCACCTTTTTTCAAGCGGCGGGACAGCAGCGCCCCAGTCGGCCCCGCTGCTTCAAGGGGTTGCCCGCTGAGTTCCCGGGGTGATTTCCCGGCCAACCGGGCAAAAACCGGGTTGACCAGGGTTATTCTGCCACGCCGGTCACCCACCAAAATGGCGTTGCGGGTGTTCCTGATCACCAGGTCAATAGTCTCCATTTGCCTTACAAGCCATATTTGCAAAAGGATCAACAAAAAGCCGCTAAGTAAAAACGCCCCTCCGCTGGCTGCCGCCACAACTGCAAAAAGACGCCTTAAATCCCCCTTGACAAGAAAAACCTCCTCCTTCAGTCTCTGGCGATGGAAAACGTCGTTTTGGCGGGCTAATTCTTGCAGGCCTGCACTGTTTACCCGTTCCTGGGGAGGAAGGGAGAGAAAATGATCCACCGCTTCGGCCAACTGTTGAGAGAGTCTTTGCCCCTGAGAGGTGCGGGTTAATTCTGCCACCCGGTAGACGCAGGAGCGCATTTCTTCCTCTTCTTCCCGAAGGAGGTTTTGGCGGGAGGTTAACTCTACCAGCCGGGCCGCCAGCAGCAGCTTTTCCATTCTTTCGCCAAAATTTTTTTCAGCCTGGCTAAAAGAGGAAAAAAAGAAGGCGACCTGGAGGAGCCAAATGGCAAAAAAAAACACCAAGGTACCAAGTACCAACCTTGCAGATGAATGTTCTTTTGAAAACATTTTCTTCCCTCCAGTCAGACCGAATGGAATCACTTATTCTATATTTCGACAATTTCTTTCGGGATTTTAGTGCTGAATCATTATTTTTGCCCTTCCTTATGTTGCTCCGTCTGCGACCTTTTTTAGTTCCGCACTTGCCCTCTCAAACTCGGCTTTGAATTTGGTCAACTGCTTCTACTATTAGGCCCTTACTTCCAAAGATCTTCGCAAACTGGAAAGAAAATTACGCAACAGTCAGCTCTAAGCCGGCCAAACTGGGGATGATAAAAAGCGCCCTTGTTTTTTTAGGATTAGGATAATAGGATATAGGATAGGAATTTGCTTTTTCCATCTCAGCAATAACACAGTATATTACTGCCTGTCAAACATAAAATTGTAACCGATTTATGCATAATTGGGTTTTGTTCATTTGAGTGGTAGATTTATCAAAAAAGGAATTGGGTAAATAATAATGCCCTTTTGGTTGAAATAGACCTGGCAATCGTACAACCAAAAGGGCTACCCACTAAAAGTGTGTATGTGATGATGAATTTACATTTAGGACATTTGTCCGGTTAAAAAGCTCATGATATCGCAGTATTTCTTGATTTTTTATAAAGCACCCCCCTCCACGTGAAGGTAAAAGGTGTATCGGTTTTGGCGGGATGGAAGGAGCCCGTAGGGCGACTGGAATCCCGCCAAAACCGGGCGGCGCGGCCGGGGACAGCTATGGTATCCGGGACCCATGTCCAGCTTGTTCCCCTTGCTAATTATAGCTTACAGAGTTTCTCGGGATTGTCTAACCCCGTTTTGGGAGGACAAATGTCCTTATTTAGGAAATGCGTTTCGTGGTTTTTTACACTTTAGAAATCTAATTATCTTATGATTGGATAAGCAAGTAAAGATCTATACTTAAAGCAGGGGTGTTTTTATTGAGTTTAGCGGACGATAATAGGGAAATAAAAATTCTAATCGTAGATGATGATGAAAGGATTAGGGATATCATCAAGGAATACAGCAGTTTGGAAGAATACGCCATGGAAGAGGCTTCAGACGGAGTTGAAGCTTTAAAGCTTTTTAGACAGCATGAATATGCACTGGTTATACTTGACGTAATGATGCCCGGGGTGGATGGCTGGAGCGTTTGCAGGGAAATTAGAAAGACCTCTCAGGTTCCTGTGATTATGCTGACTGCCAGGGGAGAAGAATATGACAAACTATTCGGCTTTGAGTTGGGTGTAGACGATTACATCGTTAAGCCTTTCAGCCCTAAGGAACTGCTGGCCCGTATGAAAGCGATAATTCGCAGAAGCTCAGCGGCTGGTGCACGTGATTTAAACAAGGACAGTATTAGTTTTGATGGTTTGGTTATAGAATATAATTCGAGAAATGTATATGTTGACGGCAATTTATTGAACCTTACGCCAAAAGAGTATGAACTGCTGAGCTTCTTTACCCAAAACCCAAACAGAGTATTTTCCAGGGACCAGCTGCTTAATTCCGTATGGGGCTATGATTTCGCAGGTGATAACAGAACCGTGGATACCCATGTGAAAATGCTCCGGGAAAGCCTGGGTGGCTATAGAAAATTTATTGTAACTGTTTGGGGTATAGGCTATAAATTTGAAGCCAGAGGTAAAAAATGAAAAGTATAGCGCAAAAACTCTGGGCCGGTATGATGGTTCTTGTTGTGGTAGTATTGCTACTGCTTTGGTTTTTCCAGATTGTCTTCCTTGAAAACTTTTATACTTATATGCGCATAGCTGAAGTGAAAAAAGAAAGCATATCCGTTGTTGAATTGCTGATCAATGGAAATAAATCTGAATTTGAAGAGAGGCTTGATACCTTTGCCTTTAATAATAATCTGAGTGTTGAATTACTGGATGCGAGCGGCAAGAATATCTATACCGCTGGGCCGACTGGCGCCGGCGGGCATATGCCGATGATGAATAACAGGGCCAGGTTCGAGGTTTTTCAGGAGGCTCTGGCCGGCAAGCAAATTGCCATTCCCTTGACCCACCCCCGTTTCGGTAATGAGTTCATGTTGATTGGCCTGCCGGTAAAAACATCCGGGGAAACACCAGGCGTGCTGATCATAAACATGTCATTGGCACCGGTTGAGGAAACGGCCTCGATATTAAAATGGCAGCTATTTTATCTAACTATTATCCTCCTGGCCGCTGCCCTATTGATTTCTTATCTTATCTCCAGGAGTTTTACCAGCCCTATCCTTGAAATCAAAAAGGTAGCGGAAACAATGGCCTCAGGAGATTTTTCAGCAAGAATAAAAACAAAAAAACAGGATGAAATTGGTAAACTGGCTGAAACTATTAATTATTTGGGACAACAGCTTTCCAAAATCGAACAACTTAGAAAAGACTTGATAGCCAATGTATCTCACGAACTTCGCACTCCGTTAAGCCTGATCAGAGGGTATGCGGAAACCATACGGGATGTAACCGGAAATGCGCCGGATAAACGGGATAAACAAATTGGCATAATAATTGAGGAAACTGAACGTCTCAGTAAAATTGTTGAGGATATTCTAAACCTTGCACAGCTCCAGGCCGGTTATTTCGAACTGAATAAAAGCCGTTTTCCGATCAGTGAATTTATTGACGGCATAGTTAAAAGATTTAATGTTTTAAGCGAGAATACAGGTGTGCAAATCGTCAAGGAAGGTTGCAGTGATGCGCTGGTTAAAGCAGATGAAGCAAGAATCGGGCAGGTGCTTTTTAACCTGATCAATAATGGCTTAAAACATACGCCTGGAGGAGGGAAAGTTACAATCAAAACCATAGACGGCCCAAACCTTGTTCGAATTGAGGTTTCGGACACCGGCAGCGGCATACCGGAGGAGGACCTGCCCCATATTTGGGATAGATTTTACAAAGCGAATAAAGCAGGGGGAAAAAGAACCATAGGGACAGGTTTGGGACTGGCCATTGTCAAGAGCGTGCTGGAGGCTCACCGGGTTGATTATGGCGTTAAAAGCGAAAAGGATGTTGGCACAACTTTCTGGTTTGAGCTGGAAAAACAATTTTAAGATTTTCATTCTTCTTTCGGGTTTCTATCAAACTTTTATCACAATTGCTCCTTAAAATAAAAGCATGAGTTAAACCAATAAAAAAGGAGTGAAAATGAAATGAAAAACATTAAGAAGCTCATTGCAGTATTGGCGGCTGTCGGGGTATTAGGTGCGGCAGGGGTTGCTTTTGCGGCAACAGCCAAGACGCCGGCGGAAATAGTATCCGGCCTGACGGGAAAAACAGTTGAGGATCTTTATGCTGAGCGTTCCACGGGTAAAACCTTTGGCACCATTGCCGGTGAGGCCGGAAAACTGGATGAATTCAAAGCGCAGATGCTGGAGCAAAAAAAGGCGATTTTAGACCAGCGTGTAGCGGATGGTATCCTAACTCAGGAGATGGCAGACCAAATTTATAATAACATTAAAAACAACCAGGCCGCCTGTGATGGAACCGGTAACGCCGCTATAGGCCAAAAATATGGCGCGGGCTTTGGGCAGGGATGTGGATTCGGAAGAGGAATGAACGGAGGCCAGGGTGCCGGCAGGGGTGCGGGAATGCGAAATGGTGCCGGTGGCGGCATGGGATTCGTGAATATACCTTAAAAAGTGATTGTATATTCAAGGAGTAAAAAATCGATTAGGAGGGGGCGGCAAGCCCCCGACCTCTCACACCACCCAGCATGCGGGTCCGCACTAGGCGGTTCCCAAAAGTTGACGCAATTCCAGATAACGAGCAAGTAAACTTTTGAGCCCTTGCGCCTCCCAGCAGGAGGTGTTAAGGGCATTATTTAAGTTCCTCGGGGCTACTCACCTCTAATATCTAACTAATATCTTCTATCCAGTACAATATTTAATTGCCGTTAATGAAATATCGCGGGGAAAATAATTCTTTCCTTCATGGCTGCGTGTTGTGGCACAACATAAAAATTTATCGCTGAAAATCTTTGTTATTCTTGTTGGAATTCGCCTTTGGTGATTTCCTGTTACCCCAACCACTAACCACCAACGACCCCCATACAACCGCCCACACCCATTGCCTTAGCAAATCAAGATATAAACACGTGCAATGATTAGCTACCGGCAAATTATAAAGGCAAACACGTGATAAATAAGGTTATTTCCTAAATACCTATAAATTTGGCTATTGCATGATGTTATTGACCGGAAGAATAATGACGGCAATTAGTTATTAAACTTCTGACTTTGGTTATGCTATAATAGCCTTGATGAATATGTTTCCAAAAATATATTGCCTATCAATGTCCAGCCCAGGGACTTGTTAGACCGAGGAGGGCACCGCTAATGAGCGAACTTGAAAGCATGTTACGACGGGTATTAGACGGGTATTAAATGAGGCACTACAGCCAATCAATAAACGCCTTGACGGATTAGAGCAGGGGCAGGCGGCTTTACAGAAGGGCCAACGCAAACTTCAGCAAGATGTCCGTATTATAAAGAGGGACGTAAAAGCAGTGTGGGATGATATAATCAGGTCAAGTCCCTACAAGAGCAAACGCCCCACGAAGGGGCGTTTGCTTTCTGATTAAACCCTATTTCCCGCAACCTGGAAAAAACCCAATACCGAACACCAGCAAAATCAGGATCAGAAACAGAATGAAGCTCCCGTCAAAATAAGGTGCACAACCTGCACCGCCACCTGTACCGTAACCCATACATATACCCTCCTTAACTAAGATTTTGCGTTTACTGCCGTTGTATATTATGCACGTGCGAAGGAACATGTTACCAATAATTTTTAGATAAGAAATTAACTGTTTTTAAGCATAAAGGAATTTCCTAAAATATGTTGAAATGGCTAAAGACCACAAATTTTGAGCAGTATTGTTTTCTGCTTTTTTTTGTTTTTGTGCCGGTATGTCATTGATACACTAAGGGAGGTTTTGTGTCCATGAAAATCGTTGTCGGTATATCCGGCGCCAGTGGAGCCATTTATGGAATCCGGACACTGGAGATTCTTCGTCAGTGCGGAGTTGAAACGCATTTGGTAATCAGTAAAAGCGCTGCAAGAACCATAGACGCTGAAACGAACTACCGTATCAGCGATGTGGAAGCGCTGGCCGACTTCGTTTATGAAGACGAAAATATCGGCGCCGCCATTGCCAGCGGCTCTTTCAAGCATGACGGCATGATTGTGGCGCCCTGTTCCATTAAAAGCTTATCGGCGATAGCCAATTCATATAATGATAACCTGCTGGTCCGCGCCGCGGACGTAACTCTGAAAGAGAAGAGAAAACTGCTGGTGATTGTACGTGAGACACCATTGCACTTAGGACATTTAAGACTGCTGGTTACCCTGGCCGAACTCGGCGGCATAATTCTGCCGCCGGTACCGGCCTTTTATCACCAGCCCAAAACCATTGACGATATTGTCAATCAGACTGTCGGCAAAGCACTTGATCAGTTTGGCATTGAACACCAGCTGTTTCGCCGCTGGGAAGGAAGTTAAACGCTTTTTCTAACCTGTTGATTTTTGCATTCGATATAACCATTTTTCATGTACTCCGTTAACCACATATTTGGGTGCTTTTCCCTTGGCCACACCGGTCATATTGTCAAGAGCGTTGAGCAGCATGCGTCTGAAAGCTCCGGTGGTAATACCGGCCAGGTGGGGGGTAAGCAGCAGTTTTTCCCGGGCTGTGGAGGAAAGATTCAGCAAAGGATGGTCGGGAAGCGGCGGTTCCGGAGACAGCGTGTCAATGGCCGCGCCGCCCAGGTGTCCGTTCTCCAGAAACTCCGCCAGGGCTTCCTGGTCTACAATTTCGCCCCGCGCGGTATTAACGAAAATAGTGCCGGGGCGCATCAGGTTAAACTCGCGGCGACCAATCATGCCCCTGGTTTGTTCTGTCAGAGGAACATGCATGCTGATGATTTCGCTCTCGGTAAGAAGCTCATCCAATGACCTGTATTTTATTCCCAATTCCATCTCCGTATTTTCTGCCGCCCGGTAAACATCGTAATAATATAATTCGGCTCCCAACATTCCCGCCACTTCGGCAACCTTGCGGCCGATCGCCCCCAAACCTACAAGGCCCAGTTTAATGCCGTATATATCCCTCAATCCCGTTTCAATAAGCTGTCTTCTCAACTGATTATAATTGCCGGCCTTAATTTCCCGGTCGGACACCAATACACAGCGCTGTAACGCAACTATCATACCCAATATAAGTTCGGCCACCGCACCGGCATTCTGCCCGGCATTATTTGCCACCGGCAGGGAATATTCAGCCGCGGCATCCACATCCACCGTGTCATATCCCACTCCGTCCATTTGGATCATTTTAACGGAGGGGATGGCTTTAATAACGCGGGCGGTAATTGGAGTTGGTGAAAAACCGGATAAAGCCAGCAGAAAATCTACTCCCCGGCAGGCTTTAATAATATCTTCCTCATTAAATTGTTCTAAAAAAATGAACTTCCACCCGTCGGGAATGTTCACCCCTGTTTTAACGAATCGCTCCCTTGGTACCAGACTGACTACGGTAGGCATATCCAAATCCTCCAGACATATATTTTACAACTCTTTATAAACACCAGTTCCTGTGGTAAAATGTGCATGTTGCTATAAGGCATTATTGTGTTAATAATTTTTTAAATAGTCTGTTATTTTGAAGCCATTGTATAAACATTTCAACCCAATTCCAATTAGTTAAAGCAGACAAAAATCTCGTGTAAATTTGTCTTAAAACAAAGTTAAATCAGTTTGACCCCGGGGGTAAAAAGCGGAATGCGTAATTTTGATTTAAGAGAATTATTGGAATTTAAACCGGAAGAGGGCACCATAACCTTAAAGGATAACCGGATGGTTTTGTTTCACGTTATTGCATTGGATTTCATGAAAGACGAATTAATCCGCTCGTTAGGCGGAGATCTTGCCCGCGGTGTATTAACCCGCCTTGGATACAGGTGCGGTTATCATGATGCCATGATGGTTGCCAGTACTTATGGTAAAGAAATAAGGTTCATCGGTCTCGGAGCAATCATGCAAAAGTGGCGGGGAATAGGAAAGGTTTCTTTTGAAGAAGAACAGATATTTTGCCTGGAAACCGGGGATTACCGATTAAGAGGTAAGTGGGAGAACTCACCGGAAGCGGAGTATTATATAGATCGATACGGCAGAAGCAAACATCCCGTCTGCTGGATTTCCGCAGGTTACGCCAGTGGATTTGTCAGCGGCTTTACCGGCCTGGACATTATTTGCATTGAATCGAAATGTATGGGCAAGGGGGACCCTTATTGCGGCTGGGAAATGCGCTCGGTAAAAAACTGGGGGGAACTGGCGGATAAACACCTTCGTTATTACAAGGGAAATTTTAATTATAAAAGCTTGCAAACCATGCTGGCAGAGGAGAGATCCATCGATATCCACAGGCGGCTGACTCAATTGGTGCTTGAAGAACATGGAATTAATGTTATTGCCGCCACATTAAGTGAAATAGTCAAATGCCCGGTAATTATACTGAATAAAAATCTGGATTTGATTGCCGGATGCAAAGACAATGAGATCGGCGAGGAACAATTACTTTTTTTAAAAAAATATTTAACAGAAACCTATCCAAAAGACAGGTACAATCAACAAGTAATTAAAATTGAACAACCAGTTGAATCAGACGCTCAGCGTATTTTTGCTGTTTCACCTATCATCGCCGGCTCAAAATTATGGGGTTTCATAGCCGTTCTTGAAACAACCGAGTTAACCGAACTGGAAATGGTGGCTATCGAACATGCCTGCACGGTCTGCGCCATTGACAATCTAAAGCAAGACTCGGCAATTGAAACAGAATTGCGCCTGAAAGGAGATTTGCTGGACGACATCTTTTCCATGGATGAAGAAAAAGATAATTATCTGGTGCACAAGGCTTTAAGGTTGGGTTACGACCTCTCAAGACCGCACCGGGTCATGGCGGTTGACCTTATTAGCAAGGGCAGCAATAAAAGAAATAACTTTTCCCCCGACTTTATTGTGGAAATCGTCAAGTCAGGCATTGGCTCCCTGGTGGAAAAAATAGCCCCGAACAGTTTGGTGGCCGCCAGGAGAAACAGGGTAGTGATCATTCTCTGCACCGATGACTCCAATACTCATATCGACTGCGCCAAACTAATCCGGGACTGGGTTGCCGGGAATATTTCACAATGTTCCGTCAATATAACCTGGGGTTGTAAATGCTTTGCATTTACCGATTATAAACAATCATTTGAGGAAGCCTGGGAAGCGTCGGACATTTTAAAAAACCTGGGCAAAAAAAATGAATTGGTTGGGTACGATGAACTCGGAATTTACGCTATCCTTTGGGAATCAGATAAACAGGACAAGATCAAAGAATTTGCCCTTTCAAAACTTGGGTGTCTACTGGAATACGATAACAAGCATGCCACCAACCTTCTAAAAACCCTGGAAATATACCTGCAAAAAAACTGCAGTCTCAAAGAAACTGCGGCAGCGGCTTTCATTCATATCAACTCTTTAAAATATCGTCTAAAAAGGATCAAAGAACTTACCGGCCTGAATCTGGCCAATGAAGAAGACAGGTTTCAATGCCAGCTTAGTCTAAGGTTATTAAAAACAATAACTTGATTATCATATTCCTGAGATTTATGGTCTAAACTCCATTACAAATGTCGATTTATAACCTCAGGTAATCAGAAAATTGGAAACAACATCCAATCAGCCCGGATATTGAGCTTCCCATTTCTGGTTGAGATAGACGAGATACCTCATCACGCCCATTTTTTTCGTGGACAATTCCTGCAGCGTGTAGGCCGCAATCAGCAGCAGCACTTGAAATATGGAGATACAGTGATAAATTTTTCTCATAAAGATATTATACCACAAACAAAATACAGTGGGTTGGGATTGGAATTCATGTCCACCCGGTCTCTTTCGAATTACCGGTTTGCTTATAATCCCAAGAAACAGATATTTTTACAAGTTTAACAAAAATATTACAATATAGTGTTGACTTATACTGTCATCGTTGGTATCATTTAGGCATGTACAAGTTGTCGGATTTTGTCTAACTGATGGGGGGAAAAGTTTTGAAGTCAACAGGTATCGTAAGGAAAGTGGATGAGTTAGGCCGTGTAGTCATCCCCATTGAACTGCGCCGTACAATGGGTATCGACGAAAAAGACCCGCTGGAAATTTACGTTGACAATGAGATGATCATTCTTAAAAAATACGAACCTGCCTGCGTGTTTTGCGGCAATGCAGCCGACGCCCAGCATTTCCGGGGCAAGCTGGTATGCAGACAGTGTGCCCGGGCCATGTTTGAAAATGCAAAGGTCATGTAGTATAATAATTTAATTACCGGTTAATTAATTATTAATCTAAAACCCGTCCGGGTGAATCCCGGGCGGTATTTTTATAGCCTCGATAGGATTCACCGGCAGTTTGAAGTTTGATGGATAGAAGGAAGATGAAAATGAGTTTCAAAATGTCGCCACATCAGTTATTGTACTTTTAAGCTTTGTATGAAAAGGACGTAAATCCACAAAATCTTTTGTCCTAAACTACTGTTGAACAATGCTTTATAAGGTCCTAATATTAATTGACAGAATTTTTAAAATGTAATGAGAGGAGGTTTCTAATGGGATATCAAATGCGTGGTAAAACATTTGATGAATTTAAAGTAGGTGACGAGTTTTATACAGCATCACGTACTATAACGGAAGCCGATGTGGTAAATTTTGCCGGTCTGTCAGGTGATTTTAACCCACTGCATACCGATGAGACATTTATGCAAAACAGTCCATTTGGCACCAGAATTGCTCACGGCGTACTCAGCCTGGCGATTGCCACCGGATTAGCCAACCAGTTGGGTATTTTTGAGGGTACAACCGTAGCAGTGCTGGAAATGGTAACCCGGTTTACCGGTGCGGTAAAATTTGGTGATACGATCGGCCTAGTATTAAAAATAGCGGACAAAAAAGAAACTAAAAGGCCGGACAAAGGAATAGCGACCGTTGAGATTAAGTTGCTCAACCAGCGTTCTGAATCGGTTATGGAAGGAACATGGCTGATTATGCTCGCCCGTAAACAGGGTTAATAAACTTAAATTAAATTTAGGAGGTACCAAGATGCGCTTAAAAGACAGGATTGCACTAATAACCGGTGCAGGTAGCGGTATTGGTGAGGCCACTGCGCGTAGATTTGTGGCAGAGGGCGCTTTGGTTGCGCTTAACGATGTAAATACAGAAGGCGTAACCCGGGTCGCCCGGGAGCTAAGCGAACAGGGCGCGCGTGTGCTCGTTTTAGAAGGTAACGTAACAAATAAGAATGATGTAGATGCAATGGTTAATAAGACTCTTGAACAATTTAAACGCATAGACATCCTGATTAATAATGCGGGCATCAACAGGGACGCGCTGGCTAAAAAAATGACCGAAGAGCAGTGGAACAGCGTAATTAATGTGAATTTAAAAGGCTCCTTTTTATGTTGCCAGGCTGTCTTTGGACCTATGAGCGAGCAAAAATACGGTAAAATTAATAACACTGCCTCAATCGGCGCATACGGCAATGTAGGCCAGGCCAATTACGCGGCAAGCAAGGCCGGTGTGGTTGGGATGAGCTGGGCATTGGCCTTGGAATATGCCAAATATAGTATTAATGTAAACGTAGTTGCTCCCGGCGCCACCAGCACCCCAATGACTGCCGGTATGCCCGATAAAGTGCGCGATATGATTGTTAACAGCATTCCTTTAAAACGTATGGCTGGTCCGGAGGAAATCGCCAATGCCCACCTGTTTTTAGCCAGCGACGAAGCCAGTTACATTACCGGTCAAGTTATTTTTGTAGATGGCGGTATTACTATCGGGATTTGATAAAATTTGCTCCGGCAGATTATTGGAGGTGGATAATATTGTCCCAGACAGCACTGGTATCTGCAGGTGTAGCTAAATTTGGTGTGCGCGAAGCATCATACAGAGACCTGCTCACCGAGGCAGGTCAGGCATGTTTTGCCGCATGCGGGGGAGCTATAAAACCTGATGATATCGATGGGTTTATTGTCTGTACCGTTATGCCCGAGCGTACAGCGGTACAAAGTCATATAGCATCAATGGCGGAAGAGTGTCTGGGTATCAGGCCGAGCACCTTATCGCTACGTTTGGAACATATGTGTCAGAGCGGCAATTTGGGTATACGTACGGCATATGCCTACATCAAAGCCGGGTTGTGTAAAGCAGTAATGGTGGTAGGCGCTGAAAAGCTTCAAGTGCCCGTACCGGACGAAATATTTTTAAACATGAGTACCGGTCTTGACAGGGATTGGGAGGCCTGCCAGGGAGTAACCGCTCCCATAATGTTTGCCATGTGTGCGCAATCACACATGAGAAAGTACGGCACCACAAAGGAACAACTGGCTAAAGTGGCTGTAAAAAACCATGCCCATTCCGTCAATAACCCCTATGCGCAGTTTCAAAGCGGTGTAACTCTGGAACAGGTATTAAACGCTAAAAGTATAACAACACCATTTGGGTTATTTGACTGCTCGCCGATAAGTGACGGAGCGGCGGCAGTCATAGTCACCACTGCCGACCGGGCCAGAGAGTACACCGACATGCCGGTATACATAATAGGCACCGGCCAGTCAGTACATGGCTTAACCTTTGCCAACCATTATGAAGACTTGGCGCACTGGCCCCCGCTAAAACAAGCGGCGAAAAGCGCGTATGAGATGGCAGCAATAAAACCGGCAGACGTAGATGTAGCCGAGGTGCATGATTGTTTCACCATAGCTGAAATAATAACCACCGAAGAGCTTGGATTCTGCCCCAAAGGAGAAGGCGGTGCATTTATAGAAAGCGGGCAGAGCGATTATGGCGGTCAGGTTGTGGTAAACCCGCGTGGTGGACTGTTGGGCTGCGGCCATCCATTGGGAGCTACCGGCGTGGCTCAGACGGCGGAGATATTCTGGCAGTTGCGGGGAGAGGCCGGAAAGCGGCAGGTAGAAGGGGCAAAGATTGGACTGACGCATAATAACTCAGGGCCAACCGAGCACGTGGTAAACATCTTTTCCAGAGAGGTGGTTTTATGACGGCCAAATATATAGCGACCATAGACCCATTCCCACAGCAACACAAGAAATATACAAAAATGTATCCCTTTTACGACCATCTCAGACAGGGGCGACTCGTGAGCACCCAATGTGAGGAATGCAAGCATATCACCTGGCCGCCTAAAACCATGTGCCCCCAATGCGCCTCGGCCCAAATAGATTGGGTGGAACTGCCCAAAGAAGGCCGGGTAGTGGAATTTACTGTAGCCGAAAGAGGAATACCGGTTGGTTTTGATATACCAACCATATTTGTGCTGGTGCAAGTAGGTCCCGTGCGGATCCTATCTAGATTAATTAATGCAGACCCAAGCAAGGTAGAGATTGGTTTAGCGGTCGAACCGGATCTGGTAAAAGTGCCTGGCACACCCCTTGACGAGGAACGAGTGTTACCTGTTTTTAAAATCAAAGAATAAACAATCAACCGGAAAAAGAGCAGTTACTATCGGCAAGAAAGGATTGAATATAATGGATCCCAGGATCAATGAAGAACAGCTGATGATGAAGAATAATATTCGAAAAATGATGCTGGAAAAGGTAGCTCCCATAGCAGCGGAAATTGATGAAAATAGTAACTTCCCTTGGAGCGTGAAGGATTTATTCAGCGAAAACGATATCTTTTCACTGGTTGTCCCACCGGAATACGACGGTTTGGATGGTAAGCTGCTCACCCTTTGTATATGTATTGAAGAAATATCCAGGGTATGTGCATCTTCATCGATGGTCTTAGGCAACCAATCCCTGGGGGCTAGTCCCATTTATTTATGGGGTAACAAGCAGCAAAAAGAACGTTATCTGCCCAGAGTTGCCACAGGGGAAATTTTACCCTGCTTTGCCCTAACCGAGCCAAACGCCGGTTCTGATGTTAGTGCAATACAAACCAGGGCAGTGTTGGAAGGCGATAATTATGTGATTAACGGAAATAAATGCTTTATAACCCATGCAGAGGTTGGCGATCCGTTTACTGTTTTCGCCAAGGTAAATGTAGATGGTAAAGATAAGCTAACCGCATTTATAGTCGACAGAGGTACGCCTGGATTAAGCTTTGGTAAAAACGAGGTTAAAATGGGGCTGCGGGGTTCCCCGACAGGTACTATCATTCTGGAAAATGTAAATGTACCGAAGGAAAATATTTTGGGAAAAGTGGGCGATGGTTTTCGAATTGCTTTAGATTCACTGGATAAAGGACGAATTATGACTGGTGCTATGTCTATCGGAATAGCCCAGGGAGCATTGGATTGTGCAGTTGAATATGCAAAAGCGAGAGTGCAATTTGGTAAACCTATTGCTGAATTGCAAGGGATACAGTTTATGCTGGCGGATATGGAAACCAGCATTCAGGCGGCACGAAATTTGATGCTGACAGCTGCCTACAAATATGACAATAAAGAAACGGATATGGTTAAATTCTCAGCAATGAGTAAGCTTTTTGCAACTGACATGGTAATGAATGTTACCACCGATGCAGTTCAAATCCTCGGCGGATATGGCTATTGCCGTGAATACCCGGTTGAGAGAATGATGCGTGACGCAAAAATCTTTGCCATATTTGAGGGAACCAACCAGGTACAACGTATTGTTATAGCTAGAGAATTAATAAAAAATTAGTTAAAAAATTCCCAATTTTAATTTTTGATGTAAAAGACACATAATATTCAAAATATTCAATTGTTTGAACAAAACAATAAACATACTAGCACAAACCTTAAATATTTTTACAGAAAGGAGGCGCAATTTAATTAGCCCAAAGTAATACAGAACATCTTGCGCTTGTAATGAGCAGAACAATTATTTTATAAGAGGTTGTATTTTTAGTACGCTTTTATGAATTTAATATTTTTGAATTGTATGTCTGGCCATGTGTGTGTTTAGGATATCAAATTTATGAGGAGGATGGGCAATGAAAAAAAAGGCGATTATCTTCGTTCTGGCTCTGGTAACAGCAGCTGTCGGTCTTCTGTCTGGATGTGGCGGTCAATCCCAACAATCCCAGCAGTCTAACCCGGAACCAGCTGCCGGTGAACCAATCACCCTGAAATACGCTTTTTTTGCTCCGGGCAATACCTTCCCGGCCAAGCAAATGGATAAATGGGCGGAAGAAGTTGAAAAACGTACCAACGGCAAGGTTACTGTGGAGAAATTCCCCGGGGGCACTCTGCTTACAGCGCAAAACATGTATGATGGGGTGTTAAATGGTGTAGCGGATATAGGTCTATCATGCCCATCCTACGAGCCTGGTCGATTCCCTTTACTAGGTATTAGTGACTTGCCCGGACTGTACCCCAACGCTAAAGTTGCCAGCCTTGTGCTTTATGATCTGGTACAAGAGTTTCAACCAAAGGAATTGGCTGATTTCAAGGTAGTGACCGTATTTCACACCGAGCCGGGCTATATCCAGTCCAAAAAGCCTGTCAGTAAAGTGGAAGACATTAAAGGGCTGCGCCTTAGGACTACCGGTACAGGGGTGTCCATGCTGGATGCCCTGGGTGGCGCAGCGGTTAGTATGCCACAGTCGGATATTCCCCAGGCGTTACAGACCGGAGTTATTGATGGTTATATCAGCAGCCGGGAAGTTATGCTGGATATGAAATATGCGGAATACGTCAGTTATGTTACTGATTATCCTACATTTGAAGTATCCTTTGCGGCGCTGATGAACAAAGATGTGTGGAATTCCCTGCCGCCTGACGTGCAGGAGGTGATAGATGATCTAGGCCGGGAAATAGCGTTATGGGCGGGCACTTATGAGGATGAACACGTTAAGGAAGCGTTGGAATGGGCAAGTAAGGAGCACGGCCTGCAGACCATAACCCTTTCGCCGGATGATAGGACTAAATTTGACGAAAAGTTAAAAGACTTGGCGGATGCTTACATTAATGAAATCAAAGATATCCCCGGGCAGGAGGCGCTGAAACGTATCTATGAGCTGAGTGATAAATACAGCGAAGAATATAAATAGGTTATATTTGACAAGTGCATTAACGATAAAGATTTGAGCAGTCAGGAATGAGGGGCGCCATTATGTAGAACAGTGGGTGTATGGCGCTCCAATTTTATTAGATTTTCCCAACTGCGGGTAATATCCTTTCTCTTAATGTTCTACTCCGGATTGTACTTTACTTTGTGCGGATAAAAAAAGGAGGGTAAGAATGGACTTATTAGAGAGATTGAGTGCGAGGCTCAATCAATGGACTGCCTGGCTTGCCGGAGGAGCTTTGGTTTCAATGATGTTAATTTCAGTTATTAACATCGTTTTAAGGATTGTTTCCCGTCCTTTTGGAGGAACAACCGAAATGGTCGGGTGGCTGGCAGCACTAACGGCGGCATTTGCTCTAGGGTATACCCAAATGAATAAGGGGCATGTGGCCATAGACCTGCTGGTGTCGAGGTTTTCCCACCGGACCCGGGCCGTATTGGACAGCATGATATCTTTTATTATTTTAGCTTTAGCTGTCCTGGCGGCCCGGCAGCTGACCGTGCACGCGGGCAACCTGTGGCAGCGCGGTTCATTATCGGAGACCATGCATATAGCCTATTTCCCCTTTACTTATGTTGTAGCTTTTAGTTTTTTATTCTTAGCACTGACTTTATTAGTGGACGGCATAAAATCACTGGTTGAGGCGGTGAAAAAATGAGTATGCTTATAGCCCTTCTAGGTATAGTTATTATGGTCCTGCTTATGCTCCTGCGTATGCCGGTTGGTTTTGCTATGCTTTTGAGCGGTTTTTTCGGATTAATGTATGTTGTTTCACCGTCGGCCGCGCTCAATATGTTGGGTGCGGATATATGGGAACAGTTTTCATCTTATAGCCTGAGTGTTATTCCACTGTTCACATTGATGGGTGTCATTGTTTTTCATTCCGGGACAGCAGAAGGTCTTTATAAAACAGCCTATAAGTGGCTCGGGCACATGAGGGGCGGACTTGCCGGCACTACGGTTATGGCCAGCATCGGTTTCGCCGCCATCTGCGGCTCCAATTCGGCCTCGGCGGCTACCATCGGAACCCTGGCTCTGCCGCAAATGAAAAAATACGGTTATGACCCGGCGATGAGTGCGGGCAGTGTTGCCTGTGGAGGTACCCTCGGGGTTGTAATCCCGCCCAGTGTTACTCTGATCGTTATCGCCATCCAAACTGAACAATCAGTAGGGAAACTTTTTGTTGCCAACATTATTCCCGGTTTACTGATTGGTATGTTTTTTTTACTAACAATATATTTACTGTGCTTAAGAAAGCCGGAATTGGGCCCAGCCGGGGAAAGGTCAAGCTTTAAAGCAAAAATGGCCTCACTTCCCGGGACTGTTGAGACGTTGCTTCTGTTTGTCCTGGTTATTGGCGGTCTTTATGCAGGATGGTTTACCCCCACGGAAGCCGGGGCTGCCGGTGCCTTTGGAGCATTGGTTATTTCACTGGTGCAACGCAAATTAACTTGGGTCTCTTTCACTAATGCTGTTTTGGAGACGGTTCGAATCTCGGCCATGGTTATGGTGCTGATTACAGGCGCCGTGGTTTTTGGTCGCTTTTTAACCATCACCAGGCTTCCTTTTTTACTCGCGGACTGGGCGGCTGCGCTGCCGGTACCACCTTTCGTTATTTTAATGATTATTATATTGATTTATTTAATTGGGGGCATGTTCATGGATGCCCTGGGTTTCCTGGTCGTTACCATTCCGGTCTTTTATCCCCTGGCCATGGCTTTGGGTTATGACCCTCTTTGGTTCCTGGTATTGATAAACCTTTTAACTACAATGGGAGCTGTTACTCCTCCGGTAGGTGTATGCGCGTATATCGTTAGCGGGCTGTCAAAAGATATTTCTTTATATACAGTATTTAAAGGCGTGCTGTATTTTTTGCCTGCCTATATTGTTGTCATATTACTATTAATCTTTTTCCCTCAGATTGTTACCTTTCTGAGTTTGTAAGTAGGTCATTAACAACAGTAATTAACTGTTTAAAAAAGCCTATATTTATGGCCGAATATTGTAAGGGATAGACATGGTCCCATTGGCTGGCCTATGCTACCATAATCGAAAGTATATTCTAAAAATTAGTTTAATTAACAGGGGGGATATTATGCACGCCACATATTTAAAAGAAGGGGAAGAGATTAAGGAAGCCATTCTTGAATCAGGCATTAAAGTAAAGCCTGTATATACGCAGGAAGATATCAAGCACGTAGATTACAACACAGACCTGGGGAACCCCGGTTCATATCCATACACCCGGGGTATCCACCCGGAAATGTACCGCAAGCGACCCTGGACAATCCGCCAGTACGCGGGCTTTGGCACCCCCAAAGAAACCAACGAAAGGTTTAAATTTCTTATTGCCAACGGCCAAACCGGTCTTAACGTGGCCTTTGATCTCCCAACCCAGTTGGGTCTCGACTCCGACGATCCTCTGGCGGAGGGCGAAGTGGGCCGGGTTGGAATGGCGGTTGATACTTTACGGGACTTTGAAATAGCCTTTGAGGGAATCGGGCTTGACCGGATTGGTACAAGCTTAACCATCAATGCCGTAGCCTCCATTGCCCTGGCCATGTACCAGGCGGTGGCTGAAAAGTACGGTTTTCCACTGGACAAAATCAGCGCCACCCCGCAGAACGACATCCTCAAAGAAATGATCGGCCGCGGAATGTGGATTTTCCCGGTGGAGCCGTCCGTCCGCCTGATCGGTGATACCATCGAATACAGCAGTAAAGTTTTACCGCGTACATACCCGGTGAGCGTTTGCGGCTATCATATCCGGGAATCCGGAGCTAATCCCGTACAGGAAATAGCTTATGCTTTTGAGATTGCCATTACCTATATCAACCATGTTCTGGAGCGGGGACTTGACTGTGATGATTTTGTAAGCCGAATCTCTTATAACTTGGATATATATGGGAACTTTTTTGAACAGATAGCCAAATTCCGTGCGGCCCGCCGCTTGTGGGCACGGATCATTAAGGAACGCTTTGGGGCGAAAAATCCACGCTCAATGCAATTTCGCATGCTGGCGGGGGGAGGAGGGGCCGGGCTGACCAAGCAGCAGCCGGAAAACAACATTGTCCGGGGCGCATATTATGCCATGATTTCGGCCCTCAGCGGCACCCAAACCCAGGCCCTCTGCAGTTATGACGAGGCCTATACCATCCCATCGCCTAAAGCGGCACTTATTTCTTTAATGACCAATCATATCCTCTTGGAAGAAATGGGCTTGCGGGATACCGCCGATCCCCTGGGCGGTTCTTTCTACGTTGAATCATTAACCGACCAAATGGAAGAGCGCATCAAGGAAGAAATGCAAAAGATCGAAGACCGGGGCGGAATGGCTCAGGCAGTGGATACGGGCTTTGTTCAGCGTGAAGTCGCCCGCCAGGCCTATCAGCAGGAAAAAGCAATCCAAGAAGGCACAATCATCAAGGTGGGCGTCAACAAATTCGTAGTGAAGGAAGAAGAACCCAACGTTAAGTTGCACCCGTATCAGACGGGGGTGGCTGCGGAACAGATCGCCAGAATCAAGGAAGTTAAAAGAGAAAGGGATTCAAAAACCGTAATCCAGACCTTAAAGGATTTGGAATCGGCCGCCAGGGCAAAAAGAAATGTGATGCCTTATTTGGTGGAAGCCGTCAAGGCTTATGCAACGGTGGGAGAGATGACGGCGGTGTTGAAAGATGTTTACGGGGAATTTAAAGAACCGGGCATATTCTGATAACATTTAAAGCAATAATCTTTGTTTTGCTTGAAAACTGAAAGCGAAAGGGGTAAGCAAGGTGAGTTACAGAATTGGCATAGACGTGGGAGGAACGTTTACCGATTTTCTCCTGGCCTTTCCCGACGGCACATCAAAGATATATAAGGTGCTTTCCACCCCGGAAGATCCTTCGGAAGGCCTGAGAAACGGCCTTAAGGAAATGGCTCGGGATCAAAACCTTCCTTTGACCGAATTTTTACAAAAAGTAGAGACGATAGTCCACGGGACCACGGTCACTACCAATGCCGTATTAACTTATAACGGGGCCAGGACAGGTCTGTTAACCACCAAGGGTCTGCGTGACGCTCTGGAAATGCGGCGGGGAATCCGTGAAGAGCAATATAACAACCACTATACCAATGTGGAACCGCTGGTGCCGCGCTTCTTGCGCCAGCCGGTTGAGGAGCGGGTTGATTATAAAGGCGACGTAGTCACGCCCATTAATTTACAGAGCGTTGAGGAAGCTCTGAACCTGTTTAAAAAAGAAGGCGTTGAGGCTATAGCCATTTGTTTTATGAATTCATTCGTCAACGAAAGCCATGAGAAAATGGTCGCGCAGATGATCCGGGAAAAAATGCCTGATGTGTACCTCACCGTTTCCAGTACCTTGCTTCCTTCCATTCGTTTTTATGACCGTATAAGCACAACAGTTCTCAATTCCTATGCCGGGCCGGTGCTGCGCAGCTATATCCATAATTTGGTTGAAAAATTAACTAAGTCACATTTTACAGGAACACTGTTAATAATGCAATCTAACGGCGGTGTGGTAGCACCGGAAATAGCCGCGGAAAGGGCGGCGTTAACCCTGCTTTCAGGACCCGCCGGCGGGCCGGCCGCGGGTATAACCTACACCTCCGTTCACGGCTTTGAACACTGTATTACGGTGGATATGGGCGGAACAAGTTTTGACGCGGCGCTGATCAAAAATAAAACCCCCCTGGTAACCAGCGAGGGTGAAATCAACAGGCTGCGCCTGGCGCTGCCCATGCTGGATATTATCACCATCGGGGCCGGCGGGGGCAGTATCGGCTGGATAGACGAAGGTAACCTATTGCGCATGGGCCCCCAAAGCGCCGGAGCAAAACCCGGACCGGCTTGCTATGGCCGCGGCGGAGAACTGCCCACCTGTACCGATGCCGACCTGGTGCTCGGTTATCTGGACCCCGATTATTTTGCCGGCGGCAGGATCAAGCTTAGTTATGATAAAGCTGCCAGGGCCATAAAAGAGCATATAGCAGACAGGCTTGGTTTGGATATTGCTGAAGCGGCGGCAGGTATGTATAACTTGATCAACGTGAACATGGCCTCCGGTGTCCGGGAAGTAACAGTTAAAAGAGGTGAGGACCCGAGGGATTTTCCACTGGTGGTGGCGGGGGGCGCGGGACCGAACCACGCCTGCATGATTGCCCTGGAACTGGAGATACCCGTAATCGTAGTTCCTAAAGAATCCTCAATTTTTTGTGCCGCGGGAATGCTGATGTCCGATTTGAAACATGACTTTATCCGTACCTATCCAACCCTATTGTCCGAACTGGAGCAGGACAAATTTACCAGGTTGTTCCGGGAAATGGAAGCCCAAGGCCGTGCAATGCTTCATGCCGAGCGCATTCCGGACAACAAAGTGGAGTGCGTCTATGCTCTGGACTTGCGGTACGTGAAACAGTATCACGAAGTTTGTGTGGAAGTTCCGGAAGAGGACATCTATCAATGCAACCTTCAAAACGTCATCAGTAAGTTTCACCAAAAGCACAATTACTTATATGGATATTCCCTGGAGAACGAATCCACGCCGGTGGAACTGATTAACATGCGTATTACCTGCATAGGCCGGACTGAAAAACCCAGTTTTCTAAAAGAAGAATATGACGGGCCAGATCCTTCAAAAGCCTTCAAGAGACACAGGCAGGTTTATTTGCCGGATAGGCGGGACTTTAAGGACATTCCCGTTTTTGACGGCGCCGTCCTCCGTAATGGCAACCGGATTGAAGGTCCCGCCATAATCGAACAGGTTAATACCACCACCTTTGTTACACCGGAATATTCCTGTATAGTAGATGGTTATGGCAGTTTCTTCCTTTTCTTAAAGGAAAGAGAACAAGAATTCTCGGGGAGGATATTCTCATGAGCGCAAAAGTAGAAGAGATAAACGGAGTCAAGATTGATAAAATTCTGGTGTCAGTGTTCCAGCGGCGCTTTAAATCAATCACCCAGGAAATGAGCATTGCTCTTACGCGTACTACCAGATCGCCCATATTGTGTGAGGCCAAAGATTTTGTCACCGGTCTTTACGGTGCCCGGGGTAAAATGCTGGAGCAAACGGAAAACCTGCCGATTCTCTCATTTTCACTGGGTCCCGTATGCGAGTATATCGTACGCTATTTTGACGGAGAAATCTACCCCGGCGATGTTATCTTTCATAATGACGTATTTTCGATGGGCAACCAGAACAATGACGTGGCCGTTTACAAGCCCATATTCTATCAGGATAAGCTGGTGGCCTGGGCCGCCTGCAAAGGCCATCAGGCAGATATCGGCGGCGCGGTGGCCGGCGGCTATAACCCCAATGCCACTGAAGTTTGGCAGGAAGCTTTAAGGATCCCCCCGGTAAAAGTTTATGAAAAAGGGAAATTAAGAAAAGATGTCTGGGAGTTGATCTTCGCCAATATCCGTTTTGATATGGTGCGTGAGGATATGAAAGCACTGATCGGAAGTTGTACGGTAGGGGAGCGCCGGATGCTTGATCTGATTGACAAATACGGCCTGGATGTTTTTGAAGCTCACAAAGAATATCTTTACAGGTCCACTGAAAAAATGATGCGGGCTGAAATCAGGGATATCCCCAATGGCGTTTATAATGGGGAATCTACAGTGTACTATGATGGTCATAATGTCGGATCCCGGTATCAAATTCGTGTCAAGATAACGGTAGAAGACGAAGAAATTACCTTTGATTTTTCCGACACCGACCCGCAGACACCAGGGTTTGTCAATGGTACCTTCACTTCCAGCGCATCGGCCGTGATGCTGACTTTTTTGCAGATGGTCAACCCGGACATCCCACATAATGACGGTATGGTGAGGCCGGTTAAAATGATTATTCCGGAGGGAACTATCCTTAACGCCAGGTATCCCGCCGCCACCACTTTTGGCAACCACCTTTGTCCGGCGACGGCCGACGCCATCATCAGGGCTTTGTCCCAGGCCGTTCCCGAGCGCGTTACCGCGGGTTGGAACCAGTTATTGTGCGGTCTGGTTACGGGGCAGGATAAACGAAAGAATTTACCATATGTGGATATCGTTTTCCTGGGCATGAAAGGAGGTTCCGGAGGCACCTACGGCTATGACGGTTATGACCATATCGGTATGATTGACGCTTCCGGTGGCGTACTGGACCAGGATTACGAAATGTTTGAGCAGCAGGCGCCCCATCTTCTGCTAAAACACGAGTATCTTACTGATTCCGCAGGCGCGGGCCTTTGGCGGGGCGGCTTAGGGATTGAAACAGAAATAAAGATAAATGGTGAAAAAATGAGTTGTGTTACCTTCGGTGACGGTGACGTTGAACCTGCTTTTGGACTATTCGGGGGAAAAATGGGAACTCTGAATAAAATTGAATTCAGGTATCCTGACGGGAGAGTTTACACTCCGTTGAGCAAGGAATTGGTCTCCGGTGTACAGCCGGGTTCAGTATGGTTTCAACAGGCGGGCGGCGGCGGCGGATACGGTGACCCGTATTTGCGATCGGCCGAGAAAGTGCTTAAGGATGTTAAAAATGGAGTTGTCTCAATCGAAAAAGCAAAAACAGACTACGGGGTGATAATTGACCCGGTAACTCTGGAAATAAACCTCAAATCAACGACGGAACTCAGGAGTATGCGGCGTAACGGATGTTAAGGGGGTAAAAGAATGCCTGAAAAGACGCACGAAAGTGAAATAAAACGGCTGCGGCTCCTGATTATGCAAGCTGAAGAGGGCGGCGGCAGTAAAGCACAGGATAAAATCCGGAATCAGGGCCGTCTGACTGCGCGGGAACGAATCAATTATTTGTTGGACCCCGGTTCTTTTGTAGAATTTAATATGCTTGCGGAGCACCAATGCCATAATTTTGGGATGGAGAACAAGAAGTATCCCGGTGATGGGGTAATCACCGGTTACGGTAAAATTGAAGGGCGGCTGATTTTTGTATTTTCGCAGGATGCTACGGTATTGGGTGGTTCCGTTGGCACAACACACGGTGAAAAAATATGTTATGCCATAGACCAGGCAATTAAGGCCAGGGCACCAATCATCGGTATGTATGATTCAGGCGGCGGGAGAATTCACGAGGGCTTTTCAGCCTCCCGCGCCGTTGCCGGGATGTTTCACCGGAATACCAAAGCATCAGGGGTCATTCCACAGATTTCAGCAATTATGGGCACTTGTGCCGGTGTGGCAGTCTATTCTCCGGCCATTACAGACTTTATCTTTATGGTGGAACAGACAAGTCACATGTTTATTACCGGCCCCGGGGTGATTAAAACTATCACCGGTGAGGACGTTAATTTTGAAACCCTTGGCGGTGCCCAGGTGCACGGTAAAACCAGCGGTAATGCTCATTTTGTAGCCCCTACGGAGCAAGAGTGCTTAAGGCAAATCAGAAGGCTGTTAAGCTTTTTACCATCTAATAATAGCGAAAAAACAGCCCGTATACAAACCGGCGATGACCCCGAACGAACTGTCGATTCGCTGGTGGGAATTGTACCCGCCGATTTCCGGTTTCCATACGACATGCGGGAAGTAATTAAATCGGTGGTTGATAACGGAGACTTCTTGGAAATACTGCCGGATTTTGCCCAGAATATAGTTATCGGGTTCGTCCGTCTGGACGGGTATACCGTGGGAGTTGTGGGCAATCAACCCATGGTAATGGCCGGCTGTCTGGACATCAATGCCTCCGATAAAGCCGCCCGGTTCATCAGATTTTGTGATGCATTTAGTATTCCTCTCATTAATCTGGTGGATGTTCCGGGCTTTTTACCCGGTAAAGGCCAAGAATATGGCGGAATTATCAGACATGGGGCGAAAATGCTGTATGCGTATGCAGAAGCTACGGTTCCCAAGATCACTTTAAATTTACGCAAAAACTATGGTGGCGCCGTAATGGCAATGTGTTGTAAAGGTTCCGAAGTTGACCAAATGCTTGCCTGGCCTATTGCTCAACCGGTTGTTCTTGATACAGCCGCGGCTGTGGACATAATTTTCCGGAAGGAAATTAAGCAGGCTGAAAATCCGGAAGAGTTCAGACAAAAAATGATTGCAGAATATGACCACAATTTTTCCAACCCCTTTAATCCGGCAGCGAAAATGCTGGTTGATGCAGTTATTGAACCAAGAGATACTCGCTCTGCGCTGATTAAATCGTTGCACATGCTTCTCCATAAAGTAGAGGAAAGACCCTGGCGTAAGCACGGGAATATACCGTTATAAATGATGTTATGTGGTAGCTAAGTTATAACAGGGTTATTGGTTAAAAGTGTATTGTGTGACAGGTGGTCACATCTGCCCCGTAAAATACGGGGCATTTATGTATTGGGGAAATGGTTGGGCCGGGAAAGCAAGTCCAGGGTAAAATTATGAGTGAATCAAATTAAATAATGTTTGGAGGGAAAATCCTTGCAAGGGGATAATCTCGATCATTTCGTCCATTGCTTGCCACGTATTCAGGAATTATTAGGCACGAGCGGTGCTGTAAGTGTATGGGATAGGGAAAAATGCCTGAAGGTGTTGGAAGGTACTGAAATTATTATGCCGGTGAAGAACGGAGATCCGGTAACAGAAGGAGGTATTGTAAGCGCGACTATAAAAGAAGGTTGCCGGATAGTCAGTAAAGTCGACAAGAAGCTTTTTGGTATACCGTATATAGGCATTGGCACACCTTTGAAGGACGAAAAAGGCCAAGTAACTGGTGCACTTGTGGCTGCTTTGCCGATTACATTGCAGGAAGAGATAAATATTTCGATCGCTGAGATGGGTAAATCAATAGATACTTTAGAAAACAAAACTGCCAATGTTGCCGCTTCGTCGCAAGAATACGCTACAACCGTTGCTAACCTGGAACAAAGTACAGAAGATATAAAAGTACAAATGAAGGTTGTGGATTCAATCCTGGCACTGATCAGGGAAATATCCGACCAGACCCATCTTTTGGGGTTAAACGCCGCTATTGAAGCGGCCAGGGCAGGCGAATTGGGTAGAGGGTTTAATGTTGTTGCCGGGGAAATCAGAAAATTGGCAGGTAAAACCAAGGATTCTTTACAACTGGTTAACGAAGAAATGAAAAAGGTTGTTGCTTCTATGGCTGGAATAGCTGGAAATGTACAACAAATGGCAGCAACTGCTGAAGAACAAGCAACTACTGCTATTGAGATTAGTAAGGCTACCCGGATGTTAAAAGATGACTCCGGCAAGATTGTCGAGTTGGCACAGAAATTATTAACCAGGTAAAACTTGTTTTGAAAGGTGCGATTAACCTATGGCGCTCAACTATTTCCCGTTGCCATATTCCTTGAGATTCACTATTATAAACGTAAAATGTACTTCCAACTACCTTTGAAAAGGGGTTGTGAAAATGGTTATTCAGTTGGAAAATTACAAGCTAAGGTCACCAATATGTAAAGATTGCCAAGATTTAAATGCTTTAATGCAAATAAGCAATTTAATTTCCATCACCGGTGAATTTAGCGCTGTATTAAAGAAATGCATTGAACAAATCAAGGATATCATGGGAGTAACCAGCGGAGGAGTTTTACTGTACGATACAAGAATTAATAAGTTAGTTTTACAGCGACCTGCATTCGGCATGGATAACGAGAAATTCCAGGAGTATTCACTGGAGGTGATCGGCAAAGAAAAACCCGGCATGGGGGCTGCGGTTAAGGTATTTATCACCGGCCGGCCGCATATCTCAAACCACCCTTTGAATGATTCCATAACCAAACAGGAAATAGTGGATTATTATAATGTTCGATGTGCTCTTACTGTTCCTTTAGTAGTCAATAAAGAATGCTTGGGGGTTCTGCACCTAATTAATACATATAAAGGATATTTTAGTCAGGAAGACGCCCGGCTGGCTTTGCTTTTAGCATCGCAGCTGGCGGTTGTCATTGATAACACGCGTACCTTTGCCCAGATGGAGGCAAAAAACAGATTACTACTACGGGCAACTGAAATACATAACCAACTGACAAAAATGGTTCTGTTAGGTAACGGCTTGGAAGCAATAACGAAAACTTTGTCCCGGCTGCTGGGCCGGCCCATTCAAGTGGAGGATCAATATTTAAGACCGCTGGCTTACGGCAGGCCATCCAGTGTTGATCAGTCAGAAGCGCCGGGTCCTGAGACAATTAATGGAGAAGCCTTGTGCAATCCCGAGGTGCAAAGTTTTTTAAAACTATTACAAAAAGAAAAACGGGCTTTGCCTTTTCCAAACCAGGAACAATACGGCTTAAAAACAGCACGAATTATGTCGGCTATTCAAGTGGGCACTGAAACTTTGGGTTATGTTTCAGTAATGGCGGCATGCGGGTTCCTGGAGGAATTGGATTTTATGGCGGTAGAGCATGCCGCTACGGTTTATGCCCTTCAATTTATGCAACAAAAGGTTGCGTTTGAAGTTGAGGAACGGATTATTGGACAATTCGTTGAAGATCTAGTTTACGGGCGGATCAAAGAAGAAAACGAAATATTAAATAAGGCTGGATATTTGGGTTATAACTTGCACCATTATTATTACGTCATGATCATTTGTATTAATGAAAATGGTAATGTTCTAGGCACTCCGCATGAAAACAGTGAAGAATTATCTAAATATTCCCATATATTGGTTGATCTAGTACGCCGGATTGTATGTGAACAAGGTTTTAAAGTCATCACAGCACGTTCCAACCCATTATTAGTGCTTGTCGACACCGGTGCAGCCAAGCAAAAGCAAAAAGTACATAAATTGGCTGAGAAAATTCATCAGAGTATTAATAAGAAACTGAAGAAAAAATGCACAATCGGTATTAGCAGGGCGGCAATGGGATTAAATGAGCTAAAAATATCTTATAAGCAGGCGGAAAAAGCGTTCCAGATTGCCAACAAATTAAGATGGCATTATGTTGTTCCCTATGAATCGCTGGGAGTATTTAGGGTTTTCATGCAAGTAGAAAACCAGGAAGTTTTAAAGAGTTATCTCTATGAAATATTGGGGGCGTTATTGGCTTACGATCAGGAAAAAAAAGGTAATTTATTAGAAACTTTGAGAGTTTACGCCGATTCCAACTTTAACAACCAGAGAACTGCAAATCGGCTTTTTATCCATATCAACACCCTTAAATATCGATTGGAACGCATTAGAGAAATCGGTAAATTGAATCTTGATAGTTCAGAAGAGCGGCTTAATATTCAATTAGCTATGAAAATAATGGATATGCTGGACGACCTTGACTTGCCTAAAAATACTGAAACTTTGCAAATTTCAGACTAAATTGCTGTTTAATTATTCTCGTATCTGTTGGAAAGAGCCTATAGCATTGAGAAAATTCTGTTAAGGTTGGACATGGCAACCTAAAATTATTTTCTGCTAATATAAATTTGAAAATAAAAATGGTTGAATAATTCAGATTTTAATTGAAAGGAAGTAGAGCAGATGAAAATAATGCGAGTACTTATTGCGAAACCTGGATTGGATGGTCATGACCGTGGGGCTAAAGTAATTGCCCATTTATTAAGGGATGCAGGTATGGAAGTAATATATACCGGTTTACATAAGACTGTCGATCAAATAGTAGCTACCGCAATCCAGGAAGATGTGGACGCAATAGGGTTAAGTATTCTTTCAGGAGCTCACGAGCCAATTACAAAAAAATTGATGGCAGAGTTAAGTCAACAGCAAGCGGATGATATTATAGTCACCGTGGGTGGGGTAATTCCGGAACCGGACGTTGATAAACTAAAATCGTTAGGAGCCAAAGCGGTTTTTCCCGGCGGAACAAGCTTCGAGGAAATTTTAAAATTTTTTAAAGAGGAAGCCCCCGTTTATCGCCAAATGTAATCCGGCTTAATCCGGCTGCAGAGAACAGAGTTTGCCGTCGTTGTCAAAGGAGATGGTTAAATGGCCGCCCGTACTTCAGTCGTAACCTCACCGGGTGAGGCGGTTTCTTTAATTAAAGATGGAGATGTAATAGGTATTGGAGGGTTTGCCACCACAGGCAAGCCGATGGCCTTAATCCGGGAACTGGTCCGCTCGGGAAAACGGAATCTTACGGTGGTCTCAAGTCCCGCCAGTATTGATGTGGATCTTTTAATCAGTTGCGGTATGGTTGATAAATTAGTTTGCGCTTATGTAGGCGCCGAGGCAATGTCTCCCTTGTTACCCTTTCATTCCAATTTGGCCGGCAAATCCTTTGCCGTCGAAGAGGTTGATTTGGGTTCTTTAGTTTACATGCTTAAAGCGCGCATCATGCGTTTACCTTTTTTAATCAGTCTGGGGCCGGTTGGAACCTCATTGCCGCAGTTAAACCCCAATTATCGTTATATTGAGAACCCTTTTGGCGGTCCTCCTGTAATTGCGGTTGCCGCGATTAAGATTGACGTGGCTTTATTACATGCCGCGCAGGCCGACAGATACGGCAATGTGCAGCATAAGGGGGCTGTGTTCCTGGACCCGCTTATTGCCAGGGCGGCCGATAAAGTGATTGTGCAGGTGGAAAAATTAGTATCCAATGAAGAAATCAAACATTCCCCTGCGGAAACCAGCTTGCCGGCCGGTCTGGTCAACGCTGTTTCAGTAACGCCATACGGGGCGCACCCGTGTGCATCGCAAAATTATCATTGCGCCGATGAAACGCATTTTAAAGAGTATGTCATGGCTGGCAAGAGTCATTTCAAGGGCGAAGGTGACGAGTTTAAAAAATACCTTCAAAAGTATGTTTACGGGGTGTCCGATCATGCAGGCTACATGGATGCGGTTGGTTTTAAGAGGGTGATGAGCCTGGGCCTGGAGGAGGGATAGTTTTGGAGGCTACAGCAAGGGAAAAAATGGCTATTTTTATCGCAGGACAAATTAAAAACGGCGACTATATATCTCTTGGCGCCAATTTGCCTGTACCTGCCGCCGGAGTGCTTTTGGCGAACCTGACCCATGCGCCTGATGTGATGATCAATGTTCTTAACTACTTGGTTAACCTGTCGGATATTGATGTTTTTAATGATTTAACCCAGGTAACAAATCCCACCGCTCTTAAATGGGCTGAAGGTATTATGTCCATGGAAGAACAGTTTTCCGGGATCTCACGTATGGATCTCTGCTTTACCGGGGCGCTGCAGGTGGACAGGTATGGAAACACCAACCTGATTGGCGTGGGTAAAGACCCCAGCAATCTTAAAGTGCGCGGTCCCGGCAGCGTTGGTACATCCACGGTGATGGCTACGGTTAAGAAATATTTTATTTTTTTAAGCAGCCATTCTCCAAGATCCTTTGTGGAGCAGTGTGACTTCATTTCCGCGGTTGGATGGGGTGAAGGCGGCAAGGATGCCCGGGCCAAACTTGGACTGCCCGGGGGAGGACCGGAATATGTCATCACCCCCAAAGCAATTTTGGATTTTCACGAGGAAAGTAAACAGATGCGGATCAGGTATTTGTTTGCCCCATCCACTGTTGAGGAAGTTCAGGCCAATACAGGTTTTTCATTGCCGGTACACAACGAGGTCGCACCGGTTCCGGAGCCGGATCCTGAACTGTTGGAAATACTGCGTGCACGTGTGGATCCCAAAGGATTCCTGAGACAATAAAACGCTTTTTACACGAAGGGGGGATATACGATTGCGTCTGTTGGAATATCAAGCAAAGGGCATTTTTAAGTGTTACGGGATTCCAATCGGTCCCGGAGAGGTCTGTCGCAATGTTGATGAGGTGGAATCGGCTTTACGGCATATTGAATTTCCGGTGGTGATTAAGAGCCAGGTTCCCAGCGGCAAACGGGGAAAAGGCGGGGGCATAAAATTTGCTTCCAACGGCAGTGAAGCGTTGAAGCTAGCCGGGGATTTATTACACAGTAATGTTTGCGGCTATGCGGTTAAGGAACTGCTGCTGGAACAGCAGTACTCAATTCAGAAGGAGTATTATGCCGGGGTGATTACGGACGGCTCGACGAGCCGCTGCTGTCCGGTAATATTATTTTCAGCCGGCGGCGGCATGGAAATTGAAGAATTGGTGGCGGAAAACCCTGACGCGATAATTGAACTGCCGGTAGATCCGCTGTACGGTCCTTCAGATTATCAGCTTCGCGACTTGCTGAACCGCGCCGGCGTTTCCCTGCAGCAAAGGGCGGAACTGGTCACGGTGTTGCAGGCCTTGTATCGCGCTTACCGGGATTATGATGCCGAACTGGCGGAGATAAACCCCCTGGGCGTTACTGAATCCGGAAAACTAATCGCCCTGGATGCAAAACTGACGGTGGACAACAGCGCCGCCTTTCGTCATCAGGATCTGCGGGAAACTTTTTCAGATACCAGGGAAGCGCGGGCCGCGGCGATGGGGCTTAGTTACGTTGATTTGAACGGCAATATTGGAATAATGTCCAACGGGGCCGGGTTGACTATGGCGACTATGGACCAATTGGCTCAGGCCGGAGGGCGGCCGGCCAACTTCATGGATACGGGAGAAAGAATTCTGCGCAACGGGATAGCGGACGGTTTTTCCATCCTGGAAGAGCGCCAGGATTTAAAAGCTGTATTAATAAATGTGTTTGGCGGTGGAGTCCAGTGCGATCAAATAGCCAGCAAGATAAATGAATACTTAATTTCCCGGGGTGATTATGCCTTGCCGGTGTTGGTATGCCTGCAAGGCCGTAACGCGGACCTGGCCCGGCAAATTGTCAGGGAGCAGGGCCACCCGGCCATCAAATTACTTGACACCATGGAAGAAGCGGTAGTAGAGGCAGCAGCGCTGGGGGGGAATGTAAATGAGTATACTGGTCGATGAAAACACAAAAGTAATTTTTCAAGGTATTACAGGCAAATTTGGGACTTATCATTCCCGGCTGATGATGGAATATGGGACCAATATTGTGGCGGGGGTGACCCCCGGGCGAGGCGGCATGGAAGTAAACGGAGTACCGGTGTTTGATTCCTTCCAGGAGGCGCTGGCCGAGCATCCCGCCAATGCCGCCATCACAATGATGCCCGCCCCTTTTGTCAAAGATGCGGTTTTTGAAGCGATAGACGCAGGAATCAAATTGATAGTGTGTTTGGTGGAAGGCGTTCCCGTTCACGATATGATGATAATTAGAAAAAAACTTGCGGGCACCGGTTGTGTAATGCTCGGTCCCAACAGCCCCGGCATTGTGAGTGCGGGAAAGGCGCTGCTGGGATTTATGCCCGGCTCGATTTACCGGCCCGGCCCCGTGGGGATAGTATCCCGCAGCGGCACCTTTTCGTACCAGGTGGCAACTGCTCTAAGCCGGGCCGGTATTGGCCAGACCACGTGCGTCGGTATCGGCGGGGACCCCATAACCGGTATTTCGTTTGTAGATATCTTGTCCCGCTTTGAGGCTGATCCGGATACGGAAGCAATAGTTTTGGTGGGAGAAATTGGCAGAACCAGTGAAGAAGAGGCGGCGGAGTATATCGGCAGGGCCGTTAAAAAGCCGGTGGCAGCCATTATTCTCGGAGAAACGGCGCCGCCGGGCAAACAAATGGGTCATGCCGGCGCTATTATTACAGCCGGGCGCGGCACTTATGAGAGTAAATATAACGCTTTCAAAAGTGTTGGCGTACCTGTGGCCCGTACAGCGCGGGAAGTTGCTGTATTAATGTCCGAGTTGCTGTCTAAAAGGGCTGAAAGTCAGTAAATAACGATTTTCTCGATAGAAGAAAGAAAGAAAGGAGTGTAACGATGTACAAAAGGAAGGTCATAGTAGTTGACCCTGATAAATGTGTAGGGTGCCATAGCTGTGAAATGGCTTGCTCGTTAAAAATTTTTCAAAAATGCAGCCCATTGTTGTCAAGGATTAGGATCCAGGAATTTCGGGAAGTTAACACTTATATTCCGATAGTTTGCCAAGCTTGTGAAAATGCGGCGTGTATAAAAGTATGTCCGATGGGTGCGCGGATCAGACTCGAATCGGGGGCCGTTGTTACTAATGAGAGTGCCTGTATCGGGTGCAGGGCATGCATTTATGCTTGTCCATTTGCCGCACCGGTTGTAAACCTTGAAACCGGGAAAACAATGACGTGTGATTTGTGCGGTAATGAGGGAGAGCCATGGTGTGTTAAAGCATGTACAATGCAAGGTGCTTTAAAGTTTGTTCCTAAAGAGCACGTATCCAAGGATCAGTCCAGAAAATTTGCCTGGAAATTAAAAGAACATTATCAACCTCCGGTTACTGAAGAAAAAGAGGGTACAGGATTTAGTTGGGGTTAAAAAGCATGAATTGTCAAAATGTTATGATGATTGCTTGTATAGTCTATTAGCTTGTATAAGGAGGCCAAGGTATGTTTGGATGGATGGGTAAAAGGTTGAGGGTAAACCTTAGCGAGCGTAAAGTTCGGGTAGAAAAGTTATCCCCCGCATACTTAAAAAAATGGATTGGTGGTCGGGGGTTCAATTCCGAAGTAGTTTATAACGAGACGGAAGCTGGTATGGATCCATTTGATCCAAGAAATCCTTTATGTTTTGCGACCGGGCCGTTGGGTGGAACTTTCGCCCCGTTGGCGGGAAGAACAACTGTTAGCGCTCGTTCGCCGATGACGTGTTCCCGCATGGGAACCGAAATCCATGGTCACGGGGATACCAATATGGGCGGCCATTTTGCCGCAGCAATGAAATTTGCCGGATTTGACCAGATAGTAATCAAAGGGAAGGCATTAAGTCCTGTTTATCTTTGGATAGATGACGATCATATTGAAATTAAAGACGCCGGCCACCTTTGGGGAACCAAAGTCAAAGAGGGCACCAAAAAAATCATCGAAGAACTGGGTGACCCTGATATCAAGGTTGCAATTATTGGTCCCGCAGGTGAAAATCTAGTGAAGTTTGCTTGTATTTTGAACTCCTACGGTTCAGCGGGTGGACGAACAGGAATGGGTGCGGTCATGGGATCAAAAAACTTAAAAGCCATAGCCATCAGGGGCACAAATCCAATCTCCATTGCCGAGCCGGAAAATTTTGCCGAAAGGGCTTGGGCTCTCAGAGATATCATTCATAAAGCCCCGTCCGCACTAAGGCGGAGAGATGAAGGCAGTATGGACCTATTTGATGCCGGTAACGCCATTGGAATTAACGCTCATAAAAACGTTTCTACCGGGTACATGCCAAGGATAGAAGAGGTATATGGCGGTTATCAATGGGCCGAACAATTCTTATTCAGAAGAAAAGCTTGTTGGTCCTGTCCGGTGGGCTGCGGTCGGTATACTTACATTAAAGAAGGCAAGTATGCCGGATTTCATTGTAGCGGTCCGGAGATGGAAAGTGTATGCAATTTAGGCCCTAGGATAGACTCATATGATGTCGCCGCTGTTTCAGTAATGTGCGGAATGGTTAATGATTTAGGCATGGATAGTATATCCGCAGGTGCGGCCCTCTCTTGGACAATGGAATGTTTCGAAAAAGGGTACCTTTCAGAAAAAGATACCGGCGGGATTCCTTTTAAATGGGGAGATTGTGAAACTTCCATGCAAGTCTTGGAAATGATCGCCCAAAGAAAAGGCTTTGGCGATATTCTTGCGGAGGGAAATATTAGAGCCGCGGAAAAACTAGGTGTCGGCATGGAAATTGTACCTCATTGCCGCGGTCTGGAACACATAAGTGTTGATCCCAGGGTCGCCATGGGATTTAGTTTGGGTTACGCCATGTCCACTAGAGGTTCCGACCATTTGAAAAATTATTCATGTATGGAATTTCCAGGTAGTGCAGTGAGCAAAGAAAAGCTAGTGAACGAAGTTTTAGGTCCGGAATTAAGCGAAGAATTTTGGAAAGATTTCCCCAACGAGTTATACACAATGAAAACCAAACCTAAATTATGTACCTGGTCCGAAAGAAATAAGTGCGTTGCCGACCTTGTGGGGTGTTGCTGCCAAGCAATTGGATCGTGGGGAGGGGCCGGTGATTATCGAGCGTACACGAAGATTCTCCGCGCCGCTACAGGTTTTGATTTATCTGATGAAGAGGTGTTTAAAGCCGCGGAAAGAGTAATCGCCATCGAAAGAGCTCATTGGAATAGAGAGGGAAGTGCTCGTCAGGATGATACCCATATTGAAAGGTATTTTGAGGAGGGTGTAGTAGACGGCCCATACAAAGGTATAAAAATTGACCGTGAAGAGTGGGCTTGGGCGCAATCCGAATACTATAAATATCATGACTGGGATGATGATGGTTTTATAACGGCAGAAAAAGCTAAAGAATTAGAGTTGGATAATATCATTCCGGATCTGGAAGCAGGAAAACATAGATATAAAGAGGCTAAACTCTAATGTACTGCGACAATGAGGAGTGCATAAAGTGAGAGTTGTTATTTTAGGTAATGGAATTGCCGGGAATGCCGTGGCTTCCGGAATCAGGAAATATAACAAGTTATGCAAAATTATTATTGTTTCCGGTGAAAATGCCGCCGGCTATGATCCCGGCGCCCTTCCTTATTATGTAAGCGGAGATGTGCCAAGAAAAGAAGTTTTTTTAAAACACTTTGAAGATTACAGCAGGGAGAATACCGATCTAATTTTAGAAAATAAAGCTGTTGAGCTGGATGTTGAGCAGAAACAGGTGTATCTGGAGAATAACGATGTTTTAGATTACGATAAGCTGGTTATAGCCACGGGAAGTAATCTAGTAATTCCTCCAATTCGAGGGGTTGAAAAGAAAAATGTTTTTGGCTTTAAAATACTGGAAGATGCTGATCGAATTAACAGACTTACCGGAAATACTGCTGTTGTAATCGGTTCCGGTCTTATTGGTATTGAAGTTAGTGAGGCATTGAGAAAGAAAGGTTTTCAAGTTTACTTGGTGGAACTGCTGGACTGGATCATGCCTCAAGTATTTGACAAGAAACCAGCACAGATTTTGGCAAATGAGCTGGAAAGAAACGGGATTAAAGTTTTAACCGGCGAGAAAGTAGTAAGTATAAATGGAGAAACCCGGGTAAGCAGTGTTACAACGGATAAGCGGAGCATCATTTGTGATACTGTGATATTAGCAACCGGAGTTATACCTGCAAGTGAATTAGCGATTAGCGCAGGAATACAAACGGGTAAAACTAAAGGTATTACAGTTGACGAGAGAATGATGACCAGTGTTGAAGATGTTTATGCCTGCGGGGATTGTGTGGAATCCAAAAATTTCTTTACCGGAGAAAACGGGCTATATTTGTTGCGGCATAATGCCTTGGAGCAGGCCGAAGTAGCGGCAAGAAATTGCGTAGGGAATTATTGTAAATACCAGGGTGCTTGGAGTTTTACCAGAGCTCACTTTTTTAAAACCCATGCTGTTGCGGTTGGAAAAACCGCGGCAAGCTTACAAAGTTTAGATCATGTTGAAGTAATTGAACAAGTAAAAGGTAAGGATTATTGCAGGTTAATAATTCATCAGGGGACACTGGCGGGCGTTCAAGCAATTGGCGCATTGGCTAATAATGTCGGGATTTTGATGGGTGCCATGTGGCGCGGGGATAATTTAAATAAAATCAAATCGCAACGCAATCAAGTGCTTCAGCTTAATTCACCTTACCCTTGGAATTTCCGAATAATCACCAGGTATATGGATCTGAGTCAAAGGTAAAAGAAAGAGGAGGTGGACCGTCATGAGAATTGGGATTGACGTGGGGGGTACTTTCACAGACGTGGTACTTGTGGATGACGCGCAAGGAAAGTTCTATTACACCAAGACTTTAACCACACCACCGAACTTATGGAACGGGGTTCTGAACGGTATTTCCAAAATATTGGATCAAGCTGGTTCGAATATAGATATGGTTGATTTTATCGTCCATGGTACAACAATCGGCACCAATGCTTTGATTGAAAAAAAAGGTGCTAAAACAGGTTTAATCACTACGGAAGGTTTTAGCGACGTATATGAAATAGGAAGGGTCCAGCGTCCCAAAGAAGGTCTGTACAATATATTTATAGACAATCCACTTCCGCTGGTGCCCCGCTATTTACGCCGGGGGGTCCGGGAGAGGGTAAACGCCGCGGGCGAAATCATTAAGCCCCTGGAAGAGGGGGATGTGCGTGAGGCAGTGGAATTTTTCAAAGAGAACAATGTTGAATCGATAGCGATAAGCCTGCTTTTTTCATTTCTTAATCCGGAACACGAAAACCGTATTGCCGCAATATTTTCTCAATTAAGTCCGGAAATATATCTATCACTTTCATCGGAAATTGCTCCTGAGTTTCGCGAGTTTGAAAGGACATCCACTACCGTAATCAATGCCTATCTTCAGCCGATCATGAAGCGCTATATTGCGAGATTGACCAAGGAACTCAACGAGACTTACGGTGATTTGGACCTCCGCATTATGCAGGCCAGCGGCGGGACCATCACGGCTGAGTCGGCTGAACGTCTGGCTATAAATACGGTAAATTCCGGGCCTGCCGGAGGGGTTTTGGCCGCGGCTTATATCGGGGCAATTACAGGGTTGGACCGGCTGATCAGTGTGGATATGGGAGGAACCAGCTTTGATATCGGATTGATTGAGGGTGGTGAGCCGAAAATAACCTCGGAAGCCAAATTCGAGGGATATCCGGTAAAAATTCCTGTTATTGAAATTGATACCATCGGTGCCGGCGGGGGATCAATTGCCTGGATCGACAAAGGAGGAGTTCTAAACGTTGGGCCTCAGAGTGCCGGTTCTAATCCTGGTCCGGCGTGTTACCGTCGGGGAGGGAAATTACCTACTGTAACGGATGCCAATCTAGTCCTGAACCGGCTTAATTCCGATTACTTCCTTGGGGGGGAAATGTATCTTGATCGAGAGCTTTCCTGGCAGGCCATTAAAGAAAATGTGGCTGATCCCCTTGGGATGGAGGTGGAAGAGGCAGCGGCCGGCGTTATAAGGATCATTAACGCCAAAATGGCCAAAGGAATTAGTGTTAATTCAGTAGAGAAAGGTTTCGATGTGCGTGAGTTTGCGCTGGTTGCTTTTGGTGGGGCAGGTGCCTTGCACGCTGTTGAGTTGGCTGACGAACTGGAAATGAAAACAGTGGTGATACCGTCCTTGTGCGGTACATTATCCGCCTTGGGGTTATTGGTTTCGGATGCCCGTCACGACTATGTGCAAACTATGGCTAAAAATATGACCGAACTTAATATTGATGAATTAAATGACACATATTCCTTATTGGAAAAGCGCGGTATTGAGCAACTTATCCAGGAAGGGTTTAAGTTTGAAGAGATAGATTTGTTGTGGTCGGCGGATATTCGTTATGAAGGCCAGTCCTATGAATTAAACGTGCCGGTAAAGCGAAAAGAGCTACTCGGTTTTGCGGATATTGAAGAAGTGAGCCGCCGTTTTCACGAGAGGCACCGGAAGCAATACTCTTATTGTTCAGAGCACGAACCCTTGCAGGTGATCAATATACGTGTTACGGCCGTGGGTAAAACCCCCCCGGTGGTGTTTGCTGAAGAAGCGTCGGTGGGCCGGGATAGTAGTCCGGCGCATAAGGGTACAAGAGAAGTATATTTTAAATCGCTGGGTTTCGTTAAAACTCCGGTCTACGAAAGAAGTCTTTTAAGACCTGGAAATGTAGTTGTGGGGCCGGCTGTAATTGAGGAAACCATTTCCTCTACAGTGCTGATACCCGGTTCAACTGCCGTGGTAGATATGTACAGCAACCTGATTATAAACCTGGGGGGAGAAAAATGAGCCGGATAGATATGGTTACCATGCAGGTTATACGATACGCCATGGAGCAAATTGCCGATGAGATGGGTTATATGCTGGTACGCACCGGACGCTCGACTATTATCAAGGAAATTATGGATATCAGCTGTGCTGTCTTCGATGAAAAGGGTCGTACCATTGCTCAGGCCCACCATGCTCCAATGTTGTTGACCGGTCTTGAGATTACTATGAAGAAGCTTTTGGAGTATTACCCAAAAGAAGCGCTAAATGACGGCGATGTAATTATCTCTAATGATCCCTATATGGGTGGGCAGCACATTATGGATATGCAGGTCTTTGCGCCGGTTTATTTCCAGGGGAGTCTGGTTGGTTTTGTGGGCAGCATCGCTCACATGTCTGATATGGGTGGCTCGGCCGCAGGTGGTGTGGCCGGCGGCATGACTGAAATTTATCAGGAGGGCCTCCGGCTGCCCATGGTTAAGCTTTATAAATCGGGTCAACTTGATTCCGAACTTATTTCAATCATCCGCAGCAATATCCGGATTCCCGACAAAACATTAGGTGACATCCAGGCGCTGGCTGCCTGCTGCTGGACGGGAATTGAAAGGTTGCAAAAGGTTTTTGCCAAATATGGTGTTGAAACAGTTCAGGCGGCTGTTGAGATGCTCTTAAATTATTCGGAGAACCGGATCAGGGAAGGGTTAAAGAACATTCCCGACGGAGTCTATACCGGTGAAGATTATGTTGATGATGACGGGGTAACCTCATCCCCTGTAAAAATCCAGGTTAACATTCACAAAAAAGGGGATCATGCGGTGGTGGAGTTCCAGGGAACCAGCCCGCAAGTCCGTGGAAATATCAACTGCCCGCTAGCTACGACTTATGCCGCGGTATACTACACAATTATTTGTATGGTAGACCCCTCGGTGCCGGCTAATTCAGGGTGTTACCGCCCGGTTGAAGTGCAGGCGGAAGAGGGATTGATTGTTAACCCGTGCATGCCGTCGGCGGTGGCGGCCCGTACCAACACATCACAAAAAATTGTAGAGGCCATGTTTAAGGCTCTGGCCCCGGTTATACCCGATCGGGTGATGGCAGGCAGTCACGGGCAAATATCTACCTGCGCTTTTAGTAGTTTTGAACCCCAAACCGGCAACAGGTTCGTCTATACTGAAATTCAAGGCGGCGGAGCCGGAGCGCGTCCCGGTAAAGATGGCCGTGAGGGGCAGGATTCTCACCTGGCACGCTTTATGAATACTCCCATAGAAGCTGCGGAATTGGAGTTTCCTGTTTTGGTGGAGCTTTACGCATTAGTTCCGGACACGGGCGGTGCCGGTCAGTACCGGGGTGCCTTATCGCTCCGGAAAGATATCCGTTTTTTGGTTGATAATGTTTCCTTTGCCCGCTATGGTGACCGGCAGGAGTTTAGTCCCTTTGGCCTGTTTGGTGGGCGGGAAGGGGCCAGGGGAAGGTTCATTCTAAACCCGGGAACACCAGCGGAAAAACGCATGCGATCAAAGGGGTTAAATAACCTGGAACTGAATGATGTAATCAGCATGCAGTTGCCGGGTGGTGGTGGTTATGGAGATCCCCTGGACAGGGAGCCCTCTAAGGTGTTGGAGGATGTGCGTAATGGAAAAGTAAGCCCGCAAAGTGCCCGTGATTTATATGGCGTTGTGATTGATACTTCAGCTTATTCAGTTGATGAAACCGCCACTACCGAACTCAGGGCGTCAAGAAGGGCGGGTTGATTATGACCGGCAAAATTCTATCCAGCATTGAATTTAATGAAGAAAAAGGAGAATTAACTTACCAGGGGGTAAGGTATCTACTGATCAGGCCGGAAACTGTCATTGGTCTGCAAAAGGCAGCTGAGGATAAACTGGGTCCGGATGTTGGCGAGTTTATTTTTAACGGCGGTAGGATTGGGGGTGCTCTATCAGTTCAGGCATATAGCCAGAAACTCAATTTATCGCCTGCCGAACTTGTTCATTTTATGGCCCAAATGGGAGGTGAACTGGGCTGGGGCCATTTAGAAGTCGAGCGTTTTGACCGGGGAAAAAAAATACTCGTAATTATTGCTCATAATTCTGCTTTTGCACAAGCTTATGGCCAGAGTCGGGAAGGGGTTTGCCACTTGATCCGGGGGGTTTTTGCCGGGGTAGCCGAGTTTCTTTATGGTGTTCCGGTAGAAGCGCGGGAAACTTTATGTAAAGCTAATGGTAATCAATATTGCCGGTTTGAGTTTTTTGGATGTTGACTACGGGGCACCATGAATTTTGGAAAGCAAACCAAAAAAACAGAAAAGTGTGAATTTTAAATTAGCAAAATTAATTCATGTTAAACTTAAAAGCTAATATTCCGGAAAAGATGTTTTATGGTCTTTAACAGAAAGGAGATATTTAAGATGAAAAGTTTTGTCAAGTACTTGGTTATTTCCATTTTAATCATTTCTTTACCACTTGCAGTATTGGCATGTTCTTCTTCTGATTCTAATCAAAGTAATTCTGAGCCGGAAAAAGTAGAAGAAACAATTACTCTGCAGGCAATCAGTTTTTTGCCTAAAAACCACCCTCTGATGGAAGTTCTGCCCATGTGGGTTAATAGAGTAGAGGAAAGCACGGGGGGACAGGTACGGATTAACTATAAAGGTGGTCCGGAATCAATTCCATCCCTGGAACAAATCGAAGCCGTAAGAAATGACTTAATTGATGTAAACTTTAATGTTACCGCCTATTACGAATCCTTGGCACCTGAGCTTAGAGCATTTAGCCTGTCCGAATATACGCCCTGGGAAGAACGAGAAAATGGTTTTTACGATTATATGGCGGAACGTCATAAAAATAATAAAGTAATTTACCTGGGAAGATGGTTAAGCGATTCTGTATCTTTTTATTTCTGGGTCAATGAACCAGTAAATTCACCTGCTGATCTAAAAGGGCGTACCATGCGTACCCAGGCAATGTATGACCGGTATATGCGTAAACTAGGTATTTCCCCTGTTCAGGTTGAACAATCGGAAACGTATACCGCGCTGGAGCGTGGTGTTGTTGAAGGGTTCGGTTTTTCTATTCTCGGGCCCAGAGAAAGTGGTTGGACAGAAAAAACTAAATATTTAATTGATCATATTCTATGGAACCAAAATGGCACCATCCTGATGAGTCAAAAAGCTTGGGAAAAACTGAGCCCTGACTTGCAGCAAAAAGTTATTCAGGCAACAGCTGATTTTGAACATGATATGGCGGACTATTTTAATGATATAGCAAGTAAAGAAAAAGCCAAGTTGCAAGAAGAAGGTGTAAAGTTTATTAAATTTAGTCCGGAAGATGCCAAGCAATATGTGCAGGGCGCCTATGATGTGGAGTGGGAGTTTTTACAAACCAAGGTGCCGGATCTGATTCCTGATCTACAGAAATTCTGTAGAAAATAGTATGCATATATAGTTCCCCAAAGTTGTAGCGATCCAGTGTGTTATATCGGGGGTTAGGCAACCGTTTAAGCCTAACCCCTGCCCGGCAGCTTATTATGGGGGTGATAATTTTGTTTGATAAATTATCCCGCGTTTTCAATAAAATAATTGATAGCATGGCTTTTCTTGCCGCCATACTAATTATATTTTCTATGCTATCTGTATCAATTAGTGTATTTATGCGCTATATAATTGGAAAACCATTAATTGGGGTAAATGAAATCAACGGTTATTTGCTGATCTATGTTACATTTCTTGCATCGGCCTGGATAATGCGTAAGGACGCCCATGTAAAAGTAGATATTGTAATGAATTGGCTGCCTCCCGGGGCAAAGGGTGTAGTTAATATAATTAGTTCATTATTTTGCATTGTGGTTATGGTTGTAATATTAATTCATGGAACAATAGTGTCATGGGATTTCTGGCAAAGGGGAGTATATAATCCTACAATATTAATGTTTCCCAAAGCCTTACTGATCGTAGTTATTCCAATTGGTTGTTTCTTTCTTGCTTTTGTATTTATGCATAAAATTGTTTTGGCAAGGAATGAGTTGAAATCTTTAATATGCGATCAAACAAATTATAGTTATAAACAAGGTGATGTCTAGGAAGCAAGTTGGGGGGTAAACAATGGATTGGTTAGTTACTCTTATTGCCATAATTGGTGGCTTGGTGGTGTTCATGGCCCTGGGAGTGCCGGTAGCTTTTTCCTTTCTTACCGTTAATATTTTAGGCATATTGTACTTTTGGGGTTGGGATGGCCTTCAACAATTAGTTTTAAGCATGTACTCTTCGGTGGCGTCCTTTTCCCTGCTTCCTGTACCTTTATTTATCTTAATGGGGGAAGTAATGTTTCACTCCGGGGTGGTTTTAAAAATGATGGATACCCTGGATAAGTGGATTGGGCGCGTGCCAGGGAGGTTAAGTATACTGGCGGTCGGGGGGGGGACCCTCTTTGCAACATTTAGCGGTTCGTCAATAGCCAGTACTGCCGTGCTGGGTTCAATTCTGGTCCCTGAAATGGAAAAAAGAAAATATAAAAAATCGATCTCGATTGGGCCTATCTTAGGCAGTGGCACACTGGCCTCAATGATTCCCCCAACGGCATTAGGGGTTCTGTTAGCTTCTTTAAGTCAAATATCAATCGGTAAGTTTTTATTGGCTATTGTTGTGCCGGGATTAATTATGGCTCTTTCTTATATTATCTATATTATTGTTATTTGTATAATAAAGCCTGAGCTTGCTCCCCGCTATGAAATACAAGATATTATATTGAAAGAAAAACTCCTTGATACGGTCAAATATGTATTACCATTAGGAATCATTATTTTCCTGGTCATTGGGGTTATTGTATTGGGTATTGCCACACCTAATGAAGCAGCTGCGCTTGGTGCCCTTGGTTCATTTGTATTAGCTTTGATCTATGCAGGCCCAAGTAGGGAAATGATCACCAAAACCATGTCCGGCACGATAACCGTTACCGGAATGATGTTTATGATAATAGCCGGTTCTACTTCCTTCAGTCAGTTACTTGCTTATTCCGGTGCTACTGAAGCGCTTGTGGAGACAGTGATAGGGGTTAGTATTCCACCATTAGCATTACTTTTCGTTATGCAATTGATTCTTATATTTATGGGCATGTTTATGGAGCCACTATCAATATTGATGATTACAATACCGTTATTTATTCCTTTGGCCCAATCGCTTGACTTCAACCTGATTTGGTTTTGTGTGATCATATTATTGAATATGGAAATGGCCGCTATTTCACCTCCATTCGGTATGTCCCTTTTCGTGATGAAAGGTTTGTTACCTCCGGGGACAAATATGGGGACTGTCTACCGGGCGGGGATTCCTTTTCTGGCTTGTGATTTGATAGTAATGATACTGATGATTGCCTTCCCCTCCATAGTACTATGGTTACCCTCTGTTGCCAGATAACGTTGAAATACCGAGTACTGTTTCTTAATCTTTTAACAACATTAAAAAGTACCGGAAAGGATGTTGAAATTATGTTTAAAAACATACTTATTCCTGTTGATGGCTCGAAATGTTCTGACTTAGCCGTAGATTATACATTGAATTTCGCAAAACAATTAACAATCCAAAAAATAGTAGTCATACATGTGGTCAATATCGGTCAACTACAATCATATTCCGGTAAATTAGGCAGTGTTTATTATAAATTAAAAGAAAATCTACGCGAGCAGGCGGAGGAATTACTAATTAAAATCAAGGGAAAATTTGAAACGAACAATGTGCCTGTGGAAACCAAGTTAATATTGGGTGATCTGCCCTACGATATAGTTAGGGAAGCAAGTAAGGAACAGTGTGATTTAATTATCATGGGCAGCCGGGGTAGCGGCGGCATAGAAAGTTTAATGCTGGGCAGCGTTAGTAACTATGTAAGCAAACATGCCAAGTGTTCGGTAATGATTGTAAGAAATTAAGCTATTGTTAATCGCAGTTCAAGGGATCATAAAACTTTTCCCGGAAAAAAAAAGGCCAAAAATGAGGATTTCGGGGGCGGCATATACTTTACCGGCTTGCTGCGAGTGTTTTCTGCCAGCAGTTTTCTTTACACTTACATCTTTAATTGCCACTTGACTTAAATCTATCAACCACCCAGGCGAGTATATTGGTATCTATCTTTATGTTTTAGCGTACGGTCTCGAAGAACCACTTATTTGTGCTTGAAAGGCGGTCCTTACACTGGTTAGAATACTGTTTTAAGTCTAAGAAGAACAGCTTACTACTCACCTCACCGTGCTTTGTAGTGTGTCTTCTTCTCAGACTGATTGTACCGTAATCCAGGGGGTGACGCACCCCGTTTTCATTACTATTTGTATCGCCCATTGGCGGGCGAGATGGAGGTTAGTATGCAAAAAATATATGAGATTAAGACTGAAGTTTTAAGCCAGGAAAAGGTGGGACCGGGTATTTATCATCTTAAATTTATGGCGTCTGATATTGCTGGAGCGGCAAGGTCAGGCCAGTTTTTAAACATTGGTTGTGGTTGCCGGTATGACCCGCTTTTACGTAGACCTCTTACTATCTATAAAGTCCATACTGTGGGAAAAAAACAGGGATTAGTTGAAGTTATCTATAAGGTGGTTGGGCGCGGTACGGAGTTGTTAGCGCTAAAGAAACAGGGAGATTCGTTAGAAGTATTGGGGCCATTGGGTAACGGGTTTAAGGTAGACAAGACTTTAAGCAGATATATTTTAGTTTCTGGCGGGTTGGGAGTGGCCTCACTGATGGGTTTAGCTCGGGAACTCTGTTTAAATAGCGGAAGGCCAACTCCTTACATTTATATATTAATTGGGGCACATACCCCGGAAGAACTCATTTGTGTGGAGGACTTTCAATCCCTGGGTGATTCAATCGAAGTTATAACCTGGGTTAACCGTGCCAATTTACATGATTCTATCGAAGAGCTGATAGCAAGATTGTATGATGAGGGAATAGATGTTAATAATTGTGTAATGTTTGCCTGCGGCCCCAATCCCATGTTAAAATGGCTGACAAAATTCACACAGGGAATAAATCTTGATTGTTTTGTTTCTTTAGAGGCACATATGGCCTGCGGGGTAGGCGCCTGCCAGTCTTGTATTTGCAAGGTGGTAGAGCTAAATTACAGTATATCGGAAAAAGCAGCTCCTTATAGTTATAAGCTGGTCTGTAAGGATGGACCGGTATTTAACGCAAGAGAGGTTCACTGGAATGAATAATTCATTCTCATTTGAAAAGAACAATCCTGACCTTAGAGTTAAGCTGGCGGGGATCACATTGAAAAATCCTGTAATGACCGCTTCGGGAACATTTGGGTATGGGGAAGAGTATGCTCCTTTAATTAACTTAAATGAATTAGGAGCAATTGTTGTCAAGGCCATTACTAGCAAGCCCAGACCGGGCAATCCACCTCCTCGGGTTGTAGAAGTAGCAGCGGGTATGCTTAGTTCATGTGGGTTGCAGAATGTAGGCGTAGATAAATTTATCAAAGAAAAGCTTCCTTATTTAAGGGAGTTTCAGGTACCTATTATTGTTAATGTTGCAGGTGAGAGTGTAGAGGACTTTATGGCCGTGGTTGAAAAACTTCAAGGAGTAGAAGGAATTTCTGCTTTAGAACTCAATGTGTCCTGCCCCAATGTAAAAAATGGCGGGATGGTTTTTGGTATTGATCCTGAGATGGTCTGGAAAATTGTTTCCGAGATTAAATCTGTCAGTAAGGTACCGGTTATTTGCAAGCTTACACCCAACGTAACAGACATCGTGGCCATCGCTCTGGCGGCACAAGATGCCGGGGCTGATGCAGTTTCCTTGATTAACGCCCTTCTGGGCTTAGCTATTGATATAGAAACTAAACGACCCAAACTGGGCAATGTTACTGGCGGCCTTACAGGACCGGCCATCAAACCGGTGGCGATCAGGATGGTTTGGCAGGTAGCACAGGCCGTATCCATACCGGTGATTGGTATAGGCGGTATTACTACGGCTGACGACGCCCTGGAATTTATCATTGCAGGGGCCAATGCTGTTCAGGTTGGCACGGCCAACTTTTTCAGACCTAAAGCTACATTGGAAATAATTGAAGGATTAAAAACATACCTTTTATCCCATGGGTACCAGAGTATCCGGGAATTGAAAGGAACTTTAAGTACGATTAGGTAGTAAAAATAATTATGAAAACTTTACCGGGGAGGGAGATTCAATGTCCTACAAATATTTTCTACTAGATACACCGGCTCCGCATGTATATCTAATCACGATAAACAGACCGGCACAACATAATGCCGTAAACGCCGAGATGTGGAAAGAATTGCGCAGTATTTTGGAGGATGCGCGCTCCAATCAGGATATCCGCGTGGTGATTATAACCGGGGCGGGTGATAAGTCCTTTGCTTCCGGAGCGGATATCTCCGAGATGGAGCAATGGACAGACCGGGAAAAACACCGTAAGTATGTAGGCCTGATGGAAGGAGCTTTTGAAGCGGTTTTTAACTTCCCCCGGCCGGTAATTGCCATGATCAACGGGTTTGCCCTGGGCGCCGGGTGCGAGCTTTCAGTGGTTTGCGACATCAGGGTAGCAACCACTAAAGCTAAATTTGGCATTCCGGCCGCTAAACTTGGCATTGTTCTAAATTACCCGATGACCTTGCGCTTGATTAATTTAATTGGCGGCGGCGCCACTAAAGAACTGCTCTTCACCGGGGATATAATTGATGCCGGCAGAGCCTTACAGCTTGGTCTGGTTAACCGTGTTGTGGAAAAGGAAAAGCTCTATGAAGAATGTCTGGAGCTGGCGCAAAGAATAATTAATTGCGCACCTCTGGCTGTGGACGGCGATAAAAAAGTGATCAATTACTGTTTGCAAAACACCCGCTTAGTTGATCATGAAGTGGAAGAAGTCGAGCTGAGGTCCATTGAGTCGGAGGATCATCTGGAAGGTGTGAGGGCTTTCCTGCAAAAAAGAAAACCTGACTGGACGGGGCGATAGTTTACTGCGGAAGTATCATCTTTTATTCGCTTACAACTATAAGCGTATATCAAAAAGGCGCGCTAAGGAAACTTTATTTAGCACGCCTTTCTTATCCAATTACAAAGCATTTGAACCAGAAGTTGCCCGTAAAATGGCCAAGCGCTGTAATAGGTTTATTTCTTTTTATGCATTTAAAGCCATCAAAATTTTTTCCGGGGTCATCGGCAGTGAGCAAATGCGCACGCCAACAGCGTCATAAATAGCGTTGGCAATGGCCGGGGCGATATTGACCAACCCGGACTCGCCCACGCCTTTGGCTCCGAATGGTCCGGAGGGTACCGGTTCTTCGACCAAAATAACTTCAATTTCCGGAATATCCAGGATGCTGGGAATCTTGTAATTGGCAAAGCTGTCGGTGATTGTATTTCCCGTATTCTTATCCACTACAAAATCCTCGTAAAGGGCGAAGCCAATGCCCTGTACCACCCCGCCCTCGATCTGTCCCTCTACGTTTAACGGGTTAATAGCCCTACCGATATCATGGGCCACCACGAATTTTATTACTTTAACCTCGCCGGTTTCCATATTCACCTCCACTTCGGCAAACGCGGCCTGGAAGTTGGGACACCAGTTATCCGATTGAAATGAGCCTATGGCCGAGATATGTGCACCGGTCAATGTAAAGTTATAAATGGCCTCCCGGGCTATTTCACTCACCGAAACCCATTTTTCCGCATCCGCCTTTACAAAAACCCGTGCGGCCTGGATATCCAGTTCGTTAACTGAAACGGCCAGTTTTTTAGCGGCCCTTTCCAAAACCTGACGTTTAACATCGCGGGCCGCCTCCACCACGGCGTTTCCGATGACGTAGACCGACCGGCTGGCGTGGGAACCAATATCAAACAAAGTTACGTCGGTATCCCCGGTAACGACATGGATGTCCTCGTAGCGCAACCCAAGCGCTTCAGCAGCGATTTGGCTCAGCGCACCCAGAATACCCTGACCCATCTCGCACGGAGACACTATTAGATTGGCTGAACCGTCTTCATTAAGCTTGATTATGGCATTGGAATGCTCCAGGAGAAAACCGCCCGCGCCGCTGGCATGGGTCATTATGGACATACCCAACCCACGCCTGACCTGACCCTTCTTTTTCAAGCCCCGTTTCTCACGCCAGCCTATCCTTTCGGCTCCGAGTCTGATGCATTGCTCCAGGTTGCAGCTTTCCAGGGCAATGGGCGCCCAGCAACTGGGTTCACCAGCTTCCCTGGCGTTTTTTAATCTGAATTCCAGGGGATCCATGCCGATTTTTTCCGCGGCCTCGTCAATTAATTGCTGAATGGCAAATGCCCCCTCGGGATTGCCGTACCCCCGGAAACCTCCGCCCACGGGGGTATTGGTATAAACAATCTGCGCTATGCCGTATATATTGGCACACCTGAGCAACCCCAAAGTATGAATTAAATTAACGCCCGTGGTTGATCCGCTGTGCGAATAATACGCTCCGGAATCTGAAATAATCCGGTGTTCGATGGCGGTAATGACACCGTCTTTTTTAACTCCCATTTTCATGGTCTGATACTCCGCCGTTCTGCTGTCATGGCCAATAAAATCCTCTTCCCGGGTGCATTCCACCCGCACGGGCTTGCCGGTGGCTTTGGCCAGGGCGGCGCAAATAAATTCCACGCCGAAGCTTAGTCTGCCGCCAAACCCTCCGCCGACGGCCGGTGTGATCCACCTGACCAGACCATCCGGGATATTGAGCACTTTGGCAAACACCCTTTTGGCCAGATGCGGGTTTTCATTGGGCGACCACACGGTTACCCTTCCGCCGGGATACCAGCAGGCTACGGCCGCGTCGGGCTCCAACTGGCACATTTTTTGACTGGAGGTGGAGAAAAAGCCTTCGACTATGTAATCAGCTTCCTTAAAGCCTTTTTCCACATCGCCGCAGTTAAAAGGGTACTCCATTGTGGCGGCGATATTCCGCTCTTTGCCGGCATGAATCACGGGAGCACCCGGTTGCATGGCTGCAACGGGATCAAATACCGCCGGCAACACCTCGTATTCCACATCAATCAGATCCAGCGCTTTTTCGGCGGTGTAAATATCCGTGGCGGCCGCGGCGGCTATCCAGTCGCCCACAAAACGAGCTTTGTCACTTAAAACGTATTCATCCTGAACTTCACCGGCCAGGATGGGTGGGGGGAACGCCTCGGCCATGGACGACCGGTTAAACAGCGTTTGGGGCACGTCGGCAAAGGTAATTACCGCGGCCACTCCCGGGAGTTGTTTCGCCTTGGAGGTGTCGATGCTTTTAATATTGGCATGCGGGTAAGGGCTGCGCAGAATCCTCCCCACCAGCAGACCAGGCAGTTTTATATCCGCCGCGTATTCTGCCATACCCATGGTTTTGGCCGGCGTATCCGGGCGGGGAATCCTTTGCCCGACAATAGCAGTTTCTTTTTTCAATGGCGTTTACCTCCTTCGCAATGTTTCCGCTGCGGCAAGCACGGCATCTACTATCTTTACATAACCGGTGCACCTGCACAGGTTGCCTCCCAAGCCCGCCTGCACATCCTCCGGTGTGGGGTCGGGATTTTCATCCAGCAGCGCCTTGGTGGTCAATATCATCCCCGGGGTGCAAAAACCGCACTGTACCGCGCCGGCATCTACAAATGCCTGCTGAATAGGGTGAAGATTGTTGCCGTCGGCCAGGCCTTCGATGGTCAGAATTTCCTCGCCCTTAACCGTCGCAGCCAGTGTTAAACACGACAAAACCGGCTTTTCCGCCACCAATACCGTGCACGCCCCGCAATCTCCGGTACCACAGGCGTATTTTGTTCCCATTAAGCCCAACTGGTTCCTTAGCACGTCAAGTAAAGTCATCTGCGGTTCAATAATTAATTCATAAGGCTTTCCGTTAACCGTAAAACTGGCCATCTCCTTTGGCATTTTATATCCCTCCCCGTTATGCTCCGGCTTCGGCCACGGCCTTGTGCAACGCGTCTTTAACCAGTGCCTTTATCATTACCCGCCGGTATTCCGCCGTTGACCTGAAGTCAGTGATCGGGCTGGCCTCACCGGTGGCGGTGGCGGCCGCTTTTTCAATTAATCCGTCATCAACCTTTTCTCCCTTAAGCACTGTCTCGGCTTCAGCGGCCCTGATTACGGCAGGCGCCACCGCACCGAGGGCAATTCTGGCCTCCGTGCATTTACCGTCAGCCAGTACCAAAAGCACCGCCGCATTAACCTTTGCTATGGTAGCACCGGTTTTGCCAATCTTTAAAAACGCCATGCCCGTGCCGGCACAAACGCCGGGAAGAATTATTTCCGTCACAATTTCATGGGATGCCAGCACAGTTTTGTTCACGCCCGCATAGAAATCCTCAATTGGTATTAATTTCTCACCGTCAACACCGGCAATTTTTAATTTAGCCCCCAAAACAAATAATGGCGGGGCTACATCGGTGGCCGGTGTGGCTACACACAGGTTACCCACGGCAGTACCCATGTTTTTTACCTGGATGGAAGAAATTGAATTAATGCCCTGGCATAACACAGGATAATTTTGCGCTGCCGCGGAAAGCTCAATGGAGCGCAGAGTAGCCAGAGCGCCAATTCGCAACCCGCTGTCCCCATCGCCGGTAATACCATTTAGTTGAGGTATTTTCTTCAGACTTACTACATATCCGGGTTCAATTTTGCGAGTTCTCATCTTCATCACCAGGTCCACACCACCCGCCAGCACTTTTGCTCCGGCGCCGCGGGCAAATAAAATTTGCGTCGCTTCGCCGACTGTCGCCGGTTCAAATAGCTCAAAGGGCCTTAAAACACGGTACATACCGAACCTCCTTTGCAAATCTTATTTTTATAAGCAGCAATATTGGGGCAATAAAATACTGAATATTATGAAATTAGTAATTAGCATTTTTTTAAATAGTCAGCTTGCCCAATACCGGGGAATATACCCCCACTTGCAGCAGGAGATAGAAAATGAAGAAGTGCCCGATTAGGTCGGCTAAAGTAATCAATCCCACCACGGCTGTTCCACCGGAAGCGCCAATGAACAGGGACAGAAACAGGGTGAACAAAAATCCGATAACCACCACGAAACCGAAAAACATTTTCGCGTAGGGTCCTTTAATCAACAGCCAAAGCGATTCCCGGGCGGCGGCGGTGGCGTTGACCACGCTGAGCAGGTAGATGGCCACCCCGATTAAGTTAATTAGAATCAGCGTGGTTTCCAGCGTTTCCAGGTTGAGCAGCGAATTGACGCCGATCCACCCGCCGTGCGCGAGGAAGAAAAAGACCGATGTTCCGCCCAGCAGGGAGTAAAGCAGAAATAGAAACGGTACCATGGGCGTGTTCCATAACGGAATGGCGGGGGAATCATTCATTACAAAACCATCGGTGACAGCCACCACGACGGCGCTGATCAGGGCCAATACTCTGAAGAACTCCCAGGCCGCGCTGCCCGCGGGTACAAGCAGGTAAATAATACCGATAACAGTGAAGATACCCATCGCCCAGACGGTCCGGGCTATCCAGGAAGTGCTCGGCCGGGTCATGGCCCGCCAGAATCTTTCCGGTCGTCCCAGGTGGATCATCAGGGCGCCGCCCTTGCCGATATTCTCTATGATAATACCGGCCAGGGCAATCAGTGGCGTGCCCAAAAAGAGGGACAGGATGAACATGCCCGAACCGATTTTGCCAAAAAAGAAGGCCAAGGCAATCCACTGCGTCCAGACATTTTGCTTCCTGAATCCCATGACAAATTCGTTACCCTCTACCATGGGCATTGATTGAAATGTCATACGTTACCCCCCTATTCAATGTAGTATACCGATGGATCGGTATTCGCCTCAGACATGGGCTGCCTTCCACCGCGCTGCCGGATTAACCGGCTGACTTTACTTTCGGGATCGTGCAGGTCGCCAAATACCCTGGCTTCCGCCGGACAGGCATTTACGCAGGCAGGTTCCAATCCCTGTTCAACCCGTTCATAACAAAATGTACATTTGACCACCACGCCCTCCTGGAAACCTTTGTATTTAACCTGTTCATATGGTGTGAGATGACCTTTAAAATGACCTTCTTTTAGTTTTCCCTTGGGCATTAAGGTGCGGTTGTTATACGGGCAGGCTACCACGCAGGCTTTGCAGCCGATGCACTTATTGTAATCAACCAGCACTATGCCGTCCTCCCGCTTGTGGGTGGCCCCGGTGGGACAAACCCTTACGCAGGGTGCATCAAGACAGTGATTGCAGAGCACCGGAATATATTTCTTTTTGACGATCGGATACTGCCCGGCCACTTGCTCAAAAACCCTGGTGAAAAAAATATCCGGCGGTGTTCCGTTTTCCGATTTGCAGGCCACGGTGCAGGCATTGCAGCCAACGCAGCGTTTCAGGTCAATGACCATACCAAGCCTTGCCATGTATACTTTTCACCCCTTTAAAATTTTATATTTTGCTGATGCGTACTTTAACGGCAGTTTCCTGGTGCCCCGAGATCTGGTCGGTAAATTCCAGACTGGCCGGTAGTAAATGATTAAAGTTGACGTTCATTTTTCTTTCCACCGGGTGTATGGTCCAGCGGGTAATAGCGTTGGACATGCCGATTACCCGGGGGTGAATTTCTTCAATGACCCTGGCTAAACCTACCACTTTTCCGAAAGGCGATTCAATGCTAATCCGATCGCCGGTCTTGATCCCTTTGGCTTGAGCTGTTTTGGTATTGATTAAGACGCCCTTGTGAATGGGTATATTACTGACTAACTCTTTAATCCAGGGAATAGTGGTGTTTTCACAGTGGTTTAAAATTGCTTCTGCTTTAAAGTTGATGGCGTACAGGTCATACTCAGCGGGTATATTGTGTAATGGGTGTTCCTCGCGCCACATGGGTACGGGAATATAAGAAGAAGTGTTCCATTTCTTGCCCACGGTCCGGAACTGCTCCTGGAGTTCTTCGGCAACCTGTAAAAAATATTCATGGTATAAAGAAATGCGGTTACCTTGCCAGGGCAGATAGCATTCTTCTGGTTTTTGATACCGCACCGCGTTATTATGCTCCTGAAACCATTTCAAGCCCATATGCTCGCCGTAAATACTTTTAGCCATCCGGTCGATACATTCCAGGTGCGTGTATTTGCGCCCGGGTTGCAGGGCATATTCCGGCTTGATAAACATGGTGTAATTCAACAGGCCGTTTAATTCATCCAAACAACCACAGCGCTCTGATATATCGGTGAGGATGTCGTGGGCGTCCCGGGTATCGTAAAGCGGTTCCACCACCGGTGTGCGCAGGGTGTGACCGGTGATTTCCGGCGGCTCGCAAAGGGTTAGCATGGTGGACTCCAGGTAATCGTGGTCTGGCAGAATAATATCCGCCCATTCGGTGGATTCGTTGGGCAAAATGTCAATGGCCACGATAAAGTCCAGCATTTTGAACACTTCCAGCACTTTGGGGTAACCGTTAATGTTTTTTAACGGATTGGAATGAAAAATCAACGCCGCTTCCGGTTTAAAATCAAAGCCCCATTCTTCCGGGTGCAAAATGTTATGGCAGACCAGGTGCCCCGGATCCAGCCCGATGGGGTAAAACTCCATCATTTGCAAAGTTTGGGGTGGGTAGGTAAAGGGTACCATGGGGTGCAAAATATGCGGCTGGGGTTTCAGCATCCCATCCTCGCCCGGCTCGACGAGCAGCAGCCGGTGATCCAAACCTACTCCCAGGTGTCCGCCCGGCACATCAATATTTCCCACCAGCATGTTCATTAATTTGATGGCGGCATGGTCATGGGTGCCGTCATAATGTCCGACAGCCCCCCGGTAAAAGTTTATCGCCGCCGGGCGATAGGGGTATTCCTTGCCCTCGATCATGATGGTGCTGCCGATGCGGGCCTCTTCAACAAACTCCCTGGCGATACGCCGCATGGTCCCCGCCGGTACATCGCAGATTTTGGACATCCGCTCCGGAGTGTGATCCTGCAAAGTATCCTTAACTACCTGGAAGCCGGGCCGCACTACTACACCACCAATTTCGAAACGGCCCTCCAAGGTAAAATCCTTGATGGTAGGATCATCATATACCTTGGCCCGGTTGTCCACACCGTCCCACACCATTGGTTTATTGGTTTCCCGGTCGCGGAAATAGCGGCCGTCCGGTTTAATCAGGTACGGGCCGTTGGTGTGCTTTTTAATGAATATCACGTCGTACCGGTTTAATTCATGCAGCATTACGTAAACCATACCCAGGATAAAGGCGCGGTCGGTGCCCGGGATGACTGGTATCCACTCGTCGGCTTTGGCACAGTAAGACGCCATACGGGGGTCAACCCCAATCAATTTCATGCCCCGGTTAACCCGGGCATCAGCCATGCGTTTGGTGGACCCGGTTACATGCAGGTGGGCGGAAAAGCCGTCACCGCCACCGATTTGGATCCAATAATTACAGTATTTATAGTCATTGACAGAGGCAAAGGCTCCGTCAATAATGCCGTTGATGGGGTGGTAGGCCGCACCGCAAAACTGCCCCACGGTGGTAAAATAATGCCCGGTGCCAAAGGCGGCGCCCCAGCCCCAAAGGTGAATGCGCTGAAAATCGTTGATCGCTACCAGGAGTTTGCGCGGGTCCTCGGAACGAATTTTTTTCAGGCGTTTGCCTACGATATCCAGGGCTTCGTCCCATGATATAGGTTCCCACTTGGGGTCCACCCCCGGCCCTTTTTCAGGGTTTGTGCGCCGGACCGGTGTTTTAACCCGGTTGGGGTCATAGTGGCGCATAATCCCCGACAGTCCCTTGGCACACAGTTTACCCATGTTATTTACATTATCCGGGTCGCCCTCTATTTTTAACACTACGCCGTCTTTAACATGCACTCTGATTCCACAACCATGCAGGCACATTTTGCAAGCGCTTCTGATCCATTCATCCCGGGGACCCCAAGAAGCAACTGCCTTAGCCATATAAGCCCTCCTTGTCTGTAGTGGATTTAATTATTTGAATTATCTAAAAAATTATAGTGCGCAAAACCAAAATATTAATCAATGGAACGTCTCAGGAACTTGCCTTGACTTTGACCCACCATTTGTCCATCTTTTACCACCAGTTTACCCGACTTGATGGTCATTACCGGCCAGCCCTGCAGCTCTTCGCCGTCGTACAAAGAGAAATCACCGGCGGAACTCAGGTTTTTATGGTCTACCTTAACTACTTTATCCGGTGCGACCACTACCAGGTCGGCATCGCTGCCTGGCACAATGGTTCCTTTTTGCGGGTAAAGGCCGAAAATTTTGGCCGGGTTTTGGCTCATCAGCTCGGCCACTTTCAACAGGCTGATGCCTCTCTGATTAACGCCGTAATGCAACACCACCGGCAGGTGAGTACCCAGGGCCGGGTAACCGGGCATGGCGCCCCATAATCCTTTATCCGCCTGCTTCACGGCGAGGGTCTGGGTAACGTTGTCGGTGCCGATGGTATCAACAACGTTATCTTCCACTCCCTGCCAGAGGGCTTCCACGCTGGCGTCTTCGCGGAAAGGTGGCACCATTTTAGCCAGCAGCCCCTTAGAACTGAACTTGGTTACTGAAAGGTAGGGTGAAGTAGTTTCCACAAATATTCTGGGGTTGGCCGGTTTTATGTCAGCCAGGGCGCGGATGCTTTCGGCGGCGGAAATATGCACGAAATAAAGGCGGTTTCCGGCCAATCCGGCCAAGTAGGCAGCCCGGCGTACAGCTTCTGCTTCGGAAAAGTTGGGCTGGGTGTCCGACCAGTCGGCTAGTGTTCCGTCAGAGAGCGCATTTTGTATTTCGACCCGGCAGGCAGCGTTAATGGCCGGGTTTTCAGCGTGCACGCAAATAATTACCCTATCACCAATTTGGGCGGCGGTTTCAAATGTTTTCAAGAGGAAACCGTCGTCCACATCGGGGATCAGTCCCGGTATGCCAGCCATATATTGTTTGAAAGATGTGATGCCGAATTCCTCAATTAAGCGAGGTATTTCCTGTTTCTGTTCCGGCGTCATGATGCCCAGATGGAAAAAAATATCGGTGTTTACTTTCCCTTCCGTCATTGCTATGACATCGGAGAAGCCCGGATAGTACGGATCGGGTCCGCCCATAAAACAACCAACCGTAGTTACCCCACCGATGAGGCCGGAACGGGTTTCAGTCTCCATTTCCGAAGCCAAATCGCCAAATATCCCCAGGTGAATGTGCGGGTCGATAATACCGGGCAGTATATATTTGCCGGAAGCGTTTATTTCCTCGCGGCCGGTAAATCCGCTGCCCAGCGCGCTTACTTTACCTCCTTCAACGGCCACATCGGTTTCATAGATGCCGCTTCCCGGGATTACTACTTGACCACCCTTAATTACTAAATCCGCATTAGCCATCTTTTTACCCCCCTGTTTGTTATTCGTTGTTTGTTTTGAGTAAGTATAAACCAAGCAATCCCTGTTCCGGGTGAATTAAAAAAAGGATAAACACTGGTGAAATGACTAAAACCACCTTTAATTAGCATTTATTCAAGGTTTAGTGGAAATACTGGCAAAAGGTAAGAAGCTGCCGAAGGAGGGGATCGGTACAAAAGCTTACCGGTGAGCACAGGGTATAAAAACATTTATGCGGTTTTTTCTATCAGAACGGCGGTACTTAAATGTACCACCGTTCTTACAGGTTATACTTTTGAGCCTTGCGGATTACGGTGGGATGAGTAACACCAAGAATTTTAGCTGCTTTTCTAGTGCTTCCGGTTAATTGCAAAGCTTTTGTGATTAGTTTTTTTTCCAAGATTTCAGATGCTGTTTGGAGCGGCACGGGGTTTAACACTTCGATGGTCAACCCGCCGGCATCGTCGGGACTCTTGTTATTAAAAGGTAAATGATGCAAACCGATAATTTCATCATCGCTGATGATAATCAGCCGCTCTATCACATTTTCCAGTTCCCGTACATTGCCTGGCCAGTCATAGCGTTCACAGGCCAGCAACACTTCCGGTTCTAATCGCTTATTCGTTTTGTATTTGGTATTAAATTTTTCCAGAAAGTGAATAGCCAGGGGGATGATATCATCGGTACGTTTTCTTAATGGCGGTATATTAATAGGAACAACATTAAGGCGGTAATATAGGTCGGCGCGGAAAAGGCCGTTTTGTACCATTTCTTCCAGGTCTCTATTGGTGGCGGAAATAATGCGCACATCGAATTTATATGGCGTGGTGCCGCCTATTCTATAAATTTCACGATCTTGAATAGCTCGCAGCAGCTTCACTTGAAGGTTTAAAGGCAATTCCCCGATTTCATCCAATAACAGCGTGCCTCCGTTGCTAATCTCAAAATATCCCATTTTGCCGCCGCTTTTGGCCCCGGTAAAAGCGCCCCCCTCATAGCCGAAAAGCTCGGACTCCAGGAGGTTTTCCGGTATAGCACCACAGTTGATCTGTAAAAATGGTTTTTGCGCGCGGGGACTGGCCGCATTAATAATTTTGGCGATAACTTCCTTCCCAACCCCCGATTCCCCGGTAATCAGAGCATTTGAGTCTACTTTGGCCACTTTTAATGCCAGCTCGAAAGTTTGCTGCATGAGCTTGCTTTTATAAATCAGCTTGTCATGGCACAATTGTTTGGCCCTTAACTCCTTTAATTCCTGTGCAGCTCTGTTTTTTCCGCTTTTTTCGTCCAGCTCTTTTAAAATATTTAATTCGTTGATATCCCTGATATTGCAAACTACCCGGTATACTTGACCTTGATTGTCAAATACCGGGTTGCCGGTAATAAGCACTTCCTTGCCGGTTTTAATGCGCTGTACGATAGTGACCGGTTTTTTTTGCTCCAGAACCATTAACGCTACAGCCCTGGAAACTGACCCTTCTTTCTCCAGTTCGCGCACATTACGCCCCACGTTATTATCTTCTTTGGAGAGCCCGGTGATGCGTTCGTAACTGGTATTGACCCTGAGCAAAGTGCCGTTTCCGTCAATAATTCCGATGCCGTCATAAAAAGATTCCAAAATGGCTTCCATTTCTTTAATTCTATTATTGAGACGGCCATTTTCTTTAATCAAGTGATGTAAAGCTGAAATATCCGAAAATATACTCGCAGCGCCATTTAAAATATTACCTTTAAAAACAGGAATAAAGTCAACGGTTAATACAGAATTTTTAATTTTCTTTTCCTGCTGGTAAACAGGCTGACCGGTCCTGATAACTTTTTTTATTTCCGAACCTATTTCCGGAACCATCACATCGACATACCCGCCCTTTACTTTTTCCGCCCGTTTCCCGGTAATGGACTCGGCCCGGGTATTCAAGAAAATTACTGTACCCTCCAGGTTGAAAATAATCACCGCTTCTTGCAGTGCATTTAATAAGCCGGAATCAATCATATGGCACTCTCCTTCCAGCCCGGGACAACTTTAAGAAAATTCTGTAAAATTATCATAAATTCCTGTATCGGGTGCCGTTCAAAAAGACGACTTGTGGTACATTTTCTTACCATTAAATTGACCTGCCGGCACATTGCGCTTATGCCTCAATAATAGCTCATTAATAACCAGGCGGTCAAACCTTGAGTGGTAACTTTTTGTACCGTTACTCTGTTACATCGAGCCAGCGGAAAATAATCCGTACCGTTGGCCCTTAAAAAAATGCCGGGAAAGTGAAATTTTCAACCACTGGGAATTGCCTGACAGCGATTGGGTCGTCCTGGAATTAAGTTTGCTTAGATTTCATTATAAATCATAAACAGGAAAGAGGTGCCGTAACAAGCCAAATCATACCATATCCTGGTTATAAAGGACAAGGGGAATCAATGATTGTTTTTAATAGGAGGTGTAATAGTTGCTGCAATTCATCATCCAGGGGCGGGGTGGACAAGGGGCCCAAAAAGCAGGTGAGATACTGGCCGAGGCCTTTTTTCGGGAAGACAAGTACATTCAGGCTTATGCCACATACGGTGGAGCCCGGCGCGGCACACCCGTAAGTTCTTTCATTAAGGTTGATGACATGCCCATTCGGCTGCGCTGTGACATAGAAAACCCGGATGTAATGATTTGTTTTGACGCCAGTTTGTTAACCGATGTTTTATTAAACAGAGCCGGCGAAAATACCATTCTTTTAATTAATTCCGGGTACCGGCCCGAGCATTTTGCTTCATCGGAAAATTTTAAAATAGTCACTCTGGATGCCATTACCGTGGCGCAGGCCAATCAACTGGGGCGGATTGTCAATACCACCCTGGTGGGAGCGTGCGCGGGTTTATTAAAAGCGCCGAAAATTGACGTCTTAATCCAGGTAATCCAAGAAAAAAGCCCGGCCCGAATTGAGCAAAATGTGCGGGCTTGCCTGGAAGGATACCGTTTGGTGACGGAAGGGGGGAAGAACTAAATGCAGGTGTCAACAAAAAAAAATCCACCCGTCTGGACTACCGGGTGGACAGATATTTTAAATACCGGTACCTGGCGCAGCGCTGTTCCGGAGCATCAAAACAGGCCTTCTCCCTGTCAGGCGGCCTGTCCTCTGGGTGGTGAGATCGCGGTTTGGCTGCAGCAGGCCAGGGAAGGGCGATATCAGGCGGCCTGGTTGACTTTGGCGGTCAATAATCCCTTTCCATCTGTCACCGGGCGGGTTTGTCATCATCCGTGCGAAGGTTCTTGCAACCGGGGTGAATATGACGGGGCTGTAACCATTAATGCTTTGGAACAGTTCATTGCTGACCTGGCCCTTCAGGAAGGATGGACTTTACCGTCGCCGGCTGATGGCCGGGATATTCGCGTGGCGGTCATCGGCGGCGGGCCGGCCGGATTGTCCTGTGCCTACCAGCTGCGCATGCGCGGGGCAGATGTAACTGTTTTCGAGGCGCATCCGGAATTGGGCGGGGTCCTGCGCTATGGTATTCCCGGCTACCGGCTGCCCAAAGAGATTGTGGCCCGGGAGATTCAGCGTCTGCTGGCCACCGGCATAAAGATTCAAACCAACACAATAATCAGTGAACAAAACCTGGCCGAACTGGAAAAGGACTATTCCGCCATCTGCATTGCCACTGGTGCTCCCAAGGCGAAATTGCCGCCCCAATTTTCCGGGGACGATCCCGGAGTGCTAAATGGTTTACAATTTCTACTTGACGTAAACCGGGATCACATTCCCTCTTTAGGTCAGCATGTCCTGGTGATCGGCGGGGGGAGCGTAGCCATGGATGTGGCCAGAACAGCCCGCCGCCTGGGAAAACAGGTGCAGGTGCTGGCCCTGGAAGACAGGCAATCACTGCCGGCCCAGGTTGAAGAAGTACGGGAGGCGCTGGAAGAGGGAATTGTGCTCCTTGACGGGGCGATGGTGCAGGAAAAAGTCAAACAAAATAACCGGTTCAAACTGACCTGTAACAAAGTAGTTCTGGATTCCGCGGCACCCGCCGGGGTATTAAAGCCCATTGTGAAACCAGGAACCGAATTTCAACTTGTTACCGACACGGTTATTGTCGCTGTGGGACAGGACCCGGAACTGGCCGGTTTTTCAGCCAGCCTGCCGGTGAAAAATGATCTTCTTGAAATTGACGATAATCAGGCCACCGGCCGGGCGGGGATTTTTGCCTGTGGCGATGTGGCCAGTACCGAGCGTTATGTGTCCATGGCCATTGGCGGCGGAAAACGAGCCGCCCGGAGCATCGAGGCATTTTGCCGGGGCCGGTCGTCGGCAGACGACGGCGGAGCAGTAGGGACGGAGCCGGTTCCCTGTCAGGAAATAAACACTTTCTATTTTCCCATGACACCACGGAAAGAAAAGGAAACAATTGACCCTGAGCTCAGGCGGCAGGACTTTCGGGAAGTGAAGCTGGCTTTTTCCGCAGCGGATGCGCGAATTCAAGCCGAGCGCTGCTTCAGCTGCGGTCATTGTCTCCAATGTGATAATTGTTATTATTATTGTCCGGATCTGGCCATCGTTAAAGATTCCATGCCTGAACCAAGTTACAGCATCTTGGATCAATACTGCAAAGGCTGCGGTTTGTGCGTGGAAGAATGCCCCCGAGGGGCAATCATGCTTAAGGAGGTGAAACGATGACTCGCATGTTGCTGAACGGCAACCATGCTGCCGCCCATGGCGTTAGACTGGCCCACCCAAAGGTGGTTCCCGTTTATCCTATCACACCGCAAACTCCCATTTTGGAAAAAATATCCGAATTTCAGTTGCAAGGGATTATGGACGCGGATTTAATGACCATGGAATCCGAGCATTCCGCCATGGCCGCCTGTATTACGGCATCTTTAACCGGTGTGCGGGTATTTACGGCCACCGCCTCCCAGGGATTGATGCTGATGCATGAAATGCTTCATTATGCTTCCGGAGCGCAGACGCCCATCGTAATGTGCAACGTGAACCGAACTATCGGCTCTCCCTGGGGTTTCTGGCCGGACCAGACAGACAGTTTGGCCCAGCGGGATACCGGGTGGATACAATATTATTGCGAGAGCGCCCAGGAATCTCTGGACACGGTGCTGCAGGCCTATTGGGTTGCGGAAAAAGTGCTTCTGCCGGCCATGGTCATGCATGAGGCTTTTTACGTTTCACACGCTCTGGAAATTGTTGATATACCCAGCCAGGAAATTGCCGACGCTTATTTGCCTCCCTTTAATCCGCCCCACCGCCTGGACCCGGAAATTGGAGCATCATGGGGCAACGTGGTTGATCAGGATATGTTTAACCGGCATCGCGAGACACTGGGTAACTCCATGGAAGCGGCGGTGGAGGCGGCCCTGGAAGCGGATAAGCTGTGGAAAAAGCTCACCGGGCGCGGGTACGGGGTAATCGAAACATATCGCTGCGAGGGTGCGGAGTTAATCATTGCCACAACGGGCAGCATGGCCGGTACAGTACGGGAAGCAGTGGATCAAATGCGTGATCACGGCGTGGCGGTAGGCTTGCTTAAAGTTAAGCTGTTCCGGCCGTTTCCGGTGGACCTGGTGCGCCGGACCCTGGATGGAGTGCCCAAAGTAATGGTTCTGGACCGCAACTTTGCGCCCGGCACCGGCGGTTTTTTGCACCATGAATTAAAGGCCGCTCTTTATGGGCTGCAAAACGGGCCGGTGATCCACGGCTATCTGGCCGGGGTCGGCGGCACAAACGTGCCTCCGGTTAAAATCACCGGTTTGGCGCAGGAGGCCCTGGAAGAAGAGCCCACAGTCCTATCGGTTTGGAAAGGGTGATTAACGTGGCTTATGAAATAGCCGAGGAAAAAATTTTTTGTTCCGGTCACCATGCCTGTCCCGGTTGCAATGCAGCCCTGGCTTTTCGCTATATAGTGAACACGCTGGGGAAAGACACCATTGCCGTTGTGCCCCCTTCATGCGGCGCGATTATTTCCGGTCCCCAGCCGTTAAGCTCCATGCGGATACCGGTTTACCAGACCACCCTGGAAGCCAGCGCCGCTTCAGCCGCCGGCATCAAACGCGCTTTAAAAACGCAGGGTAAAGATCATGTCCATGTGGTGGCCATAGCCGGTGACGGCGGCACATATGACATTGGATTTCAGTCGTTGTCCTCGGCCGCAGAGCGCAATGAAGACATTATTTATATTTGCCTGGATAACGAAGGATACATGAATACCGGGGCACAGAAAAGCTCATCCACCCCTTATCTTGCTTACACTACCTCCACCCCCGGCGGCAAGCCTACGGCCAAAAAGAACGTGGCCGAAATAATGGCGGCGCACCGTATTCCTTATATGGCCACCGCCACCACCGGTTACCTGGACGACCTGGCAAACAAGGTGCGTAAGGCAAAAGATATAAGGGGCATGCGGTTTATTGTGATCCTGATACCCTGTCTGGACGGGTGGGGGGTTGCCGATCACGAAGGGGCCAAAATATCCCGGCTGGCAGTGCAAACCGGTGTGTTCCCATTATATGAGGTGGAGTATGGGACCAAATATACCCTTAATTATGGTTCCCAGGGTATCCCGGTGGCCGCTTATATAAACCGCCAGAAGCGCTACCGGCACCTTTCCCCGGAACAAATAGACGAAATACAACAGGTGGTGGATGCGGACTGGGAAAATTTTAAAGCTAAATTTACTACTTAAAGACTGTACGTACAACATAGAGGTAGTTAATGAAAACCTATATTCTATGTCATTCTGCCCCCATCCACTATCTGAGATGGGGGCCTATTGATGGTGTAGTTCAACACCGTGGTGGTGCAGCATTGCAATAGGCAATCTCCCAGAGCCAATGCCACCGACATCCCCGATCTAAGAGGGCTAGGTCTTAAAGGTTGTGCGAAAATAATCTGCAGACTCTTTTTCGAGTGGCGAAGCAACCAGGCTGCCGGGGTCCGGAAACAAAGCCGTTGCAATACTGCACCAGGCTGAATTGACATCTGAATTGACATATAGACTATTTTTATATTGCAAAGTGCTTCTTGATAACTAATAAAAGCGGCAATTTATATTATTAGTAGTATCAACGGCTGAATATTCTTAATTTGTGGCATGGAAATTGTATAGATATAGTGAAAATAAAAATTAAATAGAGTGGCATTACTGGATTTGTTTATAAACTATCTAATTCGAGGAGGTTATTGTATGAAATTGGAAAAAATTGACCACATATGTATAGCAGTTAAGGATGTTAAGAAAGCTGAGCAAATATACTCCAGGGCTTTTGATATTAAGGGTATGGATTACTATGTTGATGAAAATGAGAAGATCAATGTGGTCAGGTTCATGATCGGTGAGGTTGGCTTTGAGCTCATGGAATCAACCGATCCCGACGGGGAAGTTGCTAAATTTATTGAAAGAAATGGTGAAGGTGTTTTCTTAATATCATTTAAGGTACCTGACACAGCTGAAAGCATGGATGAATTAAGCAAGAAAGGGTTCCCCTTAATTGATCAGAAACCGCGAAAATGGCGCGATAGCAATTTCGCATTTTTACATCCGAAGGGCTTCAATGGAGTTTTGCTGGAACTTATTGACTAAATCAAGGAGTACAAAACAGATACAATCTGCGCAGCCAAAGCATATGGCTGCGCAGATTCCCGAAAGGGGCTAAAAAAAGACGTAGAGGGGTTAAAAAATGAGGTACGCAGAGACAGGATATAATTTAGAAGTTGATTTATCGCGGGGAAATATTGAGCGGGTGGCAACAGACCCGGGATTGACCGAAAAACATCTTGGCGGCAATGGTACTGCCGCCAAGATGATATGGGATCGGGTGCCTCCTGAAGCAGATGCCTTTTCTCCCGACAATCTACTCATATTCAGCGCCGGCCTGTTGGTCGGCACACCTGTTCCCGGTTGCAACCGTACCATGGTCGATACCATTTCTCCTCAGACAAACTTTTTTTCACATTCCATATTTGGAGGGTATTTTGGTCCGGAACTAAAGCATGCCGGTTACGACAAAATAGTCATTCGCGGCAAAGCCCCCGATTTGGTTTATTTGTGGATTAACAATGACAAAGTAGAAATACGTGACGCCTCCCATCTTAAAGGGAAAGGTACTCAAGAAACCGCGGCACTCATTAGAGAAGAGTTAAAAGATCCCAGGATTCAGGTAGCCGCAATCGGCCTGGCCGGCGAAAACAGGCTGTTTATGGCCAGCATCGAACACTGCAACGCTGCCGCCGCTCGTGGGGTAGGCGTGATCATGGGGGATAAAAGACTTAAGGCCATCGCCGTGCGTGGCACAAAAGACTTTTATGTTGCCAATCCGGAAGAACTTTTCAAGTTATGCCTTAGACACAGTCAGGATATGCAAGCCAGCCCGTTTGTCGGGGACCTGATGGCCATCGAGTGGAATGACGCTTTTCACCATGACAATTTCTCCTGGGGCAATGTGCGTGTGCGGAGAAAGGGTTACTGGACACAGGAAATCGAAGATAAATTCAAGGATTACACCCTGAAGATTCGTGACCGGCTGCAAGGTTGCTATAACTGTCCGAAGAACTGCCATCTTGTGGTTAAACCCCCCGGACGGCAAAGATACATGTTGAAATGCTACGGTAAAGCTACCTGGCATATGGCGGCCTTTAAAGAAATAGATTTTACCTTTGACATCCTGGCTCTCAGTCAGGAGTACGGTGTGGACAGCTACGCAATGCCACAAGCTATAGCCTACGCCATTGAGCTTTACGAAGCCGGCATTTTAACCGACAAAGACCTGCCTGATTTTCCGGCGGAAAGCGGGGATAGATTTTATTATCTGCTTGAAAAGATTGTCCGGCGGGAAGGGATCGGAGATATCTTAGCAAACGGTCTTTACCGGGCGGCCCGCCAGATTGGCAACGGCGCGGAAGCATATGAACATAATACAATTAAAAAATTTGAGCAGGTACCGGTCAAGCTGGGGAAAGTGAATTACCCTTATTATCTTATGTATTGCACCAGTGATAAAATGGCGATTAATCAAACCGAGGGATCCTATCCACAAGATCCCATTGCTGACCTTGTGGAGAGAAAAAAGTTTGCAGACGAATGGTTATCAGCCCCCGAAAGGTTTAGAAGATATTTTATGGAGTGGGAGCCGCGCACCAATCCATCTGTAGAAGCGTCAATCAACATTTGTGACTGGAACGAGACCATGCACTACGTTGACGACGCCACCGGTCTGTGCGCCTTCTGCTCATCATTCAGAGGCCAGTTTGGCGGCGCCACTGCTTACCACATTTATAATATACCAACTTTCATCAACCTGGCCACCGGGATGAATATTGATGCCGACGACCTGTGGCAAATAGCCAGAAGGAACCGGAACCTGGTCCGGGCTATCAATGTCAGCAGGGGCTTAAGAAGGGCTGACGAGAAGCCGCCCGAAGACCACTGGAAGGTCCGGGAGCCTGAAAAAGAGCAGGAGCTTCTTGACGAGTATTATAAATTTAAAGGATGGACCAATGACGGCATTCCTTCTAAAGCGACGCTGGATAAACTGGGCTTGGATTACGTAGCTGAAGAATTCATCAAGCGGGGAATCTTGACCGGCAGCGAGGATAATTGCTATACGGAAACTCCATGTTATGAAGGAAAAAATAAAGAAGAAATTGAGCAATTTTCATCACTGCGCAAGTCTTCGGAATTTACTTTGACCGAATATTTGCACAAGAATAAATAAGAGCTAGTCAAGGAGTGAAAACCTCAATGGGTGAGCTGGTAAAGAAAATAGTTAAAACAATAAAAGTAGATCTGGACAAATGCAATGGCTGCCGCGCTTGTGAGATAGCCTGCGCAGCGTTTCACGCCAAACCGAAATACAGCAGCTTTAATCCGGCCAGGTCCCGGATACGGATGGTTATTGATGAGCGGAATGATGAGTGGGTTGCAATTCGCGCCACTGATTACACTAAAGCCGGCTGTGACGGCAGGCGTGTTTATACGATTAACGGAAAGGAATACAGTGAGTGCAGCTTCTGCGGGACGATCTGCCCCACCAGGGATTTATTTTTCGAACCCGATTCCGGTCTTCCTCTTAAATGCGATATGTGTGAAGGTGAAGAAGTGCCCATGTGTGTTCAGATATGCAGCCGTGACGCCCTGACTTGCGAGGAAAAAGAAGTAGAAGTTGAAGAACAGGTAAAGCCGGGTGAGATGGAAATCGGATTAAAATCATTGGTAGATAAATACGGGCTGCGGAAACTGGCGGATACCTTCGCCAGAATGGCGCAGAAATAAATACGAAAGAGGA
>Ga0068714_10000567_pt1 | contig 68999 bp, 61 predicted proteins | sample MTBNYHSulfiMetaG_FD_62988 | JGI IMG/M metagenome (GOLD analysis project Ga0068714, IMG submission 62988) | Enrichment culture microbial communities from rom New York Harbor, USA that are MTBE-degrading - MTBE-NYH (New York Harbor Sulfidogenic)... | ecosystem: Environmental > Aquatic > Marine >...
AGCCTCTTTCCCTGCCCCGGTTAATGAGGAGAAGGGGATCATATCTTCAGTTTTTACAGATAATAATTGCCCGATGCGGGAGATTTGTTCCCGCTTTTTATTGCCGGAGAGCTTATCGGCCTTGGATAAGACAATGAGATAAGGGATGTGGTGCGATTCAAACCAGGAAAGCAGAGAGAGGTCTTCCTCATTAGGCAGCCGCCGGATATCGAAGATGACTACCACTGCCTTCAGGGTTGATCTTTCCGTAAGGTACCCCTCGATCAAACCCTTCCAATTTTTCCTTACAGAGACAGGGACCCGGGCGTAACCATAACCAGGCAGGTCAACGAAATAAATGACGTCATTCACCTGGTAAAAATTGATGGATTGTGTGCGGCCGGGGTCCTTGCTGGTCTGGGCCAGTTTTTTCCGGCCCACCAGGGTGTTTATAAATGAGGATTTGCCGACGTTAGACCGTCCCGCGAAGGCCACCTCAGGGCGGTCCGCGTCCGGTAACTGGGGTAACTTATAGACACTTTTCAGGAAATCAACAGAATGGACATGCATAATGATACCGGGTGACTAACTAGTTGAATGTCGGTAGATCCGCCGCAGGAGGGCCAAAACTTTCATCTGAAAATCCCCCTGTATCCCCCTTTTCCAAAGTGGGACTTCACGGATTCCCCCCCTTTAGTAAAGGGGGGGAGGGGGGATTATTTTCGTTGTCCTTTGTGTCTCTTTGAGACATGGATGTTTCACCATTTGAACCTTTGGTAATTTGGCATTTATTTGGAATTGAGCTTTTTTCGGGCCTACTTTAACTCTGACATGGCCTTGCGCGCCTGCCTGCCCCAGGCGCTGTCCGGAGATAACCGGACCACCTCTTCAAAGGCGGCCAGGGCCTGTATTTCCTTATCTTGACGTAGATAGGCTTCGCCCAGGTGATAATGGGCCTCGGCATACGAAGGGAGATAATTTATGGCCTGTTGAAAGGCGTCTATGGCCTTCTCCAGGTCATTTTGCTCCATATAGACTATGCCGAGGTTATTAAAGGCGCTTTCGTAGCGCGGGGAAAACCGAAGCGCCAGGGTGTAATTATGAATGGCCTTGTCGTATTCCTTTTTACGATAGTACGCCCAGCCCATGTTGTTATATGCGAATTGAGGGGTAAGATAGAGGGGGTTGGATAAGGCCAGGTTGAACTGCTGAATAGCCTTATCCCAGTCTTCCAGCGTTAGATAAACGGTCCCCAGGTTGTTGTGGGCCTCTGAGAAGTCCGGTTTCAGCCTTACGGCCTGATTAAAGTGCTCAATAGCCTTCTCAAAATCGGCGCGTGCAGTGTGGACGCGCCCAAGTATATTATGTACGGCCGGGTTTCCCTCGTCCAGATTGTAAGCGTTTAATGCCTCTCCCAGGGCGGCGGGAAGATTTCCCTCGCTCAGGTAGGTATCGCTCAGCCTCAGGTGTATCATGGTCTTTTTCTGGCGTATAGCCATGTCTTCAGCGCAGGATACAAGCGTCAGGGTAAGCAGGATGAGTAAAGAAAACCGCAGCCCTATTCTTTGCCGGGGCATAGCCATTATATCACCTTATTCAGGGAGTATTCTATAATACCTTCCGCTCCGGCCCTGAGGAGTTTGGGGATAAGGTCTCTGACCGTTTTTTCCTCAACGACGGTCTCCACCGAATACCACTGAGATTGGTAAAGATGGGCTATCGTCGGCGCGTTGAGACTGGGGAGTAAGCCAATGACTACTTCCAATTTTTCTTCAGGGACATTCATCTTAATGCCGACCATTTTGTAGGCCAGCAGGGCGCCTTTTAACAGCAAAGCGATCTGCTGTATCTTTTCCCTTTTCCATTCGTCCTGCCAGGATTCGTTATTGGCGATAAGTTGGGTATTGGACTGCATGAATTCGTGGATGATGTGGAGGCCATGCGCTTTTATGGTGCTGCCGGTCTCGGTAACCTCTACGATAGCGTCAGCTAATCCCGACACCACCTTGGCCTCGGTAGCTCCCCAGGAGAATTCAACCTGGACGGGGATATCCCTTTCCGCAAAATAGCGTTTCGTAAAGTTGACCAATTCTGTGGCTATTTTTTTGCCGGCGAGGTCCTCCAGTTTCTTAATGGGTGAGTTTACCGGCACCGCCAGTACCCAGCGGGTAGGGCGGTTGCTTACCTTGGAATAGACCAGATCATCTACCACAGTAATCTGCGAACCATTTTCCAGTATCCAGTCCTTGCCGGTAAGGCCGGCGTCCAGGGTGGCGTTTTCCACATAACGGGACATCTCCTGCGCCCGGCAGATGTGACATTCAATGTGTTCATCATCTATCTCCGGGAAATAACTGCGGGAATTAAGCGATATCTTCCACCCGGACCTGGCGAATAGTTCAAGGGTGGCCTTTTCCAGGCTACCCTTGGGTATGCCCAGCCTTAGTTTTTTCAAGACTTATAAACCTCCTTGGGATCAAATACCTTTTCTCCTGCTATCTTCAATTCGTTGTCTTCTACCTTCCGATAGAAACAGCTCCTGTACCCGGTGTGGCAGGCCGCGCCGCCAAGCTGATCCACCTTGACCAGTATGGTATCCTCGTCACAGTCAACATAGATTTCTTTTACTGCCTGGACATGACCGGAGCTTTTGCCCTTAAGCCACAGCTCCTGACGGGTGCGGCTGAAGTAATGAACCTTTCCGGTCTCCAGGGTCTTTTGCCAGGCCTCTTCATTCATATAGGCGAGCATCAGGACTTCGCCCGTCTTGTAATCCTGGGCAATAGCAGGTAATAACCCATTGCCCTTAGCAAAATTGAGTTTAATCATGTCGTATCCGTTAACCGTTATCTTGTCCCTCAAAAACGTGAAAAACTTTTCTTCGATAAACGTGTTTTCCGTTATTCGGCCACCGTTGTCCGTGAAAAGCACGAAGACGCCTTTTTCGGTGAACGGACAACGGTGAACGGTTACAGTATGTCTAGACCTTTCTATTTTCCACACCACACTGGCCACTAATTAAAATGTAACCACGCGATTGTCAACCAAAAACTGCCCGGCCGTAAGCGCGTACCTATTCCCGAGAATTGTTTACCAGTGATTGATGGAGAGTGCTTGCTTGGTCAGACAGACTAGAATGGGGCCGTAGGGGCGACTACATTGACATACCCCACAGCGGGTTGCGGGTTGGGTTGCCCAAGAAATCCTGCACACTCGACCCAGCGTCCCGTTTGAATGGCTATTTTCTGAAGCAGGCGGTGGTGTAGTGCGTGTCCGGATTTATGGACTACAATGTGTCCCAGGATCGGCTTGCCAAGGAGCGCTATATCTCCAAGTAAGTCCAGTATCTTGTGACGGACGAACTCGTTCTCAAATCTCAGGCCGCCTTCGTTGAGAATAGAAGAGTCGTCCATGACGATAGCATTGTCGAGAGAGCCTCCTAAAGCAAAGCCATTTTCCTTAAGATTTTGGACTTCGTACAGGAAACCGAAGGTCCGGGCATTCGCAATTTCCCGGCAGAACGTCTCTTCTGAGAAGGACATGCTATAAGATTGCTGTTGTATAAGGGGATGATTAAAATCAATGCTGTATGTGATCTTCAGGGAGTCGTCCGGATATATAGATAGAGTTTTATCTTCACAACGAACCTGGATAGGCTCGGTTATCTTGATATATACCCTTTTTTCTCTTTGTTTGACCGGCCTGGCCTTATTCAGCATAAGGACAAATGGCGCGGCGCTTCCATCCAGACTGGGAACCTCCGGGCCGTCTATTTCGACGAGCGCATTATCTATTCCCATGCCCATAAAGGCCGCCATAAGGTGCTCCACGGTAGCCACACTGGCATCTCCCTCGCCCAATGTAGTAGCCAGGGTTGTGTCTGTTATATACTTGTAATGAGCGGGGACTGCCGGCTTGCCCGGAAGGTCGGTACGTCTGAAGATAATCCCGGTATTAGCCGGAGCAGGCTTAATGATTAGATTGACCTCTAATCCGCTATGCAGGCCTATTCCTGAACATCTTACTTCTTGAGTTATGGTATGCTGATAAGGTGACAAGGTAAACCCTTTCCAATAAAAAGTTATTTAGTGTATATGCAATAGTCGTGCCTATATTTGGTTAAAATGGCTCCTAATAATTATTTGCAGTTATTTCAAATTGTTATATGATGGCTTGCCGGGTATTTTTTTCTATAGTTTCCATAAAACTGTTCTCCTGGTTACGGCTGCCTGTGTCGAAAAGGACACGACAGGCGCGTAGGTTATGTACTTTTTATAACAATTATAACTATTCGCCACAAAGGCACTAAGACACCAAGCTACTAAATCAGATTAAATTCGAAATTCGAATTTTTTAACTTTGTGTCTTAGTGTCCTGGTGGCTATAACTGCGCTTTTACCCAGTCTTCAGGTGTATTAATATTAATACAGGAACGCATCTCCGGATCGATTTCAGATAACTCCGCCCCGGTTATGGTTTTTATTTTAACCCGGTTATAAAAACCGGTAATCTTAAGCTGGTTGGCAATAATGTCTTCATGAATGTAATCGAGACATCTCCGGGCATATACGGCATGGAGCGGCTCATAACCACCGGAGATAAGCGGTACAATGACATCCCGGCCTGGCTTTGCCTGCTTCAGGATGTAATCAATAACCTCTTTCTTCAAAAAGGGCATGTCACAGGCCACAACAAAGACATGGGACGAGGCGGCATAAAAAAGACCGGTGTAAAGCCCGCCCAAGGGGCCTTTTCCTTTTATGAGGTCAGTTACCACCTTAACGCCTAGAAAGGAATAGGCGCAGGGGTGGTTGGTCACCACGATTAACTCATCGAATATATCTTTCAGAACCTCGCAGATGTGACCTATAATAGGCTGGCCTTCCAGTGCCAGCAGGGCCTTATTTTCTTTCATCCGCTCACTCTTCCCGCCGGCCAGTATTATAGCAGTCATTTTTACAGCCATTAGTACCCCAGTTGTTTCATAATCTCCGGGTTTTTTACCCAGCCTTTGCGTACCTTGACCCACAGCCTGAGGAAGACCTTTGCGCCGGCCATGACCTCTATCTCCTTGCGGGCCGCCTCGCCGATTTTCTTAAGCAGGCTGCCGCCTTTACCGATCACGATGCCTTTCTGCGAATCCTTCTCCACATAAATTGTAGCGGATATGGATATGATCTGTTTTTCGGCATTTTCCTTGAATTCGTCAATAATTACTGCCGTGGCATAGGGAATTTCCTGGCCGGTCAAGAGAAATATTTTTTCGCGGATAATCTCAGCGGCAACAAACCGTTCCGGCTGATCGGTAATCATGTCCGATGGATAATAAGGAACACCGGCCGGTATATGACTAAGGATGTTTGCCAGTAAGACATCTACTCCCTCGCCGGTCAAGGCAGATATAGGGATGATAGCCTTGAAGTCATAAATATCTTTGTACTGCGCAATTAACGGCAAAAGGGTTTCCTTTTTTATCAGGTCTATCTTGTTGATAGCCAGGATGACGGGGGTAGGGATATTGTGCAGCTTTTCGATAACCAGCGCCGTATCATTACCAAATGGATGGAGACCGGCATCTACGGTCAGGAGGACGACGTCAACCTCGCGCAAGGTATCTACGGCAGCCTTTACCATGAATTCGCCCAGGACATTTTTGGCCTTGTGGATACCCGGCGTATCCAGGAAGATAATCTGATATTCCGGTTGGGTCAGGATTCCTAATATCCTGTTTCGTGTCGTCTGGGGGCGGGGAGAGACTATGGCCGTCTTTTGCCCTAAAAACCGGTTAAGGAGCGTGGACTTACCTACATTGGGGGCGCCAATAATGGCTACATATCCGGACTTGAAATCTTTAACCTCGTGTGACACGGAAATCCCCCCGGCCAAGACTCTGATCGGTCCATATCTTCAATGACCGTATGGCGGTTTTTTTTTGCAGGTCAGCAAGGACGCGTTTTTTAAAGCCGGTCAACAAGGAAACGTCAGACGGTGCGATCCATATCCCGACTTCGTCCGAACCGCGAAAAGGCTCTAATTTTTTCATCAAGTCGTTTTTAAAGACTTCAGCCCTGACTATCTGACCGAATGCCGGATGATAAGGACCGGCGATAAGATTCTTCTCCAGACCGGCGTCTGCCTGGAGACCCATGCGGATGACGGCAACGCCTCTTTCCCGGCCGAGGATGCATATATCCCGGCATATCTCTACAGCTTCCTCGAGCGTAAGCGGCCGGTATTCTCCTTTTTGGTAAAGGTCGGACAAGGCCGTCCCCCTTAAGACCAGCAGAGGATAGATACGCATGAAGTCCGGCTTATGATCGAAGAGCGGTTCGAGAGCGCTCAGGATTTCCCTGCGGTCTTCGCCGGGCAGGCCGATCATAATCTGCGCTCCCACCTGGAAACCGGCCTCCCTGAGCATTCGAACGGCCCGCAGATTGTCCCGGGAGGTGTGTCCGCGGCGCGCCCCGGCCAGGACGGCGTCATTCATGGATTGGATGCCCAGTTCCACGGTCTTTACCGGGTATTTCCTGAGCAGCGTGATCTCTTCTGTATTGATATAATCAGGTCTTGTGGAAAGGCGGACAGAATGGACTTTTTTTTCTTCCCAGAAAGGCAGCACCACAGAGAGGGTTTCTTCTTGAAGGGCGGTATCCAGACCGGTGAATGTACCGCCGTAAAAGGCTACCTGGGTCTCTGCCCTTTGCGCCCTTCTTTTCCTGTTCAACCCTTCTTCAATAGTAGATGCCACCCATTTTGCCGTTATGGGTGAGATATCCCGGCCGGTTATGTTGGGCTGGTTACAGAAGATGCATTTTTGGGGGCATCCCTGGTGAGAGATGAAGATGGGTATGATATACGGATTCATTGATTTTTTGCGAGATCTTTAATTTTGACGCCTGCGAGTTTTTTCAGGGCGTTCTGGGCGGCCTTTTGTTCGGCCGCTTTCTTATTTTTGCCTATTCCACGGGCCAATATCCCTCCATTAAGTTTAACACCTATGGCAAATCTTTTCTGATGTTCGGGCCCCGATTCTTTCAATATGACATATTCCGGTATCGCCTTGAATTCCTCCTGTGTATATTCCTGCAGCCGGCTCTTAAAATCCAGCAGAGATCTTCTGCTGATTGACGCGGGGAGAAACGGCAGAAAATGCTTTTTTACCAGATTGTGTACCGGTTCCAGTCCGCCGTCAAGATAAATAGCAGCCAGGAGCGCCTCATAGGTATCGGCCAATATAGAATTTTTAGCGCGCCCTCCGGATAATTCTTCACCTTTGCCCAATAGCATAAACCTCCCCAGGTTTAATTTCCTGGCCAATTTGGAGAGGCTGTTTTCACTGACCATGCTGGCCTTTAACTGGGACAGGGTGCCTTCTTCGTAATCCGGATATTTAACAAAAAGGAGATGACCGACGGCCAACCCCAGTACGGCGTCCCCCAGAAATTCAAGACATTCGTTGTTTGCCGGCTTTGATGTCTGTTCATAGCTGTATGAGCGATGTACAAGGGTCTGATTCAGGAGCGTTTTATCTTTAAAAATATAGGAAATTTTCTTTTCGAGACTGTGTAAATTTTTTTCTTGCATTGATTCCATGGCAATTAAACATACTTATTGCGCTTGTCCTGTATTGTCAAGGCCATAAAAAACCAGGCCATCCCCTAAGGCGGATGGCCTGGTTTTTATACAAGTTATTGATAACGGATCTTATTACTTTATATGGCCTTTCAGTTCTTTCCCGGGCCTGAACTTGACCACCTTGGACGCCTTAATCTTGATCGGCTGACCGGTTTGAGGATTGCGCCCTGTCCTGGCCTTACGTTTGGAGACACTAAAGGTGCCGAAACCGGTAAGCGCCATTCTGCCTTCTTTTTTGAGGACTTCTTTGACAGCGCCAAGAAGAGTATTAATGGCCTTTTCTGCTTCTACCTTTTTTATCCCCACTTCTTCGGCTACTTTTGCAACTAATTCCGCTTTGGTCATAATTTATTCTCCCCCTTAATTATTATTAATGTGGTTAGCCTGCTAACCTTGGTGGCCTTATGTGTACTTACCTTAAGCCGGAGTATTCGCTAAAAAGCAGCCCATATCTTTATAATTAAAGATTGCTGGGACAAATATCACATATACATTAGGATTTCAACAAAAAAACAGCAAGATATTTTTTTTATTTTTCACAGTCATGGGTCAGCACATTTAATATTAAAAGTAGCGGGCCTGCAATAGAGAGGGCGGATAAAGTATGTAGGCCATTTTACTTGGAAATCAGGACATTAACGTTGACAGGCATAGATAAAAATATTATCTTGATCCCGGTTTACAGGGGGTAGAAGGTGGATCATATTATCCGGCGGAGTTTACAGGATTCCCTGAGAATAAAGGAAAAATTTATCCTGGACCATGCCGATCGAATTAAAGAATTGGCCGTGTGGATTGCAGAGGCATTCGGCCGCGGCGGGAAACTGCTTATCTTTGGCAATGGCGGCAGTGCGGCTGATGCCCAGCATATAGCCGCAGAGTTTGTCAACCGCTTTATGATCGAAAGACCGCCCCTGCCCGCCTTGGCCTTAACCACCGATACATCGATTTTGACCAGTATCAGTAATGATTATGACTATAGCGAGGTATTTGCCAAGCAGGTAAGGGCCCTTGGTCGCAAAGGAGATATTGCCCTGGGTATCAGCACCAGCGGTAATTCGCCCAACGTAGTCAAGGGACTGGAAGTGTCCGGAGAGATGGGGATTAAAACCGTGGCCCTGGCCGGGAAGGATGGCGGCAGGATAGCCGGGGTGTCTGACCTGGCATTTGTCGTCTCTTCTGACCAGGTGCCGCGCGTGCAGGAGGCGCATGGTCTGTTCGGGCACATTCTCTGTGAATTGGTGGATTATATACTTTTCCAACGTTGACGGCCTCGTAAAAAGTCAATTTCTCACGCAAAGGCGCAAAGACCGCGAAGACAAATATTGTTATCAAAGAAAAAACCTTGCGTCCTTGACGGCTTCGCAAATTGGCTGTGTTAACACCTCTACATCGCTACATCGGGCTGGACTTAAAGTATGAAACAAAAAATTAGGCCGATTGACACTGGAAAGATCAAGACCTATAGTCTCAAAGAAAGAGAGAGCAAGGTTTCCCGGGAACGTTTTGGCCGGATTTTGCCTCCCGGGGGCCGGTTCTCTGATTTTTTGCAGTCATTGCCCGATATCTTGGCAGGCAGTGACTTGCGCGCCATTGTAAAAAGGGTGGCAGAGGCGGTCCGTAACGGCAGGCCCGTCCTTATTGGAATGGGCGCCCATGTTATAAAGGTGGGCCTGAATCCCATCCTGATCGCCCTTATGGAAAAGGGTGTTATTTCCGGTCTGGCCGTAAACGGGGCCTGTATTATCCACGACACAGAAATAGCCTTGGCAGGCAGGACCTCCGAGGATGTGGCTGCGGCGCTGGGCGGCGGCGATTTTGGCATGGCTGAGGAAACGGCCGTATTTCTCAATGAGGCTATTGTCCGGGGGGCGCAGGAAGGCCTGGGGCTTGGTGAAGCAGTGGGCAGAAAGATATTGGAAAGCGGCTCACCTTACGCCCACCTGAGTTTGCTGGCCACAGCAGCCAGACTGGATATCCCGCTGACGGTTCACGTGGCAATCGGCGCTGATATCATCCATATGCATGCAAAGGCCGACGGCGCGGCTATAGGGAAGACCAGTCTCCATGACTTTAGGGTTTTTTGCAGTTTAGTGGCCATGCTGGATGGCGGAGTATATTTTAATATCGGTTCAGCGGTAATCCTCCCGGAGGTCTTTTTAAAGGCCCTTAGTGTGGCCCGGAACCTCGGCCACGAGGTGAAACGGTTTACAACCGTGAATATGGACTTTATCCGCCATTACCGGCCCATGACTAATGTGGTTTCCCGGCCTACAATGGACGGCGGCCGGGGTTATTGTCTGGTCGGACACCACGAGATTATGGTGCCGCTCCTGGCTGCGGCCATACTGGAAGAATTGCAGATAAGCTAAGCTTGATGAACTCGTAAAAAGTAAAATTTTACCGCAGAGATCGCCGAGAACGCTGAGATAACATATTGAATAGTTTACATTTTTTCTCTGCGCACTCTGCGTGCTCAGCGGTGAAAAGGCTTTTTTACGAATTGATCAAGTTTGATAATCTTTAGAAGGAGTAAGGAATGCCTATCTTTGAATTTCACTGTCTGGACTGTGGAAAAGACTTTGAGGCCTTAGTGCTCAGTAAATCAGACCGGATTGATTGCCCCAAGTGTCATAGCGCTCATTTAGAGAAGCTGATGTCCTCCTGCGCCTTTAAAAGCGGGAGCAAGTTTACCGGCACGGCCGGCTCAAGCAGCTGTACAAGCTGCTCCAGCAAATCGTGCAGCACGTGTCATTGATATTGAACATATTCCGGCAGCCTTCCTGGGGCGGGGACTGCCGGTTTTTTATGCGTTTTGCCCGATTAAGATAAGGAACTTGGGTATGCCTTTTGACCTGAAAAACATACGCATCGGGACGCGGGGCAGCGCCCTGGCCATGACCCAATCTACATGGGTTAAGGATGAGATTGAGGCCAACTTACCGGATTCCCGGGTTTCCCTGGTCAAGATAACCACCCAGGGCGATAAGATCCTGGACGTTCCTCTGGCCAAGGTCGGTGGGAAGGGTCTTTTTGTCAAGGAGATTGAAGAGGCCCTCTTGCGAGGCGAGATTGATCTGGCTGTGCATAGTATGAAGGATGTCCCTACGGATTTGCCGGCTGAACTTCATATCGGCATCACGACAAAGAGGGAAGATCCCCGTGACGTGCTTATTGCTCAAGGGGGAGAAAAACTTGACGGCCTTCCTTTAAAGGCCCGGATCGGCACGAGCAGCCTTCGACGCAGCGCCCAACTCCTGGCCCATCGGGGAGATTTTGAGATCGTTTCACTCCGGGGAAACCTGGATACGCGTATACGGAAACTAAAGACAGAGTCCCTGCACGCGGTAATTGTGGCCGCGGCCGGTATCAATCGTATGGGCCTTAAAGACGTGATTACTGAATATCTGCCGGTTGAGATTATGCTGCCGGCTATCGGGCAGGGGGCGCTCGGTATTGAACTTCGCCGTGAAGATAAAGACCTCTTAGAGGCCATTTTTTTCTTGAATCATACCGAAACGGCAATAACTGTGCGGGCTGAACGATCGTATCTAAAAAGGCTTGAGGGGGGCTGTCAGGTGCCGATCGGGGCCTTTGCAGAGATACGGGATGGGCAGCTTATCCTGCGCGGTATCGTGGCCGACCCTTCAGGCGTGCGCTTTTTTAAAAAGGACATGATTGGCCCGCTAAGTGATCCGGAAGGCCTGGGAACGGCCCTGGCCGAGGATATTTTGGATATGGGCGCACGGCAGGTGCTGGAAGAGGTATACGAACGAACTCTGGATTAATGGAAAAATAACGATGTCCTGTACTCAAATGAAGAAGAGCGGAAAGGTATTTCTGGTAGGGGCCGGGCCGGGCGATCCGGGCCTGATTACGGTCAAGGCCAGAGAGGTCCTGGGTGAGGCCGACGTGGTCATATATGACTACCTAGCCAGTAAACGCCATCTTGACTATGTCCCGGAAGAGGCGGAGCGCATCTATGTGGGGAAAAAGGGCGGCTGCCATACTATGGCGCAGGAAGACATTAACCAGCTTATTGTGAAGCGCGCCGGAGAAGGAAAACGGGTAGTACGTCTTAAGGGCGGAGATCCCTTTATCTTTGGTCGGGGTGGAGAAGAGGCCGAGGAGTTGGTTGCCGCCGGGGTGCCGTTTGAGGTGATCCCGGGCGTGACTTCGGGTATCGCTGCGGCTGCCTATGCGGGCATACCGCTCACCCACCGCCGTTATACCACAAACGTGGCCTTCATTACCGGGCATGAGGACCCGACCAAAGAGGAAAGCGGCATTGCCTGGGATAAGATTGCTACCGGCATAGGGACACTCGTTTTTTTTATGGGGGTCAAAAACCTTCCCCATATTGTAGAAAATCTCGTTGCGAATGGGAGGTCTCCTGAGACGCCTTGCGCAGTTATCCGCTGGGGTACGACTCTGAAACAGGAGACGGTCGTGGGACGCCTTTTGGATATCGTGCAGTTGGTTAAGGAAAAGGGTCTGAAACCCCCGGCCATAACCGTGGTGGGCGAGGTGGTAGGTTTACGGGAATCTCTCTCATGGTTTGAAAACAAACTTCTTTTTGGCAGGCGTATTGTGGTTACCCGGACGCGGGAACAGGCCAGTGACTTGGTGCGAAGGCTGGAAGAGTTAGGGGCGGCCTGCGAGGAATTCCCCACCATCCGCATTGTCCCTCCCGATAGCTGGGAGCCGCTGGATAAGGCCATAAAGGACATTAAAGAATTTGACTGGGTCATCTTTACAAGTGTTAACGGCGTTAAGAATTTTTTACTGAGGTTAAAGGCTGTCGGCGGTGATCTTCGTTCTCTGAGCGCGTGCAAGGTGGCTGCTATCGGCCCCAAGACGGCCGAGATGCTGGAAGACCTCTACCTTAAATTGGATTTTGTCCCTTCCGAATACCGGGCTGAGGGCATTATTGAAGGTCTGAAGGCCCTGGGTATAGCCGGTAAAAAAGCGCTTATCCCCCGGGCGGAGGTGGCGAGAGAGATATTGCCGGAGAAGTTAGCGGAAGCTGGCGCCAAGGTTAAAGTAGTGCCGGCCTACAAGACGGTTAAGCCGGAGGCGGAAGAGGCCGAGGCCCTGGTTAAGCTCTTGGAAGGCAGAGAAATCGATATGGTGACCTTTACCAGTTCATCTACGGTCAGCAATTTCGTGGAGATGCTGGGAAGAGACCGGGTCGCCTTCCTGCTTAAAGGGGTAGATATTGCCTGCATCGGGCCGGTCACCGCGGAGACCGCGCAAAAATTTGGCATTCAGACCCATGTCATGCCTCAGGAATACACCATCGACAGCATGGTGCGGAGTATCGAGGCATTTTACCGCACCAAAGGCAAATAGAATGTCGTAAGATCCACAACGGCCCTTTCTGCCTCTCACTTACTCTGCCCAATTGTCGATATTCCACCAGCATCCCCGACTGCGGTTCAGCTTGTGGACTAGGATGCATCCTTTTTAATCATGCAAAGTGAGCAACCGGAACTTGGCGCTTTTCCGCAAAACTCTTTTTGTGAAGCTTTATGCGTGAAAAATCACTCAGGGTTTTGAAGGGATTCCCCAAACCGTAGCCACAAAAACAAAGATGAATCAGGATAGGAAGAATAACCCCGTAGGCTAAGGGTAAGCAAAAAAAGAGCAACCGAAATGGGGTTGTTTTTCGTTTGGTAGTTAAGGAGACGAGGTGACCGGTCAGCGGAGATACGATTTAGCCATTACCGGCGGAGGGATTATCGGCTTGGCTACGGCAATGGCATTGGTAAAGCACTTCCGCATTTCCCTGGTTGTCCTTGAGGCGGAAGATCGCCTGGCCTCTCACCAGACCGGGAATAACAGCGGGGTTATTCATTCCGGTTTATATTACAGACCTGGTTCCCTCAAGGCAGCACACTGTATTCTGGGCCGGGAAGCCATGTACCGCTTCTGCCGGAAGCATGGTATTCCGTATGAGCGCTGTGGCAAAATCGTTGTGGCGACCGGCGGACACGAGTTGCCGATTCTCGAGGAGTTGGAACGCCGGGGATCAGCTAACGGGATTAAAGGCATCAGGTGGTTAGGACCGGAGGAGCTTCGCGAGTATGAGCCTCACGTCTCCGCTATAGCGGGGCTTGCCGTCCCCGAGACCGGTATTGTAAGCTATGCGCAAGTGGCTGAAAGGTTTGCTGATGAGGCGAAAGAAAATGGCGGGGACATCCTGACCGGCGCCCGCCTTTTCAATTGCCGGCACCAGGCGGAGGGGTTGATTCTAGAGACGTCGCAGGGAGAAATTCACTGCCGCTACCTGATAAACTGCGGCGGCCTCCAGTGCGATCGCATCGCCCGGTTGTGTGGCGTGGAACCTGGTCTGAAAATCGTGCCTTTTCGCGGAGAATATTATAAATTGGTCCCCGAGCGGCGGTCGCTGGTAAGAAACCTGATCTATCCGGTGCCCGATCCCGCCTTTCCCTTTCTTGGTGTCCACTTTACGCGGATGATACATGGCGACATTGAGGCCGGGCCGAACGCCGTGCTGGCCTTTAAACGAGAAGGCTATAAAAAATGGAGTTTTTCCGTAAAAGACACCCTGGAGACCTTATCCTACCCGGGGTTCTGGCATCTGGCCCGCCGGTACGGGAAGACTGGTATCGGAGAATTCTACCGATCTGTGAACCGGGGGGCTTTTACGAAGGCCCTACAAAGAATGATCCCTGAACTGAGCGTTACGGACCTCAGCCCAGGCGGAGCCGGGGTGCGGGCCCAGGCACTCGATGCAAATGGATTCCTGGTGGACGACTTCCGCATCGTTGAGGCGGAAAGGATGATCCATGTCTTGAACGCACCTTCGCCTGCCGCTACGGCCTCAATCAGCATCGGCCTTTCGATTGCTCGCCGGGCGGGGAAGAACTTCGGGCTGGCTCCGCTTTCCGGTGACCAGGAACCATAAGTCTATCAGAGCAAGCCAGCAATCCGTTTGATCCGCCCCGTCCGCTAAATTCTCCTCTGCATCCTGTCGATAAGGGTATTAACGCATTAATGCCGTCTTGATTGGGTAACCTTATTATTTTAGTCTCTATCCACGTAAAAAATCCATTGAATATATTCTGAAAAAGTACGATAAGAATATATAACCCTTAACCAAGGGCGCCATGAAGTGGGTTCCAAGACCCCTCCGCAACAGCAAAAGGAGTGCCGCTCATGTATTCGGGAAAAGAAAAAAGACAATACGAACGCATCCCAACCTTTCTTCCTATTACCTACTCTAACGGCAAAAAGTTTTTCAAAGAATATGCCCATGACGTCAGCCTGGGCGGTCTGCTGATTAAAAGCATTGACCCCTGTGATATAGGCATGCCCCTGGATATGGCCATCGATGCGCACGTGCCAATAAAGGCAAAGGGTAAGGTGGCCTGGGTCAAGAAAGATGACTACCTGTACAGGATAGGCGTTCAGTTTAAAGAGATGGATGCATACACGGCCACCGATTGGTCTAATTTCCTGAACCGCGTATCAGGATCGACGGCTCATTAGAGCCGGCGCGGGATACTTCTTACAGCCTGCTTGCCCTTTATCCGCACCTTTATCTGCAAGGGTTAACCACTACGCCACGCCTTCTGGCCCTGAGGTGTCAGGAGGCGGCCCGAAAAGCCGGACTCAAAAACGTCCAGATTGGTAACGTGCACCTGTTGAGCTAGGTTTTAGTTATCCGGCTGACAATACCTTCCAGAAATACCTTGTCCATGGCAGATGGCCTTCGGTGGATGGAAAAGAGATAGCGCCCTTCGACTATATCCGGCCTTAGAAACGGCAGACAATGCCATTTGAATTCGGAAATAGGTATGGTGTTCAAGACCTCAAGATATTTGCTGCTTTTACTCCGTTTAACCGGCGCCTGGGTTTGGATGTATAAGACCCCCTTGAGTGGCCTCTTTTCCAAGAGGGCGTCGATGTCTATCTTGTCCTTAGCAATAGTCCCGATGAGTTTAATAAAGTTGACCGCTGTGAACTTCCTTTGACGGGAAAGCCGATAATACATCCGGCTGTTTTCATCAAATCTTATTTCCTTATACCCTAATCCAGTCGCCCAGCCTTCTGAACGCACGTTTTGTCTCATAGCTACATCAATGATGCCGAGAGTGATACTTGCAGGCATCTTAAGGCATGAGCAGGCATCACTTCGGGTCGAAGATGCGTCTGGGCGTGCGGCCTGTTCTTCACTATATCCAAGGTATTGCCAGAAACTATCGGCCATTTCTCTTTGTTTGTCTATGACCGTTTCCAAAATAGCCTGCATGTCCCGGAGTTTTTTCTCTTCCCGCCGCGGGGCCTTTAGATATCGTTCTTTATGCAGAAGAAATAAATTAGGGTCTTTTGCCCAGTTGAGTTTTTCATAGGCCAGATTGATTTCAGCAGCCCGTTCTGTGCTTTTCCGGCGGGCGCTTTCTGTCTGCCTCCGCAGTTTGTCCGGATGGTGGGCTTGTTGCAGGGCGCGGTAGCAGGCCCTGACCAGGTTATAGAGGGCCTCATCGTCCATGCGGGCCACAATCTGTGGCGTTATGCCGAGTACTGCGAAAGGGTTTTTCATTTTTCCGTCTTGCTTAAGGTATTTGATGCCATAGATACCTTCATGACTATAAGATTTCGATAAATTAATTATTCATTATACCCTAACTTACAAAATTGTTCCATTTGAGTATATATTTTAGCGTAACGATTCAATTGCCGATAAGAAAAGTAAGAAGAGATGAAAAGCCGGACTCGAGGGGGAGGCGCGGTTATGAATCGACATGATAGCAATAAAATGGGCGACAGGAAAATGGTGATGGAAAAAGGAGGAACGATTTATAACCTGTATATGCTGGCCTGGCCGGACCTCATGGACGAGGAGCTAAGGGTCTTTCTTGATAATAAGGGACATTTGCCGGATGAGGGCATGAAAAGGTTCTGCGGAAAGGCAGGGGAACTTTCTGACTGTTTTGATTATTTTTGCCATCGTTGAGGAGAAAGAAGATGTCCGACTATTATTACTGTCGATTTTGTCCGCGTGTGGAACGTTGCTGGCAGGTCTGGGATTATCTGGGCGGCGCTTTGTGTGAGATGCCCATATCATCCGTAAGCTTCCGGATGCCGCGCGATTCCGAGTGCAGTGGTGACTGCGGTCAAGATAAAGAGGCCAAAAAGAATAAGTAACAAGGCTGAGTTATCCATTCCGATGGGCGATTTTTGCCTTCCTACCGGCGGCGGATCACTGATCCGTATCAGGGTTTTGTTCCAAGAATCAAATTTAATCCACCGATTACGCAGATTTTAGTGATTTATTGGGTTAAATCCCCCCGAAGCTTGCTTCGTTTAGATTGTGAAAATCGGATGCGCGATACCCCATAGCTTGCTGCGGGGTAGTTCATTTAGCGCCTTTGCTATAATCTCGTGACTTGGGTTTGTCGATTTTCTTGAAAAACCCCCTGCTACCTGTTAAAAGTATGTCATGGCTGATTTCTTAAGGCTTGATGTCCGGAGTTTTTTGCCGCCGGAGGTCCTGGGATTCGTGCACAGGTGCGCACGTGAAGGGATCAAGATTTGCGTGGCGGGCGGCACTATCCGGGACGTGATTCTCGGCCGGGAGGTAAAGGATATTGATCTTACGGTCTCCAGAGATGCGCCGGCACTGGCGCAGAACTTTGCGGAAATCGTGCACGGCGCCTTTATCCTTCTGGACGATGTTGAGAAGGTGGCCCGGGTGGTCTTTGGGGGTTATCAGATAGACTTTGCGGAATTTCGCAAGGGGAGCCGGACCCTGGAGGAAGACTTAAGCCTGCGCGACCTGACCATAAATGCCCTGGCCGTTTGCTTTGCTGACGATAGGCCTGAGGCCCCTTTAACCCTTATTGATCCGGTGGGCGGGCATGCAGACATTGAAGACAGGCTGATCCGTTTCATAAGCGGGCAGGGCATAATAGACGACCCTTTGCGTATGCTGAGGGCCTACCGCTTTGCCGCTGCCCTTGATTTTAAAATAGATCCCGCATCCCGTGAAATGGTACGAAGACACGGGGCGCTCATCAAAAATACCTCTGTAGAGCGCATAGCCTATGAATTGAACGCCCTGTTGGGCGCGAAAAATAGTTATCCCGCCTTGCGATGGATGGTGGAAGACGGGCTTTTCTCAATTATCTGTCCGGAAATAGAGGACATGCGCGGCGTACAGCAATATGGCTACCATCATCTGGATGTTTATGGCCATTCCTTTCTCACCCTTTACTATATAGAAAAAATCGAGGCTAATCCGGCGGATTATTTTCCTGATAAGTACAAGGGAGAAATAGAGGAATATCTGCAGCATGACGCAAAATCTGTCCTCCTGAAATGGGCGGCGCTTTTTCATGATATAGGAAAACCAAAGACAGCTCGTAGATGCGCCGAGGCGTGGGAGGAGAACGGCGAAAAATCCACCTTTTACAACCACGATCAGGTCGGTGCGGCTATATTTGCCGATTTTGCCCGGAGGCTTAAATGGAGCCACAAGCACCTTGAGTTTGTGGAGAAGCTGATCTATCTCCATATGCGGCCCTTTCATCTGGTAAATGTCTTAAGGGCCGGGGAGGTGACCCCGCGGGCCCTGAGACGGTTGATCCGGGAGGCGGGAGACGAGCTTACCGGATTGTTTGTCCTGGCTATGGCCGATAGTCTGGCCGGTATTGGGCCGACCAAGCCGGATGATTGCGAGGCCTTGCTGGTGCAGCTCTTCGAGACCACGATTACCTTCTATAAGGAGAAGGTAAAACCGCTTCTTACCCGTCCGCGGCTTATAACCGGCCATGATTTGATAAACATCTTTCATCTTGAGCCGGGTCCTTTTTTCAAGGTCTTGATGGAGGAGATGGAGGACGCCCAGGTCGAGGGCCGGGTAAACACGCGAGGTGAGGCATTAGACTGGGTGACGGCGCGTTTAAAGGAAGATAAATGTTCACCTCACCGCAAGGGCGTAAGGTGCGCAAAGGGAGACCTGGAGTGATAAGATGGAAGCCGTCATCCCTTCGCTTCACGGCTTGCGCAGTGACCCTTTTGGGACTCGCAGGCGGGGAATGCTTGCCCCTTCCAGCCTCTAACGGGCTGGCTTTCCCCTTCCTGCTCGTCCTCGAAGGGGGCCCCACTGCTCCAGCAAGTTACGCTCAGGAATAATGGCTTCCATAAAAATGCGGGGGAAGTCCACTCGGTAATACTCTCTATTTTTTGCGCCATTGCGGTGAATTATTACAAGGGAACTAACGGTTAATGGCTGAAGACAGGCTCTATAATGACCTTAACCACTACCTGCGCAACCTTTATGGATGCCGGGTTCAGAAGATACCTATAGATGCCGGTTTTACCTGTCCTAACCGGGACGGCACGAAATCGACGCAAGGCTGTATTTACTGCAATGCCTATGGCTCCGGTACCGGCGCTTTCAGGCAGGGCGTGTCCATTTCCGAACAGATCAGGCAGGCCAAATCATTTCTGGGCCGGCGATATGGGGCTGGGAAATTTATTGCCTATTTCCAGTCCTTTTCTAATACGTATGCGCCCATTCCTGTTCTTAAACAGAGATATGAGGAAGCCCTTTTTGATGCAGATATCGTTGGCCTGGCTATCGGCACCAGGCCGGATTGCATCAGTAACGATATCCTGGCCCTTCTTACCTCCTATCAGGAGGAGTATCTGGTGTGGATGGAATATGGCCTTCAATCCGCCCACGACCGGACCCTTGAGTTTATCAATCGGGGTCATAAGGTAGCCGATTTTTTGCAGGCAGTGGATATGACGAAGAAGGCGGGGCTTCCTGTTTGTGTGCACATTATCCTGGGGTTGCCGGGAGAGACAAAAGAGGATATGCTTGAAACAGCGCGGCTGGTCGCAGGGCTGGACATCCAGGGGTTAAAAATCCACCTCCTCTACGTGGTCAAAGGGAGCGGGATGGAAAATCTTTTTAAAAGAGGCGAATATACCCCACTTGCGCAGCAGGAATACGTGGACTTGGTCTGCGCTGTCCTGGAATTGATACCTCCGGATGTGGTTATCCAGCGTTTAACCGGCGACCCCAGGCCGGAGGAGTTGGTGGCTCCACTCTGGGCCAGGGATAAGATGGGTACGATAAATGCCATAAAAACTGCCCTCAAGGAAAGGGGCAGCTTTCAGGGTAAATACTTCGTCTAGATTTTAAGTAACGATTCACCGCAGAGATCGCAGAGGCCGCAGAGCACGCAAGAGAGGAAAATTCGAAACCCGAAGCGCGAAATCCTAAACAATACCAAATGACCAAAATCCAAAATTTTAAACAATTAGAAAAAAAGATTAGAGATGAGGCCCGGCAGATCTATAAAAATGGCAGCCGGAGCCATGCCTGGGATCATGTGGAGCGTGTCTATACCCTGGCCGTGCATATCGGAGAGAGGGAGGGGGCCGATCTCCATGTCCTGAAATTAGCGGCTATTCTGCACGACATTGGACGGGAGGCCGAGACGAAAAGCAATGGAGGTATTTGTCATGCCGCGTGCGGCGCAGAAATGTCCGCAGAGGTTTTACGGAAGCATACCCGTAATGAAGACCTGATAAAAGCGGTTACGCATTGTATCGCTACCCACCGCTTTCGAGGCCATAATAAGCCTCAAACCCTTGAGGCCAGTGTACTCTTTGATGCAGATAAACTTGACTCCATTGGGGCGGTAGGCATAGGCCGCTCCTTTCTTTTTGCCGGTGAGATCGGCGCCAGGCTTCACAACTCTCAAGCAGATATCTTGCAGACCAAGCCCTACAGTATAGAAGATACGGCCTTTCGGGAATTTAGCGTCAAGTTGAAAAAGGTCCACAGCCGCATGCTTACCGCGGAGGGTGAACGCCTGGCGCGCGGCCGCCACCGTTTTATGGTGAACTTCTTTAAAAGATTGCACGAAGAGACAGAGGGCCTGAAATAGCGCCTTAGTCTATTGCCTATAATGGCCAAGGCTTAGACTGACCATCCAGGTAAATCAGCCCATGCCCCCTTTAGTAAAGGGGCATCCGTTAAGTCCCCCTTTGGAAAAGGGGGATACAGGGGGATTTTCAGATGAAAAGAATCCCACTTCTGTTGCTGGTTATTTTCTTCCTCAACGGCTGTGCCGGCCTTTATTTTAAAGAGTCTGAAGTTTATGCCCCGCCTCCGCGTGTAGAGGACATTTCCCGGTTAGGCTTTCGTGAGCAGTGGCTTGGCGTCATCTTTAATGGCGAAAAAATCGGGTTTAGCCACCTCAAGATTGAGGATACAGCGTCGCTGGATCTTTTCAGGGTAGAGTCGGAAGGAACGGTTTATCTGAACTTCATGGGGGTTAAGAAAGAAATCATTATGAAGAGTACGGAATGGGTGAATTCTGATCTGACGCTGGTCCAATTTGAGAGCGAGCGGATCATGGACAGGGAAAAGATATTGGCAAGAGGATGGGTCGAAGGAGGACGGCTTCAGGTAAAAGTTAGCGGGGAAGGATACGAGGAAGAAAAAGCCTATGAAATGTCCGGCCCCTTATACGGCATGGGTCTTATCAACCTTATCCCTCATTTTCAAGGACTGGAGGCGGGGAGGACATATCGGAATTGGGTATATGATGTCCAGTCTCAGGGGCTTGAGGAACTTACCCAGAAGGTCGTGGGCCTTGAAGAGAGTAAACTACTCGATGAGCCGGCCTTCCGGATAGAAACAACGCTTACTGGCCTGTCCACCACGAGTTGGGTCAATGCCCGGGGCGAGACCCTTCTGGAGACGGCCATGAATGGCGTCTTAATCACGGCCAGGGAAAATGAGACCATGGCTAAGGAGTTTATTTATCAGGGGAGTCTGGGCAAGAAAGACCTGCTTCTTGATTTTAGCCTTATCAAGACAGAAGTGAAGATTCCTTGCCCGCGCCGGATAAGGAAACTGGATATAATCCTTGCCGGATTAGATAATGGGGCCTTTTTAAATGAGGATGAAAGGCAGAAAATTAAGGTTGTCTCGCTGGATGCGGGCAAGAATTACCAATTTCTGGTAGAAGTTCCTGATCTCTCCACGTATGAAAGAGAACCCATTCCTATACGGGATGACAGGTATAAAAAATACCTCCGACCAACCGGCTCTATCCAGAGCAACCATCCGGATATCGTAAAACTCTCCAGTGACATTATTGCGGGAGAGACCGACGCCCTTAAGGTGGCAGAAAGGCTAACTTCCTGGGTGGACAGGGAGATAAAAGACAGTGCGGCGGATTCTTTTACCGCCCTCGATGTCCTGCATTCCCGGGAGGGGGAATGCCAGGCCCATTCCTATCTTTATGCGGCCCTGGCCCGGGCCGCAGGTATACCTACTAAGATCGTTTCTGGTATTGTCTATGTGGAGGATGCCGGATTTCTCTACCATAGCTGGGCGGAAAGTTATGTGGGTTACTGGCTCTCTGTGGACCCCACCCTGGGTCAGGTAAACGTAGATGCCACACACATAAAACTGATCGAAGGAGAGGATGTCCAATCTTTAAGTCCGCTGGTAAATATCGTGGGCAGGGTGCAGGCATCTATTAATGGCTATGAACCGCAATAGCGTTCGCTGCAAGCAACGGGAAATGCGCTCGCTATGCATGTTCAAAGGCATAGTAACCCTTGCGCTTACAAGGATGTAGAGAGAGTTTGCCCGGACATTCCCGAATCAGTGGCCAGCGAAGGATTGACCTTGACACATGGTGCCACTAAAGGCATACTCAACAGTACCATTAATATGTCGTTGTCCATATGGAGGGTCACACGATGTCCATAAAATTTAGCGAGGATGTACGGCCGATAACCGATTTAAAGACCAAGGCTTCTGAACTGGTCAGCCAGCTCAAAAGTACCAAGCGCCCTTTGCTGATTACACAACGGGGACGGCCCGTAGCTGTTCTTGAAGATGTAACTAATTTTGAACTGCGTGAGCAAAAATACTCGGCGATCGAAAAGATCCTTGCCGGGATGAAACAGTCCAGGGAGGGAAAGCTTCACCCTAATGACGAGGCAATAAAGATTCTTGACTCCTGGGGTGCCGATGAAGGCTAAATATACCCTGCTTTGGGCTCAACTCGCCCTACAGGATCTGAAGGAAATAAAGAAATATATAGCCCGAGATAACCCCGCGGCAGCAAAAAAGGAGGCTCAAAAGATCAAATCCAAGGTCTTGCGATTGGAAACCTTTCCCCACTCCGGACGGGCATTAACCACAATCCCTGGGGTGAGGGAAGTGATAGCAGACCAATATCACGTCTTCTATGAGGTCCAAGGAAATAAGGTAATCATTTTGAGGGTACTGCACGGAAAAAGAAACATCCCGTTTCTGGATTGAAGGGATTGCCCTTGGAGCCAACCTTTTCAGATAAATTCGAAAAATCGACTAATGATAACAAATTAGAAATGATTCAAAAATTGTTCAAAGGAGAAGGCTATCCGGTCCCTACACCCCACAGCTATTCGACGTATATGGAAACCGATGCCGGAATGGTAATACTCGGTGTTGGACCTGGCCGTGGGGACGTCATCCCCCATTCAATCCAATTGGTAACTGGAAGAACCGGGCAGGAATACAATCAGAGAAAGGATCGAAAGGGAGCCTACTGGGAAGACCGTTATCATGCAACGGCGGTAGAAAACGGCGATCATCTGGCACGATGCATGGTTTATATCGACACGAACATGGTACGAGCCGGTGTGGTCAGTCATCCATCAATGTGGTCCTTCTGCGGCTACAACGAGATCCAGCAGCCCCGAAGAAAAAACATTCTGATCGATTACGAGAGGCTTCAGAGTTTGCTCGGAGCTGCATCTTATGATCGGCTAAGGACCAGCCACCGGTTATGGATAGAGGATTACCTGGGAGATGGGGCGAAGAACCGTCAAGACGAATGGACGAGCAGCATTGCAGTGGGGAGCAGGTCTTTCATTGAGAATGTGAAAGCACTCTTGGGCCTCAGGGCCAGAGGGAGAGAGGTCAAACAGGGCGGAGCAGGGTATCAGCTCCGAGAGGACGTGGCTCCGTATAAGGCTCTTTTCGGTGCCGAAAAAGACGATATAGACCCTAAGAACACTTACCTTTGGGACGTTAACACTGAATAATCAGGAAGTTGCTATGGCCCGACCCCATGCCCTCCCATGCCCTCATGCCCCTGGTTGTAGTGATTTGGTTGGCCACGAGCACATTCATTTTGTTCACGCCTGCAAGAGGTTGATGATTATGCCAACGGCCTGAAGTATGAACCCAGCGAGCATAAAGAAAAAACCGAGGAGCCTCATCTGAAAGGACTCTCCTACATAGCTTTCCTGGTCCTGCGGATCAGTAGACCCGAAACGACGGCCAAGCCAGAAGTTTATCTGAACCCAAACGCCTCCCTTTCCCTTAGCATTGGACTGCCTAATGCGCGCTGCCAGTGGAGTAAGTTCATCTCTAAGGAGCAGTCCCACACCTACGATTTCCATGATCAAGCCCCCTAGCACGAACCACGATACCATCCATCCTCCCTCTGTTCACACTTCAACGCTCCAGCCTGCTTCATATAAAACTTTTATCACGGTCAGAAATAGAAATGCATATATTCCTGGCTTCTAAAGCATCATGAAGCAAGCAGGGATTTTGGCTGATTACCAACGTCCCGGAATCAAAACGTCTATATGCCAATGCGTCAACGATATTTATCGGCAATTTCCTTAATTCTTGTAGCTCTTCTTTCAAAGTCAGCAGCACTAAGTACTGGTGTGAACTGGCCATTATCGAATCCTGACTGTATCTTTTTAAGAGTATCTGGGTTGCAGATTGAGGTATTATTCATATGCGGTGGCTTAAAATCTACTTTAGCCTTAATCTCAAAAGGCATTTCATATACCCTGAAAATCCAGAGAAGCATTTTCTTTCTCTGACTCCTATTGAAATACTTCAATGGCCCAGAATCTATCGACCACAAATTGAACTCTTGTCCATCGTATAATTCCTCCCAGAAGCTCCTGTTTTTACCAGGGATAGGTAAATAGTTGATTTCGGCAACATACCTGGTACTGTAGCTTTCGACGATAGGGTTGTGCATCAATTTGCGACCCTCTTCCGATGGTTCAAAGTCTGATGCAAATGAGCTCTTTGCTACGAGAAAAATATAACGGCTGCTTTTTTCTATATTTTCACACAAAATAATCTGTTGCCCGTTTTGTAAGGCCCGAATATTTATTACTTCGTCCGATATACCCATCGAAAACATTTTTTTCTTCTCACTGTCAAGAGTAGCAGTTATTGGGGGTAGGATAATATTTTTGTTATGTAGCATATAGTAATCAAGTAATCGCTCGATCACGTTCCCTGGCGTGTCAAATCCGCTTGCCAGGGATTCTAACCGCTTATAGGTTGATTCTGAAATCCTGATGACTTCGCTCATGGCTAATACCTCCACCTGTCTTTTTTGTAACATTGTAACATTGTATCGCCGCGTTGTCAAGAGAGAAAAATGTTTTTGTCGGGAGCAAATGATATGTCCGGTTTGTTATGGTCACCGCTGGAGGTGACGGATGCGACGGACAGAGATGCTACAGGAGATCCGGAAGATGCGATTTGAAGAGGTGTATTTTGGATGGAGGGGAAGGATAAGGGTCGCGGTAGGAATGCTCGTTACCAAACACCCCCCGCACAGATCCCAGCGAGCGGATTTCCCGCACTGGGCTCCTGCCTCAGGTAATGACGCCGAAGCGCTGTAAAGGATAGGAAGCAGAAGTCCGGGACGTTCGTGTTGAACGTGCGTAGCTTTTGGCCCGTCCATTTTCCTCTTGAACATGCATAGCGAGCGCATACGATGCGGTTTACCTTGCATACGGAGATTCCCCGCAGCTTGCTGCGGGGAGCTTCAATCGCAGGCACCAATTCTTGTAGTATCCCGAAAGGCAAGTTATTAATTTGGGTGTCTTAGAAAGGCTCTGGGGAATCTTAAGGATTGTCTTTAAGTAATTTAATAAGAAGCAGCATAACTGTTTGATCCCGTTTTCACAATTGAGAGATGACGATAAAAATAAGGACCGCGATCAGGTTCGCCATTATCCGGGTTTTGCCGGAAGAGCGGGGCTGAAAATTGTGTTTGCGTGACTTTGATGGAAAAGCGAGGGGGTTTCGTATCAGGGTGGAAGAAAGAGTCGCCCTCCCGGACGAGCGCGATTATCACAATCCGAGGGATCATTGCTGAGTTGGGGAAGGATATTTAGGATTCGGCATGACAGCGGCAGGAAAAATTGACAATCTCCATAGATTGCATTATACTTCACCATAAGTTCCCATATGGAGAGGTACAATGATATTCTATGACGCTTTCGTTTTCTGGAACCCGTGGTGGACAGGAGAAAGAGACTGGCTGAAGGCCCAGGAAAGAGATGACCTCCTATCTCTGAGACAGTTTTTCGGCAGGAAAGAGATACTCACGATCAGCGGCGTCAGGAGAAGCGGCAAGACGACCATGCTGCATCTCCTTATCGATCTCCTACTGAGAGAGGACGTGCCCGCCCGCAATATCCTTCATCTCAATTTAGAGGACCCCGCCGTCAAGGATACCTCGTTATATGATCTTTACGAGAAATATCTTGCGTTCATGAACCCTTCCGGCAAGGTGTATATCTTTCTCGATGAAGTCCAGGAGATAGAGGGCTGGCAGAAGGATCTGAGGAAGCTCTATGACGGAGTGCGGGGCCTGAAGATGGTGGTCACGGGTTCTAACTCCTCCCTGTTGAAGGGGGAATACGCAACGCTCCTGACGGGGAGGACGATTCCGCATGAGGTCTATCCCTTCTCTTTTCGGGAAATCGTAAAACTTAGGGGCATTCTCACGGACTTCGCGTTGCCTGCCATCATAAGCAGGAGGGCACGAATACGGCACGCCTTTAGCGAATACCTTTTGTACGGGGGCTTTCCCGAGGTCGTCAATGAGGAAAACACAAAGCTGAAGACCGCGCTTTTGAAGGAATATTACAACGGCATTCTGACGAGGGACGTTATCAGGAGATATGCCATACGGCGGACGAAACAATACGAAAAAGCCGCGCATTTTCTGATGAGTAACGCGACGGCCCCGTTCAGCGTGAAGAACCTCTCCGGGCTTCTCGACGTCAACGTGCATACCCTTGAGGAGTATATAGGCTATCTCGAAGACGTCTATCTCCTCTTCGGCGTCAATCATTTTTCGTACAGTTTGAAAAAACAGATAACCTATCCGAGAAAGGCATACTGCGTGGACAACGGTTTCATCAGCGCCGTTTCATTCAAGTTCTCAGAAGACGCGGGTAGGCTCCTTGAAAATGCAGTCTTTGCTGCGCTCAAGGCGGCGGGGCGGGAGTGCTATTACTGGAAGGGGAAAAGAGAATGCGATTTCATCGTAAAAGAAGGCAAGGTCGTCAGCGATGCCATACAAGTGAGTTATTCCCTGAAAGATGCCGGCACAAGAAAGAGAGAGCTTGAGGGTCTCCTTGAGGCCATGAGGGAGTTCAAGCTCAAAAAAGGGACGATTCTCACCCATGATGAATCAGAGGACATTTCCATGGAGGGCAGGAAAATCGAGGTACTCCCCGTGTGGCAGTGGCTGCTGAGATAATATGAAACAGGTTCACAAGGAGGTCTGAATTTAAGATGCCGTCATCTCAAAAGACATTCCGTGTCTTTGTAAGCTCCACCTTCAGCGATAAAGGATTGAAGGACTTTTTCTATACAGGAAGCAAGAAAGGAATTAGGCCTGAACATGCAAGCAGACTTGAAAGAATCCTAGACCGCCTTAATGCTGCGAGTGATATTAAAGATATGAACTATCCAGGTTCTTTTCTTCACCAGTTGAGTGGAAATAAAAAAGGCATCCATGCCGTAAAAGTTTCAGGCAATTGGCGGGTCTTTTTCAAATTTATTAACGGCGACGCCTTCATTGTCGATTATGATGATTATCATTAGGAGATAAAGCAATGAGAAAAATGATAAGACAACCAACACATCCTGGGAAGATCGTAAAAGAAGATTATCTGGCGCCATTATCTATCACAATAAAGGATCTGGCTGAACTTCTTGGTGTTTCCAGAAAAACATTATCCAAAATTATTAATGAAAGAGGGGCTATTACACCAGATATGGCTTTGCGCCTATCCCGTGCATTCGATACCACCCCTGATTTTTGGCTTAATTTGCAGAAAAATTATGATTTATGGCAAGCTGAAACGGCTTCAAAAGAATGGCAAAAGGTAAAGCCGATCTCCCCGCATATGCTTCACTCCGACTCAACACTTAACAGCGAACCAATCGCTTGAGTGGACAGCAAGGGAATCGCTGTTTTTGCATAGCCAAGTTTTTCGTTAAACGCGCCTTTAGCCAAGGCCTCTTTCCCCTTGCTGTCTCTCAGCTCCATGTAGCCTCGTCAGACCCGGCTCGATGTCGCGGGAGCCATTCCTTTTTGACTTACTAAAACCTTCTCTTTATCCAAATGACAAAAAACGGTTTGACCATTATACCGAACTCCGGTATAGTTGAACATGCACAGCGAGCGCATTCCCCGCTGCTTGCTGCGGGGAGCTTCAATTAATTTTTTGGATTAAAAAATGAGCATCAGGAACTTTAAAAACAAAGGAACGGAAGACATTAATTACGGCAAAGTCACAAAGGATGCCTTGCGGATTCTCCCGAAGGAATTGCACCGAAAGGCACAGATAAAGCTGGCTCGTCTTGGAGCCGTAACTTCGATGCAAGATCTTCTGGAGATACGGGGAAATCGTTTCGAAGCACTGAAAGGAAACAGAAAAGGTCAATACAGCATTCGAATAAATGAACAGTACCGCATTTGTTTTAGGTGGGAAAATGAGAATGCGTTGGATGTCGAGATTGTGGATTATCACTAATAATATCAAGGAGCCAAGAAATGAGTAAAATACATTTTACGCCTGTACATCCTGGTGAAGTATTGCAGGATGAATTAGAGGAGATAGGACTTACTCAAACTGCCCTGGCAAACCATATAGGAGTGTTACCAAAAACAGTTAATGAGATATGCCGGGGTAAGCGAGGTATAAGTGCTGAAATGGCGATGAGGCTGTCTAAGGCTTTGGGAGGAAGTCCTCAATTCTGGCTCAATCTACAAGATAATTGGGAGCTGAGCCATTTGAATGATTCAGATTTTAAGGGAATTGAACCTATCGCGGTATAGGAGTAAATGGAAGTTTGAGTTTTTTGTGGACAATAAATTCTCTGTGTGCCCTGTGGTTAAGATTTGAGACTATGCGAGAGGTAAAGGGGTTAAAATGGGACTAAAAGGTAAGATAGGGTTTATCGGTGGCGGAAAGATGGGAGAGGCCCTTCTCAAGGGTCTGCTTAAAGCCAAGGTGGTAAAGGCCGAACAGGTCTGTGTGTTCGACGCCAGCGCCGGTTGCCTGGAACATCTTAAAGAGGCTTATGGCATTAATGTCTGCCGGAGCAACCAGGAACTGGCCACCCAAAATGATGTGATCGTACTGGCGGTCAAACCCCAGGTGATGGGCGCAGTCCTGAATGAAATAAGGCCCGAAGTGACACCGAAACACCTCCTTATTTCCATTGCGGCGGGCATCCCCTTGCCATATCTGGAAGGCAGACTGCCGGAAAAGAGCCGTGTCATCCGGGTTATGCCGAATACCCCGGCCCTGATCGGCGAGGGAGCGACGGCCCTGGCCCGGGGTAATCATGCCGGCGTAAGGGACTTGCAGATTGCCGAGCAGGTATTCTCTGCGGTAGGCAAGACAGTAATTGTTGAAGAAAAGTATCTGGATGCCGTCACCGGGCTTTCCGGTAGCGGACCGGCCTACATATTTGCCATTATGGAGGCCTTCATTGATGCCGGAGTCAGGATGGGTCTTTCCCGTGAGGTGGCTAGGGCGCTTACTTTACAGACCGTACTCGGTTCGGTGAAATTAGCTATGGAGACGGGTGAGCACTTGGGCTGCCTTAAGGAGATGGTCACCTCGCCCGGCGGCACCACCATAGCCGGTCTGCATGTTATGGCCAAGGCCGGTTTCAATGGCATCCTGATGGATACGGTTGAGGCGGCCACCAGAAGATCGCAGGAATTAAGGGAAGAGGTTTTAAAAAGTTGAGGCAGATACGAAGCGAAGGTAACTTTATATTTTCAAAATGATCGGAGGTAAAGGGCATGAAGAAGACTATTGAAAATCTGGTCAAGGCATTTATCGGCGAGAGCCAGGCCAGGAACAGGTATTCCTTTTACTCTAAGATTGCAAAGAAAGAAGGGTTTGAGCAAATTGCCGAGATTTTCCTCATTACCGCGGAGAATGAAAAAGAACACGCCAGTTGGCTATTCAAGCTGATCAATGAATTGAAAAAGAAGAGCGGTGAGCGGCTGGATGAGATCAGGGTGGAGGCTGCCGCCCCAACCGTACTGGGCACAACGGCTGAAAACCTGAAGGCCGCCATCGCGGGCGAGCATTATGAATATACCAGCATGTATCCTGAATTTGCGGATACGGCGGAAAATGAAGGGCTTCCGGAGATCGCGCTACGGTTACGTGCTATTGCCAAGGCCGAAGAGCATCACGAGGAAAGATATAAAAAATTACTTAAAGAGGTTGAAGCCGGCACTGTCTTCAGGAAAGAAAAAGAGGTGGCGTGGGTCTGCCGGGAATGCGGTTATGTGCACTTCGGGACCGAGCCGCCGGAAAAATGTCCTTCCTGTGATCACGAGAGAAGCTACTATCAGGTTAAGTGTGAGGAGTATTGATTTCACAGAGTTGCACAGGCAAATAAAAAGGGGCTAACCTTTTATAGTTAGCCCCTTAATTTTTGGCGTCCCCAACCGGATTTGAACCGGTGTTGCCGGCGTGAAAGGCCGGTGTCCTGGACCTGACTAGACGATGGGGACGTGCTTCGTTCTTTTGTTATTTACTGGTGGGCCGTGCTGGACTCGAACCAGCGACTCTCTGCTTAAAAGGCAGATACTCTACCACCTGAGTTAACGGCCCGCATTTGCAGGAAAGAGGCCGTATAGCTACCATACCCAAAGCAAACTTGTCAAGGGCAAAAAAACTACATTACCAGACATTCGCAATGGAATCAACCTTTACCGCGTTTCGAGGCAGAACGCCTTGTGGCTTTTAATGTCCGCTTTTTTCCCTGAAGGCATATTTCTGCAGTCATCTGCCCCGGATTCTTAAGAGACGGCTGACCGGTGGACTCAAGAACGCTGAGCCAGAGCCCGCCATTAGGATCAATTTGTTTCCGGCGGGCTATGGCGCTCTTCAGGGGGATATGGACATAGCGGTTGTTCCACAGGCTGACCAGCATGCCTGTTTTTCCCGCCATACCGGCATGGACGGCCATTTGACCCAGGAAGCCGCAGAATATACGGTCATTCACATTCGCCGGAACGCTGCGGATGATATAACTGGGATCAATATATCGTATGTTGACCGGCATTTTAATCCGATTAAAGTAGTCTTTGATCTGGTCGCGTAAGTACTTACCTATATCACCTAATTTGATGTTACCGGAAGGATCGCGTTTAACCTCTTTATCCATCACATATTTTTGCCCGGCCCCTTCGGCTGCTACAATAACCGCGTGCTTGCGATCGATGAGCCGTTTTTGTAGGACATTCAAGAGACCATGTTCACCTTCAATATCAAAATCGATTTCAGGGATGAGTACCAAATTAACTTCTTTCAGGGCCAGGGCGGCATTGGCCGCTATGAATCCGGAGTGCCGGCCCATGAGCTTAACCAGGCCGACTCCGTTCGGCGCCCCTATGGCCTCGGTATGCGCCGACCGGATGGCCTGGGCGGCCATTTCCACCGCCGTATCAAATCCGAACGACTTGGACACGAGGAAGATGTCATTGTCGATAGTCTTTGGGATGCCGATAATGGATATCTTTTCCCCGCGCCGCGCCACCTCATCCGTTATGGAGGCAGCGGCATGAAGGGTCCCGTCGCCGCCGATAAGAAAAAGCAGGCCGATGTTCAGTCTTTCCAGGGCATCGACAATTTCTTCTATGTCCTGATGGCCGCGGGAGGAGGCCAGAAACGTCCCCCCCATCTCATGGATATTGGCCACTACGGACGGGGTTAACTCCAGCATCTCATGGCCGTATCGGGGGATGAACCCCTGCAGTCCATAGCGTATGCCATAGATATGGCGTACGCCGTACGTATGGTAGAGAGCGAGGACTATAGAACGAATTACGTCATTGATACCCGGACACAGCCCCCCCGCAGTGACTATAGCGCATCTCAGTTTTTTCGGGTCAAAGTATATCTTCTTTCGCGGCCCGGCCAGCTCCAGCGTAACCGGATCTATCCTTTTTTCCAGGCAGTGGCGAAAGTATCTTTCTCTCTGGTAAAAGAGTATGCGATCGCTATCGGAAGCAAAGTTGATATATTCTCTTCCGATGTCAATATCCGGGATGGGGGAGCCTATCTTAGCCGTCCCGAGTGTCTGTATGGCGGTATCAATTTTTTCTTTGGGGTAATCGCTCTCTTTCATGGGGCGGCCCCTTTTCGTTTTAGTTGAATATGCATAGCGAGCGTATTCCCCCTGCTTGCCATCCAGGTCCGACACTGGCGGGCAGCGGGGAGCTTCAATCTTTGTCCCTGGTCAGCTATATCGGAAATTATGGAGAAGTTCTTAATATTATACCAAAAAATAGACGGGGAGGTTTCTATGCTTACACGAGGAATTTAAACTCGCCTTTCCCCAGCAGGTCATGGAGATGGAGTATTCCCTTTATATTTTTTCGGGTGTCAACTATGGGCAACACCGTGATTTCGTGTTGTTGCATTATGCTTAATGCATCGGCGGCCAGCATATCAGCGCCGATGGTTTTAGGGTCAGCGGTCATAATTTCTTCAACCTTCATGCTGTCAAGACGGTCGTACCGTAAGATGACGCGTCTGAGATCACCGTCGGTAATGATACCGGCAAGCTTTTGTCTTTCTCTGGTTATAAGCACCGCCCCTATATTTTTCGTATTCAACTCTTTTATGGCCTCGGGAAGGTGGGCGCCTACGGGCACCACCGGGATCTTTTTACCTTTCAACATGACTTCACCGACCAGGACTTTCAGTCTGTCACCCAGGCTGCCGCCGGGATGGTAGCGATAAAAATCCCGCTCGTTGAAGTTACGTTTATGGAGAAGGGTTACGGCCAAGGCATCACCCATGGCCAGTATAGCCGTAGTGCTGGCGGTGGGAGCCAGTCCCAGGGGGCAGGCCTCACGTTTTACACCGACGTCTATGGCTATGTCACTTTGTGCGGACAGTGTGGATTTAAGATTCCCGGTTAAGGCCACGACCTTGGCTCCCAGGCGCTTGATCTGCGGGATGAGGGCGGTTAATTCCCTTGTTTCTCCGCTGTTGGAGATGGCAATTACAATATCGTGTTTGCCTACCATGCCCAGATCACCGTGCATGGCCTCTACCGGATGCAGGAAAAGGGCGGCTGTGCCTGTACTACTCAAGGTGGCGGCAATTTTCCGGCCCACGATACCGGACTTGCCGATACCGGTGACAATGACCCTGCCTTTTATCTCGTAGATCAGATCCACGGCCCTTACAAACTCGTTATTGAGCTTATCTATGAGTTTTAGAATGCCTTCGGCCTCGATCCGAAGGACTTCTTTGGCCCGCGCGAGTGTCATAATTATTTCAAGATTTTCCTTTTTCTAAACAGAACTTGGAGAATTCTTCTTCAAGCGGCAGGGGATAATTGCCGTCAAAGCAGGCCAGACAAAAACGGTTTTGCTCACCATTGACCGACTTCAGAAGTCCCTCCAGGCTAAGATAATGTAAGCTATCCAACCCGAGATAACGACGGATTTCTTCTACAGAGAACCTGGAGGCGATTAATTCTCCCAGATTGGAAAAATCTATGCCGTAATAGCAGGGAAAGCGATGGGGCGGGCAGCTTACCAGCATGTGCACCTCTCTGGCTCCGGCTCCCCTGATAGTGTGTACGCGGGTACGCGATGTTGTGCCCCTTATGATGGAGTCTTCAACGATTATCACGCGTTTATTTTTAAGCAGACAACGGACCGGGTTCAGTTTTACCTTCACTCCAAAATCACGCATGGTCTGCGATGGCTGAATAAATGTCCGCCCCACATAATGATTGCGTATTACGCCTATCTCAAAGGGTATGCCCGAGGCCTGGGCTGCGCCTACCGCAGCATAATTACCTGAGTCAGGAAAGGGCATAACGAAATCGCCCTGGACTTGCGCCTCCCGGGCCAATAATTCTCCCATGCGTTTACGGGTCATATAAACGTTGGTGCCGAAAATATTGCTGTCCGGCCGGGCAAAATAGATCAACTCAAATATACAGAAAGAGGGCCTTACTTCAGGAAAAGGTTTTATAGAGCGGAGCCCGTTTTGATCGATGATTATTATCTCTCCCGGTTCTACATCGCGTATATATTGCGCTTCAATGAGGTCCAGGGCGCAGGTCTCAGAGGCTAATACGTAGCTCTCATTTAATTTACCCAGACAGAGAGGACGAAAGCCGCGGGGGTCGCGGATAGCGATTAACTTATCTTCCGTCAGCAGGACAATAGAGTAAGCCCCCTTTAACAGAGAAAAGGCGTCTATAACAGCTTCTTCCAGTCCCTTGTGTGCCGACTTGGCAATCAGGTGGAGAACGACCTCGCTGTCCATGGTGGATTGGAATATAGAACCTTCATTTTCCAGCTTACTGCGGATGCTTCGGGCATTTATCAGATTGCCGTTGTGGGCGAGGGCCAGGGTCTTTCCCTTATGACAGACAGTAAAGGGCTGGGCATTTTTAAGGAGGGAAGAGCCGGTGGTAGAGTAACGCACATGCCCTACTGCCATGTGGCCGGGAAGGTTAGAGAGGATGGTCTCATTAAAGACATCGGGAACCAGCCCCATGGCCTTATGTTCCCGGACTTTGGATCCATCTGAAACTACAATACCGGCGCTTTCCTGCCCCCGGTGTTGCAGGGCATAGAGACCAAAGTAGGTCAGCTTTGCCGCTTCCGGATGATTATATATGCCAAACACACCGCATTCTTCACGCGGCCGGTTAGGGATACACAGATTCATTTTTTACTCCGGGTTAATTCCTGTACCGGTTTTTAATCCGGCATCACTTTGCAGGTTATGATACTCCTGAACAGGGCTTACCTGCAACTTTTTTTGCAGCAGGGCCTCAATGGCCGCGGCTATGGCCCTGGCCCCGGCTATGGTAGTAGTATAGGATATGCGGTAATCAAGCGTGGCCCGGCGGATTTTATAGGAATCCCGGGTAGTGCTGGCTCCCAGAGAGGTGTTGATTACCAACTGAATAGCGCCGTTTTTAATGTGATCCACCACATGGGGACGGCCCTCCGACACCTTATGGACAGTTTCGCAGGCAATCCCGTTGGAAGCCAGAAACGCGGCTGTGCCCCGGGTGGCCAGGGTTTTGAATCCAATATCGGCCAGTTTTCGGGCGACAGGGAGGACGGCCATTTTATCTTTGTCACGCACACTGATAAAAACCGTGCCGGATAGGGGGAGATTCTGGCCTGCGGCCAACTGCGATTTGGCAAAGGCCATGCCGAAACTTTCGTCGATGCCCATAACTTCCCCGGTGGACCTCATCTCCGGCCCGAGGAGGGTATCTACCCCCGGAAAGCGGTCAAACGGAAATACGGCCTCTTTCACCGCTATATGCCCTATTTCTTTTTCGGTGGTAAGCCCCAGTTCGCGGAGCGTTTTCCCGATCATGACCTTTGTGGCCACCTTGGCCAGTGGAATGCCTGTAGCCTTGCTCACAAAAGGCACGGTCCGCGAGGCCCGCGGATTGACCTCCAGCACATAAATATCCTTATCCTTTATGGCGTACTGGACGTTCATGAGGCCGATGACGTTCAGTTCTCTGGCCATGGCCTTTGTGTCCTTTTTTATTCTATCGATTAAATCAGGGCTCAGGGTGTGAGGGGGAAGGACGCAGGCGCTGTCGCCGGAATGGATACCGGCCTCTTCAATATGCTCCATTATCCCGCCGATGATGGTCTCCTGACCATCGGAGACGGCATCTACATCGATCTCGACAGCGTCTTCCAGAAACTTGTCGATAAGCACCGGATGTTCGGAAGAGGCCCTAACCGCGGATTCGATGAAATCCTCCAGTTCCCGGTCATCATAAATAATGCGCATGGCCCGTCCGCCCAGGACGTAAGAAGGACGCATGACCACCGGGTAGCCGATGGACCGGGCCACGGCCAGGGCATCTTCCCTGGCGGTAGCCGTGCCGTTGGGCGGCTGCTTCAGGCCCAGTTTTTGCAGCACGGCCTGGAAACGCTTCCGGTCTTCCGCACGGTCGATACTGTCGGGGGATGTTCCCATTATCCTTACCCCGGTTTGGGACAGAGGTACGGCCAGATTGAGAGGTGTCTGTCCGCCGAATTGTACAATGACGCCCATTGGTTTTTCTTTAGCGATGATATTCAGGATGTCTTCCTTGGTCAGAGGCTCGAAATAGAGCTTATCTGACGTATCATAATCAGTGCTCACGGTCTCCGGGTTGCTGTTGACCATGATGCTCTCATAGCCTTCTTCGCGCAGGGCAAACGAGGCGTGGACACAGCAGTAATCAAATTCTATCCCCTGGCCGATGCGGTTAGGCCCTCCGCCCAGGATCATCACCCTGGGACGTTCGGAGAGACGGGATTCGTCCTCAACTTCATAAGTGGAGTAATAATAAGGGGTATAGGCCTCGAACTCCGCCGCACAGGTGTCCACCAGTTTATAAACCGGTTTTATGCCTGCCTTCTCGCGCCGGCTGCGGATTTCATCCTCAGTCCGGCCGGTCAGGTAGCCCAGTTGATAATCGGAGAACCCTGTTTTCTTGGCCCGGTGCAGAAGGTCTTCGGTGAGTTTTTTATCTTCGGACCGGATATTACGTTCCATATCCAGTATCTGCCGCATATTTTCCAGGAACCAGGGGTCTATCCCGGTCAATTCGTGAATTTTTTTGGTATCCAGACCGGCCAGCATGGCGTAGCGTATATAGAAGATGCGCTGAGAATTGGGGATGCGGAGCTTTTCTTCTATTTCGGCCATAGGGGGAAGGCTCCGGCTGCGTTCGTAACCATCCTTCCCATCGGCTCCCAATCCGTAACGTCCGATCTCCAGGGAACGGAGCCCTTTTTGCAGGGCCTCCTTAAAGGTGCGTCCGATGGCCATAGTTTCGCCCACAGACTTCATGGCCGTGGTAAGGTAGTCTTCGGCGCCCGGAAATTTCTCAAAGGTCCAGCGCGGGATTTTTACTACACAATAGTCGATGGTGGGTTCAAAGGAGGCCATGGTCTCCCTGGTAATATCATTCGGGATCTCGTCCAGGGTATAGCCGACGGCCAGTTTGGCGGCAATCTTGGCGATGGGGAAGCCCGTGGCCTTGGAGGCCAAAGCGGAACTGCGTGAGACGCGCGGATTCATCTCGATGACCACCATCTCTCCGTTTTCCGGATTTACGGCGAACTGGATGTTGGAACCGCCGGTCTCCACACCTATTTCGCGGATGATAGCGATGGCCGCATCGCGCATTATTTGATATTCCCGGTCGGTCAGGGTCTGGGCCGGGGCCACGGTTATGCTGTCTCCGGTGTGGATGCCCATGGGGTCGAAGTTCTCGATCGAACAGATAATGACCACATTATCTTTAACGTCGCGCATGACCTCAAGCTCGTATTCCTTCCAGCCGATGACCGATTCTTCCAGCATAACCTCATTTATCATACTGAGATCAAGGCCCGAGGCCGCCATTTTTTCCAGGTCTTCCCGGTTATAGGCCACGCCGCCCCCGGTGCCGCCCAAGGTAAAACTGGGACGGACGATGAGCGGGTAGCCGATCTCAGCGGCAATGCGGCGTACATCATCCATATTACGGGCGATGCCGCTTTTGGGTATCCGGAGGCCGATATTGCGCATGGCCTCCCGGAAGAGATCCCGGTCTTCGGCCTTTCTGATTACGGAGGCTGAGGCCGCGATCATCTCTACGCCGTAGCGTTCCAGGACACCCATATCCGCTACTTTGATGGCCACGTTTAGACCCGTCTGCCCGCCCAGGGTGGGCAGTAAGGCATCCGGTCTTTCCTTTTCAATAACCATGGCCACCATCTCCGGGGTAATAGGCTCTATATAAGTGCGGTCGGCCGTCTCCGGGTCGGTCATGATGGTGGCCGGGTTGCTGTTTATCAGAATAACCTCGTAGCCTTCTTCCCTGAGGGCCTTGCAGGCCTGGGTCCCCGAGTAGTCAAACTCACAGGCCTGGCTGATAATGATAGGGCCGGAGCCTATAATCAGTATCTTTTTTATGTCATTTCTTCTGGGCAAGGTATTTAGCCTCTTTCTTTCATCAGGGCCGCGAACTGATCGAAGAGATATGCGGCGTCATGAGGGCCGGGGGCGTTTTCCGGGTGATATTGTACCGAAAAGACAGGATAATGCCGGTGTCGCATTCCCTCCAGGGTCCGGTCGTTTAGATTGACGTGGGTGACCTCTACCTTTTTTTCATCTAAAGAGCTTACGTCCACACAGAAGCCGTGATTCTGCGCCGTGATCTCCACCCGTCCGGTAAGCAGGTTCTTTACCGGCTGGTTCCCTCCCCGGTGGCCGAACTTGAGTTTATAGGTCTTGCCGCCAAAGGCCAGACCCAAAAGCTGGTGGCCCAAGCATATACCAAAGATAGGCTTTTTGCCTATAAGATCGCGTATGGTTTCGACTACTCCGGGTATGCCCGCCGGGTCACCCGGGCCATTGGAGAGAAAGATTCCGTCCGGCTCTAGGGCCAGGATATCACGTGCGCTCGCTGTGGCCGGAAGGACTATTACTTCACAGCCGCTATTTTTCAGGCAGCGCAGGATGTTAAATTTTATGCCGTAATCCAGGGCTACCACCCGAAGGGCATTTCCTTTTGGCGCGGACGCTCCTTCTACCGGGCAGTCTTCCCAGAGATAGGGGGCGGAGCAGGTAACTTCCCTGACCATATCCCGGCCCACCAGGCCGGGTGAATCTTTGGCTTTTTTTATCAGGGATGCCGGATCAAGGTCTTCCGTGGAAATTACCCCTTTCATGGCCCCGGCCAGCCGTATGTGCCTGGTGAGGGCGCGTGTATCCACGTCTTCGACGCCCAGCACATTATATCTTTCCAGAAAGTCTTTTAAGGTCTGAGCGGACCGCCAGTTACTGGGGACGCCCTGGTATTCTTTGACAATAAGGGCCTCGGTCTGAACCTGTCGCGACTCCATATCTTCGCTGTTTATGCCATAGCTGCCGATCAATGGGTAAGTCATGGTGACTATCTGACCTTTATAGGAGGGGTCGGTCAGGATCTCCTGATAGCCGGTCATGCTGGTATTAAAGACTATCTCGCCACAGACCTCCCCGCGGCCGGCAAAGGCCCGTCCGCTAAAAATCCTGCCGTCTTCGAGTGCGATCAATGCCTTCATGCTGCTTCCTTACGGCCGGCGCCTTCCAGTACTTCTTTGATGAGAAGGGCCTGCTTTTGTGCCGTTCCCTGATTGGCCTCCACGGCCTTTTTCCCTTGCATCCCACGCGCCTGCAACTCGGCCGGATTTTCTAAAAACCAGACGGCTTTTCCGGCAAGATCGCGGGCATCCTGGATTTCCACACCGGCCATAACCGATTCGAGAAGGATTTTGGCATCCAGAAAATCCTGCATGGACGGCCCATAGAAGACCACTTTCCCCCAGATGGCGGCCTCCAGTATATTATGCCCTCCATACGGTATAAGACTGCCGCCGCAGAAGATAATCGTGCCTATGCTATAGAGATGGAACAAATCCCCTATCGAATCCACCAGGATGACGGATTGTCTTGTCTCCGGGGCAAGGTTACTCCATTTGGTGTATCCCCATCCATTTTTCTTGAGCAGGGATTCGACTCCGGAGACCCTTTCTATATGCCGCGGGGCGAGGATCAGCAGCATGCCCGGATATTTCCTTTGCAGGAATTGATAAGCCTGAAGGATGATTTCCTCTTCACCCGTATGGGTGCTTCCGGCTATAAAGACTATATTATCAGGCGTAATCCCCAGCCGTTTCCGCATAGCCTCTTTAACTTCCGGTCCGGCTTGCCGGGACAGGAGGTCATATTTGGCGTTGCCCTGGACCACGACCTTATGTCTCTCTGCCCCCAGGGCCAGGATACGTTTGGCATCGTCTTCCCGGATCATGCTAAAGTAATCAAATCTTTCCAGGACAGGCCGCATAAATGACCTGATTTTTTGATAACGGGCCAAGGAACGCGTCGATATACGTCCGTTAACCAGTATAATTTTGCTGCCTTGGCGGTGTGCCCGGTAAATAAAACCCGGCCAAAGCTCTGTTTCCAGGCAGATTACGGCCTCCGGGGAGACTAACCGCAAGGCCCGGCCTACTATCCAGCCGATGTCTATCGGGAAAAAGGTGCAGAGGGCCTGATCCCCTAATTTTTCCCTGGCTATTTGTTGTCCCTGCTCAGTAACTGTGGAGAGGACAAACAATAAATCAGGAGGCAATATCTCCCTCAGAGAGGCTATTAAGGCAGCCGCTACCCTTACTTCACCCACGGAGACGGCGTGAATCCACAATCGACGGGGGCTCGCCTGTAGCTTTTTCTTTAAGGAAGCGGGGTAGAATCCCAGGCGTTGCCAAAGGCCCTGGCGGTGTTTGCCGGTAACCAGACTATAAACTAAAAAGAGGGGAAAGAAAGGAATAAAAAGTACGTTTACCAGGACGTCATAGATTTTATATGCCCAGGGCATCTTTCCCCATAATTACATGCCTGAAATTTGTGAGGTAATATAATCAATCTCAGGCGTTAGTCAAGTCTTTTGCCGTAGTAGCGCAGGGCTTCAGGGAGGTGCTCCCTGATGTTTCGAATACGGGTTTCATCAGTAGGATGGGTGGATAGGAAGGCCGGGATACTGTCTTTTTCCACCCGAGACAGGCGTTGCCAGAAGGCTATGGCCTCTCCGGGATCATACCCGGCCCGGGCCATCAGGATGAGGCCGATGCGGTCGGCCTCCAGCTCATGCGTGCGGCTGAAGGGCAGAATAAACCCAATCTGCGCCCCTACCCCGTAGGCCATGCTCGCGGCCTGTACGGCTACAGCGCTTTTCTCGCTTATGGCGATATTCATGGTCTCATGTCCTATCTGGGCGATCAGGGTGGTGGTCATACGTTCGGCCCCGTGGCGGGCAATGGCGTGGGCCACCTCATGGCTTATTACGGTGGCCAGACCGTTTTCATCTTTAGTATAGGGCAGTATGCCCGTATAGATGGCGACTTTACCGCCGGGGAGACAGAAGGCATTCGCCGTCTTATCGTCCTCGATGACATTAAATTCCCATTCAAATTCAGGACGGTCTGCGGCCCCGGCAATACGTAGTCCGACACTCCTTACCCGGCTGACTAATTTTTCATCCCGGGATAAGTTAGACTCACTTATTATCTCTCGATAGGATTTAAGGCCGAGGGCCGTCTCTTCTCCTTCGCCGATCAATATGAGCTGTGAACGTCCGGTAAAAGGGGCGGTCGCGCACGCACAAAGCAGCATACAGAGACAAACATAGCATACGTTTCTCACTTGCTTGGACAGCCATAACTTTTGCACTGGTTTCATAAAAAATCACCCTCCTTCTGAGACCAAGATATGCCACGCCTGTAAGGTTTTTATATACCACAAGTTTCCCTCCTTGGACAACTAATTGTGCCGGCTGTTAAGACTCTTCCCTGTTTTTGGAACCCGGGCGACATCGTGTGGCTCAGTTAAATTTTTCCTGTCGCGCGCCCCGCATGCGATACCACCCCTTTGCTTCATAATGCAACAAAGGGGTTACGATCGTAACATATACATAGGCTTTTGTTATTACAAACAAAATAGGTTGTTTTCAAAAATCGGTTGCATTTTGTAACAAAAGGTCGCGGGTGAACGATTAAATAACATGTAATAATTACAGCTAGTTATTGCGTAAGTGCGATGTGGCACGGACCTTGCTTTATCTTAGTCGATAAAACGGCGAGCGATTTCGCATCAAGCAAGGAGGAATATGGAAATGGGATTGAAGGAGACATTAGAAAAGGTGCTCTTAGCGGTAACATTTGCTGAGGCCGGGGAGTTCGATACGGCGAGGCCGCTTATGCGTAAGGAGAAGCATGTGTGGAATAGATTCCTGCAGAGATGGACGGACCGCGCGTGGAGGCCGTAAGCCCCAAGGAGAACAGTAGCGCGCCTGACTATTCTTCAGCGAGGAGATAGGTATGGGTTCATTCGTCTTGAACGTTTCCTCGTGTGAAACGAGTGAATTTTGTAGTGAAGTCTTTCCGGGAAGGGAGTGGTTTCTAAGTCCAGGGGAGATTTCATGGGGACAAAGTCGGAGATTACATCACGCTCGATATGCGCGACTCGATGAGGAAGCTATGGGATGGCATGGCTGCGGCCAGTTTTGCCGAAGCCGGAGAATTCGAAACAGCCGGGCAAACCATGGACAAGGAGAGGGATCAGTATAAGAAGGCCTTGCTCGCGGTTGAGACCCCGCTGGCTTACCGAGGAGGCATTCACCTGTACAAATAACCTGTGTGGCAGATTGAATGCGCTTCTCAAGATACTCCACGTCATTGAGCCGGATAGTCCGGTCCTCCAAGGGAAGGCATCTGGTCCCATAAAACAGAGTGTGGGGCCTCTTTCCTGCGTGTACATCCTCTTCTGCATGGCCTGCCTGACGACCTCGTGGCCCTGCTTCTCCAGGACATATTGCAAACTGCTCCAGGCAGTGGCTTCCTCGTCCGCCACTATAACGCGGTACTTTGTCCCGGACCTCAATGTTCGTTCGTACCGCCCCCTTGCATCATTCAAGACCATATTTCTTGAGCTTACGCCAGAGGGATACCCGGTCTATGCCGAGCACTTCTGCCGTTCTGCTTTTGTTGCCGTCCATCTGTTGAAGAATCCATTGAATATATTCTTTTTCCCTCTCTTTTAGAGTCAAGAGTTGGTTCTCACGTCTCCTGAAGGTATGGATTTCCATCTGCTGCAAATCAAAGGGCAGGTCTTTCAACTCGATCGTTCCCTGGCTGGCGAGGGCTACTGCTCGTTCCATGATATTCTCAAGCTCCCGCACGTTTCCCGGATAACTATAGCTAGTCAGGATTTCCAAGGCATCAAGCGAGATCTCCTTCGCTGCTTTATTACCGGCTCTCGCGTATTTGTCCAAAAAATAGTACGTTAAGAGGGGAATATCTTCTTTCCTCTCCATCAAGGTCGGCATCTGCAGGGAGACGACATTCAAACGGTAGTAGAGATCCTGGCGAAAGGCTCCTTCCTCTATCGTTTTTTTGAGGTCCTTATTCGTAGCCGCAATAAACCTCACATCTATAGGGATGGAGTTTGTACCCCCAAGACGTATTACTTCTTTTTCCTGGATGACGCGCATCAGTTTGACCTGCATGGACGGGGGCATATCACCCACTTCGTCGAGGAAAACCGTTCCTCCGTTGGCGGTTTCCAGGAGCCCTATCTTGGTAGAGAGGGCACCCGTAAAAGCCTCCTTTTCGTGGCCAAAGAGTTCATTGGCCAGGAGCTCTTCAGTGAATGCCCCACAATTGACAGCCACAAATCTCTTTGTGGCCCGCAAACTGTAATGGTGAATAGACTGGGCGACGAGTTCCTTACCGGTTCCGCTTTCTCCGGTAATGATTACGTTACAATCGGAGGGGGCTATTTGCTGGATGAGACGTTTAATCTCCAGGATGCTCTTGCTTTTCCCGATGATCAAGGGCGCGTTGCCCTGGATGGTCAACTGGTGTTTGAGTTCCCTGTTTTCGTCCTGAAGCCGTTTCTTTTTTATCGCTCTCGCTACAACAAGACGTATCTCATCCAGTTTGAAGGGCTTGGCGACATAGTGGAAGGCTCCCTTTTTCATGGCCTCGATGGCGGAAGAGACCGTAGCGTAACCGGTGATCATGATCACCTCGGTATCCGGGTGGCGCTGTTTGACCTTCTCGAGGATCTCCATGCCGTCTACCTTTTTCATCTTGAGGTCTGTGAGGACCAGATCAAAGGGAGAAGCTTCGAGGTGTTTCAGTGCCTGTACCCCACTGGTCACGGCGGCAACCTCGTATCCCTCCTTTTTGAGGACATGTTCCAGGTTTTCGAGCGTAATCTCCTCGTCGTCGACGATCAGTATTCGGCTCTTGTCAGACAACAGTTTTCTCCATTTTTTTCTGTTCCAGGGGCAGTGCGATGGTGAAGATCGTGCCCTTGCCCTCTTTACTCTTTACCGTAAGGCGGCCCCCATGTTTTTTTACTATACCATAGCTTACCGAAAGGCCAAGTCCGGTACCTTGACCGACTTCCTTGGTGGTGAAAAACGGGTCAAATATCTTATTTAGGTTTTCCGGAGGAATGCCGACCCCCGTATCAGAGATATCAATAAACACCGTACCATCTTCGGTACGGGCCTTAACAGACAATGTTCCGCCGTCGGGCATGGCATGAATGGCGTTCAGAATTATATTGAGAAAAGCCTGTTGCAGGCGGCTCCTGTCCACCATGGGATCGGGGATATCATCCGCGATCTGGACGCTGGTCTCCACATTGCTGGAGAGATCACTCTGGACAAGCTCAAGGCTGTCTTCCACTAGTTCCCTTAATCGCACGCGATCGACTGCAAATACCTTCTCCCGGGAAAATTCCAGGAGATTCCGGACTAAATCTCTGGCCTTGTCCGCCTGTACACTGATATTCCGCAAGAGTTTGCGGAGATAATCCTTATCCGAAGAATCGAGCTCCTCGATAAGGATTTGACAGGACGTGGAGATGTTGTTTAAGGGATTGTTAATCTCATGGGCCACTCCGGAGGTCAGGGTGCCCAGAGAAGCCAGCTTTTTGGTCTGTACGAGCATGTCCTGGTTTTCCTTAAGCTCTTTGACCATGCGATTAAAGGTTTCTATGCAAGAGCCTACCTCATCGTGTGACTTGATCTCGGGTACAAAACTGAAATCTCCGTTGGCTATCTTGCGGGTTGTTGCCTCGATCTGGCCGAGCGGTTTTACGATGTGACGGCGAACCAGAGAGTAGGATACAGCGGCAAAGAATACAATAAATACTATAGCTCCGAGGGAGAGTTTTTGATATCGTTCCAATAACGAACTGATTTCCAGTCTTTCATGACGTACGAGGTCCTTGGTGAATTCGTAGAGCTGACGCCCGGTGATCCGCAATTCGTTTGCTTGCCTGCTCTTCACAGGCCCATCTCTGAGAAGGCTTTCGACATTTTGTTTGTACATCTCCAAATTGTGCTGAAAGGTTGCGAACATCTTAAGGCCGGCTACTTCGATAACTTCTTTACGCAAGTTATCGCTCAGGTCATGAATGCGATAGACATACTCTAAGACCTCCGCCAGACTGGTCTCGTCATGATACAGAAAGTAATTTTTCTCCAACCTCCGCATTTCGAGTATGTTTTTTGTGAGATCGTCAGCCATCTCCACGAATTTCAACCTGTTATCAATCCGCTGGAGGCTGTTGTAAGCTACAATCTCTATAATCGAGATAATAAAGATGACTACTGCCAAGAAAAAGAATATCTTTTGACCCAGTTTTAGATTGATATGCATCAGTAGTATCCCTTAAACAGAACAATAGCAAAAACCGGTACTTCATGCAATAGAGAGGGACTGATTTAATCTTAGGCAAACATTGGATGGGAGGGATGACGAAGCAGACTCGTCCCCATGGACCCAATTCTATGATATTATAGGCAACGTCACTGGTCATTAGTCATCGGTCACATAGGATAGTTACAAGTTGCAAGTTTTGTAATAAATGACAATCCTGCCTGTGCGCCGTGCCTATCGCAGGCAGGGACATGCAGACAGGTGACTAATGACGCTCACTATCAGTCGCCGGGGATTAAGGGATTACCGCACGCTTTAGGGGGAAGGATACTTTTATTCTTTCCAGAAGATGCATTGGCCCGGGCAATTATCCATGGCCTCCTGGACCTTCTCTTCAGGGCAGTCAAAACCGGTTACCTCTGCATGTTCCATAGCCCCTTCCTCAAAACGAAAACAATCAGGACATAGCTCCGCACATGATCCGCAGGCCAGGCAGTCCTCGGCCACAATGTAAAATTCCTTAGCCATCGTTGACCTCCTTTTGATTTTTGTATGCCATATAAGAGGCGAATTGCACGCAAATTTTTTATGGCTCTGTATCGCTTTTAGATAGTCTAGGGACTATGTCAGCGTAAAGTCAATAATAAATTTGGGGGTGGTGTAGCTGCTTGCCGGCTTCAGTAGTTTTATTTGAGATCCATGCCGGATGTGGTCATGGTTAATTGACTATGTTTAATGCCCTTAAGGGCGTTAATCTTATCCGCCAGTTGGCGTACCTTCTCCGCCTCACCCCGGACGATGATAACCTCCAGACAGTTGTGGTGGTCGAGATGAATATGTTGCGACGAGATGATATGTTCATGGAAATCATGTTGCAGCTCCGTCAGTTTATTCAGTAATTCCCGCTTGTGGTGGTCATAGACAGAGGTAATGGTTCCGATTACCTGTTTGCCTTTGATCTTCGCATCCCATTCCCGTTGTACCAGTTTTTCACGTATCAGGTCGCGAATGGCCTCGGAACGGTTTGTATAATGGCGTTCCGCTATAAATTGATCGAAGGAGGCAATCAGATCGGCCGGGATGGATATTCCAAACCGGATGATATCGCTCATATTTGGATCCCTGTGTCACAAATTTTATAAAATAATAGCACGAAGCTATCTGTTGTCAATTGTTATTGATAGGCTGATAGGTATCGGCAGATGTAAGATAGTGCTCATCCGGAAACTGCCGTTTCCGAATGAAAGCTCTCAGCAATCAGCTGTCAGCCGTCAGCAAGAGAATACGAGAAACACCCTCTTAAGCTGAATGCTGAAAGCTGAGAGCTAATTGCTTAATTAAACGATGTTTTTTTGTTGGAATCGTTCAGGGAGGGTTTGGATGCCTCGTTAATATCTACTATCTTGATGCCTCCGGGGAACTCTTTGATGATATATCTGGTAATCCTGCTTATTTTTTGTGTCGTTTCAGCCATTTTATGTACTTGTTTGTAGATGGTGTTTATAGTCTGATAGTTTGGATTTTCCGGCGTTATCTTAAGCATTAAGAGTTCCGTTATCCCCAGAAGGGCGGTCATGGGCTGAGCCAGTTCATGGGCAGCAGCCCCGGCCATTTCTATTACAGCCTTTAATTTTTCCTGCTGAATCCTTATCTCTTCTTCTTTTTTTCTATGAGTTATATCCCGTATAATGGCCTGAAAACCGGTCTGGCTGCCATCTTTACATAGACAGCTTAACTTGACCTCGATATTCTGCTCTTTACCTTCTTTTGTCACCGCAACCAGGTTGAGAGGCTTTAAAAGGGCGCCCTGTTTTTTCAGAAGACCCAGACTTTTCAAAAAGTTATCTACGTCATGCACGGAAAACAGGTTCTGTAGGGATAGGGCGGCTATTTCTTCCCTGCTGTAGCCCGACATTTCAAAAAATTTCTTGTTTACTTCCAGCAGGTTTCCACCGGGATCCAGAATGGCTATGGCATCAGAGGCATTTTCAAAGAGTTGCCTGTATTTCTCTTCCGACTCCTGAACCCGGGCCGATTCAATAGCCAGCTTTTCCTGTTCCTGGTGAAGTTTTTTGACTAAGACATCATATTCTATGTTAATCTTTCCGAGCTTAGTATTCGCCTCCTGAAGTATCTGATAATAGTCCCTGATATCAGATGCATTGATCTCAAAAACATCGGCCAGGCCCTTGACCCTGGTTACAAAGGAATTCAGGAGTGAATTTATCTGATCCTGGGTGAACTTAAAGAAGCGGCTTGCTTCCCGGGAGAATTGGGCTGTTCTATGCCCGTTTTCTCCCCTGAATATCTCCAGCATAATATCCGAGAGATAGATGATACGACACAGTTTTTGGGCATGGATGTGGTCACTGACCATCAGATCCGGATTATGGTGACACCTTATAGTAAGGCTCATGGCAGGAGGGAGGCACCAGTGCTCGGCGATGATTTCTCCCAACTCTGTATGATCGATGCCCAGAATTTCCTGCTCAATAGCCTTCATGGGCTGTCCGGATGCCTCTTTTTTTGCTAAGACCGTATCAAAGAGGTCGGGCTGATAGGTAGCCATGACCAGCACTCCGATATCGTGTAAGAGCCCGAGCACAAAGACCTCTTCCGGTTCCTGGCAACCACATTCGCGGGCAATCATATCTGCGGCTACTGCCGAACAAAAGGCATCGCGACAAAACCTCTTGTGATCAAATCTCCCCTTTTTCTTCAAGGCAAAGGCCTCGACGATGGAAATGCTCAGCACCAGATTACAGACCATCTTGAACCCCAAGAGGGCAATAGCGTGCTGGATGGTGGAAACCTTTTGTGAGAGGCCATAAAAGGGCGAGTTAACAAGGCGCAAGACCTTGGCCGTAAGGGCCGGCGATTCCAGGATGACCTTGGCTAATTCCTGAGCGGTAGCCCCGTCCACGGCTATTTTCATCACTTTGGTGGCTGTACATGAGAGAACAGGTATGTCCTTTCCTGATTTAAGCCATTCGGTCAGTTGCTTCTTTACCATTATCTGGGACTCCTGTGTGCCGGCATTTGTTACGCTTATCGGCAGGGCGCAGTTTTACTATAGTAAAATTTTTTGCAGCTATCGGTCATCATCGGTTGGCAGTCGATAAGCAAAAAGGGTTCGAAACGTTAGGGCGTGTGACACGTTCGAACGGCTCGAAGGCTAAAGCCTGAAGGTTGTGATGAGAAATGAGTGATGGGGTGAGAATACAGAAGTCAGGATAAAAACTTTTACTCTTGAACATACATAGCGAGCGAATACGATGCATTTTACCTTGCATACGGAGATTCCCCGCAGCAAGCTGCGGGGAGCTTCAATTCTAAGCTGAAAGCTGACCGCTGATTGCTGACAGCTTACTTCCTAACCAGGCGCTTAACGGTTCCGGCTATAGAGGCCGGATCCAACCCTTGCATACGGTATAAATCGTCCGGAACGCCCGATGCCCCATATCCGGTTACACCTAATTTTGCGAAATGCGCTTTTATACCTTCTTCAGCCAGGACATCTCCTACGATTTTACCTAAGCCGGTATAGACATTATGGTCTTCTACGGTTACCAGGACCCCGGTCTGTGCAGCCCTGATCACGCTGCGCCGATCAAGGGGCTTGATAGAAGCCATATTGAGCAAGCTGACAGACAGGCCATATTTTTCCTGTAAGATGTCTGTTGCGGTCTGGGCACGGGGGATCATGGCCCCGTAGCTTATAATACAGCCGTCCTTACCCCTGCGCAGCCAGTCGGCCTTTCCCGGTTCAAACTTATGGTCAGGGCCAAAGAACGGTTTGCCCTTTTTATCGGTTATAACCGGTACCTTAGACCGCCCCATCCCGACAAAGTGATTCCCGGGATTAGCCGCCACATACCGGATGATCCGGTCGGTCTGGTTCGGGTCTGCGGGGAGAAAGATGGAAAAGTTAAAGAGATTGTAAAGAAGTCCAATATAATCAATGCACTGGTGGGTAGGCCCGTCTTCACCCACGTCCAGCCCCAAGTGGGTGCATACGAGTTTAAGGGAGGTCTCGTTTATGTCATTTAAGCGATGCTGGTTATATGTCTCTCCCACGCCGAAGACCCCGAAGGTGCTGAAGAAACTGATAAACCCTTCTCTGCTTATAGCCCCGGCAATGGATGCCGCATGGTGCTCCTGGATGCCGGCCTCAAAAAAGGCCTCCGGGCATAGGTCGCGGAACTTATCCATCTTGACCGATCCCTCCAGGTCACAGGAAAAGCCCAAAATTTTTGGGCAGCGGCCGCGGATATTGTTGGTTTTCGCCAGATCCAGTAAGGCGGCTCCATAGGCGGAACGGTTGTCGGTCATCTTCCCGGCCTCATAAGTTATGGGAGTGCCACTATCAATCGACGGAAGGGGGGGCGTATAGTGGGTTGAGGGGGAGAGGATTCGGTTTTTCTTTCTTTTTTCCATCCACAGGGAAGGATTGTCGGCAAAGCCCAGCTCGCCCAGGGCCTTTTGCGCCTCTTCTAATCCCAGAGTTTGTCCGTGGTACTTGCTGCGATTTTCCATAAAGGAGACGCCCTTGCCCATTGTGGTGCGGGCAATAATTGCAGTCGGCAGGTGGGGATTTTCTGTTTCGCTGTTTTTGATCTTCCGTAGTGCGGCAAAGATATCCTCCACATCATGACCGTCTTCCAGGTAAATGACATTCCATCCATTGGCCTTATATTCGGCACGAAGGTTTTGCGGCATGACCTCCTGGGTATCGCCGCCGATTTGTAGCCTGTTACGGTCAATAATAGCGATAAGGTTGGATAGTTGATATTTGAAGGCAAACCGTCTGGCCTCGCAGACCTGGCCCTTTTGTTGCTCACCATCACCCATAAGGCAGAAGACCAGATTGTCCTGTTTTTTGAGTTTAGAGGCCAGGGCCATAGCAGCGGCGGCGGAGAGTCCCTGTCCCAGATTTCCGGTGTTCCACTCTATTCCGGGTACGCCCTGTTCCACATGTCCGGCAAAGGGTGAAGCTGCTTTGCGGAATTCGAGTAAAAAACGCTCCTCAGAAAGGTAGCCAAACTCACTTAAGACACTGTAGGCCGCGGGTGATATGTGGCCCATACTGATCACTACGCGATCCCGTTTAGGCCAGCGCGGATCAACGGGTTTATGTCTGATTACGGAATAAAGCATGATTAATAAATGCAGCGAGGAAAGAGACCCGCCCGGGTGTCCGCTGCCGGCTAGGGTTGTGCTCAGGATTATGCGCCGGGCGCAATTTCTCCACATAACTTCTAAAGATTTTTTTTCTTCTACGGTCAAAGCTTCCTTGTTGATGTCCAGTTTAAATTTCACGATAAACTCCCCACTATAGTCTTTAAAAGGTCTAAAATTAAATTTTTGCAGTCTAATAACCTATTTTCGAATGGATATGCAAGGGAAAAAATGGGGGCATGAGAGGTTAGATATTGTATTTTTTCATCTTGTATTGCAACAGGCTTTTGGTAATTCCCAGCATGGCAGCGGCATGGGCCTGCACATTTCCGGCGCGGGCCAGCGCCCTTTTTATCATCTTGGCCTCCACGTCTTCCAAGGCCTCGTTTAGTTTGACCTGCATGGGGATAAAACGGTCTATGTCCAGGTCGATATTTTCTGCTTCCTGTGATTCTGAAGCCATATCGGCCGGTGTTATCTCGTGGCCGGAGGCCAGAATAACCGCCCGTTCGATGACATGCTCCAGTTCGCGCACATTGCCCGGCCAGGATCTGGCGTAGAGTTGACGCATGGCTGCCGGAAGTATTTCCAGATGACTCTTACCGACTGCCTGACCGTATTTATTCAGGAAATGTGCGGCGAGGAGAGGAATATCACCGGGTCTTTCCCGCAAAGGGGGTAAATGCAGGCGTACCACGTTGAGGCGATAATAGAGGTCTTCCCTCAGGTTACCTGTTTCGACCTCTTTTTTGAGGTCCTTGTTGGAGGCGGCAATAACCCGTACATCTATTTTGAGCGTTTTTGTCCCCCCTACGCGTTCAAACTCCATCTCCTGCAGTGCCCTCAGCAGTTTGGCCTGTAAGGCTGCCGGCATCTCGGCTATTTCATCCAGAAAAATAGTGCCTCCGTCCGCCAGTTCAAAACGCCCCTTACGCATCGCGATAGCGCCGGTAAAAGAGCCTTTTTCGTGGCCGAAAAGCTCGCTTTCCAGGAGGGTTTCCGGGATGGCGGCACAGTTTACAGAGACAAAGGCATTATTTTTACGCGGGCTATTATAATGGACAGCCTTGGCTACCAGTTCCTTACCGGTGCCGGTTTCACCGGTGATGAGTACGGTAGCCTTGGTGTCAGCTACCTTTTCAATCATCTCATAGAGTTTAAGCATAGCCGGGCTCTTGCCTATGATATTCCCGAATTGATATTTGCGGCTTACTTCGTGTCTGAGGTTCAGATTCTCGCGTTTTAGCTTATAGAGGTCGATTGCCTTGCGGACGGTTATCTTCAACTCCTCATTCTGAAAAGGCTTGGTGACGTAATCAAACGCCCCTTTCTTCATGGCCTTGACCGCCTTTTCTACCGTGGCATAGGCGGTCATGACAATTACCGGGATTTCGCTGTTAACAGCCCGGATGTTTTCCAGGAGTTCTATGCCATCCATGTTGGGCATCTTCATGTCCGTCAGCACCAGATCAAAGTCAGATTCCTTAAATATTTCCAACGCCTGTGGGGCATTTTCGGCGGTTACGACCTCATAATTTTCTTCGGATAGCAGTTCTTTTAGCACAATTAAATAGTTTTTTTCGTCATCTACGATCAGTATGCTTTCCATGGTTCCTCAACTCTCGTCCAGGACCTGGCGAACCATTCTGGTTAATTCGTCGATCTTGTAAGGCTTCTGGATAAATCCTTTAGCGCCTTTTTGGACTACGGCTTGATAGTGCCCGTCTGAGCTATAACCGCTGGAGACGATAACTTTGACTGCCGGGTTGACGGCTTGTAGCCGTTCAAAGGTCTCGATACCACCCATCCTGGGCATGATCATGTCCAGAATAATCAAGTCAATTTCATCTTTTTGTTTCTCATAGATACTAACGGCTTCGATGCCGTCAGCCGCCGGTATAACTTTATATCCGTAGCTCTCAAGGACTTCCCTGCCCAGGTCCCTTACTACCTCCTCATCATCTACCAAGAGGATATTTTCATGCCCGCCCCTTGATTCCTTTACTGATGCGGCTGAGTCTGATGGGGCAGCTATGTTGGTTGACGCCGGGATATAGATCTCAAAGGTTGTGCCCTTCATGGGTTCGCTTTTGAGGTTGATGAACCCCCCATGATTTTTGATCACGCCATAGACTACGGATAACCCCAGGCCCGTTCCCTTCCTCTTGTCCTTGGTGCTAAAAAATGGATCGAATATCTTGTGCTGGATATCCCTGGCTATCCCGGTGCCGGTATCGGAAATGGTAATCTTGACGTAATTGCCTGTGGCTGTCTCCGGGTAATCGGCCAGAGGTTCGTCTTTAAGCGTTACATTTTCCGTCTTGATCGTCAGCATGCCTCCGGTGGGCATGGCATCCCGGGCATTTATGCAGATGTTGAGGAGAACCTGTTCCATCTGAGAGGGGTCTGCTTCCATGGCCCATATATCCGGCGAGAATTCCTTATGGATCCGGATGCTTCTATCGATAGTTCTTTCCAGGATTTGAAGGGTTTCCTCGGCAATCTTATTTATATTTACAGGTTCTGTACGGGATTTATCCCCACGACTGAAGGTCAGTAATTGCCGGGTCAAACGGGCGGCCTTGACCGCTGATTGCTCAATGGTATCGGCATACTTATATAAAGAATCTCCCTCCCGGGTCCTGGTTTTAAGGAGCGAGGCATAACCCAGTATCCCGGAGAGCAGGTTATTAAAATCATGGGCAATCCCTCCGGCCAGGACCCCTACGGTTTCCATCTTCTGGGCCTGCAAAAGCTGCTGTTCCAACTGCCTTCTTTCTGTAACATCACGGGAATACTCTACCACCTGTATTATCCGGCCTTCATGGTCGAATATGGGGAAGGTAAATACGTCGGCGCTGACTACCGTCCCGTCGCTTCTGGTCCGCTCCCGTGTCTTAAAGTATGTTTTGCCAGTTTTAAAGGTCTCCTCAACCACACAACCCTCGCACGGCTTTTGACGTTTGTAGAAAATTTCGTAACACTTGCGCCCAATCATGTCCTGCACGGGTATGCCACGTTGTCTGGCCATACCTTCATTGGCCTTGATAACGTTATAATCTCTGTCCACGACGTCTATGCCATCGGTGATGCTGTTAAAGAGCACCTGAAGTTCATCCCTGGTGCGGGACACATCCTCTTCCAGTTTCCTTCGTTCGGTCACATCCCTGGCGATGCCCAGTATCCCGGCGCCGGCCTTGCCTTCCTTCAGTACGGAAATATGCATTTCTATGATTTTTTCGGTACGGGTCTTATCTATTAAGCGGAAAGCGATTCCCACTGTTGCGGCCTTACCGGCAATGACTCTTTCGATCTTATTCCTTACCAGATCGCGTTCATCGGGATGGACGATGTCCAGGAGATGCATTTTTCCTGTCATATCCTCCCGGGAATATCCGGTTAGATTTTCTCCGTAGCTGTTGATAGAGGTAAACATATAATTTCTGTCTATCGTGAAAAAGGCGTCATTGGCTATCTCGAAGAGGTTAGTATAGCGCATCTCTGTAGCCAGAAGCCGTTCGGTCCGTTCTTTAACCAACTCTTCCAGATTTTTGGAGTAATTATAGAGACTCTTCTGCGCCTCATTCAGGGCCTCAGTCTTGGCCTGGATACTTTCCGTCATACGATTGAAAGAGGAGGCCAGCATCCCGACTTCGTCCGGACTTTCTATGATAGCCCGTCTGGTGTAGTCTCCTTCGGCAATTTTCTCTGTAGCAACAGCAAGTTCTTTTATAGGTCGTACTATCTTCTTGGAGACAAATATAGAGATCAGCACCCCAAAGGGGGTAATACCTATGACAAAGAGTACGATCTGGGTAAAAAGCTCATCCTTTAAACCGACGTAAGGCGATTCCAGCGTCCCTACATAGAGTATGCCGATAGTATTTTTATCGATGTCGTAGATAGGCTCATAGGCCGTGATGTACCAGTCGTGGACCACAAAGGCCCGTCCGATCCAGCGCTCGCCTTTTTCCAGGCAGGTCTGGCCAACCTCGGCCGATATGCAGGTGCCGATGGCCCGCTGGCCGTCTTTTGTCTGGACATTGGTCGAGATCCTCACTTCGTTCTGGAAGATAGTTGCGGTGCCCACCATCCGGCCTTTATAGAGGCGATCCTTATAGACAGTATCTCTGGTTTTGTCCACAATATCAAAGTGGCGGTTGAGGAGTTGTGCAGTATAGAACGTCCCTATTACCTTGCCGTCGGCCATAACCGGTTGAGCCGCCGCCAGCACCATGCCGCTGTCGAGGTATTTTGGTCTGGATTTCGGTTTGGCCCGTGGCGTGGGAATTATCTCAATGCAAGCCCGTTCTGCCAGGTCTCCTCCCTCCCGGGCCAGTCTTTCTAGGGGGAGGAGGTCGGTGGCATAAACGCCTTGTCCTTTTAATGCCTTTGATATTAATTTATCTGTGGAGAGGTCATCACCATGTACCTCTGAGATTCCGGCCCGGGCCACTACCCGTCCTTTATGGTCGGTGGCCAGGAGGATATCAACCTTTTCCAGGTCCCTTAACTTATCCAGTTCCTTTTTCAAGGGTCCCGGTTTGCCGCTAAATATTTCATTAGTTATGGAAGGCCTCAGGGATTGATAGAGTATTAACCTGGACAGATGATAAAGCTCGCCGTTATAGATAACGCGGGCAGAATTGAGGTCAAACTCTACCTTTTCCTGGGCCTGTTTTAGCGCGGTCTTATCAATAAAGTTCAGGCTCCAGGGGATGAAGATAAGGACAGAAAGGGCCGGGACTGTCAATATACCCAGAAGGATCCGGTTACGTATGGACTTTTTGAAAAAGCCTGTTTTCACGTGAAAATACCTCTTATCTGTCATTCCGTGCCTGACCCCGTATCAAGTACGGGGCAGGCTACGGAATATAGGGTTTCCGGATGAGCACTAAACTACCTCTATTACCTTTCGGCATAACGGTAATTTTTGTTTATAGCATAGATTGAGGATGGATTAAAACTTTTTTCACAAGTGAAATTTTTTGTAATGTCAGTGGTCAATTGTTAACAAGTAGCACTTATTTTCTACCGGCTTTCCGGGGGCCTGTGCAACCTTGCCCCCAGAATGTGGCCCAGAATAAAAAATACGGTAACGGCCGGCAAGTAGTAAAGTGAGAGCCCCATCGCCCTCCGTATGAGATAAAGAGCGGGGATGGGGATGTGAATGGAGAGGAACCAGGCCAGAGAATATTTACGGGTTTTATCCCGCCAATAACCAAATGGTGTGCTGATTAAGAGGGTCAGAGTAATTAGCTGGATGAATTTGATGATCAATTAGAAACCTACAGGTTGCGGGTTACGAGTTGCGGGTTGCGAGTTAGACAGGACCCGCAACTCGTAACAAAACACAATTACTTTACCTCTTCGAACTCTGCTTCCACCACCTCTTCTTCACCCTTTTTGGCCTGCTCTTCGGCGCCCGCAGCCCCCGGGCCGCCGGCGCCGGCCGCTTCAGCCTGAGCTGTTTTGGCATAGAGCGCCTCGGCCAGCTTATGGGAGGCCTTGGTCAACTCTTCTGAAAGGCGCTTAATCTCTTCTGCGTCGTTCCCTTCCATGGCCTTTTTCAGACGGGTAACGGCATCCTCGACATTGCTCCTGGTGGTTGCATCAACTTTATCCCCTAAATCGGCCATAGATTTCTCAGTGGCGTATATAAGGGTGTCGGCGTGGTTTCGCGCTTCAGCCAGGGCCTTTTTCTTATGGTCCTCTTCGGCATGGGCCTCTGCATCCCGGACCATTTTCCTGATCTCTTCCTCGGACAGGCCGCTTGAGGCAGTAATTTTTATGGACTGCTCGCGCCCTGTCCCTAAATCCTTGGCGGAGACGTGAAGGATACCGTTGGCATCAATGTCAAAGGCGACCTCAACCTGGGGCACTCCGCGCGGGGCCGGGGGGATGCCGACGAGTTCAAAACGGCCGATGGTCTTATTATCTGCCGCCATATCGCGTTCGCCCTGCAGGACGTGGATAGATACGGCCGGCTGACTATCTGCGGCAGTGGAAAAGATCTGGCTCCGCCGGGTAGGGATGGTAGTATTCTTCTCGATGAGTTTTGTAAGCACTCCCCCGAGCGTCTCAATCCCCAGGGAGAGTGGAGTCACGTCCAGGAGCAGTACGTCCTTTACCTCGCCCTTAAGGACACCGGCCTGAATGGCGGCTCCCACGGCCACTACCTCGTCCGGATTGACGCCCTTATGCGGCTCTTTCTCGAAGATCTCCCGTACCTTTTGCTGCACACTGGGCATACGCGTCATGCCGCCGACCAGGATTGCCTCATTTATATCCGAAGGCTTAAGCCCGGCGTCTTTCAGGGCCATCCGGCATGGTCCTTCCACTTTATTGATAAGGTCTTCCACTAATGATTCCAGCTTGGCGCGGGTAAGTTTCATGCCCAGGTGTTTGGGGCCGCTGGCGTCAGCCGTGATGAAGGGAAGATTTATATCCGTCTCCAGGGAGGTGGAAAGTTCCATCTTGGCCTTTTCTGCGGCCTCTTTCAGCCTCTGTAAGGCCATCTTGTCCTGCCTGAGATCAATTCCCTGATCCTTTTTAAATTCATCGGCCAGGTAATGAACGACGCGCAGATCGAAATCTTCACCACCCAGGAAGGTATCCCCGTTGGTGGATTTAACCTCAAAGACGCCTTCGCCTATTTCCAGGATGGAGATATCAAAGGTACCGCCCCCGAGGTCAAAGACGGCGATCTTTTCTTCCTTTTTCTTGTCCAGGCCGTAGGCCAGCGAGGCCGCTGTCGGCTCGTTTATGATCCGGAGGACATTCAGGCCTGCAATGCGGCCGGCATCCTTGGTGGCCTGGCGCTGACTGTCATTGAAATATGCCGGGACCGTAACTACAGCGTCGGTGACCTTTTCTCCGAGATATTCTTCCGCAGTCTGCTTCATCTTCTGCAGGATCATGGCCGATATCTCTGCCGGGCTATAGTCCTTATCCTTGATCTGTACGTAGGCGTCTCCATCTGTTCCTTCCACGATCTTGTATGGGAGGACCTTAATAGCCTTCTGGACCTCCGCGTCCCTATATTTGCGGCCTATGAGCCGCTTAATGGCAAAAACAGTGTTAGTCGGATTAGTAATAGACTGCCTTTTGGCAATCTGACCGGCCAATCGCTCACCGCTTTCCGTAAAAGCCACTATAGATGGAGTAGTTCGACCGCCTTCAACGTTAGCTATTACTTTAGACTCATTTCCCTCCATGATAGCTACACAAGAGTTGGTTGTTCCCAAATCTATACCAATAACTTTACCCATTTTATCCTCCTTATATAAATAGACGTATTATCGAAAGATTAACCACAGAGCACGCGGAGTTCTTAAATTTTTTTTCTTTGTGCTCTCTATGGTTACGGTTAATTTTGTCGATGTTAAACATTTTCCGGCGTACTGACCGGCCGCCTGGAAACCACCACCATAGCCGGCCTTAAGAGGCGATCTTTAAATATATACCCCTTTTGAAGCTCATTAAGTATGGTATTGTCCTCTACGCTATCATTTTCTTCTACCATAACCGCTTCATGATATTGCGGGTCAAAGACCTGGCCACAAGCATCTACAGCCTTGAGGCCAGACTTTTCCATTACATTAATAAATTCCATCAAGACCATCTCTACGCCGGCCAGAAGGGCCTGCTTATCCGTATCATCATTTTTAGCGTGCTCCACCGCCCGTTCCAGATTGTCGAGTATGGACAGGAGTTCCTTGGCAAGGGACTCATTTGCATACTTAATATGCTCTGCTTTTTCCCTCTCCGCCCTTTTTTTGTAATTTTCCAGTTCCGCTGCCATACGCAACATCCGGTCATAATGGGCGATGGCCTCTTGTTCTTTTTCTTTAATCAGGGCTGCTAATTCTTCAACACTTTTTTCCGTAAGAGGTCTTTTCTGTGTTTCCAAGGCCTCTTTGCTTATTTCAACCTTAACATCTTCCGTTTTATTTTCAGTCGCTTTATCGTCAATTGACATGACCCGTCCTTTATAGGAGCTTAAGGTTGATGAACATGCATAGCGAGCGCATTCCCCGCTGCTTGCAGCGGGGTTAGCGAGCGAATACGATGCACTTTACCTTGCATACGGAGATTCCCCGCAGCTTGCTGTGGGGAGCTTCAATTCGCAAAAAGTCTGAAAAGGCTATTTTCTGTCATTCCGGCGAAAGCCGGAATCCAGCAAATTCAATATGTTCTGGATGCCGGATCAAGTCCGGCATGACGATTTCAGGACTTTTTACGAAGCCATCGAGGTTGAGATTCCAGCTTTCAGCTTACCCGGAACGCTCTTTAATCAATTCACCCAGGAGGTCAGCGGTGTATCTGACTAACGGGATGAGCCTTGCGTAATTCATGCGCATCGGGCCAATTACCCCCAGGGCCCCCAGTACATTTTCCCCGGTGACGTAAGGTGAGGCCACAATACTGCATCCTTCCATGGCATTATATTCACTCTCTGAGCCGATAAAGATTTGCACTCCCTGCGCGGTTATACATTTGTCCAATAGCTTGATGAGGATACCCTTTTCCTCGAAGGTCTCGAAAATAGCCTTCATTTTATCAATTTCGCAGAGCTCCGGGTATCTTAAGATGTTGGTCTTACCTTCGATATATACCGCTTCTTCGCCATCCGGAATATTTTTTTCGCTCATCTCCAGGGCGCTGGAGAGCAACCGGTTAAACAGGTCCTTTTCCGCCTGCATCTCACGCAAGATTTTTTTCTTTGCCTCTTCTATGGTCATTTCGCTCAGCAATTCAGTCAGGTAGTGGGACAATCTATCCAGCCTGGCCTGGTCAAGGGTTTCTTCAACTTCTATGATCTTGTTTTGAACGATGCCGGCGGGAGAAACACAAATTACAAGCACAATACCTTTACGCAGCCGTATGAATTCAATATGCTTGAATACCGCTTGTGTGAAACGGGGAGCGGATACAATGGCTGTATGGCCGGAAATGGATGATAAGGCCCGTGAAGTATCCTTTAGTACCTCCCCGGCAGGCAACTTTCTTTTGAGGCTGCCGGCGACCAAGGCCTTTTCCGCTTCAGAAAGAGGGGTGACCTCCAGTATGCTGTCTATATAAAAGCGCCACCCGCTTTCGGTCGGTATGCGGCCGGCCGAGGCGTGGGGTTGAAACAGAAACCCCATTTCTTCCATATCGGCCATAATATTGCGGACGGTGGCCGGGCTTACGTCAAAGCTATATTTGTGACAGACGCGACGTGAGCCTACCGGTTCTGCTGTCGCGATATACTCCTGAATTACAGCTTGCAGGACTTTGCGCTGCCTTTGTATATCAGATTTTACCATTGGCTTAACCTGTTAGCACTCTTGGCGTTACATTGCTAACGATAATAATCGTGGGGATATTTGTCAAGAGACAAACCGGGGTTATGGTGGGGATAGCCGAAATGCACTTAACAAGTGCTCAAGGCTGAAAGCCGGAAAGCTCAAGGCTCAAGTGAGGTTCAAACGGAGCAAGCATTCAGGCATCAGTTTTCAGCCAAAGAGAGATCTCAAATTTCAAAATTGAGATTAAGAATGCTGACAGCTGATCGCTCAGAATTTGGCATCGGGCTTTGGATTTTGTAATTTGAACCCTTGCCCCTGGGGTTTATTTTACCATTTTCAAGATTTTTGTCTTTTGTTCTTCAAATGATTTCTGACCTTCCTCTATGGCCCCAAGCAATTTTTTCTTCACATCTTCGGTCAGATCCTTCCCGTGGCCGACGACATCGGACAATAATTCGCCTACGTCATAAATCACGTTCTTGACCGTATGGGCCGCATCTTCAGCCACGTCTTCAGCCCGGCGTTTGGCCTTAGTAGCAATGCGGGCAATATCTTCTCGCGTCCTCTTGCCTGATTGAGGGGCAAGCAAAAGGGCCAGACCGGCGCCAACAATTCCGCCCAGCAAAAAGGCTCCGATTATCTTCACTTCTTTATTGGTATCATCCATAAAATATAACCTCCTTTGTACACTTAACCCCTTTTTTTATATTTTAAATTTAAAGGAAGTAATAATGCAAGGAGAATAATTTGGCGCCCGGAGTCTTCTATTTTGTATTTGACTTTCGAAAACATTCGGTGTAGTAATTACACGCATAAAATGAATTATGATTCATTAATCGGATCGTACGTGAGTTCTTATCGTTAGGGAGGAGAAGGGTATATGTTTTTGAGATGCGCGGAAGAACATAAAACAGTCGGCGCTCGCAGAAATGGGCTCAGATTTATGGCGGCGTTTTTGATGATAGCCGCCGTTCTTATATGGACTATCCCGGCCCTGGCTGAGGAACCCAGGCTTTCGGACCTATTGCTGGAGATCAGGAAACTGCGGGAAGAGGTTCAGGAGCTCCGGGGAAAGGTATCCGAGTTTGAGAAGAAAGAGGCCACGACCCAGGAAAAGGTAACACAGGTTGAGAAGAAGGCCGAGGCGGCCAAAGAGGTCAGCGACAAGGTAGCCAAGAAGGTCAGCCGCGACCGCGTTAACTGGGGCGGTGAACTGCGGGTGCGTATGGTATCCGAGCGGGCGGAGACGACGAGAGGGTTTCGTGGAGCCGGTCAGCCTACCAGTGATAGAAAATATAAGAATGAAACCGGTTTTCCAACCCGTCTGCGTCTGAATTTTAACGCAGAGGTTGTACCCGACATCGTGGATGTTTATGGCCGGCTGACTATCAACAAAAGGTGGGGTACTTACAGCACGTGGCCGGATCAGGACCCGCTGGACAGCGTCAATTCCTTCCACTCCAGTATTGGTAGCGATGTATCCACAAGGGTGGAGCATGCCTACGCCAAGTTCAATGCTAATAAAATAAACTCCAATTTTTATGCCGGCCGACTGGCGGCGATGGATGGTCCTCCTTCACGCCAGAATGCCCCATTCCCCCGTGTTTTTATAGATTCTGAAGTGGATGGGGTCATGTGGGAGTACAGACTTCCCGACACGGCCTTGGATAAGTGCTACTCACCCCTGGCGATACCGTCAGAGGGGACGGAAAAGTTTCCGGTGGGTAAAGGACCTTTAGGCTCCTATGGCAAGAAAGTTAAGGAAGGTAATAGCCTGATTTTGTCCTATGCGAAATACCGAGACATGGGCTTTACAAATCCCAAGGGTTCAAGCACCGGGAGAGATCTGCTCGGTTTGGAAGGTCAGGGGCCGGATACGGATGTTTATATCGCCCAGGGGCAGTTAAAACTGGCCAGGGATACTGTGCTCGTAGTCAGCGGTCTCTATCTGCCTGACTGGTATATGCCGAGGTATTCCTTTGATACCGCGGGTTCTTATAAGTGGAGTGAGACTTATACCGACTCAAGGGGGAATATAATTACTATTCCTTACTTTACTACGTATTATTCGTTGGTCGGTGCATATCTGGATACCCAAATTTGGAAATTTCAGGTTTATGGGGCGGCTTATTTTAACGAGTTCAGTTGTCCACCTCATTATTGGAAGGCTTACGACGTCGACACTAGCGTTACAACAACCACACCTTTCCCAGGTGCAGATTATAACGGCCATGCCTGGTGGGTGGGGATGAATACGGGTGATGCCATTGCCCAAAACCAGCAATTATGCGTGGAATTCTTCCGGGGTGAAGATAACTGGATTAATCCCCTTAACTACAGAGGATTCAGGCGTAAGGGTACCGTTCTTAACGCAGCCAACAATTATTACTACAATCCGTCGTCTTTGAGCACTGATACGGTAGTGGTCGGTTTTTATCCCGCAAATGTACGCATATGGGATATCTATTATGATTACTATCTTACCACCAACTGCCGTTTCCGTCTGGGTTATATGGACTTCAAATACGACTCTGTCGACCGGACTTCACCGATTGGAGCCTCGGGCTATGAACGCCATTATTGGCCGTACATCGAAGTTAATTTAAGCTTTTAGATTTGATTCCCCCGTAGTCCTCTGAACCGCCCCGCCTATACCGGCCGGGCGGTTCTTTTTTGTGGCGGTCATTGATAAATTTCCTTTTTGGTGTTATGTAGGAGACCTGATTTTGTAAGAAAAGCGAGGATATTTTTTTCATGAACTTATCTGTGGCCGAGAAGATCATAAAACAGCACCTGGTAGAAGGTGATTTAAGCCCAGGGGAGGAGATAAGCCTGCGTATCGACCAGACTCTGACCCAGGACTCCACCGGAACTATGGCCTATCTGCAGTTTGAGGCTATTGGCATCCCCAGGGTCAAAACGGAACTTTCCGTAAGTTATGTCGATCACAACACCCTGCAGGTCGGTTTTGAGAACGCCGATGATCATCGCTTCCTGCAGAGCATAGCGGCCCGGTATGGTCTGTACTTCTCGCGGCCCGGCAACGGCATCTGCCATCAGGTCCATCTGGAGCGTTTCGGCGTGCCCGGAAAGACGCTCCTCGGTTCGGACAGCCACACGCCCACCGGCGGCGGCCTGGGGATGCTGGCTATCGGCGCGGGAGGCCTGGATGTGGCCCTGGCCATGGCCGGATATCCCTTTCACCTGGTTATGCCCCGTATTGTACTGGTCAGACTGACCGGGGAAATGGCTCCGTGGGCCACGGCCAAAGATATTGTTTTGGAATTGCTCCGGCGGGTCACGGTCAAGGGCGGCGTGGGAAGGATATTCGAGTACGGCGGTGACGGCATAGCACAGCTATCCGTACCGGAACGGGCCACGATCACCAACATGGGCGCGGAGACCGGGGCTACCACCTCCGTCTTTCCAAGCGATGAGGCCACCCGGACGTTTCTGAGGGCGCAGGGGAGGGGCGGTTCCTTTGCTCCGCTGGCGGCAGATGAAGGCGCGGTCTATGATGAAGTCGTAGAGATAGACTTAAGCCGGCTGGTTCCTTTGGTGGCCCGGCCGCACATGCCGGATCAGGTGTGCCCGGTTTCAGAGTTGCAGGGACTGAAGGTTGACCAAGTGGCCATTGGCAGTTGCACCAATTCATCTTATAAAGACCTGGCCACGGTGGCAGAAATATTAAGGGGGAAGACCGTCCATCCAAATGTAAGTCTGGTCATCTCGCCCGGTTCCCGGCAGGTTTTAGCCATGCTGGCCAGGAAGGGCTATTTGAGTGACCTTATTGCCTCCGGGGCCCGGATTCTGGAGAATACCTGTGGCCCCTGCATCGGCATGGGGCAGGCCCCGCCCACCGGCGGGGTAAGCCTCCGTACCTTTAATCGCAACTTTGAGGGGCGTTGCGGGACAAAGACCGCCTCTGTCTATCTGGCCAGTCCGGAGGTGGCCGCGGCTACGGCCTTAACCGGGGCGCTTACCGATCCCCGGACTCTGGGCGAACCGATCAGGGTAGCCCTCCCACGACGTTACATGATAAATGACAGGCTTATTATTCCACCCCTGGAGCCTTCCAGGGCTGAGGGAGTAGAGATTATCCGCGGGCCCAATATCCAGGCCCTGCCCGGACGGGAGGCCCTGCCCTCTGAATTGACCGGGCCGGTCCTGATTAAACTGGGCCACGATGTTACCACCGACCACATCCTCCCGGCCGGGGCCAGGGTCACGGCGCTTCGTTCCAATATCCCGGCCATTTCCCGCTATATCTTCAGCCAGGTCGATCCCACCTTTTATGACCGGGCAAGGGAGGCCGGCGGCGGGTTCATTGTCGGGGGCATGAATTACGGCCAGGGCTCCAGCCGCGAGCATGCCGCCCTGGGGCCTATGTACCTCGGCATAAAGGCCGTGCTGGTCCTGTCCTTCGCCCGCATACACAGGAGCAACCTGATTAACTTTGGCATATTGCCCCTGGTGTTCCTGAAAAAGGAGGATTATGATTCCATTCAGGCGGATGACCGTTTAGCTATACCGGATATCAGGAAGCAGATCCTTTCTGAACAACCGGTCCGTATTATTAACGAGACGCAGGGGCATCATTTTATGGTCAGCCTGACTGTCCATAAACGGGAGAGGGATGTCCTCCTGGCCGGGGGGCTGCTCAATTACGTCCGTGAGACACTGTAGGGAGGAAAGGTTATATGCTCGACTTTATGCGTAGGCACACCCGTGCCTGGCTCATCAAGATCATCCTGGTGGCTGTCATCCTGGTCTTTATATTCTGGGGTGTGGGCACCATACGCGCCCGGCGCGCCGACATGGTGGCGGAAGTAAACGGCCTGATTATAACCAGGGCTGATTACCAGAGGGCCTATAATAACGCCCTGAAAAACTATCAGCAGATCTACGGGGACGCCCTGTCCGGGGACCTGCTTAAGAAGATGAACCTGGATAAAGTGGTTCTGGACGGTATTATAAAGGATGTCCTGGCGCAGGAGGGCGCGGCAGGTCTGGGTATCCGGGTGAGCGATGAAGAGATCAACGAGTATATCCACAGCATGCCGGTATTCAATGAAGGGGGCCGGTTTAGCGAGGAAAGGTACCGGGGTATTCTGGAAAATGCACGCCTGACCCCGGCTGCCTTTGAAGAGGATTTGCGTAAGGAGCTTCTCTGGGCCAAGGTGGCAGATACGCTGGGCCGGTTGGCCAAGGTATCGGATGACGAGGTCTGGAATGCATTTCAGTATGCCAATCGCCGGATAAATCTGGCCTATATCCCGTTTACTGCGGCGGCTTTTAAGAACCAGGTCAAAGTAGAGTCTCCCGCCCTCCGGCAGTATTTTACCGGCCATCAGGAGGATTATCGTGTGCCGGCCCGGGTGCGGGTGCGGCTGGCCCGTTTTCTTTTCAAGGACTATGCGCATAAGGTCAATGTGTCGCCGACAGAGGTAGAGAACTACTATAAAAGTAATACGGAGGCATTTAGAGAACCGGAAAGGCGAAGGGTAAGCCATATCTTTTTTGCCCTGAAGCCGTCAGCGACGGATGAAGAGATAGCCATGACCCAGACTATGGCCGAAGAGGCGCTTAAGAAGGCCGGATCCGGCGAGGATTTTGCCGCGCTGGCCAGGCAGTTTTCCGAAGACAAAAGCGCCCTCAGAGGTGGAGACCTCGGATACTTACGGCAGGGGACTACGGATCCCTCTTTCGAACGGGTGGTTTTTTCCCTGGAAAAGGGAGGCATCAGCCCGGTGGTGAGAAGTAAGGCCGGGCTGCATATTATCAAGGTGACTGAGGTCGTCACCTCTGCGGTAAAACCCCTGGCCGCAGTGGCTGCGGATATCAAAAGGGTCCTGACCGAAAATAAGGTCCGGGAGTCCGCAATGGCCGGGGCGGCAAGGACATACGAACAGATTATACGCGCAGGCGGTCTCGATAGATACGCAAGGGTGCAAAACCTTCCCCTGACAGAGACCGGCTTTTTCTCTGAACAGGATGAAGTGGATGGGGTAGGCCGCGAGGCGGGCTTTAACCGCGCTGCCCTGGCCCTGAAAAAGGGAGAGGTAAGCTCTTTGATTAAACTGCCACAGGGTTATTTTGTCTGTGAGGTCATGGAGAGGAAAGAGTCATTTATACCGAAATTTGAGGAGATCGAAATAAAGGTAAAGGCAGACTTCACGGAGAGGGAGGCTGCAAAACTGGCCGAATCAGAGGCGAATAAATTTATATCCGGACTTAAGGACGGGCAACAATTTTCTGATCTGATTCGCAAATACGGGTTTTCGGCGCGCGAGACCGGGTATATAGCTCCAACCGCCCTTTCCGGTAACGAGTTTCCATTCGCAAGGTCAGCGCAGGAACTGTCCATGCTGACACCGGCCCATCCGTATATCCAACAACCGGTTGGAGCAGGGGACGCCTTTTATGTTGTGAGCCTGGCCGGCGCTCAAGAGGCCCCGAAGGAGCTTTACGAGACGCAGAAAGACGCCATAAAGGAAAAACTTCTCCTTATGCAAAGGGACGTCATCTTAAAAGGGTGGCTGGACGGGTTAAAGAAGAAGGCTGAGATCGAGTATGGCGAGGAATTTGAGAAGTACCGGTAAGACCGTTGGAGGATTTTAACCCGGAAAGTCTCCTTTTCTGACCATGCTCAATACCCTGCCCAATTCTTCTATTTTGTAGGGTTTGGCTACGATACCGCTGAACCCGTAGCTCCTGAAGTCGGCCATAACCGGATCGTTGGAATAGCCGCTGGATACAACCGCCTTGACGGCAGGATCTATCTCCTGCAACCTCTTGATAGCGTCCTTACCACCCATTCCTCCCGGTATAGTCAAATCCATGATGACAAAATCAAAAGGCCTGCCTGACGACTTCGCTTTTATGTACAGGTCTATCGCCTCGACACCGTCTTTGGCAAATTCCACCGTGTATTCCATGTGTTTCAGCATCTCTCCGGCCACGTCTCTGACCACCTCTTCGTCGTCCATCAGGAGCACCCTTCCTTCTCCTCCTCCGGTTATTTCCTCCCCTGGCCGTTCTTTGGCCGCCATCTTTGCACTGGAAGCAGGCAGATAGATAGAGAATTTCGTCCCAACTCCCAACTCAGATTCTACATCAATATATCCATCGTGTTGTCTGACAATAGAATAGGTAATGGCGAGTCCCAGGCCGCTGCCTCTTTGTTTGGTAGTGAAATAGGGATCAAATATCTTCTGAAGATGTGCCTTCGATATACCGATCCCCTCATCTTCAATAGATATTTTTACATATTCTCCTTCTTTGAGTGGCAGGCCCTGTCCGGCGCCCACGACTATATTTTCCGCCCCTACTTTAATTGTTCCGCCCTCCGGCATGGCCTGGAGGGCATTGATAATCAAGTTGTTGATAACCTGGTTTATCTGCCCTTCATCCACGTCAAGCGGCCGGAGGTCGGCCGGGATGGAAAAATCACACTGGACATTGGAACCGGTCAGCGCAAACATGACGGAATCCATTAACAGTTCTGTAATCGAGGCTGCCTTCTTGACCGGCGCTCCGCCCCTGGAAAAGGTGAGCAGGTGTTGGGTCAAGTCCCTGGCCTGCAGGGCCGCTTTTTCCGCTGCGGTTAATCTCTTAAAGGTTATGTCTTCGGATTGCATATGTATCATAGCCAGACCGATATTGCCTAAAATCCCGGTCAAAATGTTATTGAAATCATGGGCAATACCACCCGCCAGGATACCCACTGATTCAAGTTTCTGGGCCTTCAGGAGATTTTCTTCCATTTTCTTGCGTTCGGTGATATCTCTGGCGGTAGAGACTATATGTATGGTCTTACCCTCCCTGTCCTTCCTTACCGAGGCGCTGATAAGAACGGGGATCTCTTTGCCGTCTTTGGCCTTATAAAGCGTCTCACAATTTCTTAATTCACCTTTAGCGATGAGTTCCTTCAATTTTTCTCCCGTGAGGGGTGCGTCTCCCGCGAGAATCTTATCTGCGGGCCACCCAATTATCTCATCTGCGCTGTACCCCAACATATCCAATGTGGCCCTGTTCACCGTCTCTATCACTCCTTGCGCATCGATTACAATCAGGGCATCAACGATGGATCTTATAATATTGTCCGTATAGCCCTTGGCCTCTATCAATTCATCTCTGGAGTTTTTCAGATTGATGGACATCTGATTGAAAGCAGAGGCCAGTTCGCCTATCTCGTCCCGGGATATGACCTCTATTCTTGTGTCAAAGCGGCCGCCGGCGATCTCATGGGCTGCCTCCTTTAATTTAATAATGGGTTTTACCAACTGTCTGCTGTAAAGTATTTTGAAAAGGACCCCGACGATTATGCCGCCCATGGTTATCAGGATTATCTGCCTGCTGCCTTTCGCCGTGGAGGCCTCTATACTTTTTAAAGAATAACCGACCTGGGCTACTCCAACCACCTCTGACCCTACCATAACCGGTACGCCTATGTCATATAAACGGCCTTCTGTGCCGGAATCTGTGATCCTGATATACGGCTTGCCTGTGGCAAGGACATTATCCGGAACAGGGTCTGCGTCCTTAATTACCTTGCCTACCCTGTTAAGCTTGTTATGGACCCTCACCCGGCCTTCCTTATCCATGACCATGGCATAGACTACGTAATCCTGCTTTGAGATAGTATCGATGTAGTCCATAGTGTGAACAAACTTATCTGTAATAAATGCCTCCCTGCTTTCTTCGGCCAGGGTATTGGCCAGAATGAGTCCCTGTTTTTTTAGCTCTTCTTTAAAAGTCTCAGTCTCGCGCCGGATGGACAGGAAGGCAATGGTTCCGGTAACAGCGACTATTATTACTGTAAAGGCAAGGGCTAATTTTGTCCTAAGCTTCATATCTTGTGCCGGAAGTCGGTCCTGGGTAGCTAATGCGGTACGCCATGTTTTTGAACCAACCTGCCGTTTTCTTATTGGCCTTCATTAATCTCCGGTTTTTCATTACACGGGTCCACCGGGCTGATATCACCTTACGGGTATCGAATACTTACGAACCAGGTTATCAATGCGTGACAGTTCCTTGCCGGTAACGGCTATAAATCCGCTCCATTCGCTCTCTTTCAGGACTTCCTCAGCCAGGGGGCTTCGCGGTCCTATTTTTAATAAGGCATTCCTGACCTTTTCCACCACCTTCCTGTCCACATCCTTCGAGGCCGCCAGCATCCAGCTCGGTAAGGATACGGTATCGGCCACAATCCTCAGGTCAGTTTTAAAGTCGAACTTCTTCTTACCCTCCGGCCCCTCCGCAAAATCTTTACATA
>Ga0068714_10000569_pt1 | contig 68867 bp, 62 predicted proteins | sample MTBNYHSulfiMetaG_FD_62988 | JGI IMG/M metagenome (GOLD analysis project Ga0068714, IMG submission 62988) | Enrichment culture microbial communities from rom New York Harbor, USA that are MTBE-degrading - MTBE-NYH (New York Harbor Sulfidogenic)... | ecosystem: Environmental > Aquatic > Marine >...
GGATAACCATGGTAAAATCAGAGTCTTTTGACCCATCGAACATGGGAAGTGCCATCATCACCTTCTTTCCATCCGAGATGTACATCTTCAATGGCAGGTACTCGGCAATCCGTGCGATTTCACCCTCTTCAATGGATCGCTGGATCGAGGGATAGAGCCAGTCCCAGTGCTCCGGTTCCCTCATGTAGATCGTGCGGATCTCAACGCCCGCATCCAGGCATCGTTTACTCTCTTTCTCCTGCTCTTTAAGCACATCCGGCTCGACACAGGCATAGGGGGAACGATTGAATGAATCAAGCGAATGCCGTGTCTCGCTCAATAGGGTGATATACTGCCGGTTGATCTGCACCTTGTTCCGGATCACCTCGATCTTTTCCAGGTTCTGATAGAGACGTGTGGAGCGGTACCGTGCCTGGAGCCCATCAAACACTTCTTGTGCGATGGTTTGTCGTTTTTCAATTTCACGTGTCCACTGGGTGCTCAACAATTTCTGCAGGGATTCGGGACTGGTTGCACGGTAAAATTTTTTCCCACCTTCCTTCCATTCAGTGCAATACCCGCGGGCAACCATCTTTTCGAGAATCTCGTAGGTCTTTGAACGGGGAACCTGAGCCAGACGCTGTATGTCCGCCGCGCTTGATCCGGGCCAATCGAGCAAGGCGAGATAGGTTTTCACTTCGCGCTCTGAAAAGCCGATCTTGACCATTTTCGTCAAGATGATGGAATCGTCCTTTACCAACACACTCAGCCTCAGCTATAAACAATTAATAATCAATATATTAAGAAGTTACCCCCGTATGGGGTAATTAAATGTAATCCATACAGTGCTCAATCACAAGCATTTCTAAGCCCCATCTCTTTTTTCGTCTGCATTTTGCGTTGATTGGCTCTCAGGAGAGGCGTACCTTGTTCGTCCACATTCCCGGCGAGGGCAAGAACCGGCATTGTTGGTCGGGTACGCACCGTGCTGGACAACCGAAAGGAAAGCAGGAGATGGCAGTACACATCGAAGCAGGACAAAAGGCCGCTGACCTGATTGTGGAGGCCGGCGCGAATCCGAAAAAGGTCATCGCCGCGAAGATGAACGGCGACATCCTCGATTTGAACCGTCTCGCACCCCAGGCGGGTGAGATCGAGTTCATCGAGAAGGAGAACACTCCGGACGCTTTGCACGTACTACGTCACACGACAGCTCATGTGATGGCGCAAGCGGTGATGCGTCTGTTCAAAGATGTCGAGTTCGCCATCGGACCGACCATCGAGGATGGCTTCTACTACGATTTCGACCTGGAACACACTCTCACTCCCGAGGATTTTCCAGCGATCGAGAAAGAGATGCGGAAGATCATCCAGGAGAATTATCCCGTTGTCCGCCGGGAAGTCTCCGAGGAGGAAGCCTGGGAGATCATCGGCAACCAACGTGCGACCTTCAAACGTGAGCTGCTGAAAGGTCTGGAAGGCCAGCAGCTCAGTTTTTACACACAGGATGATTTTACCGATTTGTGCCGTGGACCGCACCTGGCCTCCACCGGGCAGATCGGGGCGTTCAAGCTGCTCTCTGTCGCCGGTGCCTACTGGCGCGGCAAAGAGACCAACCCGATGCTGCAACGCATTTACGGCACAGCGTTCTTCAACGACAAGGACCTGAACGCCTACCTGCAGCAACTCGAAGAAGCGAAGAAACGCGACCACAAGAAACTCGGCGCGGCGCTCGACCTGTTCCATTTCGACAATGTCGCCCCCGGGTTTCCCTTCTGGCACGGCAACGGAACCGCTCTGTACAACGCCGCTGAAGCCTATCTGAAGGAGAAACTGCACGAGTACGAGTATGATCTCATTCGTACCCCGCTCATTCTCAACGAGCAGCTCTGGCGCGATTCGGGGCATTGGGACCATTACCGTGAGAACATGTACTTCACCGAGATCGACGAAAAAGCTTACGCGGTGAAGCCGATGAACTGCCCGGGTGGGACACGTGTCTTTGGCACAGGGTACTACAGCTACCGTGACCTGCCGATCCGTCAGGCGGAGTTCGGTGTGGTGCATCGTCATGAAAAAAGCGGTGTGCTCAGCGGCTTGTTCCGTGTCCGCAGCTTTACCCAGGACGACGCACATATCTACTGCACTCCGGACCAGGCGCCGGATGAGGTGATCGGCTGCCTGAAGCTGCTGACCGAGGTGTACGATACCTTCGGATTCGAGGATTATCACTTTGAGTTGTCGACACGGCCCGAGAAGTCGATCGGCACAGATGAGCAGTGGGAACTGGCGACCAATGCTTTGATCAAGGCATTGGAAATCAGCAAGATCGACTACAAGGTCAACCCGGGAGATGGCGCCTTTTATGGTCCGAAGATCGATGTTCACATCAAGGACGCGATCAAACGGACCTGGCAGTGCGGCACCATCCAGGTCGATTTCTCGATGCCGCAGCGATTCGACCTCGGCTACATCGACGCCGGTGGTGAGAAGAAGCGGCCGGTGATGATTCACCGCGCCATTTTTGGCAGCCTGGAACGATTCATTGGCATCCTGATCGAGCACTATGCCGGCAAGTTTCCCGCCTGGCTCGCGCCGGTGCAGGCGGTCGTGCTGCCGATCTCGGACGAAAAGCATGGCGAGTATGCGTTGGAAGTGCGTAGCCATCTCAGACGTCTCGGTCTGAATGTTAAGTCGGACCTGCGCAGCGAGTCGCTCAACAAGCGGATCCGTGACAACCAGAAGCTCTATATCCCTTACATGCTTGTCGTGGGGGATCGTGAGATGGAAGAGGGGACTGTTGCAGTCCGCCGCCGTGACGGCATCCAGCTTCCCGAGGCGCTCAAGGTGGCCGATTTTGCGATGCAACTGGTCGATGAAATCACAGCACGCCAGAAGGAGCTGACCATCGGTTCCTGACGGTTGCTTCATTTAAGAGTGTATGGCCCGGGTGCTCTGCGACCCGGGCCATCATGTTTGTGTGCCGCTTGCTGAAGAGAGGTTCTGGTAACTGTGTTTTCGAGCCACAAAGTGGTGATGAGTAGAACAGGTTTTCTATCCTGGTGTCGTAGAGTGACCGTGGCTGAGACGTGCCTCACAACATGGTCGTTTCTCGACCCGGTGGGGGTATGCCTCAGCAAAAAGAGGAGGTTGTTGGTTGAGTAACCATCACTCCGCTGCATTACAAGTATCACTCTATTCCACCTTACCTGTAATCCAAACCGTTGTTTTTCCCAAACTAATCCTGGAGGATGGGGCGCGTTGCCGGATTGCGCTCGGTTAAAAGCGGCTTTATCTTGATGGGCTGATTCTGATTCGTTCCGTCAACTACAGTCAAGGATTCGGGAAATGGCCTCGACGGCTGATTTTCGTAATGGTATGGTGATTCGTTTCAACAACAATCTGGTCACCATTGTTGAGTTCCAGCATGTGAAGCCCGGCAAGGGTGGAGCATTTGTTCGTACAAAACTGAAGGATGTCATCAGCGGTCGTGTGCTGGACAACACCTTCCGGGCAGGCGAAAAGGTGGATGAGGTTCGCCTCGAAGCCCGTCAGATGCAATATCTCTACCAGGAAGGCGAGGATTATGTCTTCATGGATCATGAAACCTATGAACAGATCCAGATGGGGCGAGACCTGATCAGCCCGGACATCGCCAAATACATGAAGGAAGGTGTCGATTTCAAGGTGCTTTTCAGCGAAGGCAATCCAATCGTCCTCGAGTTGCCGTTCTTCCTTGAGCTGGAGATCACCCTGACCGAACCGGGTGACAAGGGCGACCGGGTGAGCGCTGCGACAAAACCGGCGACCCTCGAAACGGGCGCGATTGTCCAGGTGCCACTCTTCCTAAACCAAGGCGACATGATCAAAGTCGACACCAGGACAGATGAATACATCGAACGTGTGAAATCCTGATGACGGCCTCGCGGGGCGCAGTCACATTTTCGCCGCAGGGCCGGACACAACCAGAAAGCTGAAAACTGCCGTGCACGCGCACGGCTTACCTACAACTTCCCGTCTGGGGAGGGGGAGCAGGGATGGAGTTCACAGAGGTGCGCAAGCTGGTCAAGTTGCTTGAAGCCAGCGATCTGCACGAATTGGAAATTGAGCGTGACGGGGCCCGCCTTCGTTTGAAAAAGGCCGATCCGCTCCAGGTGCCTGTTCAGCAATTCATTGCGCCTGCGGCGTCCGCTCCGGCGGTTGCCATGCCTGCCACGGCTCCCGCTCAGGCTCCTGCAGCGCCTGCAGCACCCGCAGCCCCATCGAAGAAGCTGCACGAGGTGAAATCCCCGATGGTCGGCACCTTTTACCGTGCACCCGCCCCCGATGCTGACCCCTACGTTCAGGTTGGGGATAAGGTCAAGCCCGGACAGACTCTCTGCATTGTCGAAGCGATGAAGCTGATGAATGAAATCGAGGCGGACGCTGCCGGGACAATCGTAGAGATCGTGGTCGAGAATGCCGAACCGGTTGAGTTCGGCACCACGTTGTTCCGTATCGATCCCCAGGGCTGACGCGTGTACTCAAAAATCCTGATCGCCAACCGGGGGGAGATCGCGCTGCGGGTGATCCGAGCCTGCCGTGAGATGGGCGTTCCCACAGTCGCCGTTTACTCCGAAGCCGATGCTGAGGCGCTCCATGTCCGCTTTGCGGATGAAGCTGTCTGCATTGGTCCCGCGCCCTCCCCGAAGAGTTACCTCGATTATCGCCGTGTGATCGCAGCGGCGGAAATCTCCGGTGCAGACGCCATTCATCCCGGGTATGGTTTCCTCGCCGAAAATGCCGAGTTCGCCGAAGTCTGCGCGGACAATGGCTTCAGCTTCATCGGGCCATCGCCGGATGCTATCCGTCGCATGGGGGATAAATCCCTCGCGAAAAAGACAATGCGTGAGGCGGGGGTGCCGGTCACTCCAGGCAGTGAAGGTGCGGTCGCGAACCTGGCCGAGGCACGCAAACTCGCCGATGAGATCGGTTATCCGGTGATCCTCAAGGCGAGTGCAGGTGGCGGCGGGAAGGGGATGCGGGTGGTCCACACCCCCGACCGGATCGAGTCCTCCTACGAGTTGGCCCGTGCGGAAGCGGAATCCGCATTCAACAACCCGGAGCTTTACCTCGAAAAGTTCATCATCCGTCCCCGCCATATCGAGATCCAGATCATCGGTGACAGCTTTGGGAATGTGATTCACCTCGGTGAACGGGATTGCTCCATCCAGCGACGTCATCAGAAGCTGATCGAGGAGGCACCCTCACCCGCACTTTCGCAGGAGTTGCGTGAAAAGCTCGGCAACGCCGCGGTTGCAGGCGCCAGGGCGGTGAACTATGTCGGCGCGGGGACCATGGAGTTCCTCCTCACTCAGGAGGGTGAGTTCTATTTCATGGAGATGAACACACGGATCCAGGTCGAGCACCCGGTCACCGAGGAGGTGATCCGGCGTGACCTGGTGACCGAACAGATCCGTGTCTGCTCCGGAGAACCGCTGAGCTGGACCCAGGAGGATATCAAACTCGAGGGCCATGCGATTGAATTTCGGATCAACGCAGAGGATCACACGCGCAATTTTCTCCCTGCGCCCGGTACCATTTCCGCACTCCATCTCCCCGGCGGGTTCGGTGTCCGGGTGGATACGCACATTTACGATGGCTATAAAATCCCCCCCCATTACGACTCATTGATCGCCAAGCTGATCGTTCGCGGCAGGACACGTGAACTGGCCTTGCTGCGTGCCAGGAGGGCGCTCGAGGAGTTTGTGGTTGAAGGCATTCCGACAACCGTACCTTTCCACCTGGAAATGCTCGAAACGGAAGCATTCCAGAAGGGCGAGGTCTGGACATCATTTCTGGATGAGTGGATGGCCGCACGCAGCGGCAAGTGATTCTGGAGGCGAGGATGGCGAACGTTCCGCAGGAGTTGAAGTACACGGAAGATCATGAGTGGGTGCGTGTGGAGGGGGATACCGCGACTTTTGGCATCACCGACTACGCTCAGGGGGAACTCGGCGATGTCGTCTTCCTCGAATTGCCCTCAGCTGGTGACGAGGTCCAGCAGCACGAGACATTCGGTTCGATCGAGGCGGTGAAGACAGTTGCAGACCTCTTCAGCCCGATCTCCGGGACAGTGCTCGAGGTGAATGGCGACCTTGAAGACTCCCCGGAGACTGTGAACAAGGACCCCTACGGGGCAGGTTGGCTGGTGAAGGTGAAGGTCAGCGACCCGGCGGAACTTGACGGCTTGATGAACGCGGAAGCGTACACGGCACACATTTCGTAGGAGCTTTCCAGCCATGGCCTATGCGCCGCACACCGACACGCAAGTGGCTGAGATGCTCCGGGCGATCGGAGTGGAACGCTTCGACGATCTGATCCGTTCGATCCCCGAAGATGTCCGCCTGGGTGCCGGATTGAACCTCAAGCCGGGCATGTCCGAGCTTGAGGTAACCCGCTACATGGAAATGATCGGCGACCTGAATCGTCAGGCTGTCGACTCGATCAATTTCCTCGGTGGCGGCAGTTATGACCATTTCATCCCCTCGGCGGTGGGCGCACTCCTGAGCCGCAGCGAGTGGTACACCGCATATACTCCCTACCAGCCGGAAGTTTCGCAGGGGACTCTGCAGGCGATTTACGAGTACCAGTCCGTGATCTGCGACATCACCGGGATGGATGTCTCGAATGCCTCCGTCTATGACGGACCTACGGCAGTCACTGAAGCCGTCCTGCTCGCCCTGCGCAGCCAGAAGAAACGTGAACGTGTGCTCATCAGTGAAGGGCTTCACCCGCACGCGATCAGGGTGCTGAAAACCTACGCTGCGGCGAATGGGATCACGGTGGAGACGGTTCCACTCGGGCTGGATGGACGCACCGACCTGACCGCGTTAAAGGCGAGTCTCAACGATCAGACCGCCGTTTTCTCCTTCGCCCAGCCGAATTTCCTCGGCGTGCTCGAGGATGCGAAAGCCCTGACCGATGCGGCGCACGATGCAGGTGCCCTGGCGGCAGTGAGTGTCTACCCGGTCAGCCTCGGTATGATCACCCCTCCCGGTGAGTACGGTGCAGATATCGCCACCGGGGAAGGGCAGTGCCTCGGCAACCGGATGTCCTTCGGTGGACCCTACCTCGGCATTTTTACAGTCAACGAAAAGCTGGTGCGCCAGATGCCGGGCCGTGTCGCGGGAGAGACGGTCGATCGTGACGGTAAGCGGGGTTACGTTCTCACTCTCCAGACACGGGAACAGCACATCCGGCGCGGCAAGGCGACCTCGAACATTTGCACCAACGAGGGGTTGAATGCCCTGGCGGCGCTGATCCATCTCGCACTGCTCGGCAAGGATGGTTTCAGACAGGTGGCACAGCTCTGCTACGACAAGGCGCATTACCTCTTCGACCGGATCGTCGGCGAGACAGCTTTTAAGCCTGCTTTCAACTCGCCTTACTTCAATGAGTTTACCCTCGAAACCCCAGTCCCGGCGGAAGAGGTGGTGACGAGACTCGCCGACCAGGGTATCCTGGGCGGCATCCGGCTCGACCGTTTCTATCCGGAAATGAAACACCGGATGCTGGTTGCTGTGACAGAGAAGCGGACTCGTGAGGAGATGGATCGGTTTGTTGAGGCACTCCAGGCTATCCGGTCCTGAGAATCGTTGAAGCAGAATTACGTCGAATTGCGTCAGATCCACAAGATCTGACGCAATTCGTTTCATCTGGATCACCGTCATTGAGCAGGCGGAGAGGGAGTGTACCTCGGCCTGCAGAGGTGCTGAAATAAAGAACGCCCCGTCCTTTCGGACAGGGCGTTGAACATCAGGCAAGTCAGCCCGGACTCAGGCTCAATTCTTCTTGATGAAGGTCATCGCCGTGCTGATCATCGAGGCGATATCGCCCAGGTTCGCCGGGAGGATCACCGTGTTGTTCTCCTTGGCGAGTTTGCCGAACTGCTCGATGTAGTTCTCCGCGACACGCAGTGACACTGCCGAGTCGCCGCCCGGCTTCTGGATCGCCTCGGCAACCATATTGATTCCCTCGGCGGTCGCCTTGGCCACTGCGACAATCGCACTCGCCTCACCCTCGGCAATGTTAATCTGACGTTGCCGTGCTGCTTCCGACTCCTTGATCACCTTCTGCTTTTCGCCTTCAGCCGTGTTGATGGCGGCGTCGCGTGTCCCTTCTGACTGGAGGATAATCGCGCGTTTCTCCCGTTCCGCACGCATCTGTTTTTCCATTGCGGCCAGGATGTCTTCCGGCGGCTTGATATTCTTCAGCTCGTACCGGAACACCTTGACTCCCCAGGGGTCACTCGCCTTGTCCAGCTCCTGCACGACCGCGGCATTGATCTGGGAACGCTCCTCAAAGCTCTTGTCGAGTTCGATTTTGCCGAACTCGGATCGCAGGGTTGTCTGCGCGAGCTGGGTGATCGCGAAACCGTAGTTGTTGACACCGTAGGAGGCCCGCTCCGGGTCCATCACCTTCAGGTAGAGGACGCCATCCACCTCGACCTGGACATTGTCCCGGGTGATGCAGATCTGCGGCATGATGTCGAGTGCCTGCTCCTTCAACGAATGCTTGTAACGGATGGCATCAAAAAAGGGCAGCAGGATATGGAACCCCGCGTGCAGGGTGGCGTGGTACTTGCCGAGTCTTTCCACGACATAAGCGTTCTGCTGGGGAATCACAACCGCCGTCTTGGCGATCAGGATCAACAGCAGGACAATCAGAATGGCAGTGACAATCAGTGCGCCGCTCATGAAATCCCCCTTTGGGAGACGGTCCCGGGCTTCAGCCCTGCACCGCCACTTTTTTATGGACGTACAGTTTTAACCCATCCAGCTTGTCGACCACACAGGTTTCGCCCACGGCTACCGCCACGGTGCCGCTGTTGAGCGCTTTCCACGGTGTACCTCGGTACTCGACCGTGCCGGAGCCGCCCACGGCGATATCGCTCTGTGCAGTCACCTCCTCTCCCACGGCGCTATCCACCTCATGTGTCGGGTTGTTCTTTTCTACACGACGCAGGATCCGTTTCCTGAACAGCAACAGCGAACCGACCGAGAGCACCCCGAAAATCAGAAGCTGAACCCAGAAGGGCATGTGAACGCCGACTGCCTCTAACACAAACACCACCAACGCTCCGGCGGCGAAAAAAATGATGAAGATTCCGCCCGGTGTCAAAATTTCGCCGATCAGGAAAACCAGCCCCAGAACCGCCCACATCCACCAGACCATACTCCCCCTCCTTGCTGAATCTGTGCCTCAATATACGCCGGGTCCTGTCTCAATTCACTGTGTGAATGGACAGGGATAGAATTCAACCCAGTCCAGGCAGGATCAAATTCTCGGTGGAGAAACTCTATTTGACCGCTGCACTTCTCTGCATGATCTGGTGTCCGAGTCATGGGCAAATCCAAACTGTCAGGGTGGAGCAGAGTACTTGTGTCCTGTTCCTTGATGCTTTAGCGTAATTCTTCACAAAGATGCACTCGAAATAGAAGCGCATCCCGTTCGTCCTTCTGGTTAACCCTTGTCGAAATAAACAGATTGCCCTTGCGTGGACTCCCGGAGCTTTGTATCTTTTCTTCACAAACTTTTGTATGTTACCTGCGAAATCATGGCGCATCGTTGAGGAAGGGGGAGAGCGATGCTCTTCAAGACCATAGACAAGAGCGAGTTCAAAAGGCTGATCGATTTTCTCCTCGCAGATCACGAGGTGATCGGCCCGAAACAGATCGGAGTCAACAAGGACGGCGGCAGCATCCACCAGTTTCTCCCGGTCAGCACGTTTGAGGAGATCGATTGGGGATATGCGACCACCGAGTTCTCCGCAAAGACCTATTTCCTGCCCTATCGTGAGACCCTGTCCAGCTACCAGATCCGCGAGCAGGACTGGACTCAGACCATCGAGTATCGTCTGAAACCACGGTATATGGTCGGGTTGCACGCCTGCGACATCAATGCTCTGCTTCGGCTCGACAAAGTGCTGGCGCGCAGCACATTCCCCAGCCCCTACTACATTTCGAGGCGGCGGAACACCTTCATCATGGGGATCGATCACGAACCGCTGGAAGACTGTTTCTGCCGTTCGGTGGGCGCGGATGTGGTAACACAGGGTTTCGAGCTGTACCTGACCGATCTGGGCGATCGTTATTTCGTGGCGATCAACTCCGACCGCGGGTTTAACCTTTTGAAACGGGTAAAAGTGCGGGATGTGACAGAGACGGACAACCGCGCCTATCTGGAAGTCCGCCGTCAGCATGCCCAGCGTCAGAAGCCCCTCAACCTGCACGACATCCCGAACCTGCTCGACATCGAGTTCAACTCGGATGTCTGGCGTCAATGGGGCGAAAAGTGCCTCAACTGCGGCAGTTGCGCGATGGTTTGTCCCACCTGCTACTGCTACGGTGTGGGTGAACATGTCAACATGGAGAACACCGAAGCGGTCAAGTACCGTCAGCTGTACTCCTGTAACCTGAAGGATTTCGCGAGTGTAGCCGGGGGACACAACTTCCGTCCTGACCCTGCGACTCGCCTGAAATACCGATACTACCATCAGTATCGCGGGTTTACCGAGACGTACGAATCGCCACTGTGTGTGGGCTGCAACCGTTGTGGTCGGGTCTGCCTTGCCGGCATCCACCCGGCTGGCATTCTCAAAGACCTTCAGGCTGAGGGGGGGGTAGCGTGAAGCCAATCTTGCAACCCTACGATGTGACGCTCGAGCGGGAGATGACACTTCCCCTCGACTTCAATCGACGGAACCAGTTGAAGCATTACGACAAGACCTACAAGGCGGAGATCACGAACATCATCCGTCTTACGGAAATGGAAAAGCTCTTCCAGGTTCGCATCATCGACGATGTCGAACGGGAGCGCTTCTCCTTCCTGCCGGGTCAATTTGTCATGGTCGAAGTGCCCGGTTACGGTGAAATCCCGATCTCGATCTCGAGTTCCTTCACTCACAAGGGATTCATCGAACTCTGTATCCGGCGTGTCGGATTGGTGACAACAGTCCTGCACAATGCGAAACGTGGCTGCAAGGTCGGGATTCGTGGTCCCTTCGGGACCCACTTCCCGATGGAGAGGATGCGCGGCAACAACATTCTCCTGATCGCAGGCGGGCTTGGCCTGGCTCCGCTGCGTGCTCCCATCTTCCATGTCATTGAGAATCGATCCTACTACAAGGATGTCTACATCCTTTACGGCACAAAGGAAGCAAATCTCCTCCTCTTCACTTACCAGTACGAGGAATGGGACCGTATCGCGGACATCAACCTGCGGGTGATTGCCGAGCAGGGGGACAAGAACTGGAAGGGGGAAATCGGCCTGATCACCGACCTGCTGGACGAGGTGCGGGTCGATCCGAGTGAGACGAACGCCATTGTCTGCGGACCGCCGGTGATGTTCAAATTTGTCTGCGCGCGCCTCACGGCGATGGGGATCCCGATGCACAGGATGTTTGTATCGCTCGAGCGGAGGATGCATTGCGGGATGGGGAAGTGTTGCCGATGCAACATCGGTTCGACGTATACCTGTATCGACGGTCCGGTGTTCGACTATTGGACTGTCATGAACCTGCAGGAAGCGATTTGAGGGGGAATTGAGATGAAATACCTCGGCATCGAACCGAAAGTGCTGCGCATCGGTGTTTTCGACTTCACCGGTTGCGAGGGCTGCGAACTTCAGCTTGCGAACAAGGAAGATTCGCTACTCGCGTTTTTGACAGCCATACAGATTGTGAACTTCCGGGAGATATCCTCAGACCTCGGCCAGAACTACGATATCGCACTGGTGGAAGGTTCGATCACACGCAGCGATGAATTTGCACGCATCATCAAGATCCGTCGCCAGGCGAAAGTGCTGGTCGCCCTCGGTTCCTGCGCCTGCTTCGGTGGTGTGAACGCTCAGAAGAACGCTTTTAACCTGGTTGATGTCAATCGCGAAGTGTACGGGAACAGTCCGCGTGAAACCCTGCCTGCCCGCGCCATCCATGAGGTGGTTCAGGTTGACATGGAGATTCCCGGGTGCCCGGTGAACAAGGAAGAGGTTGAACGGATTGTTCAGCACTTGATCTGGGATATTCCCTGGAGTTTCCCGGCGTATCCCGTTTGCCTCGAGTGCAAGCAGAGGTTCACAACCTGCGCGTTCGAGCATGGCCAGCTATGCCTCGGTCCAATCACGAGGGGTGGGTGCAATGCACCCTGTCCTGCTGGCGGAACGGGTTGCTGGGGCTGTCGTGGACCGACAGAAGAGCCCAACTACCAGGAGTTCTTCACCCTGGCGCGTGAGAAAGGGTTCACCGATCTGGAAGTATCCGAACGGCTTGCCTTCTTTGGCGGGTTCGAGGGGGTAAAATGAAGATGCGCGTCGAACTGGATGTCCACCACCTGACAAGGGTGGAAGGACACGGGAATATCGTGGTGCGTGTGCGGGATGGCAAGCTGCAGGAGGCGCGCTGGGATGTTGTCGAGACCCCGCGCTATTTCGAAGCGATCCTCAAGGGCAAACACTACACGATGGCTGCGCCCCTGACCTCGCGGATTTGCGGCATTTGCTCCCTGGGGCATCAGCTTGCAAGCCTCCGTGCCACCGAAAACGCCTTTGGCATCACTGTTCCACCGGCTGCGGAGAAGCTGCGTCTGCTTGCGAAACATGCGGAGACACTGCAAAGTCACGCGCTGCATGTCTTCTTCCTCGCAGCTCCGGACTTTTTCGCCGTGCCAAGTGTTTTGCCCCTGGTGGAAACCCATCCCGACCTGGTTCAGACCGCGGTGCGGATCAAAGGGGCGGCGAACTATCTGGCCAAAGAGGTCGCTGGCCGGGCGGTGCATCCGGTGTCCCTGCATGTGGGAGGGGTGCAGGCCATTCCCAAAGATTTGCGGGCGTTGCGTGACGCCATGTCGCATGCCCTCGAGGATTTACGTTCGGTGGTTCCGGTTTTCCAGCAGATCGAGCTGCCCGATTTCAAACGTGAAACGGAGTTTGTATCCCTCGAGGCGAACGGGAGCTATCCCTGGATCGGCGGGAATGTCGTATCCACTGACGGTGTGAAGAAGAAGGAGGAGCAGTACCTCGAAGTGACCAACGAGTATCTCGACAAGCACAACACCAGCAAGTGGGCGAAACTCTCCCGTGAATCTTATGCGGTTGGTGCGTTGGCACGGTTCAACAACAGCAGCCACCGCCTTGAACCGGAAGCTCAGGAGTTGGCGAAACTTCTTGGTCTCCAGCCCGTAAGCCACAATCCCTACCACAACAACATCGCCCAGCTTGTCGAGTGTGTACATGTGGTGATCGAGTCCATCCGCCTGATCGACGAACTTGAAGAGATGCGCGGCGAACCGACCATGTGCGAGGTGAAACCGGTGAAAGGGCAGGGTGTCGGCGCGGTCGAGGTGCCACGAGGCATCCTCTTCCATCACTACACCTACGATGCCGAAGGCCGGATCAAGAAAGCGAACTGCATCATCCCGACAACGCAAAACAATGCCAACATCCACCACGACATGAGTGACCTGGTCGAGTGGAGTGTGGAGCGTGGGAAGAACTCCCAGGAGATCGAACTGCTTTGCTCTATGCTGGTCAGGGCCTATGATCCCTGCATCAGCTGTTCTGTGCATTGATACGATTGAGTCTCGATTCCTCGGCCCGGGCGAAAGGTTTGCCCGGGCTGTTTCGTTTTCTGCGAATCAGCTGAGTACATTTCGCCGTTTGGGGGGAAGGGCAACGAGAACAGGGTGACAGCATGGCGGGTGTCGAAAGTCCGTGTCGTTCGATCTGCAAATACAATGTGAAACGCTACTGCATTGGTTGTGGCCGGCACATGTCGGAATCGGGCTCCTGGTACAGGTTGACAGATAACGAGAAGTTGGAAGTGATCCAGCAGTTGCCGGCAAGGCTGGAATCGCTCCAGAGGGGCGAATTGGGCGGGTTCCAGCGCGGACCCTACGAGGATGAGTAGTGTTACGTGAAGTGCAGGTGGCTGAAAAGCACAATTCGTCCATTGCGGGACTGCGAGGTTGGCTCAAATGCAACTCTTTGGACCGTGGGTCAGGTCCGGGATGATGCAGGTTATCCCAAGGATTGATTCCTGACGGCAAATCGTGGGATCTGCCGCAACACTCATTCTGGATATTCGTCCTTCGCCCTTGGTTTGCGTCCAACAGTGCTGACCTGTCTGAACCGGAGTGAAGTGCCCGAATCGACTGCACCGCTTGCTGCGAAGGGGTGATGGAGCTACCTTGCCCCCATGTTTGTCGATCGTGTCGAAATAGAGATCGCTGCCGGTGACGGCGGCGATGGCGCCATCTCGTTTCGCCGGGAGAAGTTCATCCCGAAGGGTGGACCGGATGGTGGTGACGGTGGTCGTGGCGGGTCTGTGCTGTTACGTGTCGACAGTCAGCTCGGCACCCTGCTCGACCTGCGTTACCGGAAGCGTGTCCGGGCAGACCATGGCGGCAAAGGGATGGGCGCCAAACGTTACGGGAAGAGCGGACGCGATGAGATTGTCCGTGTCCCACCCGGCACGGTTGTTTTTGATGCGCTAAGCGGCGAGTTGATCGGTGACCTCACCCGGGAGGGGCAGGAGCTGATTGTCGCGAAGGGAGGAAAGGGCGGTAAGGGAAACATCCACTTCGCCACTCCAGTCAAACGAACCCCTCGCAAGGCGACGTCCGGGCAAAAGGGGGAGACGAGGAGAATCCGTCTCGAGCTGAAACTCCTCGCCGATGTTGGGCTTGTCGGCCTGCCGAATGCCGGGAAATCCACCCTCCTCTCTGTCGTGAGCGCGGCCCGTCCTGAGATTGCCAGCTATCCTTTTACGACCCTCACTCCTCACCTGGGAATCGTTCGTGTGAGCGACTTCTCGAACTTCGTCATGGCCGACATCCCGGGCCTGATCGAAGGGGCGTCCGAAGGAAAGGGACTCGGTCACCAGTTTCTCCGGCATGTCGAACGAACACGTGTGCTCGCGATTCTGATTGCATCGGATGACGCTGAACCGGAAGGAACACTTGAGACTCTGCTGGGCGAGCTGGAGGGGTTCAACCCCGATCTGCTGGACCGTCCACGATTGATCATTCGCACGAAATCCGACCTGTCGGACACACCGTTCGGTTTTGAAGACCTCGCGATCAGTGCGATTCAGCATCAGGGTCTTGAGGGGCTGGTTCTGCGGTTGCATGAAATGCTGCGTGATGCCCCCATTCCGGAAGTGCATCCTCACTGGAGCGAAGATGATCCATCGGAGGAGGAGGGTGGGCCTGAAGTGATCTGGGAATGGGAAGATGACGAATGAGCAGTCCTATGGATGAGCAATTCCTGCCGATCGGTGAGGGTAGCTTCCAGGAGTTGGATACGACACCAGGATCAGCACCCGCACCTCTCGAAGAACGCATCGCGGTGATCGCCCTCTTGAAGGCGACCCAGGTAGGGGCTGTGACTGTCCATCGTATCGTCCAGAACTTCGGCAGCGCACGTGCCGCGCTCGGTGCAGATGATGCCACGCTGCAAGCTGTCGGTCAGTTGAAGGACGAGGCGATTCGATCCCTGCGTGAGACCATCGCGTCGGGCTTCGCCGAAAAGCAGGTCGAACTTGCCGATCGATTGGGTGTAAGGCTCCTCCTGCCATCGGACAGCGAATACCCGTCACTCTTGCGCAGGATACACAACCCGCCGGCAGCATTGTTCGTGCAGGGCAGGCAATTGCCCGACGACAATCGTGCGGTTGCAGTCGTGGGTAGCAGAGCGGCTTCCGAACCGGGTATCGAAATCGCTCACCAGATCGGCGCTGGATTGGACCGAGCCGGTCTCTGTACGGTTTCCGGAATGGCGCTGGGCATCGACGGCGCAGCCCACCGTGGAAGTTTGCAGGAGACCGGAAATACAGTTGCGGTCCTCGGATGTGGTGTGGATGTACTCTACCCGCCGAAGCATCGCAAGCTGCGTGACAACCTGCTGCAGAAGGGGGCTATCGTCAGTGAGCTGTTCCTCGGCGCCGGACCGGAGAACAAGCATTTCCCCATGCGAAACCGGATCATCGCCGGGATGAGCATCGGTACAGTGGTTGTCGAAGCATCCAGCCGATCCGGCTCGCTGATTACAGCGAATTATGCCATCCAGGAGAATCGCACTGTATTCGCGGTTCCGGGTCATCCCTTCTCCAAGCAGCATGAAGGCTGCAATTTTCTGCTGCGTCAGGGTGTCATACCCATCCGACACGCTGGCGACCTCATCGAGGACCTGGCCCCTCAGCTTGGTTTGACCCTTGGTGGTCAGAAGGAGCTGGAGCTGGAAACCGACTTCTCTGACCTTGATCCCGATGAGCAGCGAGTCGTTGAAGCGTTGGACAGTATTGAAGAAATCCACGCAGACAAACTTGCCGATCTGTTGAAAATCGACACGAGTCGGCTCGGCGCCCTGTTGATGATGCTGGAGATGAAGGGTGTGATCCAGCGTGTTCCGGGTGACCGCTACAGGCGTCGATCCAGCTATCGCCGTTGAGCCGGGGCAACTCGTTCTTTACCGTGAGCAGGAATTTCTGTGCGGTGTGACCCAGCTGATCTGTGTACATTGCTTTGACCTTAGCCGGAAGTGAAGTCAGGACTGTCGCCGATGATGAACAGCCGTCCACGCAGAACCAGCAGTCCCTTGTTGATCACAGCCGCCCTCCTTGTCGCTTTCTTCCTCGGCAGCTACACTGCCGGTGGCAGAGGGTTGAGTGGAGGCGGGGGGATTCTTCCTGGTCGATACGCCAAATTCCGTGAAGTCGTTCGACTCGTTGAAAATGTCTATGTCGATGCTCCCGATGAAACCCTGATGATGGAGGGCGCCATTGAGGGGTTGCTTGAGAAGCTGGACCCCCACTCGGTTTACATCCCGCCGGATGAACAGACTCGGATCGCCGAACGGTTCGACGGAGAATTCAGCGGGATTGGCATCCAGTTCGAAATCAGAAATGAGCTGCTCACAGTAGTGAGTCCGATCCCGGGAACACCCGCTGACCGGATGGGTTTGCGTGCCGGGGACAGGATTACGGAGATCAATGGCCAGAGCGCGCTGGGGATCACCAATGACCAGGTGATTAAAAAACTTCGAGGCCCCGAGGGGAGCACGGTTGAGATCACTGTGCGACGGAATGGGCGTGAACCCTTCAAGCTCGAATTGACGCGCGGCAAGATCCCCATCCATTCGGTGGAAGCCGCTTTTCTCCTCGATGACGAGAGAACCGGTTACATCATGATCAGCCAGTTCACCTCGGTCACCGAGGGCGAACTGGAACAAGCACTCAGACGTCTGGCCGGTGACGGGATGGAACAGCTCATCCTCGATCTTCGTGGCAATTCAGGGGGCTATCGTGCCCAGGCGCGGGAAGTGGCGGATCGGTTCCTGACTGGTGGCCAGATCATTACCACCACTCAGGGCAGGGCGAAAGGAACAAGCGACACCCTCTGGTCCACCGACGCCGCTACGCACACATACATGCCCTTGGTGGTCCTGGTGAACAATGGCTCTGCTTCGGCCAGCGAAATCGTGGCGGGTGCGATCCAGGACCATGACCGGGGCCTGATCCTCGGCCAGCCGACATTCGGCAAAGGGCTTGTACAACTTCCCTTCGAGCTGGATGATGGCAGTGTCGTGCGGATCACGATAAGCCGATGGTACACACCGGCAGGGAGATGTGTTCAGCGTTCCTACGAACATGGACTGGGCGAGTACCTGATGAACTCGCTCCGGAATGGGGCGGAGGAGGATGCTGCGGACTCCCTGAAAACACCCTATTTTACCAGGACAGGAAGGGTGGTTTACGCTGAGGGAGGAATCCAGCCTGATCTTCTGGTTGAACCCGGGAGTCTCAGCAATTACGCCGCAGGTCTGCTCAGCAGCCGTCTCCTCTTCAACTGGGCGCAGGATTATGCGGATGGGCTGGGTCGGCCAGCCATGCCCTTCAAACAGTTCTTGAAGGAATGGCGCCTCGAAGAACGTTCGGTGTCGGATTTTCTGAACTATGCGAGGAAAGAGGGGCACACGTTCGACGCGGATGGGTGGCAGCAGGATCGCGATTTCCTGTTGATGCAGATCAAGGCTGAGGTGGCTCAACGCCTTTACAATGGCCGCGATTATCTTTGGCAGGTGCTGATCGACGGAGACTCCGCAGTGGACAGCGCTCTGACTCGGATGGGAGAGGCGGACCAGCTTGCCAGAAAGCCATCGCTCCGGGAGAACGGTTGACTCACTTGGCAGCATTGGGTAAAATAGCTGGACTGAAGTTTACACAGCATTTTCATCGAAAACGGATACGGGGGCTTGCGGTTCCAACCGCCGTTTCGCCCCTTCTGCCGCCATTATCAGGAGGCCAGGATGGTTGAACTGTTTTTACGGGGTGGCGACTTCATGTGGCCGATCCTCGCGACCTTTATCATCGGTTTGGCGTTCACGATCGAGCGACTGATCAGCCTGACCCTGTCTACAGTCAACACGAAGAAGTTTGTGGTGACGGTGAACCAGGCGTTGCAGAGCGGTGGCCCTGCGGCGGCGATGGAAATCTGCGCCTCGACTCGCGGCCCGATCGCATCGGTCTTCCACGCGGGACTGCAGCGGATGAACCGTGGGATCGAACAGGTCGAGAAGAACATCATGAATGCCGGTCAGATCGAGCTGGCCTTCCTTGAGAAGAACCTGGTCTGGCTCTCGACCGTCATCGCCATCGCCCCGATGCTTGGCTTTACCGGAACAGTTTCCGGTATGATCGGTGCCTTTGAGGCGATTGCCGCCGCCAACGACATTTCGCCCGCTATCGTGGCTGGTGGTATCTCCGAGGCGCTGCTCACAACCCTCTTCGGTCTGATTGTGGCGATGATCATCCAGTTCTTCAACAACTTCTTCGTGTCGCGTATTGACAAGATCGTTGCTGACATGCAGGAAGCCTCGGTCGAGTTTGTCGATACCCTCGTCGAGTACGAAGAAACGCATGGCGCCTCCGCGGCTGGCAAGTAAGCCGGAAGGGAGGGTCTGATGAGCAGCATGATCAAGCGAAGAGTACGTGGCGGTGCCGATATCCCGACAGGTTCCCTGCCGGATATCGTCTTCATGCTCCTGATTTTCTTCCTTGTCACCACCACCATCGACATGGACAAGGGCATCCCGATGGTGCTGCCCGATCGCGGTGGAGAGTTTAAGGTCAGCCCGGAGAACATCTCCAACGTGCTGATCAATTCCGCCGGGCAAGTGCTGATCGATGATGAACCTGCCGAGATTTCGCAGATCCGCGATGTCATCCGTGGAAAGGTCGAGTCACGCGGGTTGGATACGGATGGCAAGCCGAAGCTGATCGTGTCGATCAAAACGGAGCGATCCACTTCCTACAACGACTACATCCAGGTTCTCGACGAGGTCAAGCGCGCAGGTGCGACAAAGATCTCGATCGCGGAACCGGAAAAGTAGGGGGGAGCGCATGGACTTTGGCAAAAAATCCAAACCGACAGCCGGCATTCCAACCGCCTCGCTGCCGGACATCATCTTCATGCTCCTGATTTTCTTCATGGTTGTTACCGTCTTCAAGGAGTTCCGCGGCCTGCCGGTGCTGACACCGGCGGCAAGAACGACCGAGAAGCTGGAAACCAAGAGGAATGTCGCCTATCTCTGGGTGGACAAGCAGCAGCGTATCTCCATCGACGACAAGATCGTCACCCTGGAGGATATCGAGCCGATCATGGCGGAGAAATTCAGCCAGAACAGACGAATTGTCATCAGCATGAAGATCGACCGGGATGTCGAGATGGGTCGTGTCACCGACATCCAGGAGAAATTGCGTGACGCTTATACACTTCGCGTCAGCTACGCGACACGGTTCAAGTAGGGGAGGGCTTCACCATGATGTCCTATAAGAAGCCCGAAGCTGAAACGCGGCTTCTCTATCCCAAGCTGGTCGAGATTGGCCTCATTGCAGCACTGGCGGTGGTCCTGCTCACCTTCCTCTTCTCGAAGAATTTCGAGAACAAGGTGAGTATCAGGAAGGCCGAGGAAGTGGTGCTGCAAACGGAAGAAATCCCGATCACGCAACAGATCAAGCGTCCCCCACCGCCCGCTCGCCCCTCGATTCCGGTCGAGGACCCGGAAGTGGATGCCGAAGATGACCTCGCCTTCGAGGATATTGATGAGATCGACTGGTCCATCGAGGCACCACCACGACCCGAAAGCGCGGCGGACGAGGTGGTCGAATTTTTCCTGGTCGAGGAACCGCCAAAAATTAGCGGTGGTGTGGAAGCACTCTACAATTACCTCTCCAGGCACAACCTCTACCCTGAAATGGCGAGACGCGCACAGATCGAGGGAGATGTCATCATCGGGTTCGTGGTCGATACCAAGGGAGTCCCGACCGAGGTGACGGTTCTTCAGGAAAGGCCCGCCGGGCTTGGATTCGGCGATGCGGGCGCGAAAGCGATCAAGGCAATGAAGTTTTCGCCGGGGTACCAGCGAGACAAACCAGTCTCCGTCCGCATGCAGCAGGTGATCCGTTTCCGGCTGGAGTAGGGGATTGGATCTTGCATTTTTCAAACGCCTCTCTTCTACAGGGAGGCGTTTGCGCTTTCGGAAAACCGTGGAGGCAGCATGACGGAGATCATCGGTTCCATCCAGACCGGACGGGCGATTGTCCTCGTGCTATTCGCAGTTGTATTCCTCCTGATGGGAACCAGACCGTTTAATATCGTACGACTTCCTGCCGGGTATGATGTGCTTGAAAGGAGGAAGCGCGGTCTGCACTGGTTCTTCAATCTGCTCGGGATGCTTTGCTGGCTGGCCGCCTGGATGGTGTACCCGTCAGGACTGGTGCGCGGCGGACAGATCGAACGCCCCGACTGGATGATTCTGCCTGCGATACTGCTGCTCGTCCTGGGCTTTGTGATGGTTGTCATCGGGCTGGGTCGCAATTGGCGGAAGGGTGATGTGGATGAACAGGTGCGTACCGGCAAAGGGGAGGAAGAATGAGGGAGTCCGTACCGAGTGGCTTCAAGGAGTACTTCGCTACACTTTCACAAGAGCAGCGTGCCGACTTGCAGAAGTTGTGCACTCAGATACAGAAGTTGTTGCCAAACGCTGAATCCACAATCAGTTACGGTATTCCTACCTTCAAGCTGGATGGCAGAGGGGTTGTCGCTTTCGCAGCAGCGAAAAACCACTGCACTCTTCACCTGTTGAGCAAATCAGCCCTCGAGGTGCACGCAGATCAGTTGAGAGGCTTCACAACGACTGCGGCGGGGATTCACTTCACACGTGAACAGCCAATTCCAGAGGATCTGGTGGATACCCTGATACGGGCACGCCTTGCCGAGAACGAGGAATTGATCAAGAAAAAGCAGGCAAGCCGATCTCGAAAATGAAAACCCGAGGCGAAGGCCCCGGGTTTGCACCTTGTCCGGCTGTGCCGATCATCCTGTCCGCAGGGCGTTTACGATATTCATCCGTGCCGCACGAACCGAGGGGAAGAAGCCGCCGACAAGCCCCATAAGTGTCCCGAAAATCAGGCTGCCGACCACAATTCCACCTGACATCGCAAAGGAAAAGGTCAACTCCGCGAAGGATGAGAAGTTCAATGTCGAGACTGAGAAAGCGGAAAGTCCGGATGCGAGGATCAGGCCAAGCAGTGTCCCGAGAAGCGAAATCAGGACAGATTCAGTGAGAAATACGGTCAGGATGCTGCGCCGACTGAAACCGAGGGAACGCATCGTGCCGATTTCCGACGTACGATTCGCCACAGCACCGTACATCGTGATTGCAGCTCCCACTGTGGCGCCCATGCCGAGGACGATGGTCACAAAGGTCCCAAGAATCCGGATGAAGAGAGCCAGGAATTCCGACTGCTTGCGGTAAAACTCCTCCTCGCGTTCCACCTTGGTTTCCTGTAAACGGATGTCCGCTTCAATCGCCGCAGCGAAGGCGTCAAAATCGTCCGCACTCTGCAGTTTGATCGCGAGAGAGGATGCGGTTGTCCCTCGCCCGAAGGCTTCCATCAACTGAGTATTGTTGCCCCACATTTCGGACTCGTAGCCGCCGCCATCACACTCAAAAACACCGACCACTGTCCACTCATTGCCGGCGAATTTGATCGTATTTCCCACACCCGATCCGGGAAAGCGTTCTGCGATGGGTTTGCCAACGATCAGTTCACGCAGGTCGGGGTTGAACATTCGCCCCGACACGATCTGGAATTTCGGTCGGAGGAGCGCAACCTGCTTGCTGACCCCTCGAACGGTGATGTTGCTCACCGCACCGTTCGCCTTCTCCAGATTGATCACAACCACCGGTTCTGCGGAGAGGATCGGGAATCCCTCGTCATCCAGCCTCACCTGGGGCAGGGTGGCGAGTACATTTTGCGCATCCTGGCTGACAGAGCTTGATATTTCGTCGCTCGAGCCTTTGCGGATAACGATAACGTTGTCCGGCGACCCGGTCTTCGCCAGGGTGCGTTCGACACCATGCGCCATCATCAGCACCGCGGTAAAGGTGAAAGCCACCAGCGAAATGCCGACAACCGTCACCAGCGAGGCGAGACGGCGGACACGCAAGTTCTCAACTGCATAAATGAAGGGAATAGCCATCGCTTGTTCCTCAAAATGTGTCGATGCCGTCTCTTACCCGACAAACCGCAGGCTGTCCGCGATTCGGCTCTTCGCAACTGTCCTGATCGGGAAGAATGCAGAGGCCGCCCCGATCAGGATCACCGCAACCGTGAGCAGGATGATGGTAATCAGCTCCACCTCGAAGACTGGGAACCACCCCTTGGGGATGGCCGCGGCAAAAGCTCTGACCAGCGGGAAGGTCAGAAGCAGGCCCAATGCACCCCCAAGCACGGAAATCACCAGCGATTCCGCGAGGATCAGGAAGGAGATCTTCGGCACAGAGAAGCCGAGGGTCTTGAGTACGGCGTACTCACGTGTCCGTTCGCGGGCGGACATCATCATCGTGTTAGCCAACACGAGCATGATAACCAGGACGATTGTGAATGAAACGATGTTCATCGCGCCCAGGATCGCACCGGAGGATTGGATAAAACTGCGCTGGAACTCCGCCTCGGTTTCGGTGATCGTTTCGGCTGTCGAATTTTCGAACAACGCGTCGATGCGCGAGGAGACAAGCGCTGCCTCGTCCGGATTCTTCACACGAACATTAAACCAACCGATCCAGTTTGCTCGAGGAGGAGCCTCCTGCAACATACGTTCATTGAGGTAATCCCACTGGAAGAGCATCTGGGTAGCGTCCGTGTTCTTGTCACGGGGTTGGTAGATGCCGCGAATGACAAAAGTCCACTGACCGGGATAAATGTCGCCCTCGAGAGTCATCAGGTCGCCGAGTGCGAGATTGTACCGAGTGGCAATCTCGCTGCCGATCACACAGGAGTTCCGTTCTCGCTTGAAATCGTTCAACTCCTGTTCGCTGAGTTTCAGCTCAGGATAGAGGTCGAAGAAGGTTTCGGCGTCCACCGCGAAACGAGCGAAAAACTGGCTCTGGTCGATATAAGTCCCTCCGAACCAGTTGGCGTAAGACACCGCATCCACCCCCTCAACACTGGCAATTTTATCCCTGTACGAGTAGGGCATCGGGAAGATGAAGGAGACGGCGTTGCGGACCGCAAGCCGGTTCACCGCGGCGGCGTCGACCCCGGCATACCAGGCGGTGACTGTCGTTCGCAGCACTCCAAACGCCACCACCGCGATAGCTATTCCGAGGATGGTGAGAAATGCGCGGGTTTTGCTGCGGAATGCGTTACGCAGGGCGAGGAAGAAGAGTTTCATGCAACCTCCTCGACCAGTTCGCCCTTGTCGAGGTGAAGGACGGTTTTCGCCGATTCCGCAGCATGGGGATCGTGAGTCACCATGATGATCGTCTTCTCAAACTCTTCATTCAACCGGCGCAGCAAGGTGAGGATCTCTTCGGCCGAGCTTCTGTCGAGATCGCCGGTCGGTTCGTCCGCCACAATGATCTGTGGGTCGGTGACAATCGCGCGTGCGATGGCCACTCGCTGTTCCTGCCCGCCGGAAAGCTGCTTGGGATAATGCTTCATCCGCTCGCCGAGGCCGACAATCGAAAGGGCAGTCTCCACATGTTTGCGCCGTTCGGCTTTGCTCAGCTTCGTCAACAGGAGGGGCAGGGCGACGTTGTCGAATGCAGTCAACACCGGAATCAGGTTGTAGAACTGGAAGACAAAACCGATGTTGTGGGCACGCCAGCGGGCAAGCTGTGATTCGTTCAGCTTGGTGATGTCGGTGTTGTCGATGGTCACACTGCCCCGTGTCGGACGATCGATCCCCGCGATGATGTTGAGCAGAGTGGTTTTGCCGGAGCCGGAAGGACCCATCAGGGCGAGGTAGCCACCCTTCTCTACCGTAATGTTCATCTTCTCGAGGACGGGGATCTCAAATCCGTCCCTGCTGTACGACTTGGCCAGATCCTTCACTTCAATCAGAGTACTCATCTGCAGCTTTCTCCCCTGTCGTATTGACGGTCTCCTTGCCCCCAACCCCACTTATCTGACACTGACCGGAGCGCCGTCCAGCAATTCCTGCGGAACTCGCCGGATAACGCTGTCACCACTTTTCAGGCCACTGAGGATCACCACCTGCTCGGCCAGTGTGCCGCCGGTCTCCACCTCAACCAGGACGGCACGGCCATCGATCACGCGGAAAACCACCTGGCGTCCGTCACGGCGGGCCAGGGCATCCGCCGGGATCACCAGGAGTGGCGCAGTGTCGATCGCGGTGCCCGGATCCAACTCGCGGATGAAGGTCACACGCGCACTCATCTCAGGAAGCACGAGGTGGTCGTACTCGTCAAAACCGATTTTGACCTCAACCGTCCCCTTGGTACGGTCCGCTGTCGGGATGATGCTGAGTACTTTCCCTGCGTAACGGCGGCCCGGGTATGCGTCGAGCTGAATGATGCAGGGTCCGCCGGGCTGCACCTTCTCAATGTTCGACTCCGAGACATCCGCCTCTACCTCGAGCGAAGCGAGGTCGGCGATGGTCACCACGGCTGCCCGGGCGTCGACACCAGCCGCCATGGGCGAGACAATCTCACCGACATCGGCGTTCTTCGTGAGCACGGTTCCTGCAAATGGTGCACGGATGATTGTGTTGTCCAGGGCGACCTTCGCCGCGTCGATGCGCGCCTTCGCCACAGCGATGTTGGCGGTAAGACGATCAAATCGTGTCTGCGCGGTTTCCAGTTCCACTTCGGCGCTTAACCCGGAAGCCACCAGCTCCTGCTTGCGCCTCAGGTTGTTTCTCGCCTCATTGCGCTCCGCCTCAAAAACGGCAAGCGATGCCTCCGCTTCAGCGAGCTGCGCACGGTAATCATCATCTTTCAGCCGTGCGATCACCTCGTTTGGCTGGACACGATCCCCTTCACGGACATTCAGTTCGACCAGCAGACCTGTCGTACTGGCTGCAAGTGCCGCTTTGCGCTGCGCCACCACATATCCGCTCGCGGTCAGGATCGACTGTGTCTCGGCTGGAGATCGAAGGATTGCCGATCCGAGCTGCACTTCGAGCGGTCTGCTGCCCTTCAGAAAGACCACCGCCACCGAACCGCCGCCCAGCAGGAGGAGCGCAAGGAGGATCACGATCCAACGCCGAAGGTTGCGGTCGGTTCGGACTGGACTACTGCTTACCTGCCGTTTCTCCTGATGAATCCTCAGGGACGAGAGGTCTGCCTTTTCCATCCCCACGTCACTCTTCTCCTGCTTTAATCCCAATCGTTGGAACCGAGTCCCTGTCAGTATGCCACGATTTCCAGGTCCGGGTGAAGTCCGGGGAGTCTGTAATCAACGGAAGCAGGCTCGACACCCACTCCTTCTCCGCTAAAAGCATGGCTCGCTCATATTCGGTTTCAATGGTGAAAAGGCGTTCAAGACCTTCGCCTTCGCACCCCTCAAGGCTTACAGATATCTCTGCGACCCTCTTCTCCAATTGTCGTATTCGCTCCCGCAACAAGTCTGGCACCTCTTCTGGTGGCAGAATAGCAATCAGCGAAAGCGCCGAGCCGAACAGCGGATATTCTTTATTCGGCAGGCACACCAGTTCACGCATCCAGCTGTAAAGCTCCGCTGTACCCTCGTCGGTCAGAGCGTAGATGGTCTTTTCCGGTCGCGCGCCGTCACGCTGCACCTCCTTCGCTTCGATGAAACCCGCATTCTCCAGCGAGGCGATGATCGTGTAGAGCGAACCGTAGTTGATTCGGATCGAATTTTCCTTATGCCATTGCTTCAACGTGGCCGCGATCTGGTAAGGATGGCTTGGCTCGACACGGAGCGCCGCCATCACGGCAAGACCCAGCGGATTGGTGATCTTTCTCTCTTCCATCCTGCACCCCCTTGAACGAATACTCGTGACCGAGTATAAGGTGCAGGATATAAGCGTGCAAGAAAATATCTTCGGAGATCGGGGATCGCGATTGGATACTAACCATCCGGTCCCTCGCCGCAATGAAGCGTAAGAGTGAATAAATGTTCAGCAGAATGCAAGAGGTAAATCGCAAAATTTGAAGACCGAACTCTCGGAGTCCTCTAATTTGAACAGAGATGGTGAGTCTGTAATGAAAAGCTGGGCACTGAAACGGGGCGATGCGACTGCTCACTCGATGGTGTCTACATCGTTCCCCGATAGGTGTTCTCTCAACGGGTTCACGCCACAACGTGTTGCGGCAGATACTATCAGTCCTGCATCTGGGGCCTGTCGCGCCCGCGACAACCATGCAGGTCAGGTTCGAACAGCATACTGTTCTCAGGGTCTCGTTTCAGCTCTGGTCAGCCTACCCTCTCCCCATGTACTGCCTTACATTTCCAGTCCCCTCCCTGTGGTGAAACGATCGCGAGGCAGACATGGATGTGCTCCTGCTTTCCCGAATCCAATTCGCCGTAACCATTGGATTCCACTACATTTACCCTCCCCTGAGCATCGGCCTCGGGGTTATCCTGGTGATCATGGAGGGGTTGTACCTTAGAACCCGCAACCCGCTCTACCAGCAAATGACCCGTTTCTGGGTTCGCATCTTCGGCCTCACATTCGCAATCGGTGTTGCAACCGGGATTGTGATGGAGTTCGAATTCGGGACGAACTGGGCGAGATACAGTCGTTTTGTCGGGGATGTTTTCGGTTCCGCGCTTGCGGCAGAGGGCATCTTCGCCTTTTTCCTCGAGTCGGGCTTCCTCGCGATCCTGCTGTTTGGTTGGGACAAGGTGAAGCCCGGGATGCACTTTTTCGCGACCATCATGGTCTGTTTCGGCGCACACTTCAGCGCTGTCTGGATTGTAGTCGCCAACTCCTGGATGCAAACCCCGACCGGCTACCATATCGTTGAAACCGCCAACGGATTTCGTGCGGAGATCACCGATTTCTGGGCGATGGTCTTCAATCCGAGCAGCATTGATCGCTTGAGCCACACCATCATGGGGGCGTGGCAGGCGGGCGCGTTTTTTGTGATCTCGGTTTCCGCCTACTATCTGCTGAAGAAGAAGCACGAGCAATTTGCCCGCAATTCGATCAAGATCGCCCTCGCGGTTGCCGTTGTTGCAAGCCTCGGGCAATTACTCACCGGGCATTCCAGTGCTGAAACCCTGGCACAGACACAACCCGCCAAACTGGCAGCATTCGAGGGGATTTACGAGGACGGCAAGCCCGCCGGCCTGACGGTGATCGGGTATGTCGATGAGGCAAATGAAACCGTGCATGGCATCACGATTCCAGGTATGCTGAGCTGGCTGGTGCATGGCGATCCGAATGCGCCGATTACGGGATTGCACGCCTTCGCGCCTGAGGATCGGCCTCCGGTGCAGATCGTCTTTCAGCTTTACCATGCGATGGTTGCCATCGGAATGACATTGATCCTGCTCGCAGTCGGAGGAGCGCTGCTGCTCTGGCGTGGAACCCTGTTCAAGCACACCTGGCTGCTCTGGATACTTGTCTTCTCCGTGCTGCTGCCTCAGCTTGCCAATCAGATCGGCTGGGCGGCCGCGGAGATCGGCCGACAACCCTGGATCGTGTATGGCTTGATGCGGACCGCGGAAGGATTGAGTGAGGTGGTGACCGGTCAGCAGGTGCTGGGCTCCCTCATCCTTTTTACCCTGATCTACATCGGCCTGTTCGTTCTCTTCATTTTCCTGCTCGACCAGAAGATCAAGCATGGTCCGCTTGACGAGGACCTGCCGACCATGGGGAGGCGCGCATGAGCGGCACAGAACATCTCAATGTCATCTGGTATGTGCTTGTCGGGGTGTTGTTCACGGGATACGCCATCCTCGACGGTTTCGACCTCGGCACCGGAGCGCTCCATCTTTTCACAAAGAAGGACCTGCATCGCAGGACCCTGCTGAATGCGATCGGGCCGGTGTGGGATGGTAACGAAGTCTGGCTGGTCACAGGTGGCGGGGCGCTTTTTGCAGCCTTCCCTGAGGTCTATGCCACGGCGTTCTCGGGCTTCTACACCGCCTTCATCCTGCTTCTGTTCATGTTGATCTTCCGTGCGGTTTCCATTGATGTGCGCAGCAAGCAGGCGCATCCCCGCTGGCGGGCTTTCTGGGATACCGCATTCTCGGTCTCAAGCCTGCTCGCCTCGCTGCTGATCGGAGTGGCGCTTGGAAACATCGCCTACGGTGTCCCACTGACCGCGGAAGGAATCTACTACGGCAGTGTTTTTGCGCAACTGCACCCATATGCCTTGATTGTGGGAGTCACAACTGTTGCACTCTTCATGATGCATGGTGCGATCTACCTGGTGATGAAGACAGATGGGGAACTGAACGCGATCATCCGCAACTGGATTCGACCGACCATGATCTTCTTCTTCCTGATGTACACGATTACAACCGTCGCAACCCTGCTCTATGTCCCGAAGATGACCCAACCCTTCCAGCGGTCCCCCTGGCTCTTTGTCGTGCCGCTTCTGACCATTCTGGCGATTGCAAACATCCCACGCGAGATCCACCACGGCCGTGAATTCAGAGCGTTCTTGTCATCTTGTGTCGCGATGGTGGCGTTGATGGCGCTCTTTGGTATTGGCATGTTTCCTGAGCTGATCCATTCCAATCCCAACCCGGAATACAGTCTGACGGCTTTCAATGCGGCATCATCGCCCAAAACCTTGAAAACGATGCTGACCATTGCCTTGATCGGCATGCCCCTGGTCCTCGCTTATACGTTCAGTATTTACTGGATCTTCCGCGGGAAAGTGAAGATGGACAACATGAGCTACTGAGCCATGCGTATCCTCGTCAGCGGCAGCAGTGGACTGATCGGACGGGCCCTCTGTCAGGAATTGGGGAGGCGAGGGCACAGTGTCGGCAGGCTTGTGCGGAATCGGGTCACCGATCCCAGGAGTGAGATTGCCTGGGATCCGGTGAGTGGCAACATCGACGAGGAAGGACTCCTCCGCTACGAAAAGGTTGTCAATCTTGCCGGGCGAAGCATTGCTTCGGGCATCTGGACAGGCAGGCAGAAACGATTGCTGGTCGAAAGCCGCGTGCGGAGCACACGCTTGCTGGCAGAGTCGCTGGCGCGGTTGAGAGGTTCAGGCCCGACCACCCTTCTGAATGCCTCGGCTATCGGCTATTACGGTCACCGCGGCGATGAACTCCTGACCGAGGAGAGTCCGGGCGGGCAGGGATTTTTCGCCGAGCTTTGTCGTGAGTGGGAAAATGCCACACTGCCCGCCGCTGAAACGGGAATCCAGGTTGTCCGTGCAAGATTCGGGCTCGTGTTCGCGCCGGTCGGTGGATTCCTCGAACCATTGCTTCCGCTCTTCCGTCTCGGGTTAGGGGCGAAGATCGGGAATGGTTCACAGTGGATGAGCTGGATTCACATAGAGGATCTCATCCAGTTGCTCTGCACGCTGTTGGAGATGGATTCGGCGCAGGGTGCGCTCAACCTTGTGGCGCCGGAGCCTGTCACAAACAGCCGGTTCACCGAAACAGTTGCAAGCATTCTGAATCGCCCTGCATGGTTGAGCGTGCCGAAATTCGTGCTGCACCTGTTACCCGGCGGGATGGGCAGTGAGATGTTCCTCGCCTCTCAGCGGGCGACGCCAAAGCGTTTGGAGGAAATGGGTATCGGCTTTCGTTTTCCGGAGTTACACTCGGCTTTGGAGGACTGTCTGGCCGACCGGGCAGGCTGATTCCAATGCTCCGGGGCAGCGCGTGTGAGTCGTTTGGATCGTTGTCCTGTCCATTGACGGGTGGTAGCTTGCGTGTGCCGTAATCGAGGATATCATACTTCAGGCTTGGAAGTTCTGTTTCGTGCGAAGTCTGCAAGCGGAGAGGGGTCATGGCGTCGACAGCGAAAATCAATCGTTGTGTAGTTGTCGGAGGGGGGATTGCCGGGCTTGCAGCCGCACGCATCCTCGCTGACGGTGGGTTCGATACCACCGTGCTCGAAAAGGAAGCGACTCTCGGTGGACGGATGTCCACACGTGAGTTCGCAGGCGGTGTGTTCGATGATGGGGCGCAGTTTTTTACGGTCAAGGATGAGCGTTTCCGCCCGATCGTCGAACGCTGGCTGAAGAAGGGCATCCTTCAGGATTGGTTTCATTCCCAGCTGATCCAGGGTGGTTCGAGCAACCCGGATGGTTTCCCCCGTTATTGCGGTACAGGCGGTATGCTCCCGCTCGTTGAAGAGCTGGCAGAAGGTATAGACGTGAGGACCGATTACGAGGTCACCGCCCTCCGCAAAGAGGGGAAAAGGCTGTTTGTGGAGTCGGCCTCCGGCAATTCGATTGAGACGGATGCAATTCTGTTGACACTCCCTGTTCCCCTGGCGCTCGATCTGCTTGCTCGCAGCGGACTTTCGCTGACCGCCAGGGATGCCGCCAGCCTTGCAGAAGTCACCTATTCACCCTGTATTACCCTGCTTGCGGTTCTCGAAGGTGAACAGAGCGGGTTGACAGAATGGGGTGGCCTGCGAATCGCTGGAGACTACATCGACTGGATCGCCGACAATCATTTGAAGGGGATCAGCGGTCGCACCGCGGTGACCATCCAGGCGATGCCGGAATTCAGCCATGAGCACTGGCTGGAAGAGGACAGAGTCATTGCACGTCTGCTCCTGGACAACGCCAAGGCGTTACTGCTCTCGCCGGTCCGAAGCTGGGAGGTGAGACGATGGGAGGTGGCCAAGCCGCTGAAAGTCCATCCATACAGTCATGTAGCGGTCAAGAGCACCCCCAAAATCCTGCTCGCTGGTGACGGCTTCCAGGGGTATCGTGTAGAAGGTGCAGCGATTTCAGGTATGGAGGCGGCAGAGTCGATTCTGCGCCAGTTTGCATAATGCTTTGGAGGGATGATGTTGAAGGTTGGTGACAAAGCGCCTCAGTTTACCCTGCCCGATCAGGATGAGAAGCCGGTTAAGCTGTCAGACTTCCTCGGGAAATGGGTGGTCCTGTACTTCTACCCGAAGGACAACGCCAGCGGCTGCACGATTGAAGCCATCGACTTCACAGAACTGCGCGATGACTACGCCGACCTGGATGCAGTGATCCTGGGTGTTTCGCCCGACTCCTGCAAAAGCCACCGTACCTTCATCCAGAAGCAGAACCTCCAGATTTCTCTGATCGCTGACACGGAGAAACAGGCCCTTCAGGCTTATGGAGTGTGGGGCGAAAAATCCATGTATGGACGCAAGTTCATGGGTGTGGTCCGCTCCACATTTCTCATCGATCCGAAAGGGAAAATCGCGGAGATCTGGGAAGAAGTGAAGGTGCAACAGCATGCAGAAGAGGTGTTGGATCGTCTGAGGGCGCTGCAGCGAAACACAACGGCTTGAGTGTCACTCACTCATCTGGATCCTGAATTGAGTTCAGGATGACATGCACCAGCCATGCAGAACGGGCGTCCGGAAGGACGCCCGTTCTGCATGGATAAACTGACTGGAGAATTTACCAGCCGAAGGAGAATTGCATGAAGTAGAAGTCAGACGGATCCTGACCTGGTGCAGTGCCCATCTCACGTGTGAACTTGGCCACATCGATCTTTACAACAGCAAGTCGGAGGCCCGCACCGAATGTCGGGTAACCCTGGTGGAAACCGCCACGCACACTCAGCAGGCCAGCGAGCACGCTGATCTCTGTGCCCATGTTGATCCGCTGGTAGAAGCTGTTGCCTTCACGATTGAAGAGATCGACAAACTCGATGCCCAGGTCCCAACGGCGCAGCAAAGGATTGCCGGCGAAGGGCATGTGGTACATGGCGCCAGCCTTCAGGTTCGGAGTGAGCGACTCGCCGTCGATCGTGCCGTACAGATCCTGAATAACCATTGCGACATCGAGATTGTTGTCACTTCCGGGTTCACCGATCTCAATCGTGTGAACGGCACCAAGGTCGACGCTCATTCCGGAAATCGGATCGGCAGCATCATCCATGAACTGGGTGATAATATCCGCCGTATTGCCCATGTCGGATGCGCTGATCCGCTGTGGCTGTAACTCCATCCGGTTCAGAAAACGGCCGGCCAGTCCGATCCCGATGTCGCGTCCTGCGATTTCAAATGTCTTGCCAAAACCGACCGCAACAACAACATCACCGTAGCCGCGCATGCCGACCGAAGGGACAAGGACACCCTGGTCCAGCTTCACATCCGGGCTGATAATGCTATACGCTGCAATGCCAAAGTTCTTAAAAGAAAGTCCGACAAAAGGTCCGAGATTGACACCGAACCACTTGTTGTCGAACTCCTGGCTGTCCTGCATGAACTGACTTTGCTCTTCTTCCGGCAAGCCCTGGAAATCATTGAACTTGTCCGAATTGTCATTGACAAACTGCGCCATGTCGGTGACAGTCATGTCAATGCCAATCGGGATAGTGATTTCGAATGCGAAGGGCTGACGAGTCAGCATGCCGGGGTTGTAAATCACGGTATGGGCATTGGTGGCAACGGTTGTCGTCAAGCCACCCATACCCATTTGGGCTGCGTTCAAGTGCTGTGTGAAACCATAGGGAACAGCACTCTGACTTTGTGCTCCAGCCGATCCTGCAAGCAGCAGTGAGAGGGCGAGCACGATAAGGAGTTGAGTCGTTTTCATCAGCGGCTCCCTCCCTTGCTGAAGGTTCTCAAGTTTGACGCGCCACCGGGTGCGACAAGTGCCGGACCGCCACCGCCGTAGTCAAGCACACCTTCGCGGATGCCATCGATCACACCGCCGATGTTCTCGGTGTCAAAACCTGCACCAACCGTATCGGTGGTGTCGGAGAAGAGTGCCGTGAGGAAGGTATCAAGCGCGGCGCCACTGGCATCGAGCAGGTCAAGCACGTTGTTGAGCAACGCAGCCTGCTCCTCGGGGGTGAGCTGGTCCCAGACATCTTCCGTCAGCACGAATTGACCGCCAGAGAACATCGCGACCAGATCAAAGTCGTTGTCGTCGATCGCGCCATCAACATTGGTGTCACGGAACATCAGGATGCCCTGGATCAGCGAGGTACCCGTGTAGTCCAGCGAGATCGAGCCGCTGTTCAACTCCGCGTTCTCGGCATTTCCGTTCAATATCTCCACCAGGTGCTCGTTGGCGCTGATCACCCCCTGGTACAGCGAGTTCGCGTCAGGTTTCGCCAGTCCCATGAAAGGCAGTTCGCCATCGCTCTCGTAGGCTGAGACCTGAGACATGATACTGATCGAGGTGAAACCGGTACGCCTGATGTATGCCTTCGCGATCCCCCAACGGGCATAGGCGTTTGTCGGATCACTGTCGATCGCGGCTGTAAACTTCTCGATTGCCAGCTCGTAGTCACCGTCCCTTAACGCTTTACGCCCGTCGGCGACGTTGTCCGCAACACTATCATCGGGTGCTGTAAAGCTGAAGATATTACACCCCCCGACAACCAATGCCAGCAGTGCGGACAACAGCCCCACTGCGACCAAACGTCTCATCCAGTACCTCCACGGTTGAACTCTGTCACTCCCGGATAAAGGATGCCCCCGGAAGCCCCCCTCGGTTACGCAATCCTAACAATTCAGGCTCGCTAATTTGGTTTTTTTCTTGTTCACTGTCAATGCGCTGGGTCAAGAAACAACATTTGCTCTCCCGGAGACGAGTGTCTCTCGGCGCGACTTGAACGCTGTAAGCAGACCTCTTGAATCGACCCTCGTTTTATTGAAAACAAATATGCTGGATAGGTCCATGGCGGACTCGTCGACAATTCCATAGCTGCACTTTTCTTCATCGTTTCGGTGCTTTTGTTTTCAATAAAACAAGGGCTTACCATAAGATGCACGCTGTTTGGTTATCAAGACACCCCTGGAGACCTTCGGCCTCCAGGCGATCTTGACAACCTGATTTGCCAGGGACAGCCGCAAAATTCTTGTGAAGACCCTGAATGGTAGAGTCACTTTCACGGGAAGCAGTGTCGGGAGACTTCTCTGATATCCGATCCATACGAACCGGATGAGCTACTGACAAAGACGGATATCAGAAAGTTCGGGAGCGTTCTGTGGCAGTGGGCTCGTAATTCATCAGCGCTCCGAAATCCGTCCAGGGAATATCGGCGATGATCGCTTGAAAATCGCTGTGATCGATTTTCAGCAGACTGAGCAGCGCCTCGAAATCGAACAGGTTAAATCTTTCCAACTCAAACCCGACCTGGAACCTCGACATGAGGAAGTCAGCGAGTGTCACAACCGCCACGAGCCCTGGTACGGTCGGCGCTTCGGCAGGCTTGTGGTGGAAGAGGATCACTTCTTTTAACTCATCCGGAAGTGCCCAGGCATCGGCAAGTCGGCAGCCCGCCTCGACATGGTTCACACCAAGCAGCCGGGTTTCAAAATCCAGCAGGTCCACTGAGGGATCCTTCACCGCCTTGTAGAAAATGGACCATCTTCGCGCGATGAACTGGTCGAGCACAACCTTTCCGATATCGTGCAGGAGTCCGGCGGTGTAGGCGATGCTCGGGTCGATGCCTTCGATACTGGTGGCGATCCGCTCTGAGACAATTGCTGCACCGAGAGCGTGGAAAAACAGTCCGCCACGTACCAGCGAGTAACCATCATGCGTGTCGGTATAGAGCGATTCAAGCGATGCCGAGAGAATCAACTGCATGAAGACTCGTTCGCCAAGCATCACCAATGCTGTGTCCACCGAGCTGATTCTGCTGCGGCGAGCGTAAAAGGCGGAGTTGCACAGGTTCAGGACACGTGCGCTGAGTATTTGATCTTGCCGGACACTCTTGGCGATGTCTCGCATCTCATACTCATCCTGCTGAATCATACGGATGAGACGCAGAACTGTCTGCGGGATCGGATGCACCTGAGAGATTGCACGCTCGATGTCATCACGGCTCATGCGTGGCGGCAGGAGACTCTCGCCGACGGCGTCTTCCCGTTCGAAATACCGAATGTCCGATTGTCCGGTGGCGGCGTGATAAACCAGTCGACAGCCATGCCAACCGCCAGTTTCGCTACGCAGGACGGGGATACGGTGTTGATGCAGGATCTGCAGGACACGGTCGGTGGTCCTGCCACCGACATCCAGGTTGACATCCAGGTCCGAAACGGGACCAATCAGGGATCCGCCGGCAACGACCGCTTCAAGGTGCTCAATCTCTGCGCCGGATTGGCAGAGCAGGTCGATGAATACAGGCAGGCCGGTGCCCGCATAGACAAAGGTCTGGTTCGCGGGAATAGCGCCGAGGGGTTCAGCCAGCAGCAGGTGCAGGAGACCACCGACACCATTCTTGCTGTCATGGAGGGTAACACCAACACAGGTACCGAGGTGAGCGGTCAGTTCGGCATCACCACCAGTCCGGATCGCATAATCACCTGATGAGATGATCTCGAGCGCCACCTTCACTCCCCATGCTTACGAAAATGTCGGTTGTCAAATGAAGGGTTCGGCCACCAGATAGAAACGCCCGATTGCCACTTCGAACGGTCTTCCCTCTGCGGTCACCATCCCGTAATGCCCCTCCATTGTCCCGAACGGAGTATCGAGAGGGCAGTAACTGGAATACTGAAACTCCTCGCCCGGGCCAAGTGTCGGGGTGAATCCAACCACCCCGGGACCTTTCACTTCCTCACGCTCACCATCGCTGTTGATGATGATCCAGTGACGATCCTTCAGGGTGATCGTTTCCTCACCCTCGTTGCGAATTGTGACGTTGTAAGAGAAGATGAAGCGATCCGCACTCGGTTCGGAGTGATCGGGCTCATACTTCGGGTGCACGGAGACTCGAATGCCTCTCGTAACAATTTCAGATGCAGTCGGTGTCGGCATGGGTCTATCTCCGGTTGTATTGATAAAACGAAGAGTCCTTACAAGAAGTTGTGCGGCTATCCCCGGCTAATGTTGTCAAGATCGCCTGGAGGCCGCGCTACGCTTGCCTCTCAGCGAACTTGACAGCTGAATTCACACGCGAATTCTCATGAGGAACCAGAAGGAAGATAGGCACGCTATGCCGAATTGCGATGGAATAATCTTTCGACCCGCACCTGGAGTCTGTGGTCGGTTCTGCTTCGGCTGACGGCTGTTCAGCTTGTAATCGCCATTTGCGACAAGGCGGATGTCAAATGGCTGACACTGAGATATCACTCTGACACGATCGCAGTAGCACACGCAGCCGGGAGCCGATCACGAGCATAAGTTTATGGGAGGGCGGAGGGTTGAGGCCGTTAACTCGGACCTTGTGCTATATTGGTTGCGCCAAACCAACAATTTGCCTGCAACTCTGCTCGCCCGGTCACATGCCGGACATGCACCACAGATAATTCGGGACCTGTGAGTCCTGTACAACAAATTGAGTAGGGAGTCGGGAGGTATGCTGGCATCCGCCGACCTTGCCGGAAAGATGTCGCGGGGATCGCTTACAGTGGCGGTGCAGCGAGTGGTTGAGGCGTTGATCGGGCTATTCCTTGTGCCCTTCACCCTCTACCATCTCGGACGTGAGGCATATGGTCTTTGGGCATTGTTCTACTCGGTTGTCGTCTATCTCAACCTCGCGGACATGGGGTTTTCCGCGGCGTTGACTCACCATTTCGTCCGTGCGGACACCTCGAAAGCGAAGCTCGAAAAACTCGCGCTTTACTCGAGCAGCCTTGTCTACCTGCTGACCATAGGAGCGCTGGTGCTCATTATCGGACTGGTCAGTGAAGGACCTCTGCTTCGGGCTTATCCGGAGGCGGCAGCATTCAGCATTACAGCGATCTGGGTCTGGCGGGCCATGCTGGTCGTGCTTGTACTTGGATTTGTCGGCAGCTACGCGCGCGCACTTTTTTACGCCACCCAGCGTGTCGCCCAGCTCGCATTTCTCGGAACCGGATTGTCGATCCTGAACGCCCTGCTGGTGGTCTATGTGCTGCTCGCAGGCTACGGTCTCACAGGGCTGGCTGCCGCAGCGGTGACACTCGCGGTGCTGAGGTTGCTGTTGGTGTTTTCTGTCGGGGTGCGTGGGGTCGAGGGTTGGGGCTTCAGGTTGAAAGCAGTGAATCGAGATACGATTCGACAGATCTGGTCCTTCGGCTTGCGTGTGTTTGTGGCACGTATCGCCGAGACGATCTACTTCAACTTCGACAGGCTGCTGCTGGGCCGTGTGCTGGGGCTTGGCGCAGTCGCCTCCTACGATATCGGCGCGAAGGCAGCGATGACCGCCAACCAGCTCCCGCTTACTCTGTTGCCCACGATTGAACCTGCCGCAGCGGCTCTTTACATGGAGAAAAAGCTCGACGCTCTCGCCGGGATGGTGGCGAGGACAAGCCGTTACATGGCAATCCTTGCCTTCGGGCTGATTGGTTACCTGCTGGTGCTTTCCGGACCCCTCATTACCCTTTGGCTGGGTCGGCTCCAGGACCCCCAGGTGATCCTCACCCTGCAGATCATCGCAATAGCCTACCTGTTTGCGTCGACAACAGGACCTTTGCGTGCCAGCAGCCGGGGTGTTGGCTTCCCGGGATGGGAGGCGAAAAGTTCCTCGCTGCAGGCTCTGGCCAACATCCTGCTCTCCATCACACTCTTCTTCCTGATGGGGTTCATCGGCGTGCTCATCGGCACGGTGATCGCGACTGTTGCGGGGCATCTCTACTTCATGACCCTTTCGCTCCGCGGATTGCCTGTTCCCGGCTGGCCAATGATCCGTGACTCCTACCTGAAACCGGTTGCCGCGGCGCTTGTTGCGACAATTGCAACCTGGCTGCTCGCACAGGGAATCCCGGGTGTTGATGCACCCACACGGCCCGAGGTCATCCTGCCCATTTTCGCAGGCACACTCCTATTTACCACTATTTACCTGGGTGCGCTGGCCCTGCTGAAGAGCCTGACCTGGGGAGAAATCCGTGAGCTGTGGGGCATTGTTACCCGTCGAGGTGGCGAATGAGAATCGTCCACCTGGTGCAGACTCTCGGGCGGGGAGGGCTTGAGATTCTGATCGAGCATATCGTACTCGGTCAGATCAGTGCCGGACACATGGTGCGTGTGGTTTGTCTCACCGAAGGTGGTGAGACGGCTGAGAGGCTGCAACAGACGGGTGTGGATGTCCAGGTGGCCGGGGTTGGCAGGGCGACTCCGGCTGAATTGAGGCGCCTTCGGAAAATCATCCTTTCGGATTCACCCGACATTCTTCATTTGCACGCTCTGCCCGCGGGTACACTCGGCAGGATGGCAGGCATTGGGGGACGGGTCAGGACCATCTACCACGTCCATACAATTCTCACTGCTGCCCACCGCTTGACCGGATTCCAGCGGTGGCGGGAACGATTGCTGGCACGTCTGCCCGGTGCGATTGTCGCCGTGAGTGAGGCTGTCAAAACCGATCTCGTGAAAGATGTCGGATTGCGCCAGGAACGTGTGATCGTGCATTCCGGTGGGGTGCCGGATATTCAGCCGATCGGACGGGAGAATGCAAGAAAACGCTTCGGAGTCGCCCCCGATGAAATCCTGCTCGCCTCAATTGCCTCCCTCACACCTGTCAAAGGCCACATGCAGCTGCTGGAGGCCTTTGCCCGGGTGCAGGGGGGGAAACTCCTGATCGCCGGGGAGGGTCCGCTCCGACAATCGCTTGAGGAGAGATCAGAAAAAGAGGACCTCGCGGGGCGTGTCCAGTTCCTCGGGAGGGTACCCGACCCTGAGCTGGTTTACGCTGCCGCCGATATCGCCCTGCTCTGCAGTTGGCCACGCGAAGGGCTCTCGCTCGCGATGCTCGAAGCGGCACGGGCAGGGTTACCGGGGATTGTGACAAATGTGGGCGGGTTGCCCGAGGCAGTGGTGGATGGCGAAACGGGGCTCGTGGTGCCTCCCCTGGATGTCCGGGCGCTCACGGTTGCGATCGAGAGGATGATGGCAGATGTCGAGATGCGAACCAGGATGGGCGACTTTGCCCGAGCCCGTTTCCTCAGCCGTTTTGAACTTGCGGGCTACCTGGAACGTCTTGAGGGGATTTATCGTGGTGAATTCCCGGGCAGGATGAACTGACCAGGTTGTGCCAGGTCTCTACTGAAGCGGAGACCTGCCGCCAGTACCGTTCGGGCAGGGCTTCGGACCCGCCCCGAACGCCCATCTCACCTCGGCACCGCTTACGACCCCAGCAGCTTCGAATAAAAACCCATCACCCTCTCCACATGCCGTTTGACCGAGAAAGTCTCCTCCACTCGCTTGCAGGCCGCCCTTCCCATTTTTCTGCGGAGGGGGGCATCAGCGAGTAGGGTTACAATCGGTTCGACCCAGGGTGTCGGATCTTCCACCGGTAATCGCATGCCGGTCACCCCATGCTCGACCACCTCACGATGCCCGGCATAATCCGGAACAATCGCGGGCACACCGCAGGCACCGGCCTCCGCGGCGACACGTCCGAACCCCTCCTCTGTCGAGGTGAGCAGAAAAAGGTCCGCGCAACTCAGTAGCTTCTCGGGATCCGGCACGTGACCCAACACCTGCACTCGATCCTGCAGCCCCAGGGAAGCGACCCGGCGTTCGATCGCCTGCCGCGCAGCCGAATCTCCGCTCCCCGCGAAAACAAGGTGAGCGTCCACCCTTTCGGTCACAGCTCGCCAGACATCCAAAGCGAAGTCATGCCGTTTGATCGCCACATACGCCGCCATCATCACAACAACCGGGCGATTAATGGGTAGTCCGAAACCTTGACGTAAAGTGCGCTTCTCCACTGCGGAGACCGGTTTGAATCGAACGGTGTCGATCGGGTTATAGATGATCTCGATCTTCTGTCGGACTTTTTCGGAATACCCCTCGAAACGCCGCGCCACCGCTGAGGAGATAGCGATCATCCCGTCCGTCTCCCTTGCCAGCAGCCGATCGGACAACCCGTCACGATCCGGTACGCGGAGGTGGATCACCAGCCGTGCGTCACCCCGCACCAGCCAGGCGAGATGGGCCATTCGAGGAGTGTCGACATGGATAATCGCAGGCTTGAAAGTGCGGATCGCGTTCCGCAACTGAAGCAGGCTTGCGGCCTGTTGGGTAGGTGGGAATCGACGAAGCGATGACCAGGGGGGTAGCAGAATGGTCTGGATTGCCTGTGATTTCGCCCACTGGGCAAAGGTCCCATCGCCTGGCAGGCAGAGGATCGGGTTAAAACGATCTCGCGGTAGACTTTCGATCAGATGTGCGAGGCTGATCTGGCCACCGCGCTCGAAGTCTGATCGCAGGGTGAGATAGAGGACGTTCACCACAGTTTTTCCCCGGCTGTTCACGTGTTGCCACCCTCAGCTCTGAGAATGTCGGGCAGATTTTCAATTTCTGCCAGGGCACGCTGGATAATGGTGCGCATGCGTGATGAAGGATCAGCTGCATAGAGACGCAACACCGGGAGATGCGGCCTGACCGCCTCGGGGTCGACTTCGGCGATGGCGGCGAGGGCGAGGGCTGCATTGGGGCAATTATTGCCAGACTCCTCGTTCAGCATCCACATCAATCGTCTGCAGAGATCAAGCGTATGTTCACGTTCACAAACCTTTGCCGCAACTCGAAATGCCATGAGCACTTTCGAGAGGTCGGACTCATCACGCTGATGGAGCCCCGAAAGCAGGGTACGTATTCCACCCGGCCATGCGCGCAGGAGATCGGCGATTTCATCCGACTCACCGTCCCGTATCGCTCGTGACAATGCAGCTTTCTGCTCACGCATCAGGTGCTCTTCCGCATCGCCATTGCCATGGCGTTTCCAGCAAGCTCGCCCGCTCGTGCGGCGGATTCCATGGTTGCAGGGAGGCCCGTTGCCGACCAATCCCCTGCGTAGTACAGCCCACGACCCTGATGGACCACCGGGCGGGGGGATTGCGGTGTCAGGGCGGGGGTGGCGAATGGGTAATACCTTGTATGTGAATCGTTCAGGCCACTGCAATTCAACCTTCTACTTGCGTCTCGGAGAAAGGTAGCGAGCAAACCTTCCAGGTCGGGTGTTTCCGAAATGGGGATGCCCGAGATGACTCGTTCGACCATCGTGCCGCCATCCGGATGGGGCTCGGAGAACCAGACACCGTATGGAGAAGCCGCTTCCGCGAGTGGGCCAGGTAGGGTTTCGCCATGAGCAAAGTGTGCACGCAAGGTGACGATTCCATTTCCGTTGATTTCGGCTGCTGTTCTGACCAGTGGGTGCTCGGCGATGCTTCCCTTTAGCTTCGTCAGATGGTTGGGCGGAAGGGTGAGGAGCACTGCCTGAGCCTCATCGCGATCAACCTTTGTGACAATTTCCCACCCTGAATACGTGGCGTTGAGTTCGAGGACGCGTGTTCCTGTCCTCACCTCAACCCCTTCCGCAGCCAGGCAGGTTTGGGCGGGTTGAGTGATGATGCTGCCGGCATCGCCACGAACCCATCCCGCACGGCGATCCTGGTCATGAATGACCCGTTTGATTGCGTTGACAAAGGCACTGCCAGCCGCAGCATCAGGTAGGGCGTTAAACATCCCCAACGCGACCGGGATTCCGAAGTGATCCTGCAAGGCTTGTGGCCAACGGTCTCGTTTCATCAACTCCGCTACGGTCAGTGCTTGAGAATGCAAAAATCCGTCCGTTCCATCACCGAGCAGTTCCTCGTCCGAGGGCTCCTCGGTGTCCTCATGCAGGATGCGGTTGAGTGCCACCAGGCTGCTGAGCCGTGCCCGCAGGGGAAGCAGGGGGGAGTGGACAAGTGAGATCGCAGCACCGAGGGTTCCCGTCAGCAGGGGCGAGCCGAGCTGCCAGAACCGGGTGCGCCTGGCATCCAGCACTCCGAGGGCGAGGGGGGGCATCTGGAGCTTTTCACGTGAGCCAAGACGATCGAGGAGCCTGAGCAGGGAGTGATAGGAGGAGCTGGCGAGGTGCCTGCCTGTGTCGAACGCAGCACCACCTGCGGCGCGTCCCCCAAGGTGGGGAAGTGCTTCGTACAGAACAACCGCCGCACCCTGTTCACGCAGGGCAAATGCGGCAGCCAGCCCGGCAACACCACCGCCGATGATGGCAACCCGTTCACTTCGGCTCATCTTCGAATCGCTCCCGAGGAGTAAAGAGACAGCAAACTGTCTGCGACCAAGCTAATCCAATCCACACTGAAAGGCCAGCCGTCGAGCCGCCGCCGAGGTTTTCTTGCCCTTCCTCCTGCTGTATATTCGCTCTGCTGATACTCATCCGACATACATAACCAAGGAGGCGAGCATGAACATCGCGGTGCTGGTGAAACTGGTACCCGACACAGCCGCACAGATCCGTCTCAATTCCGACAGGTCCTGGATCGAGACACGTGATCTGAACTGGGTGTTGAGCCCCTATGACGAGTACGCTGTGGAAGAGGCATTGAAGACCACCGAGGCCAAAGGTGGCGAGGTAACTGCGGTTACCTATGGTGGGGATACGGCTGCTGAAGCTCTGAGGAAAGCCCTTGCGATGGGTGCCCACAAGGCCATCCATGTGAAAAAGGATGGTTTCACAGACCTGCTCGGCACCGCCACCGCTCTCGCGGATGCAATCCGTAATGGCGGGTTCGACCTGGTTTTCGCCGGGTTCAAGGCAACCGATGACGACTGCGCTGCGGTGGGGCAGATGGTCGCCACGCTGCTCGACATGCCCTGCATAACGGAAGCGCACAAGCTCGAAGTGGGCGACAATTCACTTCGGGCGCACCGTGAAATTGAAGGTGGCTACGAAGTCCTCGAGGCACCGCTTCCCTGTGTTGTCACTGCTCAGAAGGGTTTGAACGAGCCCCGTTACCCCTCGCTGAAGGGGATCATGATGGCCAAAAAGAAGCCGATCGAGATTGTGACAGCGCAGGATGTGCCGCCACGGGTCGAGACGGTTTCCCTCAGCTCGCCCCCTGAACGGCCTGCGGGCAAGATTGTCGGGCAGGGTGCTGAGGCGGTACCGGAGCTGGTCCGTTTGCTCCGTGAAGAAGCCAGGGTGATCGACTAAACGAGGGAGACAGTGGACCATGAACGTCCTTGTTCATATCGAAGTACGGGAAGGTGAAGTCAAGAAAGCCTCCCTTAAGTCGCTCAGCGAAGGGGCGCGGATCGCCTCGGCGACTGGCGGCAAAGTCAGCACCGTGATCGTGGGGAAAGAGCTCGCAGGTGCCGTAAGCGCATCGAAGGAACACGGCGCAGCAGCCATCTACACGAATGATTCAGCCGACCTGGCCAATTATGTCCCGGAAGGATACACGGCAAGCCTGATCGAGGCGGCGGATAAAGCCGATGCGCAGGTTGTGATGATCGCTGCCACATCACAGGGGCGTGACCTCGCTCCGAGGGTCGCCGCGAAAATGGGGGTGATGCTGCTGCCCGATGTCACTGCACTCGCGGTGGATGGGGGTGAACTGAAAGCGACCCGCCCTGTTTACGCCGGGAAGGTGTATATCACCATGAAGGCGAAACAGATGCCGGTGGTGATCACAACACGTCCCAACACCTTCGACCTCGCCAGGAATGAGGGTGCGGGCGAGGTTGTCGCGGTCAGCCCCAGCTTCGCCAGCAAGGTCAAGGTGGTTGAAGTGGTCGCTGCTGCCGGGCAGAAACTGGATGTGGCGGAAGCGGATCGTATCGTTTCCGGTGGACGAGGCCTGAAAGAGCCGGAAAACTTCAAGCTGCTTGAGGATCTGGCGGACAAGCTCGGTGCGGCAGTCGGTGCGAGTCGGGCTGTTGTGGATGCTGGATGGCGCCCACACAGCGAGCAGGTCGGTCAAACCGGGAAGACAGTTGGTCCGTCTCTCTATTTCGCTGTCGGCATTTCGGGTGCAGTTCAGCATGTGGCGGGGATGCGTACCGCCAAGGTGATTGTCGCGATCAACAAGGATGCGGATGCCCCAATCTTCAAACTGGCGGACTACGGTATCGTTGGGGATGCGATGGAAGTGCTGCCCGCTCTCATTTCTGCTTTGTAATAAGCCGACTGCACTGGCTTAGACTGGAAGCGCCTCTGTCGCAGGACAGGGGCGCTTTTCGGGCTGTGTATCCCCGCCTGACCGCTTTGCGGCAGGTCGTAATAAGTGCCCCACTTTTCTGCACATCTTGACTCCGGCAGGGATGGTTCGGCGGTGTGCCCGCTTGTCCGATCCGTCTTTTGTAACACATCTTTGCGCGGCTTCCAGATGGAAGTGGGGGGTGCGTAGTTGAGGCTTTAGCTCTGCCGGGAACGCACACCTCCCCTCAATTCATGCCTCCCCACAGGAAGGGGTCCTGCCATGCCTGCCAAACCGAAAAAACCCGGGAAAAGTCGGAGTGTATTCCCCTTTCCGCGCCACCTGACCAGAATCGTTGCCACGGTTGGTCCTGCCAGCAACGACCCTGAGACGATCGGTCGGTTGATCGACGCCGGAGTGGATGTATTCCGTCTCAATTTCAGTCATGGCACACGTGAGGAACATGCGGGTGTGTACGCCACCATCCGTCGTATCGCAGATGAGAAAGCGACCTCAATTGCCATCTTGCAGGATGTCCCGGGACCGAAACTGCGGATCGGTGACCTCGAAGCGAGCGAAGTGGAGCTGATCGCGGGACGGACATTTCGTCTGGACACCCGTGTCGAGTCGGGCACAGCGATTGAGGCAGGATTCCAGAATGACGGCTGGCTTGAATCGGTGTCTCCCGGGAACCGTATCCTGCTCGGTGATGGAAACATCCAGCTCAAGGTCAAACGGGTAGACCAGTACGGTTTGGATTGTGAGGTACTGGCGGGTGGGCTGTTGCGTTCACGTCAGGGGATGAACTTCCCCGATACGGAACTCGACCTCGGAGCTGTGACAGACAAAGATTGGAAGGACATCGAATTCGGGCTGGAGCTGGGTGTTGATCTACTGGCGCTCTCCTTTGTTCAGGGACCGGATGATCTTATCGCTGTCCGGCGTTTCATCCAGAGGCGGCCTGATTCTCCCCTCCTGGTGGCGAAAATCGAGCTGCCTCATGCAGTGGAAAGGATTCAGGAGATTCTTGACCGCGCGGATGGCATCATGGTGGCCCGTGGTGACCTCGGGATCACATTGCCGATCGAGCGTATTCCGGTGGTTCAGAAACGATTGATTCGTCTCGCCCGCGAGGCGGGGAAGTTTGTCATCACGGCGACCCAGATGCTTGAATCGATGACGCAGTCGCCGCGCCCCACACGTGCCGAGGCGACCGATGTTGCCAATGCGGTTTATGATGGCACCGACGCGGTGATGCTTTCGGGTGAAACCGCGGTGGGTGTTCATCCGGTGCTGGTGGTCGAAACCATGTCTCGTATTCTGTCCGAAACCGAACCGGAGGTGGCGCTTCCGCGTCTCGCGAAGATGGATGACACCATCGATGGCGCAATGTCGCGTGCGGTGAAAGCTCTGGTGAACGAGCTGCGGGCAAAGGCGATTCTTGTCCCGCTCAGCCACGGTTCCACGGTCCGCAGGTTGAGCCGACAGAGGATGGGTGTGCCGGTGATCGTCGGGGTGCCAAATGCGACTCTCGCCAGGAAACTGATCGTCTACTCCAGTGTTTTCCCGGTTCTGGTGCCCAGCGACAACAGCCTTTTCCAGAACACGAAGCATGTGCTGAATGTGGCGAAACGGTTCGGCTGGGTGGCGGATGGGGATGTCGTCCTCAGCTCAGGTGGTTTCCCGCTTCAGCAGCATGGGAATACGAATTTTGTCCGTGCGCTGGTAGTGGGTGGGGAGATCTGAGAGTTGCATGACAAGGACTTTATCGCTGCGGCAGGTCTCTACTGAAGCGGAGAGCAGCCCGAAAAGCCATCGCGCCTTGAAGAGGTGCGTCATGGCGAGCCGTATTCGCGTCGGCGGAAACGAGCGTGGCAATCTGTTGTTGTCCTGTAAGCACTTCGAGCCGCTCCGCTCTGGGTGACAGTCACTCGCGGGGCAGGTCCCGGACCTGCCCGAACGATGCTCTACACGATTGAGTTAAGCCAACCCCGTCACTTCACTCACGCATCTTCATAGCGGTAGAAAAGTATCTGGCAACCGCTATCTCACCCTCCTCGCACCGAGGTATCGTTTGGCGTAATAGGTGTCGTTGAGGTTGTTGATGGTGACCCCATCCGAGTTGGATGCGTGGGTGAACAGGTTTCGTCCCAGGTATATCCCCACATGGCTGACACCCCGTCCCGACGTGTTGAAAAAGACCAGGTCGCCCCGCCGGAGTGATCGTTTATCGATCTGGTTGCCCATTCGCCACTGTTCGGTAGTTGTGCGTGGCAGGCGGATGCCATAGGCTGCGCGATATACCGACTGCACATAGGCACTGCAATCGACACCCAGTTGCCGTCTGCTCCCGCCAAGCTGATACGGGGTGCCCCACCAGTTGGCCACCTCACGGTCAAGAGCGTCCCCACCAATCGCCCCGCGCGGCACCTCGGGTGACTTGTCGGGTTGACGCTGTTCCTGGCTGGGTTTGCCCCGCTGAGGTGTCGGGGACGTTTTGGCGGGCTTGCCGTCCGGGCGGTCACGGTGATACTGCGGATTCGGCTTCATTCCGGCACAACCGGTCAGCAGCAGGGTGGCTGCCAGGAGGAGGGTGAAGCCGAACAGCGGGTGCAAACCATGGCTACGCTGCCGCATCGATCGCCTCACGTATCCGTCGTATCAGATCCGCCCTCCCCTCGGCGGTTTCCAGACGGCCCCCTGGATCATGGACGACAAAGTTGTCCATCACCCCATCCAGCCGTCTCGATACACGGGCGGCTCGGACATCGTACCCACGCTCCGCGAAAATTGAGCAAAGCCTGTAAAGCAACCCCATCGAATCGGGACCGGCCACATCGATCAGGATGCCGCTCGGCGAGGGGGTCGCTGAGATCTCAGCCTCAACCAGGGCGGCGGGGGAACGGTCCAGGCGGCGTCTTCTCTGGAAGCGCGCGAGCAACTCATCTATCAGAAGAGTCCCTTCGCTCAGCTGCTTCCAGAGCTGGGGGATACGGTTCAGCCGTTCATCGAGGGGCGTGCCATTCCGTTCGATATCCTCCGCACGGAACCTGTCGACAATGATGCCGTCTTTTCGTGTGAAGATCCTCGCTTCACGTATTCCGATCCCTTGCGTGACGAGCAGGCCGGTAATCTGAGCGAGCAACCCGACACGATCACGTGTGATAAGGGTCAGGATGATAAACCCCTGCCGTGCATCGATCTGCCAGTGAAAAGGGGTACCACTGCGCAGGCTCGCCGCTGCGCGAACGTGGCTGGCGATCTCCTCCGCCGGGACAGCCCTCCGGTACTCCTCACGCATGGAGGCGAGGAAATCGAGAACCATATCCGATGATGCGATGTCATCGGCGATCAACGGCGCAACCCTTGCGAGTCCGAGGGCGACTGTAGCCTCTTCCGGCTGCGCACCCCGCTCGAACCAGCTACGTGTTTCAAGGTAAAGCTCAGCCAGCAAACGCCCTTTCCAGGCGGTCCAGACACGTGGGTTGACTGCACTCAGGTCGCAAATCGTCAGCAGGTAGAGCCAGGCGAGCTGTCCGGGATTTTCGATCTGCTCGGCAAATTCCTGCAAGACCGCCGGATCCTTGAAATCACGCCGGAAGGCCACCTGCTCCATCCGCAGGTGGTGCAGGACGAGTTTGGCGACAGGTTCAGTCCACTCCTGCCAGCCCAGGCGGAACAATGCCCCCTCCACCAACCTCGCCCCCTCGACAGAATGATGCTCACCTTCGACACGGCCCTTTGCGATGTCGTGGAAGATCAGTGCGAGATACAGGATCGCTCGCTCTTCAAGGGAGTGCCAGACCGCAGCAGGTAAGCCCTCCGGGCCGTCATCAGGCAGATTATCGAGCCGTTCCAAAGCCATAAGCGTGTGTTCATCCACCGTATAGCTGTGATAATAGCTTCCGGTGGTCAGCCCCACGATTTCCAGCCATTCAGGCAGAAAACGGCCGATGACATCGAGTTCATCCAGCACACGCAGACGGCGTGCGAAGCCCTTTTGCAAACGGAACCAGGGCGCGATGGCTTTTCCCCACTCGGCGGGCTCGGCGCATGGTCCAGTCCCCAATGCCAGCAAACGCCGCAGATCATGCCGGGAGCGTCCGGAAAGGGGCAGCTCCATGCGAACAGAGGTGTCCACGAGGGCAACAAGTTGTTCGGGGCTTCGGGCGACACGTTCGAGCGCTCCCTGGCTCAACTCGAGACGTCCGTTTGACTGGCTGATACCCTCCAGCCCTTCGATCGGCGCATGCAGCGGCTTGGAGTGCAGACTGTGCTCCGCAAGGAATGCACCGAACTCCACCGCGAAACGTGAAATCCGTTCGTTTGATTCAAACACCGCTCTCATCAGGTCACGCATTACTTCCCGGTCTGTGCCACGGTAACCAAGCATGCGGCTGACGGCGGGCTGATCCATGACAAGCAGTTTGTCTTCGGCCTCTCGTTTGAGGGTACGCAGGGTGTCACGAAGACGCAGGAGCAGGTCGTAGGCTTCGAAGAGGCGGGTGGATTCCTCGACTGTGAGTTGCCCGGCGGCACGCATCCTGCCGAGGAAAGAGGCGATTTCGCTTCCGCATCGGCGGGTAGGGGTCCACCGCCCTTCCAGCGCGGTTCTTGCCCGCTCAAGCCAGAAAACATGGTGCATGTCCCTGAGCCCACCCGCCTGTGCTTTCAGATGGGGCTCGACAACACGAGTGACTTTGCCATATCGAGCACGGCGAGCGTCAAATTCCTCCTGTTTCACCGAAACAAATGTGGCCCAGGAGTTTGCGGTAAACCGTGTGTTCAAAAGGCGGGCGAATTCCTCGAGCAGCTCCTCCTCGCCCCACAGCGTCCGGACCTCGAGCAGGGTGGCCGCCCGATCGGGGATCGCGAGGAGGTCATGATCGATATCATCGAGGTGAAGTACGGTCTGTCCGGGGTGCAGCCCGGCATCCCAAAGTCCCTGAACGAGGCGGCGGATCGCCTCTTCGTGAGGCTCCGGGTCGCCTCGCAAGAGGATGATCAGATCGAGATCGCTGTAAGGGGAGAGGTCGCAGCGACCGTACCCACCTGTCGCAAAAACCGCGAGGTTTTTCCCGGAAGTGTCGAGGGGCTGGAGCAGGGTGCGCAGGCGGCGGTCCGCATCGGCAGTACGCCGCAGTGCCGTACGGACGCCATCGCCCGTGCCGGTCAGCACGATTATCCTCCTCCCCGGGTCCCATTCGTGAGCAAGGCGACAAGCCTGTCGAGGTCATCGAGGGAGCGGTACCGGATGGTGAGCCTGCCGCCCGGTCCCTTGTGCTGAATCACTACCGGCAGGCCCAGTTCCTGCTGCAGGTCGCCTGCAACCTCTTTCGCGGCGAGTTCGCTGCGACGCTGGGAAGCGTCAGTTTCGCTTACACGGTTTCGTGCGGAGGTTGACTTGTGATTCTTCGCGATCCGTTCGATGTCCCGTACCGTCATTCCCTTTGAGAGGATACGACCGGCCAGGGCGAGTCGATCCCCTTCGCTTGGAATGGAGAGCAGTGCGCGGGCATGGCCTGCTGAGAGCCGACCATCGACCAGCATATCGAGGACCGGTGCGGGTAGTGCAAGCAGACGCAGGGTGTTGGCGACCGTGGCGCGGTCTTTCCCGACACGTTCCGCGACATCCTGCTGGGTGTAATTCAGGTCGTTGATGAGACGGCGATACCCCTCAGCCAGTTCGACAGGGTTGAGATCCTCGCGTTGCAGGTTCTCCACAAGCGAGATTTCGAGGATTCCTCTTTCGTCGAGTCCCTCGATGATCCTGCAGGGGACAGCGACCAGTCCAGCGGCTTTCGCCGCACGTAACCGGCGTTCACCGGCGACAAGGGTGTACCCTGTTCCAGTCGGACGGGGGGTGATGATGAGGGGGACAATCACCCCCTGCACCTTCACCGAGTCGACCAGTTCCTGCAGGCTTTCGGGATTGAATCGTGTCCGTGGCTGATCGGGCCTGGGGTGAATACGCGCAACCTCGATCTCCATCGGCGAAGCGGTACTGGACTCATCGGCTGAGGGGATCAGGGCGGAAAGGCCGCGGCCCAGCCCGCCCTTAGGCCGCGCTGTCATGTTTCAAAACCTCCTCAGCAAGGGCAAGATAGTTTTCGGCACCGCGACTGGTGATATCGTACAGGATGATCGGTTTTCCGTAACTCGGCGATTCGCTCAGACGGACATTCCGGTGAATGATGGTCTGAAATACACGGCCTTCAAAGTAGGTTCGCAACTCATCTGCGACCTGACGCGACAGGTTCAGACGGTGATCGTACATGGTGAGGACACCGCCTTCAACCGTCAGGCCGGGATTGAGGTGTTTCTGCACCAGGCGGATAGTGTTGAGCAATTGGCTCAAACCTTCGAGAGCGTAGTATTCGCACTGGATCGGAATCAGGACACTGGTCGCGGCAGTCAGACCATTCAGAGTGAGCAGTCCGAGGGAGGGAGGTGAGTCGATCAGGACGTAGTCATACTGCTCCACGAAGTCCTTGATGGCGTTCTTCAGGGCGTGCTCACGTGCCACCATGCCGACCAACTCGATCTCCGCGCCCACCAGCTTGATGCTGGCGGGGAGTATGTCAAGGAATGGAACCTCGGTGGCTTTGACCACCTGCTCTGGTGGGAGGTCACCGAGCATCACTTCGTAGATAGAAGGATCGTGTTCGGTCAGGTGCATCCCGAGCCCACTGGTGGCGTTTCCCTGCGGATCGAGGTCGATGAGCAGCGTGCGTTTCTCGGCAACCGCCAGCCCGGTGGAGAGATTGATCGCAGTGGTCGTCTTGCCGACCCCGCCCTTCTGATTCGCGATGGCGAGTATTTTAGCCATGATCCGCCGAAAGCTCCGTTTGGAGGTGTGCTACAAGAGACCCGTGCCCTGCTGATGTACAACCGGACAATATACGGCCCTCCGCGAATGAGCGCACGTCACGTCCGCTTCCGCACACCGAAAATCAGGGGCGGGCAACTGGGGGTGGATGTCCCTCAGGAACCGAAATAGTAACGTACTCCGATTGTGCTCTGAAACCCGAATCCGACTGAGGGCTCGAGCTGCAGAGTGGGTGCCACCTCGAGGAAGAGATCAAGGGGCGCCTGCTGCACCCAGTAAATCAACCCACCGACACCGCGAAGCCCAAAGGCTTCGTCACTGCCCGCTCCCGTCTCGAGGTATCCGCCAGCCCCGAGGTAGATCGGGAACTTTTCGCTCGACTGGATCGCTTCGATCTTGTGCATCACATAGCTCGCACGCAAATGAATCCGGCTTCCGGCATTCTCTTTTCCGCCGGAGGCTTTGACTGTTGTCGGCCCGACCGCGATCCCGAAACCGAAATCAACCGCGTGGGTCGAGCTTAGCCAGTATTTGCCGACGATTCCATCCGGATCGCCAATCGCAATACCGAGACCCAATCCCTTGTCCTGTGCAAGCGCAACAGTCGAAAAACCAAGCGCCAGTGCAGTGATGATCAGCAGCTTCTTCATCCGTCCTCCTGGTGAGGTGGTCTGACTGATTCTCAATATAGGGAAGGTGCAACCGCCGGGGGCAAAGGCTCCGACCCGAAAAACCTGCATATGAGGATTTGTGTGTAGTTCCTTATACTGCGAAAGATGGTTCCTCCTGAGTAACGGTATAAGATTTCAGCAGTCAAGTTCGCCGAGAGGCAAGCGTAGCACGGTCTCTCGGCGCGACTTGACTGCCAGTAAACCCACTTCTTGAAGCGACCCTCGTTTATTGAAAATAAATGTGCCGGGTGGGTTAATGGGGGAACCGCCGAGACTTCCCCGGATGCACTTATCATCATGGTCTTAGAACATTTGTTTTCAATAAAACAAGGGTTTACCGTAAGTTGTTCGTTGTTTGGTTGGCAAGACACCCCTGGAGACCTGCGGCCTCCAGGCGATCTTGACAACCTGTTCAGCAAGAAGTGGCCCCACACACTGTCGTGAGGAGCCCGAAAGAATCGCCGTTGATCCCAACCAGTCAGACAGGAATATCAGGTCAAAATGCGTATTGCACAATTGATCTCAAAGCGTGGCGTCTGTTCCAGGCGGGAAGCTGAACGGCGGATTGGGGAGGGACGGGTGACGCTTAACGGCCGTCCCCTGACCGACCCGGCGACGGATGTCGATCCGGCGAAAGACCGTGTCGAGGTCGATGGTGTCCCACTCCCCGCGGTACGTGACCATCTCTACCTCGCCTTGAACAAGCCGAAGGGCTTTCTCTCGAGCTTTACCAGGGGGAAGGAGAAGGGGTATCTCCTGGGCGAGATCCTGCCACATCAGAGGCGCTTGTTCACTGCGGGGAGGTTGGACCGCGACACCACCGGGCTGCTGCTTCTGACCACAGATGGTGATTGGGCGAACCTTGTGATGCACCCGCGTTACGAGAAGGAAAAAGAATACCTGTTGCGTGTCCATGGGGTTCGTCCGACTCCGGCAGCGAAGATGATCCGTGAGGCCGGTTTCTTCGAAAAAGGGAAACGGTTCAGTGCGGACAGTGTTACTGTCGAGGGCAGTTACCTGAAGATCGTGCTGCATGAAGGACGTAACCGTCATATCCGACGTCTCGCCCAGGCGGCTGGACTCGAGGTTCGTGAACTGATCCGTATCCGGGTCGGGGAGATTCGTCTGGGGAATCTGAAGCTGGGGAGATATCGTAACCTGACGGCTCAGGAGATACACTCCTTCGGCGCCTGATCTGACCGTCGAATGAATGGTCCCATGAATGAATGAAGATTACTCAGAGGATCGTCGCGGAGGTCCGGCTGTCAAGTTACACCAGGAAATGTCACTTCGTTCCGCCTCCAGGTGAACTTGACAACCCTTCCAGGCGGGACTGTCAGTTGCTGTACTGGCAATGGATTAGCAGTTACGATGCGGCCTTCACTGAAGGGGCATCTCTTTCAACAACTGCTGTAATCGTGAGCAGTGGACTCCTCTGTCAGGAGAGGTGTTCAGGTGATGGACCGGTCTCTTTCTTTGCCTCAGCAGGCATGGGCGCCGGATGGACCAGATGCACCGTGCAAAGCATGACGCCCGGATCCAAAGAGCCGGGCGTCACTCGATATGTCAGATTTGTACATCCGTTTCACTTCACGAATGTGACACGCATAGACTGTCGTGCTTCCTCAACTTGCAAACGGACAAGGTAGGTTCCGGAGGCGACACGCTGGCCTTTGCTGTCGGTTCCACGCCATGCCGCCAGGTGGGTCCCCGGTGTGACACGACCCCGCTTCAAGACGGCAACCTCCTCGCCCAGCAGGTTGTACACCGCGAGCAGCACCTCGGACAGCTCACTCACCTCGTAACGGATCAGGGTCATCGAATTGAAGGGGTTGGGATATGCCGCATGCAGCATGAACCCCTCCGGTTTCCCAACATTCTCATCGGGGACACTGTTCACAGGCAGGAAGCTGAACGACCCTTCGCCATTAGTGGCGCTTGTCTCCAGTGAGCCGTCGCTGGCGACGATTGACCAGGTAAACTCAACCTCGCCATCCGGTAGCTCGAGTTCGCTGAAGTCAAAAAAGGCGATTGTGTCGGCGAGGTCATCCTCAATCAGAATGTCATTCGCTGGGCTGGCAATGGTGATGAAGTACCGGATATCGTCGCCATCCGGGTCGACGGAAGTCGTCCACTGGAAGACCACGGGAGCGGCACGATCAAGCTGCGCTTCATCTTCAGGAGCGAGTCTCGCGAAATCGCCTGGCGGAAGGTTTGAATCCTCGCCACCGTTTGTTGTTACAAAAATCGCGCCCGCTTCGCCGACAACCACACCGTGCTGAGCATCCCGGAAACTGACTCCATACAAGGGTAGCGGAGTGGGGGCTTCGAGCTGTGTCCAGTTCTCGCCAGAGTCGATTGACTTGATGACTGTTCCACCGTCACCGACTGCGTAAACTGTGGTTTCATCTGCAAAATGGACAGCGTGGAGGTCGCCGCCAACGGGACTGCCAACGGGCGCCCAGGTGGCACCGCTGGTGCTGCTGCGCATGATCGAACCACCCGCACCCACAACGATTCCAATGCCGGAGTCGTTGAAGTCGACAGCATTCAGCACGCTCTCGTGAGTGGCGGCTGTGCTCCACTCGTTGCCGCCATCCACCGAACGGGCAATACCGCCGCTGCCATCCCAGACATTTACAGCACAGACAAGAATACTTGGATCAAGGGCGTGGATCGCACGAGCGCTGCCTTCATTCCCGTCCAGGTAAAAGATTCCGGAGTCCTGGTTGTTCCAACCGTCGGTTGTCCAGGTTACGATGGGCTGGAAGATCGTGTTCTGTCCGCAGACAAAGGCGGTCTGTGATGTCAGTTGGAAAGCGTGGTAGTAGGTCATCCAGTAATCGGTCTGAATCACATTCCACTGTGTCCCGCCATCCGAGGATTGCAGAATGGTCCCCGCTCCGCCCGTGATTGTTCCGTTTTGCGCATCGACGAAACTCACGCCGAAGAATGCGTTTTCGTTGTTGCCGTTCTGGGGCGCCCAGGTGAAACCGCCATCCTCTGAATGGAGGATGGTCGCACCTTCGCCCACCGCCCAAAGCACAGAATCGCCCGGGAAAGAAACACTCCGCAGGGTAGCGAATGTGCCGCTTGTTCCAGCAGTCCAGGCTTGTGCGAATGCGTTCGATCCAAATACAATCGTTGCCGCAAAAACCAAGATCGTTCGAAACGTTGCAGTCATGCGATCTGACCCTCTGTTGCTACTGATGAAATCGGCTCGTCTCGAGAGAGAAGTACGTCCCCCTTTGATCGGGAACGTAACCCTTAAGTTACAGCATGTTACTCGAAAATGGAACAGGTTTGGAACCGGAGACTCCATTTGGCGCGACTCGACAGCACGCACTCTTTGATATTTGGGTCCTCACAAGAATTTGTGCGTTTGTCACTGGCTGATAAAGTTGTCAAGATGCGCCTGGAGACCGCGCTGCGCTTACCTCTCGGCGAACTCGACTGCTGAAATCAAGAACAAATTCTCAGGAGGAACCTGATGTTTGCACTCCAGCTTGAAGGAATACACCTACCCTTGCACACTCGACCGTTCGCAATCGTCGTGAGCAATCCGGGCGGCGATGAACCACCCGAAACCCTTCAAAAATGCGCACTTTTCAGGTGTCGGAGATTCGGCCGCTTGACCCGACTCAAGGAGTCCTAAGAGATTGTTATTTTGTCCTAACGGGTTTCATTGTGTATTCTTTAACAAGACGCTTTGATGGGGTTCTTTTGTGGCGGGATTTCCGATGATCCATCAGGGCGGTGCCCGGTGATTTCACTGCTTGAACCGGGCTGCAAACATGGGGGACTGATTCGCCAGTGGCGAATGGGGTCCCCTCTGATTTATTGGCGGTGGTTGTGTCAACCGTTTGGGGAGGTAACGTGTCTGCCCCCGTGGAAACAGTATCCGTCAGCGAGAAGACCGGGCATAAGATCCGGATTCTCGAGGAGTACTGCAAGGGATGCACAATCTGTGTGGAGGTTTGTCCCACAGATGTCTTGAAGATGGAACCCATCGGGACGCGCTGGCAGGGCAGTGTGGTTGTCACTGTGGATGCTGACGCCTGCATTGCCTGCATGTTGTGTGAGCTTCAGTGCCCTGATTTCGCGATTATCATCGATCGGGGGGAAAAGAAGAAAAAACCAGCCCCTGTAAGCGAGGAGGCCGCCCGGTGAGTGCAAAGGCTGAGTCGACGCACAAGATGAAGTTCTGGCCGGGGAATGTCGTAATCGCAGAGGCGGCCGCTGCGGCAGGGTGCAATTTCTTTGCGGGGTATCCCATCACGCCCTCCTCGGAGATCGCCGCCCACCTCGCAGCCATTCTGCCGAAAAAAGGCGGGCATTTCATCCAGATGGAAGATGAGATCGCCGCCATGGGCGCTGTGATCGGGGCAAGCCTCGCCGGCGCAAAGGCATTGACCGCCACCTCCGGCCCGGGGCTAAGTCTGAAATTGGAGAACCTCGGGTTCGGTTATATCGTCGAAGCTCCCTGTGTCGTGGTCAATGTGATGCGTGGCGGCCCATCCACCGGACTGCCGACTCACCCGGCACAGGCGGATATCATGCAGGCGCGCTGGGGTACGCATGGCGATCACCCCACCATCGCACTGGTCCCCGCATTCCACTCCGAGATGTTCCTGGAAACCATCCGGGCGTTTAACCTGGCCGAGCAGCTCCGAATGCCTGTCCTGCTGCTGATCGACGAGGTGTTGGGGCATCTGAGCGACGGCATGATCCCGCCGGAACCGGGAAGCTATGAGATCATCAACCGGACCCTGGCGGATGGACCGCCCGAGGAGTACAAACCCTACGATGACAGCAAGGGGGATGTACCGCCCTTCCTGCCCTATTTCGCCGGTGCCCAGTGGCACACAACCGGACTGAATCATGATGAGACCGGCTTCCCGACTACCAATCCTGAACTGGTGACCCGACACATGCAGCGCATGATGCGGAAAGTCACCGGAAATCGTGAACTCATCGACAAGATCGATTATTTCATGACCGAGGATGCGGAGGTTGGGATAATCGCCTTTGGCTCGACCGCACGCGCAGCAATGGTCGCAGTGAAAAAGGCGAGGGAGAAGGGGATCAAGGCCGGTCTGCTTCGCCCACTGACCATCTGGCCATTCCCCAACCGTCAGGTCAAAGAGTTCGCCGATCAGGTGAAGGCTCTCGTTGTGCCCGAGTTTAACCTCGGCCAGATCGTGTACGAGGTTGAGCGCTCCATTCGGCGGGACATCCCGATCAAGCGAGTGAATAAAGTAGGCGGTGTGCCGATCAATCCGGGCGAGATCCTCGCCGGAATCGAGGAGGTGGCCTGATGTCCTTCGATTACATGCCCTACATGCGGGAGAACCGTCTCCCGCACATGTGGTGCCCCGGATGTGGCATCGGTGTCGTCGTCAAATCCGTCATCCGTTCCTTCGAGGAACTCGGCTGGGAACCGAAGGACATCGCATTCGTTTCCGGTATCGGGTGCACGAGTCGAGCACCGGGCTACCTGAATGTCAACACCCTGCACACCACTCACGGTCGCGCGATCAGTTTTGCGACGGGCATCAAGATGCACCGCCCCGACAAGCATGTTGTCGTGATCAGTGGAGATGGCGATGCGACCGCTATCGGCGGGAATCACCTGATCCATGCCGCCCGCAGGAACATCGACATCACGGTCATTGTCAACAACAACAACATCTACGGGATGACCGGCGGACAGTACAGCCCGACAACTCCCCTCGGCGCGAAAGCAGCCACAGCCCCCTACGGCAACCTCGAGCCCTCGTTCGATCTGGCGAAACTGTTGATCGGAGCGGGTGCAAGTTATGTCGCACGCGGGCATGTCGGGAATGGCCGTCAGCTCGCCAAGTTCATCAAAGATGGTTTCGCGCACAAAGGTTTCTCGTTCATCGAAGTGGTCAGCAATTGCCACACGCAGTTCGGAAGACGAAACAAGATGGCCGATCCGATGAACATGGTGAAGTGGATCTCCGACCGGGCTGTGCCTGCGAAAAAATTCGATGAAATGACCGAGGTCGAGCAGGAGAAACACTTCCCGGTGGGTGTTCTGCACCATGACCAGTCACGTCCCGAGTACACTGAAACCTACGAGAAACTGATCTCGAAATTGCGGGCTGAGGTCTCTGCCTGACAAAACGGTCACCTGGTGAATCGCAACCAGTCACCGGCGATACGGTCATCAGCCGGTTTGGGGGTAGCCAACATGCATTTTGAAGCGCGTTTCTCAGCAGTCGGCGGGCAGGGAATCATCCTGGCCGGCACAATTCTCGCCGATGCCGCACATATTCTCGGACTGCACGCAGCAGGATCACCGACATACACTGCTCAGGTCCGTGGCGGGCCTACCAAGGTCGATGTCATCATCGATTCTGAGCAGGTGCTCTATCCGAGGACAACCGAGATCGATTTTTTCCTTTCACTCGCCACCGATTCCTACAAACGGTTTGGCGTGGACCTGAAGCCAGGCTGTGTTGTGCTTGTCGACCCCAACCTGGTCACATATCCCGCCGAAGATGAAGAGAAGTACAAGCTCTTCAAAGTGCCTGTCATCGAGTTGACTCAGAAGGAGCTTGGGCGGCTGGTCTATACCTCGGCTGTTTCCCTCGGCACGATGGTCGCGCTTACCGATGTCGTCACGCCCGAAGCGGCACGGGAAGCGCTGCAGATGCACGCTCCCAAAGGTACCGAAGCCTACAATCTGAAGGCGTTTCAGGTTGGATTCGACTACGCTACGGATCTCGCCAGTAAGCGTTGACCCACTGGTGATCTGGTTATCCAACCCCCGGCCTGCGCAGGTCGGGGGTTTCTTACTCTGCGCTCCGTTGAAAAAAGTACAGACTCGCTGCAAACGATTGCAGGGCGGCAGCCTTCCACCTACATTGGCTTGAAATCAAGTTGGCACTTAAAAGGAGCGATCATCGTGTTCCGGATTCTGGTCGTGGATGGCAACGACAGCTTTCGTCTCCAGATCAAACAGGTACTTGAATCGGCTGGATACTCCGAAATCAACGAAGCGAGCAATGGCTTGGAAGGAATGTCATTTGTCCGTGAGACAGATCTCGTCATGACCGACCTGAACATGCCGGCGATGGGTGGCGTTTCGTTCGTACGCGAGATACGGCGGAAGCGCGACACGGCGGACATCCCGATCATCGTGATCACCAGCGAGAATACGGTCGAGACGGTACACCGGATCGTGCGACTCGGTGTCAGTGATTACCTGCTGAAGCCCTTCGAACAGGATGTGCTCATTGAGCGTGTCAAGACGCTGGAACGGCGTAACCGAGGCAGGGCACGTCCTGCCTGACACATGCAGCCAACCACGCAGTCCTCACCCCTTTTCCCATGTTCATTTACTGGTTTTCGAAAGCCTCAACCTTCTCGGATCCTTACGAGAATTGGTGCGCCTGTCTCTGGCCAGTCAGGTTTTCAAGATCGCCTGGAGGCCGAAGGTCGCCAGGAGTGTCTTGACAACTCAACAGTAAACACCTTGCATATATTCTCAAGAAGAGCCAGTCTTCTCCATCGTTCGGGCAGGTCCGAAGACCGGCCTGATTTTCCGCCAGCCTGCTCGTAGCCAAAGCTGCATTCGCATCGCTATCTTACCCCGATTCCGCCACATTCCGGAGGTTGGACCGTGAGCACCCGTTGGTTTGTCCTGGCAGGCATCATTGCCCTGCTTATCGCAGCGACTTCAATCCTACTCCTGTTCGGGGGAAAGCCCCATAAAGCGCATGCGCTGGTCACGATTGAGCGTACGCCCGAGCAGGTGTTTCCCTTCTTGAGCCAGCCTCTCGAGAGAAGGTCCTGGGAGCAGGGTCTGGTCGTTTCGAATCCCATCACGCAGGGGGAGATGGGTGTAGGTACGAAAACGCAGGAAATACGTGAGGCGGACGGTCGTCAACAGCACGAACTTCGTGAAATCACGCATTTCGCTTGGCCATTTCTGCTTGCCGGACGTGTTCGCGGCGAAGAACCCGCCGAATACTGGCTTGACTTTCACCTTGAGATTGACCCGGTTGATGAGGGTTCGCTGATTTATTACGAAATCGAAATAGAGTACGAGGGGTTCCTGCGGCGGCTGCTGGCACCCTTCCTCACCTCCGATGAACACCTGCGGCTGGAACGCGAACTGGCGAACCTGAAAGGACTTGTCGAACGCAGGACTCGTCCACTGAATGAACCGGAATGGGAGTACAGTCAGGGGGAGGATGAGGGGTATGAGGAGTACGAGGAAGAGTCATTCGATCGCGAAGTCGGCGATTATCGGGACGAGGAATGGTATGAGGAAGGGGAGACTGGGGAATAGGGCAGGTTGGTAGTGTGGGAATCGGTGACGCCGCCCGGCATCCGGGCAAGTGCTGAAGTGTCAGAGCTGTCAGCCTGGCATATGTCGCGTCTTCGGACGCCTTGCGGCCACCTCAGCGCCTGCCGGTGAATCGATCCACTACGGGTTTCCCTCGCTGAAATCCAGCAGCTCACGTACCCGGGAGGCGAGATCTTCTGTCCGGAATGGCTTGATCAGGATGGGGTGCCCGCCGCTGAGCAGACCCCTCGCTTCGATGTAGCTGGCGGTGTAGCCAGACATGAAGAGTATCTTTGTCCCCGGCCAGCGTTCACTGACCTTTGCGGCCAGTTCCGGGCCGTTCATCCGCGGCATGATCACATCGGTGAGGATCAGGTCGACCGGATTCTCCAGTGCGTCAAGTCTTTCGATCGCATCGACGCCGTCCACGGCCGCATCCACCTGGTAGCCTTGCCGTCTGAGAACCTCCAGGGCGAAAGATCGCACCGATTCTTCGTCCTCGACCACCAGGATTCGTTCATTTCCGCTCGCGATGCGGCGGCTGGTTGTGCCACCGTTCAGGTCCGGGTGCAGCCCGGGAACACGGGGCAGCACCACACTGAATGTTGTCCCCACCCCCTCGTGTGAGTCCAGTATCACCTGCCCGCCACTCTGGTTGACAATACCATAAACCGTAGCCAGGCCGAGTCCGGTGCCGCGTCCCTTTTCCTTGGTTGTGAAGAAGGGCTCGAAAATGCGTTCCTGCAGCGCTTCTGGAATACCGGTACCGGTATCCCGGATATCGAACTGGACCCAATCACCCTTGCTCACGCTCTCGCCATCCGTCTCGATCGTACGGTTACGGGTTTGCAGTGTCAGCCAACCGCCACCCGGCATTGCATCACGGGCATTCACCACGAGGTTTACAATCACCTGCTCAAATTGTCCCGGATCGACACGCACCAGCCAGATATCCTCCGCGAGGTCTATCTCCAGGCGTATGGTTTCGCCAACGATCCGCTTCAGCATGGTGACACGGTCCAGGATGACATGATTGAGGTTCACTATGCGTGGCTGCAGGGTCTGCTTACGGCTGAAAGCGAGCAATTGACGAGTGAGGTTGGCCGCGCTGTCTGTTGCCTTGCGAATCTCGTTCAGGTGTTCTTCAAGCGGTGAGCCTTCCTCAGTCTCAAGCTGGGCGAGTTCGGAGTAGCCAGAAATTGCGGTCAGCAGGTTGTTAAAATCGTGCGCGACACCCCCCGCCAGCATCCCCACCGCTTCCATCTTCTGGGAATGCCGCAGACGTTCTTCGAGGTCACGCCGCTCGGTGATGTCCTGGGCAATCGCTGTCATCCCGGCGATACCCTCCCCTTCACCGTAGCTCAATGAAACCGTAAAACTGTACCACCGAAGTGCACCGTTCTTTGTCATGAGCCGGCATTGCAGAATCGCTGTTGGCCGTTTCTGGAGAACCTGCTCACGGAAGGACTCAGCAACCTGTTGGCGGTCCTCCCTGAAGAGGATCTGATGGTAGGGTTTGCCGACCACCTCATCGGGAGTATACCCGAGGATGGTTTTGATATCCGGATTGACATACGTGATGATCGCGTTCCGGTCCGCCTGAACGATCAGCGAGCGGGTGTTCTGCACGACCTGGCTCAGCTTTGCTCGTTCCTGTTGCACCTGTGATTGCAGGATGCGTGCAGTCCGCCTGCTAAGCATATAACGGTTCACCAGGACGAACAGGCCGAGCAGGAGGATCAGCAGGATGGTCCGGAACCACCAGCTATCCTGGTAGGGGGGGAGGACAGTGATGGTCTCTGCGATTGTTGACGGCCCCCAGTGGCCATTTCGGTGCCGCGCCTGGATCTCGAAGATGTACTTGCCAGGTGACAGGTTGAGAAATTGAGCTTCGCGGTTGGCGGTCACGACTTCCTGCGAGGAGGCGTCCCCTTCACGATGCAGGTAATAGCGGAACTGTATCTGATCCTCGAAGACAAAAGTGATGGCCTGAAATCGGATCAGCAGATCATTGTGGCTGCTCTGTAGAGTGAATGACGCATGCAGGGGCATCGGTTTGCCGCCAGAGCTCATCTTGATCAGACTGACTTCGAGCTGTGGCATCTCGTCCCGGTCATAGGCCGGGTCGTAGATGGATAATCCGCGTGATGTTCCGAACCAGATGCGTCCCTGAGTATCCATTGTAGCGGCGTTGCGATTCAGCTCATTCCCCGAAAGTCCTGAACTCACCGAATAGTGTTTTATTCTCTCACCATCCGACTTGAAGAGGCCGATGTCGGTGCCGATCCAGAGATTCTCCGAGTCCGCGTAGAGCAGGTAGACCGGCCGATCAAAACTACGTTCGCCGATTTCGATCGGTTCAACACCATCCTCGACAAGCCGATACAACCCCGATCGCGTCCCAATGACCATTTCATCCCACGGGGTCCGAACAATGTTGAAGACATCGCGCACGGCGGGATCATCCGGCATGGGCAGGATGTGCATCTGTTTGCCGTCCCAGCGGTAGACACCCCTTGCGGCGACACAAAGATAGAGATCTGCACCGGGATCCGGACGGTATCCCACCCTCGGGAAAGCACCCGCCAGATCGTCCAGTTGTTCGACTCCTTCAGACACTGGATCGTATCGGAAAAAGCCCTTGCTTGTCCCCATCAGCAGGGTCCCATCCTTTTCCGCATTGACTGTCATGAAATCTTCGAGTTCGTCATTGCGGAAGAGATGCAGCAACCTGCCCTGGCTGTCGAACTGGCCAAGCCCGTACAGCTTCATTGCCGCCCAGACAGTTCCATCCGGAGCCGTATCGAGATCGAGAATACGCGCCTGGGTGAGAGGGATCTGAATGTCTGGTTTTGGTGCTTCAAAGGGCTTCATCCGCTCTCCATCCCAGAGCGTGAATCCGCCCAAATGTCCAAGCAGCATTCGACCATCGGGGAAAGCAGCGATAGACGCGACTTCGTCGGCAAACAGTCCTGTCACCGCATAGTGGTTCTCGACCCAGAACCCATGAAACTTGTTCACCCCGCGATAGGTAGCCGTCCAGATGTTCGATTCACGGTCTCGCAGAATCTGGTAGCAACCTTCGCTGATCAATCCCGCGCTTTTGCCGAGATAGATTCGGGTTCCATCCTTCCGGAAGTGGATGATCTGCATGCCGCTTGCCGCAAGCAGACCGCCTGTACCATCCGGAACGATACTCACCGGTTCCTCTTCCACCCCGAAGGCCATGGGCGGATAGACGCCGAACCTGTGCAGTTTGCCCGATTCGAGGAAGCCCACGCCCCGCGGGTCCAAGAACCACAGCCTCTGCAGTTCTCCATCACTTCCCCGCTCTACATGGATGGCACGGAGCGGATGGTTTGCCAGCGGGAGATAGGGTTCGGGTACAGCTACTTCTTCCAACCCAGCCAATGCACGGAGTCCGCGATCAGTAGCGAAGAGAAGCAGGCTGTCTGACATTGCGATCGAAGTGACTCGGTACCCTCGTTCCTCGATAAATCTCGGACGACGGTAACTGCCATCCTCGAAAATGTAAAGTGAGTCATTGATTGCAAATGCGATCCGAGCCGATCCATCGCCGGGCAGGAATTGTGCGCCAGTGACTCGCGCCGTATAGCGAACCTGAAAGGTTGGCACCCCGATCCTGTGAAACTTGTCTCCGACAAGGCGCAGGATCGCCCCCGATTGCTTGATCGCGTAGAGGATGCCATCCGAATCAAAGAGCAACCAGTGAGCGCTCTGGGGAGCGGAGGGTTCGCTCGTGGAAAATTCCGACCAGAAATAACCATCATACCGAACGATCCCTCGCCGCGTGCCGAACCACATGCTGCCATCCGGAGCCTGTGCGATCGAATAGACCTCCGAACTTGGCAAACCCTGCTCTTCGGTGTACTGGATCACATTGCCATACATCCCGGCGAGACTGACTGCGGGCAGAAGGAGGGCGGGAACGGCCTGGAGGCAAGCAGCCAGAACCAGCAGGGTGAACAGGGACGAGCAGCGGAGTGACCGACGAATGAGCTGAAGAAGTGCCGTCATGCTGCTCGCCATGATGAGTCCGGGTTTGAGAAGGGGGAGGCGATACCGCCGCGTGTGAGGCGAAGCGGTCGCTCAGAGTCAGAGGCTGTGCTGGTTTGCCGGGCGACTCCACCCACGCAGATCCACTCGGGTTGCCGGGTCGAGAGTTGATCTGCCAGTGATCACTGCTACTCCCTTGAAGGTAGCAGATCGAGGGTCCACTCACAACATCATCTCAGGACGAGTGGGTATAATTCAATTGCTGGATGGAGAAGTACCGCAGGAGGGGGGTAGTCACACATCACCGTCGCGGCAGGTCTTCAGCGAGGCAGAGACCTGCCGACTATGAAAAGGTGAAGACTTTCGAGAACCACGATACTTCATGGAGAAGTATCGAAGGAAAGCGGTAGTTACGTCAAGCGTGGGAGAGAGCAGACTTACCAATGGCGGTTCAGTTCAAACGCCATTCGGGTCAAGCGCTCATTTTACCAGCGTTATCTTTTTCGTCACTGTTCTCGAGTCCGTTTCCAGGTGGAGGAAATAGGTGCCGGAAGGCCAGGTAGAGCCGTTCAGCGTCAGGTTGTACACACCCGGCTGTTTGGCCTCGTGGATCGGCCTTGCCACTTCACGCCCCTGGATGTCGTAGACCTTCAGCATTACCTCGCCAGGCTGCCCGATCGTGATTGTCACCCTCGTCTCGGAGTTGAAGGGGTTGGGGTAGGCGGAGAGCAGGATGTGATCTTGAGGTAAGAGCGAAATGGGATTTTCAGGTGCAGAAGTGATCTGGTCAGAATCCATGTACATCAAGCCGATGGGCGTGGAAAGCCAGACTCTGTTACGTTCGGCGTCATATTTCAAGTCTCGGAGAAATAGGAACTGAGTTCGATAGGGGATCGCATCAAGTAAGGGTTCTATGTTCGTCCAGTTCGCACCACCGTCGTAGCTGTAGCTGAGATACTCACGTCTCTCAAGCTCCCCGGTTCCCCAGCGGGAAATGAGAAGTCTGCCCGGTTCATCAGAAAGCAAAGTCGCTGAAATAGGTTGAACACCTAAACCACGAACAAAATTCCATGTTCCGTCCAAAAATCTGTAGAGACGGCTCGTCCCGAAGAGGTATATGGATGAATCGAGTGGATCGACGAGGATTGGCGTAGTTGGACTATTCAACTGAGGCAGATAGATGAAACCCATGTCCTGCCATGTCGCTCCATTGTCGTCCGAACGAAAAATGCCATTGGTGGACGCTGCGACAATGTACTCCCGCGTCTGCCCGAAGCTGACAATAAAAGGCCAATCGGCCGTACTCTGCCATGTTCTTCCTGAATCGATGCTGACATCTGTCGTCCAGGTGTCGCCCACTTTTCTTGAACAGGCGAGTCGGGTGAATGCTTCATCCGCATAGAGTTGGGCTTGGATGGTACGCCTGTAAAACTCAAGCCCAGGCTCGAGTGCTTCGCCAAAAGGCTGCCAACTTAGCCCCTCGTCAAAACTTTCCATCGGTTGAAAAAGGCTACTCTCAGTATCGATACTGAAATAAGTGATATCTTCAAATGCAACCCAGCGGTCAGGTGATTTCAGGACGTATGACATTGGGTACATAATGGTGTCACTTTGTGAAGACGAAATATGGATCTCGTTCCATTCCGATTCTTCTATGTCATAACTATAAAATGCTAGATCCTGAAAACCACGTGCAAATATCTCGTCACCGACAATCGAAAAGTTCATTAGGCGACCAAATGGTAGTCCCATCTCGAATGGATGCCAACTGTTTCCCCCATCCTCGGTACGCCAGATACCTCTTTCTGAAGAGCATAGATAGGCATTCCTGTTGAATCGATTGATGGAGATGTCGCCCACATGGTATATGTCAGCAGGCAATCCATTTGGATTACGCTGGAACGAGTATCCATAATCATTACTCTGAAACATACCTCGTGTCCTTCGAAACCCTGGATCACCAAGTACATATACGGTTCCATTGTCGTGTGGGTCTTCTTTGATTATAGATGGATTCATCCATGATGGAAAGACATCTGGCCCAAGTTCCCAGCTTTCACCACGATCACTACTCCTCACAACAAAATTGACTGAATAATAAGGACCATAGAGAAAATGATCGCCCATGAACGATGCAACAGCTATTAAATCATCATTTGAGAGCTGCGTAATTCGCTGATTGAACGGATGAGGGGACGAATACAGTGTATCGGCGCTGAGAACTCTCTCCCACGTACGGCAGTAATCCGTACTCCGGTAAACTCCAGGATAAAAATGCTGATTGATTCCAAAACCACTGAAATAAAACGTACTATCCTGTACACGGTCCTGGATGAATGCGAATTCCTGGTTGGAATGGTCATCATATTCGAACGTTTCCCACGTGTATCCAAAATCTGCGCTGAGATTAATCGTTCGCGCAGTCATCAATAACAAGTTACTAAGGTTGAGCCGATCAACTGTAAGTAATGACGTAAAACTTCCTGCATTGGGGTATGGAAATACCGCCCTCCAACTCTCGCCGCCGTCGCTGCTGATCATCCATTCGTACCGTGTCGGGGGATTGAAATGCATGTGTCCTGCGAGAGTATCGAGATCAGGATCAAAGCTCTCTATGCTCTGTAAATCTGCAATGGTTCCACTGTCTGGATCGAAAATCAGCTCATTGATCGGAAACCAGCTTTCGCCGCTGTCAACCGTTTTCCAGAATCCACCCTGCTCCAATGCGACGATTCGCTTCGTTTCCGAGGAATCGAGCGCGATACTCAGGTATCCAGGAGTGGGACCGGAAATCTGTGTCCAGGCAACAGCTGCAGGCGCAGCAGGTAAAAATGCAGCAGCGAGTAGGAAAGTGCGAATCTGCTTCATATGAATTTCTCCGAACACTCCTACCGGGCAGGAGTGATGCCCGGTAGGGTAGCATTTGTGCATAGTCGAAGATTAACACATCTTAAAGTTACTTCATTGGTAGACGATTGCTCAATTCTCCTGTGGAAAGTTGATGATGGGTGAGCCATCGATATACAGATAGTAGTCTCCACTCCAGTCTGCATATTTACACCCAATACCGATATACCAAAGCCCCGGCACGAATTCCACTTCCTCTACCTCAGAATATCCAGGAGTACCCACACTGCCCGTGAAAGCCTTGCACCACGCTTCGAACTCATCCAGGCCACCAGGTGTTTGTGCCAGCAGCCCGTACAGGTAATCATCACCGGACTGGGTGGCAACCACCTTCCCCTGGCAATCTAACGTGGGACTACCACTCACAGTAAAAGGACGCGAGTTATGCACCACGCCATATTCAAGCTGAACCTGCAATTCCACGGCTTCCACCACAGACGCGCTGCCCATCAGCAGCAAGGTGACAAGTGCTGCCACCATGAAACAATTCCTGTTCATTTCGCAAATTTCAAAATGAATCGCACAGGTGGTTGAGTTGAGCAAAGAGTGGCACTGCCATTTCGTTCTGTATTTTGGGTTTGATCGAACACAAAATCAGGACGGAGAACAACAGTGCCACACCACAAACTTACGTTGTATGACCGTCAGATCATAGCGAGTTGGCATGATCGCGGGAAGAGTGACCAGGACATCGCGAGACGGCTGGGGCGTCACCGTACGACGATCCAGCGTGAGCTTCGGCGGAACGTGGATGCGGCAGGAGAGTACCTGCCTGTCGTGGCTCAGCAGCAAGCGTTTGAACGCCGCTCCCGGGTTCGGTTGGGGTCGAGTAAGATCGCTGAGAACTCGTGGTTGCAGGGCTACCTGAAGGAGCATTTGTGTGATGAGGAGTGGTCGCCGGATGTGCTGGCGGGACGCCTTCGTCGGGAACATCCGCACGACCCTTCGAAGCAGATCAGTGCGACGACGGTGTATGCCTGGATTCGGCGGGATCGTGAACAGGGTGGTAAGCTCTACCGCCACCTCCAGTATGGTCACAAGGGCTATCGAAAGCACGGATCGGGCAAGGAGTTGTGTGGCCAGATCCGCAACCGTATCGGGATCGAGGAACGTCCGCCCGAAGTAGATGCCCTGATTCGGTTCGGGGACTGGGAATCGGACACGGTGGTCGGCAAGGGGCACAAAGGAGCCATCGCCAGTCATGTGGAACGAAGCAGCAAATACACGGTGCTGGCCCTGTTGCGCGACAAACGGGCCGTCAGTTTCAACAGGGGAACCCTCCAGGCGTTCGACCGTCACCGGAGGTGGTTCGATCTGCCCTTGCTGACGATGACCACGGACAACGGCAAAGAGTTCGCGGGACACGAAGAACTGGCGCAGCGACTGGGCCTGAAGGTCTACTTCGCCCATCCCTACAGCTCGTGGGAACGAGGACGAAACGAAAATCTGAATCGAATGATACGGCGGTGGGTACCAAAGGGGACGGACTTCCGTATGCTCTACCCAAGCGACGTTCAAGCCATCGAGTGAATGCTCAACCACCGGCCAAGAAAATCACTCGGATACAGAACGCCCGAAGAGGTACTGCTCAACTTGAAAAACTGAAGGTGTGCGTTTGATTCTGGATTTTGCGTATCGGGGGGGGGGGGCAAGTCTTCGAAACAGAATCGTAAAGAAATCTACGAAGTTGTCTCGGTTGTCTCTCTTTTTGTGTTTTTTGGGTTTGCTGGTTGTGAATGCTCGCCAGTCCGCGCTTTCGAAGTCGTCGTGCACTTTTGACTTCTCTTGACGTTGATATCATACACGATTGGGCTCGGCCAAAAGTT
>Ga0068714_10000570_pt1 | contig 68811 bp, 54 predicted proteins | sample MTBNYHSulfiMetaG_FD_62988 | JGI IMG/M metagenome (GOLD analysis project Ga0068714, IMG submission 62988) | Enrichment culture microbial communities from rom New York Harbor, USA that are MTBE-degrading - MTBE-NYH (New York Harbor Sulfidogenic)... | ecosystem: Environmental > Aquatic > Marine >...
CTAAGGTCTGTTGACATGACCTTACCTGAGACTACATGATAGGTCAGTATCTTTGTCAGATTCGCGGTGTCGTTGTTAACCAGGTTTGCGAGAAATGCTGGGTCCAAGGCTGCAAATGCAGCATCGATTGGTGCAAACACGGTAAACTGAGCATCTTCATTACTTAATGTTGCAGCAAGATCAGCAGCGATCACTGCGGTGACTAATGTCTCAAAATCATCGTTTTCAATCGCAGTCTCAACAATATTGTTCTTTGGAACGATTACCGCGTCTATAACATGAATGACTCCATTGCTACACACAATATCTGCGGTGGTGACCTTCGCGTTATCGATGTATACGATTCCGTTTTGAATTGTTACCGTGATATGTTTTCCCTGCACGGTTTTTGCTCTCATTCCATTGCTAAGGTCTGTTGACATGACCTTACCTGAGACTACATGATAGGTCAGTATCTTTGTCAGATTCGCGGTGTCGTTGTTAACCAGGTTTGCGAGAAATGCTGGGTCCAAGGCTGCAAATGCTGCGTCAGTTGGGGCGAATACGGTGAACTGCTTGGTTTCATCGCTTAGGGTTCCATCAAGATCGGCTGCGACTACCGCGTCGACAAGTGTGTTAAAATCATTACTTTCTATTGCTGTTTCAACGATATTTTTCACTTCAGGTTCCGGTTCTTCTTGTTCCTCAACACATCCGCTTAATGTTCCCGCAATCAATAGACTACAAAGTATCACTGCGATGACACCGGCCTTTTTATTCTCTTTATAAATTCTCCCCATAGTTATCTATCCTCGTTATTTACTTTCTCTTGGCTTAAGATATAACGCCATATGCCCTTCATTATTTAATAACTTTTTCATTTTATAGTAAGTGACAAAAATTCTAGGACAGTTATTGTTTAAAGTTGCATTTTACCAACAGGTTCCAATGATTTTGCCGTCAAAAACTTATGTCATATACTATTATACGGTTTGATTAAAAAGATTTTTTCACAAAATACATTCACATCACAGCATCCCCTGAAGTTTCTCTCTCGTGTACCCGAAGGGAACCAGCAGACTTTCTGCGCATTTCGCAAGCTGACGGAGATAGTACCCGTCATCGATCTCTTCAGTCCCCTGCATCGTTTCGGCAAGACAAACACGTCTTTTGTAGTGGCGAGAATTCTCATCGGTGACCACATAACGAACCGACTGACCCGGTCTGATGGGAACACCATGGTCCTGCAGCTGCAGCAACGCTGACTTGGGCAGCGTATTGACCGTATATGTCGCGACATCCCGTGAGACTGTTGTCGTACACACGAGATCATCATGCGGCACGGTTCCGTCCCGCAGCGCCCCTGCGTATCGTCTGAGTATCTCAACAGATTCTGGTATCAACGCGCGAAACTCCTCCGCGGTGCGGGCCTGTTTGAAGACGTCTAGCATCCCCTGCTGAGCGTTTTTCAGGAAAACAGGGGTGCTATGCTGTCGCAGCTCAACACCACGGACCTTCACCATCCCGTTCTCAAAGACCCCATAGTACCTGGTCAATGCACCGACGCCGGTTGATTTGCTTGGGAGAAACACGATCCATCGGTAGCGACCCTCCACATCCATGCGAATCCCGGTCCGTTGACCAATCATCCGGGAGAGATGAAACGGACGGACACACCCAGGACTGCCTTTGACCCAGAGTGAGTCAACAATGCCATGGAGCACCTCATAGCCTGCCTGTTGCGCAACCTCCGATGCGGTCAGCAGGATATCACGGCTGAACGCAGTGATGCTCTCATGACATTCGATGCGACCATACCGTGCGTTCCGATATCCGGTGTACCCGAAGCAGACCACAAGGACCCATTTCCATGCTTTCTGCAGCTCCATGTTGACCGCCGCGTCGTACTTGGTGTTTTTCGCCCGTGCCTTGAAGCAGAACCTGCGTCGTAAAATCGGCTCGAGGACCTCCGGGAGCAATCCTTTCTGCCTGCTGCAGATATGATACCCCAGCTGAGGCACACGCCTGATGGAGTCAGGGCAGCAGGAACACAGCAGTGTTTCTGGGCTGATGTTATGGACTACCATGATGGTGGGGTAAAGCGAGGCGTAATCCAACTCAACCACATCCTCATGAAGGCCGACCATTGGATCAAGGACAAGCCCACCCCGGTCGGCGACAAGCAGCTCCTCTGCGGTCTTCCAGTTCTCTGGCATGTTCTTCTTCCAGGGGATTAGATATCCCTTCGCCGTCGCAGCGTTGATTTCAATCTGGCTGATCGCGGTCCCTGGACCGAGCCGTGAGAGCAGCTGCAGGGGGATGTTTGCACATCGGGCGACATCAAGAATCCCGTAAAGCCCACTTTGGCCGTAGAAGAACGACTGCGCGGTATCCAGATGAATCCGGCCCTGCAGCGTGTAAAACGCGGGTCGATGCACGATTCGTCCGTAACTGAAATACGATTTTGCTTTTTTCACCGGTCTAAGGATGTTTTTCCCCTGGTTTTTCTCTCTGCCTAGGTTCATCAGATGCGATATCCCACAACGCTTCGCACGATGATACAAAAACGGCAGCACCAAGCTGTCCCCGTTCACAGTTGCAATAACATCTGGATTGCCGTGTCGAATATGTGTCAGTGCGGACAGAATCGTATCTGTTTCGTTGTCTTCTTCGACGACCTCGTCATTTATCGTTATCCCTCGCAGGGGCTCCTCGAATGACAGGAATCCCTTTTTTCCCACTGCGATACCAAGATGCAGTATCGTTAAGGGAGGTGCCTCATAGTCAAGTGTCCATTGACGGTCAGTAAGAATGAATCGTTTCCCGTCCCATGTCACCTGCGCATGGCAAAACACGCCGCGCTCCTGCAGATACCTGCTGGGAAGACGGAGGTCGACGTTGAACAACTGATACTTCTGAAACCCGCCCCACGAGTCGACCAGGTTCGCAAGCGTATGCAGGGAATCAAGGGTTTTTGGTACCACTTCAAGGACCATGGTGTACTTCGACGAACCAAGTGTGAGTTTTGCTGAGGTCACCTGCAGTCGTTTCACCTGAGGCAGCTGCTCCAGTGCCTTGGTGACCTCGGAGAGGTCATGCGACGGCGTATGGACGTAAAAGCACGGCTCATATGGCTCCTCAACCCGAGTCGCTGTGCCCTTTTGCAGTAGTAGCCAAGTGACCATGGTGTTCTTCTCAAGGTCTGGGTACACGTCAAGGATGGTCCCGCTTCGCATACTCTCGCAGCTTCCGCAATATCTTCTCATGTTCCACTAAAATAGACATCACGATTGGCTCGAACGGGTTAGGGTTGCTGATGTTGCTGCCTGCTGCCGCGTGTTTGCGGGCATGGTTGATGAGCTCATCGAACGCCTCCTGGTCGATTGTGCGAAGCGCGCGTTTGAAATCGTTCCATTCCCAGCCGAACGATTCAACGACCATGCGGAACGTCGGGACGGTTCGACCCATCAGTTCACCATCCCGAACGCCTCAAGGTGACTTTGCCCTGCTGCACCACGACGTATCGTCGTACTCTTCTGCCCTTTGATCAGTTCAAGAGCGGTGCCTCCTTCGAACTGTTTCATTCGTATAATCTCGCTGGCGTGCGCATACAGGTGTTTTCCCAGACCCTTTGCTGGCGAAAGCGGCATCACATCGAGGTTCGTACACACGGTGATGAGGGTATATCGACTAGTAAGCTGTTGTATCTTCTCCAGGTCCTGGACGAAGAGCGTCTGTGACTCCCTCGATGAGACGTCAGGATCGCGATAGAGCGCTGGCAGCATGCCGATAAGAAGAGTACGTGGGCTGCATTTCTGGATCATGGGTTCAAGCAGCTCTTGCAGTATGGTGGAGAGCTGGTAGACGGTGAACGCCCTGCTCATCATCACGTTCTGTAATACTTCCTGTTGATTCAGCTCTAATGTACGTGCGTACCGCGCAATTTGGTACGGATTGGCACACATCCCGCCATCGATGTAGATTGTTTCACTGCGGAATGTTCGGTAGGTGTTGACGCAGAGCTGGTGTGGCAGATCTGCGATAATGTTGCTGTTGCCGTCAACAAGGACTAGTTCCCCTGCTTTGAAGCCACCGCACAGGCGGTCCAGCTCTGCTATCCCAGAAGAGATGATGAGGTCTGGCCGTAGCAAGACAGGAGCAACTGATACGTTCGCATGGGATCGCTTGATTTTCTGTGGTAAACGATTGTTGTTCATGGAATCTGCCTCCCCTGAAAGAGGTATAGGAAAGAAAACATAGGCTGCTCTGTTTTAAAAAACTGAAAGAGAGGTGAGTGAAAGTATTCGAAGGAGATGTTGCTGTTCTTTCATCGTAAAAGGCAGTTCATCCGCATGGCATTCTCAAGCATCGCGTGATTATTGTTGAAAAAGACGTACATGGTTCTTGGGTTGCTGCTCAGAATACGTGTTTGTATTTCTTGGAGTTGCTGGTCTGTATAATCATGGGAGTACCACCCTGTCCTGCCATGGATCCGCTCGTAGATAACATCTTGGCTCATGATGGTCCTAGGGAGCTGTGGTGCATCGATGCTCACCAGCAGAATGCCGTGTTTTTTCCCCCAGTCGATGCATTCGTTGGTAAAGAGAGTGGGATGGCGGAATTCGACAGCAAGCTTCTCGGGTCCTGTTTTTTCTATGAACCGCTCCAGTGTGGTGAGATCGGTAAAGGACGGTGGGAGTTGGAAGAGGTAGTAGTGGATCAGGTCCTCCAGGGGCGCAAAGAGTGTTTTGAACCGCTGAAAGCTCTCAACAGCTGCCATGCTAAGTTTTTGGAAATGGGTGATGGACCGATGGACTTTCACCACCCATGCAAGATTTTTTCCTCTGGCAGCCCAGGATTTGACCATGTTTGGGTACGGGAATCGGTAGAAGCTCATGTTTAGTTCGATAGCGTTTAATCCTGATTCTATGACGTACCAGTCAAGGGATTTTCCTATGTTCCAGTCGTAGGACCAGCCGGAAGTGCCGACATAGACCTTTGTCATTGGTGTAGAGAACATACCTCGTCTTCTTATCATTTTTTCTGAACTGAGTAAATACTTTCACTTCCCCCGTTTTGAACTATATGAATAAAAATGGGTATCTATCATTTTGATGAAGACATTTGGGGGGCGTGTGAAGAACGCCTGGAAGAACATCTATCCGTTGCAGGAATCCGTTGAAGTGGAAAAGAAGAAAAGGAAGGAGTCGTTATAACTGATAGGAGCATCCATGTGTTATCGGTATTCCGTGCCCGGTCCTGATTCACTGGTGAAGCGCTTTTCTGCGTTGTTTCTGGAGAACGTATCGTTTAAACAGCAGTATCATGCCTCTAGCTTTGATCTGCCAACGCTTCCTGTGATTATGAACGAACACCCGCAGCAGATCCGGTTGTTCACCTGGGGGTTGATTCCATATTGGGTAAAGGACCTCCGTGCTGCTGCAGAGATACGGGTAAAGACCATGAACGCCCGTGCAGAGAGCATCTTTGAGAAACCCTCGTTTCGCCATGCGGCAGGACAGAAGCACTGCCTGGTTTTGGCGGATGGTTTTTTCGAATGGCAGGAGTACCGGGGGAAAAACTACCCGTATTACATCCGGTTGAAAAACCATGAACCGTTTGCGATGGCAGGACTGTGGGACCGCTGGAAAAACCCGGAGACCTTGGAGGTGCTTGAAACCTACACCGTGATTACCACGAAAGCAAACCCTCTGATGGAACAGATCCATAACAAGAAGAAGCGGATGCCCGTGATCCTTCCTAGGACGCATGAGCGCACATGGATCTCTTCTTCGGTGACAAAGCAGGACGCAGAGACCTTGCTCGTCCCGTTTGATGAGCGGTTGATGGAGGCGTTTTCTATCTCACGGTTGCTTACGTCCAAGCAGAAAAACCTAAATGTGCCTGAGGTGTCTGAACCGTTCACGTACCCAGAGCTTCAGGGTCAGTCCCGACAGAAAAACTTGTTGTAAGCACAGGCGGTCGTTGTGGTTTTTATGTGAAGCTTGTATGTACCTGAAAAATATATAAGCATCATGTCTTATTGTGGATTGGTCGTACCAATAGCTCAAAAAATGTTCATAACGGAAAGAAAAGGAAGTAGAAACCATGGCCTTCATTGACCGATTGGAGAAGAATATTGCAAAGCTGGAGAAGAAGATTGAGAAAGAACAAATGAGACTCGCGCAATTGCAAGCGAAATGTGAAAGTAAGAAGATTACGAAAGCGGAGTTTAACTTAAAGAAACGCCATCATGATGAGCGCGTTCATGCGTATAGCGCTCGCATCCGTGTGCTGCAGGGTGGAATTGTCAAGGAGAAGCAGCATATGGAGGAGAAGGCTGAGGAGAAAGAGAAGAAAAAGGAAGATAAGGAAAAGAAAAAAGAAATGAAAGGGAAAAAGGAAAAAGAGGGAGAACCGGAAGAGGATTCCGAAGAAGAAACAGAGGGAGAGGTAAAGAAACAATAAGACCACGTTCTCGGGTCTGTTTGAGCGTTTCGTTGGGAAAACGACTCAGGGTCATCGTGTTTTATTCTTTTTTTTTCCTTCATGACGCATGCGTCGTTTTTTTTGGTTGGTCACGAAATCAACAGACGTGCATGCTCTATGCTAACATGTATTGAAATAACTTTAAATACTGAATATAAATGTCCGCTCCTTTGTGAGGAGAGGGGAGAGTTATCCCCTTATCTTTTTTTCCCTATTTTTCCTCTCTCTCCTCTTCTATACATTTTTCTTGCAAGCGGTCAATAAGAAATAACCCGGCCAAGAGTCACCCACGATAGGATCATCGATAAAAAAAATCTACGGATTCTTCATTCATCTTCATTCATGTACAACGGAAAATTCTGTGAACTGACCACCACGACGCTTTTGTTTTATTTCGACCCTGGTAACCCTCGCAAGCGACGGTCCTTTCCAACACCAGGCAATCATCTCATTAACGGTCGTCTCCTCTCCTTCGAACACCGCCTCGACGGTTCCCTTAGCAGTATTCTTCACCCATCCAGACAATCCAAGTTCGTCTGCTTTTTGTTTGGTATTTGCACGGTACCAGACCCCTTGTACGCGACCAGATATAACCACATGGACTTGTATCTTCATAGCAACCACGATTTATGGCCTGAACCGTAAAAGCGTCCGCGGGAACGGAATCGTATCCTTGATGTTCTCTGCCTTACAGACCCAGGCGACCAGTCGCTCGACCCCAAGACCATACCCTGCATGAGGCACTGAGCCGAACCTCCGTAAATCAAAATACCATTCGTAGTTCTTCACGTTCTCCCCCATCTGCGTTAACCGCTCCGTCATCGCCCCGATATCCGTACTTCTCTGCGACCCACCGATGATCTCCCCGTACCCCTCTGGTGCCAGCATATCAAAACACAGTGCAGTCCGCGGGTCCTTCTCATCCGTTGGTTTATAGAACGCCATGATCTCCAGCGGATAATTGGTTACCACCACCGGGGTCTTGAAATGGTTCATCAGCTTATCCTCCTCAATGGTCCGAAGATCCTTGCCCCATTCGATATTCATACCCTCCTTCTCCTGAAGGATTCGTAACGCATCGGTATACGTGATCGTGGGAAACTCAGAGGTGGCGATTTCTTGGAGTTTTTCGATATCTTGACCAAGAAATTGGAGATCATTTTTGTTTTTTTGAAGAACCTGTCGTAGAATATACTGCACCTCTTCCTTAGCCAGTGCGACCACATCAGAAAGATCCATCCAGGCTGCCTCCATCTCCGCCATCCAAAACTCTGAGAGATGTCGCGATGTTTTCGATCGCTCCGCCCGGAACGTCGGTCCCATGTTGTAGATTTTCTCTAATGCGAAAATCCCTGCCTCTGCGTACAACTGCCATGATTGCGACAGATACGTCTTATCCTCATAGTATTTCACTTCGAAAAGCGTCGAACCGCCCTCACATTGGTTTGGCTGAAGCACCGGTGCATCAAACTCATAGAACCCTTTTTCCCTGAAAAACGAATGGATTGCACCAACCACCGTGGAACGAACCTTCAACACCGAGGTTAACTTGCGTGACCGTATCCACAGATGCCGCTGGTCAAGCAGAAGCTCTGGGCTTTGATCCTTTGTAATCGGAAACGGTTCTGCAAAGTTGACAATGGCAAGACCGGTCACCTGCAGTTCAAAGCCACTGGGAGCCCGCTTATCTTCTTTCACGACACCGGTGATTTGCACTGATGACTCAATAAGGGCTTTCAAAGCATCCTCAAACTCTGTGTCTGGGAGATTGCCTTTTTTCATTGTCGCTTGCAGCACGCCAGTGACGTCCCGAAGAACCATGAAAACGATATTGCCACTGCTGCGAGTCCGATAGATCCATCCACGAAGATGGATTGTTTTCCCCGTGTATTCCCCTGTTAATATTTCCTCTATCTGTGTCCATTTTTTTTCCGGCATGGTCGCCAACCCACTATGGAAGATATGTTAGCCACATTTATCAATTACGGTTTCTTTTTTAATCAAAACGTCTATACCATACAAACCTGGATACCGATCAAATGTGACTAGGCCTGTCATCCTCAAGGGTTACCCTTAAATATGACCTCTTTTATTATTGGCAATACTTTCTTGTAGTATTCAAAGTACTATATAGAGAAAGCTTGTACGCTAAAACGGGGTATCATCTTGGCAGAAAATGAAAAGTCACAAGAAGAAAAAACACATCATTCAAATAAAGAATCAGAAGAGACTAAACCGGTAAAGACCAACGAATCCTCTGAAGAACCTAAAAACAAGACCGCTGCACCTGAACCAACAGCGGTAAAACCAGACCAACAGCAGAGAAAGGAGAAAAAAGGAAAACAACCAGCCAAGAACGAAGAACCTACGAAGAAAAAAGAACACGATGAGAATTTCAACTATATCGTCCGGATAGTAAACACGGATATCAACGGTGAAAACAATATCGTCCAAGGTCTGACCCAGATTAAGGGAATCGGACGTCATATGGCGACATTCATCGCGGACACCGCTGGGGTCGACCGTAAGATAAAATTCGGGAATTTACCTGAACCTGAGATTGAACGACTCAAAGAGGTGCTGGAGAACCTCGATGAATATGCTCCCACATGGATGCTGAACTACCGAAAAGATATGTACACAGGGGAGAACCTCCATTTGATTAGTACGGATATCACGTCACGACTGAGAGATGACATCAACATGATGAAGATGATACGATCCTACCGTGGTGTCCGTCATGAGCTCGGCCTTAAAGTACGCGGACAACGGAGCAGTTCGAATGGAAGAAAAGGATTAGCACTCGGTGTCTCTAAACGAAGGGAAGCGCCCGCCTCAGCGGGCAAGAAAGAAGAATCCAAGGAGAAATAGGAGTGACGTAGATGAGCAGTCAGAAATTCCCACGAAAGAAATATGAAACCCCCTTGCATCCTTGGAAAGAGAGCCGTATCAAATCAGAACGGGAGCTGATAAAGAAATACGGGTTAAAAAACCATAAAGAAGTTTGGAAGGCGAAAACCTATCTTGGGAAACATCGTGAGCAGGCAAGAGAACTGCTTGCGAAAGTCGGATCAACAAACCCACAGGTGAAAAAAGAAAGTGACCAGTTACTACTTCATTTAACACGCATGGGTATCCTTTCTATGGGTGCATCTCTTGATGATGTGCTCGCGTTGGAAATCGAATCAGTGCTGTCACGTCGGTTGCAGACCCTGGTGTATCTCAAAGGATTTTCCAGTACACCGTATCAGGCACGTCAGTTGATCTGCCATGGTCATGTTGCTGTTGGAAGCAAGAAAGTCAGCATTCCAAGTTATATGGTTGCCAAGGACGAGGAAAGCCAGATTAGCTATACGCTTCAATCCCCCTTAAATGAACTGTCACATCCAGCGCGACCGAAAGGTGATATGTATAAGACCGCTGAGATGGGAGCTGCGGTAAAACCACTTGGTGCAGACAAACCAGTCACGGTCGTTCCAACAAAACAGCAGCAAACATCTGCACTAGTGACGCCAGAAAGTCAACCTGCGGCCGTGGTGGAGGTTGCAGAGCAGCGAACGCCTACAATGATCGAGAAACCACCAGAAGAAAAACCATCAGAAGAAAAACCATCAGAAGAGAAACCATCAGAAGAAAAACCATCAGAAGAGAAACCATCAGAAGAGAAACCATCAGAAGAGAAACCATCAGAAGAGAAACCATCGGAAGAGAAACCAGCAGGGAAACCAAAGGAACAATCCAAGAAAGAAAAGAAAACGGAAGGAGCGTAAGGCATGGCACGAAAAGGCATTGCTCATATTTATTCATCTTTTAATAATATCATTATTACAGTTACCGATTCCACCGGTGCAGAGACCATTGCGAAATGCTCTGGTGGGATGGTGACGAAATCAGCAAAAGATGAAGGGTCACCCTATGTTGCGATGAAAGTCGCACAGGTAGTGGCGGAGGCTGCGATTGAAAAAGGGTTTGACAGCGTCAATATCAAGATTAGTGGGAAAGGGGGGAAGAAAGGTGGAAACCCGGGTCGTGGGGCTCAAACTGCGATACGATCGTTGGTCCGTGCGGGATTACGGATTGGCACAATCGAAGATGTCACACCACATCCGCATGATGGATGTAAGCCAAAGGGTGGGAAAAGAGGTCGTCGTATCTAAGGTGGATATATGAAAGTCAAAACCGTTGAGCTGAAGGGAAACCAAGGAGTCCTAAAAATAGAAGACACTGATACGTATTTTGTAAACTCCCTCCGACGTGTGATGCTTGCGGAACTTCCGAAACTTGCAATCGATGATGTGATTATCTACGATAACACCAGTGCGTTGTTTGATGAACTAATTGCGCATCGCCTTGGATTGATTCCCATCCCAACCGATTTACAAACGCTTGTGTTTCGAAATCAGTGTAAATGTGAAGGCAAAGGATGCCCCAGTTGCACAGTCCGTTATACTCTCAGTAAAGAAGGGGACTGTGTCGTGTATTCTGGTGATTTACAACCAGAGCACCCTAGTTTTGCTATTACAGAAGCCACGATCCCCATCGTGGAGCTCATGAAGGACCAACGGGTGATTTTGGAGGTTGAGGCGGTTCTTGGACGGGGCAGAGACCATGCGAAATGGCAGGTGGTCCTTGCGCCGAGGTACCGTATGGAAACCAAAATTATGGTGGATAAAAAACGCATCAACGAGGTCAAAGCATTCATCGAGGAACTGCCCAAGGATCTTGTTGAGTTAAAGGGTGATAAACTGGAGCTAAAGGACCCTTCACAGGAAAAGATCCTAGAGTCATATCTTGAAAAACATAAGGTAGATTACATCGCGATAACAAAGGACCCATCCAGACTGCTGTTCAGCTTTGAGACCGATGGGTCGATGAGTGCGAAAGCTGCATTACAGGAGTCTATTAATATCCTGGCCAAGAAATACGAAGAGTTCCGTGGGCTGCTCAAAGACCTCTAATCCAGGTGACTTGACCGAAAACTCTTTTATCTGTTTTTTCTTTTTATGATGCGACGTACATAGGGCCTGTGGGGTAGCTTGGTATCCTTGTGGCTTCGGGAGCCATAGACTTGCGTTCAAATCGCAACAGGCCCATCCGACTTTCTCGGAGGAAATTCAGGCGACAGGTCGGAAAATGGCGTTCTGTTGGTTTTTTTCATGTCCCGCTTTCCCGCCATCTGTGATGGTTTCAGGGCGAGACTGATCCAATCCACGGGAAGGATGCTGTAGTAACTGATCGCTTGGGAGATGTAGGTGTTTGTTGTGGCGCTTGTTTCGTGTCCGAGCCATTTCTGGACGTGGAAGACGTCGAAGGTTTTGGTTTCGACTTTGGTTTTGATTAAGCGGGCTATGGCGCACCAGTGACGCATGTCGTAGGGGCGGTAGTCTTCCCATACTCGTTTGCCTTGTGTGCTGAGGACGTGTCCTAGCGTGCGGACGGTGAGTGGTTTTCCGCTTGGCCAGAGGTAGAGAGCATCTCCTGAGTATTGGTTTGCTACTTTTGGTCTCCAATGATCCAGCCAATTCTTAATCGACTTATGGACGGGGGACTTCAGTAGTGCTGCCTCGAGGTTGAACAGTGGTCTGGTGTTGCTTCGTTTTTTGGTTTCCGTGATGATGATATAGGGTATCTGTGCATCGAGATGGATGTCGGTTACTTTCATTGTCACTATCTCTGAAGGGACACGCCATCCTATCAGGAAGCTATGGCAGAAGAGGTACTGAAGCAAGGCTCGTTCGTACTCGTCATGTGCATACTCGTATGTGAAGAATTTACTGACGGTCTGAGGGAGTGGAAGTACTCGTTGGCGTGGACGCTGCGGTGACGGTGGTTTGTAGTTCCATATGGTTCCTTCACCGAAGGGTATTCCATAGGCGGTCAGGAACGTTTGCATCGCTTTCCATTCATGGGCTAGGGCGTTTGGTGTTGCGTGTTCTATTTGCTCCCGGTAATCCATATGTCTGATAAAATTCTCGTAGTTTGGATTTCTGAAATCAACCGGAACCCGATGTGTTTCCATGAACCGTGCATATCTGAGGTGTTTCTCTACGGTGCTTTGTTTTTTCCGGTCTCGGACCATCGCGTAAATACCGACATCAATAAACGTTGCTGTGTGTGGATTGAGACGTGGTGGACAGTTAAATCTATTTAATTGATTTAAATCATAAGCCAGTTTCACCATATCCTCCCCATCCTGTGGGGAAGTTGATGGTTCGACAGTCTGGCCTTTGTTTTTCAAAAGTTTTTTCCATTTTCCTTGTTGACCTCCATCCAAATCAAAAGACTTGGTGGATTTCAAATCTGTTGAGTCTTTAATAGTGTTTTCGTGGTTATTATTCAAACTATTGTTCACCTGGGTTCTATCTTTTTTGTATCGTATAGGACCGATAATTCAAGTCAATTAGGGCGGAAATATGTTCAAACGTGGATATGTTTATAAAAGTTGAATGGTTGTGATTTTTATGGCTTGCCGAGTGTGTAATAGTAAAATATTTGTGAAAAGGGGAAAAACCGCAGCAGGTTCACAAAGATACAAATGTTCTGTCTGTAAAAAGACATACTCGGATTCACCGAAAATACCGTTTGAGTTCATCGCTTTTATGTTGCATCAAAAAACTATGTTAGAACAGAATGGTCGTCCATTAAAAATGAGGTATTTTAAAAATCTCGCAAAGCGTCATCTTAGAACATTGGATTTGAAGAATAAAGAAGTACCAAGAGCGACTCTTTATTATTGGATAAAAACCTATAGTGATTCCTATAAAAAAATACCTTATACACAAACAATACAATTTTTAGCTCGACACCGAAGAAAACTGACACGTGAAGAAAAGGAAAAGAATAATGATGAATATGAAGAATATCTGAAAAGTACAAAACGCTCGCATATGGATTATCTTCGGTGGCTCGAAGAAACATATGGTAAAGATGTCGCAAGAATACTAGTGTGGGGTGATATTTGATAAAAAACCCCCTTTACTTAAAACTCACCTTATTTATACTTGTCAAGTCTTGCTTTGAAAACATAATCTAAAGGACTGGGAAATGATAACTCCCGTGAGATTTGATAGTCAGTGTATGAATAAAATCATAATACTTCAGAGGAGATTTGACAGCCCATTTTACAGATACAAAGATTTTAGACAGATGATATGTAAGTTCCTATAATATCGGGGACGGACATCGCACCCAGGGGTTACAGCTCCCTCTATTTTATCTATTTAACCTTTGTATATAACCTTTGTATAAAGAGCCCGAACCGGGAGGATATAGTTGACATTTAAAGCCCATCACCAGATATGAACGAAAAACAGCACTAAAACACAGAAACACAAATCGTGATAAAAGATTAACGGACAAGCATTAAAGCGGATTTTAAAGAAATTAAAAGAAAAAAGGAAATGGGGATTTCTTAGAATCCTATCAGGTATCTGAGTAGTGGGAAGGCCTTCGAGAAACGCTCGAACAATTGCTCCCAGAACCAATGCAGTGGAATGTTATACGAGCAGGGCATAGTCACAGGTAACGGATCTGACCAATCACTCTCAGCATCATTGATGTCTTTTGCTTTCACCTTGATACTATAATCCCCTTTTGTGGTCCAGGTGTGGTCCGCGGTCGCCTCATCCCCTGAATCGTAGGGGCCAAGCCAACTGCTTTGTGAGCCATCACCCCAATTCCACATATAATAGACTTGGTCACCATCAGGGTCAACGGTGCTGGTTGTATAGGTGTACTTGGTGTTGATTTTCCCGTTGGTTTCACCAGATGGTTCGTCTGGTGTGTCAGGCGGGAGATTTTCTTCAATGATATGAATTGTTAATGGATTTGACCAATCGCTTTCACGTCTTCCATCATGGGCCTTAATCCTTATTTCATAATCGCCCCTTTCCGTCCATATGTGAGATGCATTCACGGTTGCGCCTGAAGCATAAGGACCAAGCCATCCGCTGTCCATCCCGTCTCCCCAGTTAAACAAATAGTGGATGTCATCTTCTTCAGGGTCAGTAGTGCTCGTGCTGAACGTATATTCTACACCAGCCTCTCCCTCAGATGGGCCATCTGGTTCTGTTGGTGTTTCAGGGGGCTCATTTGGTGTTCCAAAGGCATAGATATACCCGTTTTCTCCTGCACCCACATAGACATTCCCGTAGGCAACTGCTGCAGAAGAATACATATAATACATACCACCAAGCCCATATTCCCAAATAATGTTGCCTGTGTGAGCATCAAGACATATGAATTTTGATAAACTACTCGTACTACCAGAATTAATGTAAATTTTATCATCTGCCACGGTAGCATCATTTCTTATAGGAGGTAGATTTGTTGAATTCCAAATAAAAGCACCAGTTTCGGCGTCTAAAGCATAAACTATTCCAGGGCCGTAATCTCCCGTGGGAACATATACATTTCCATAAGCAACTGCCGGAGAAGAACTGTGAGAACCAATTGGATATGTCCATAACTCATCCCCAGTGTTCGCATCAAAACAGTAGAATTTATCAGAATTTATGTAGACTTTATCATTGATAACCACTGGAGAAGACCAGTAACAACTATTTGAAATATTCCAGATTTCAACACCTGTTTCTGCATTTAAACAGTAGAAAAATAAACCGTTGCCAATAAATACTTTCCCATCTGTAATGGCAGGAGTGCTACCCGGATAATTCCCCTCAGCAAAGAACCAAATTTCATCACCCGTTGTAGCGTTTAAACAATAAAAACCCTCCCGAGTACCCGGAGAACAACCAAAATAAATCTTATCATCAACCACCATAGGGCTACAATGACCATAGGCTTGAAATGTCCATAAAAGAGATCCTGTGTCTGCATCAAAACAATAGAGATAAAAATACGTTCCAAGAACATATACTCGATCATTTGCAACCGTTGGAGCACCCCAGATAAAATCATCAGGAATGTTATTACTCCATATTTCTGAGCCATTAAAAGGGTTTAGACACCAAAGATAAGCATCACCGCCAGCATAATTATCACCAACAATGTAGAGTCTACCGTCTTTTAACGTTGGTTTTGAATCAACCCAATCACCGATATATTTACTCCACAGAATACTGTTATCATCTGGTGTTGAGGATGTCGAATATCCCGTATTGTAGAGGTCATGCCGAAACATCGGCCATTCATCAATTATACTTGACAACAACGGTATTTCTGAGACACCTTTTTTAGCTGTGTGTGCCCCAACAATAAAACATCCAGTTGTTATCAACATCAAACAGATGATTATTCCTTTAAGTTTATTTATCATACCTGTCCTCCTCTAAACATCTGAATAATTATCAGGCCTGTTCTTATAAATGTTTGTCTTTGGATAAAAGGAGAAAAAAAAATAATGTGTCCATAGAAATACGGGTTAAAAGTAAGTATGTTTTTATTTCATTTAAATGTTTGGAACCAATAAAAATCCACAAAAACAAGGAGAAATGAGTGGGAAAGTAGTGACTCGGATTTTTAACTCATCCCAGGGATATCATAGGGTTTCTGAGCTGGATGAAGATCAAACTCAAGTCTCACCGGAAAAATATTTTGAGCATGAACACCTAAAATTATCTTTGGTAATACTTTTGGTCTATTCCAGTAGTTCCCAATCCAGGTTTCTTTGAAATTGGTAAAAAACTTTGAGAGTGCCCCAAAGATGTTTCTTCTAAAATTATTATTTTTAACAACATTAGGTAGGCGGTTACGAGTATTCATTGTATTTGTCTCGTTATGACCAGTTATTATTATGGCGTATATACAATTAGTGACATTATTCATATAAACGCTATTATTATTTGAACTGAAGATATGTATTCCTTCACCCCATCCAGTAATAGTGTTATAGGAAAAATTATTTGAATCGCATTCTCCTAAAACATATAAACCTGTTGCTGGTCCGGTATAGTTCTGTAGTTGTGACATATCATTCATGGACAGTAGATTCATAAAAACAAGGTTATATTCTGAATCATGCATAATGATGATTCCTGAGTCATGGCAATTAAGTAATGTATTATATGAAATAATATTATAATCCGAATTGTAAAAAAATTTGATGCCCCAGTGGTAATCAATGATGGTGTTATTTGATATAGTATTGTAATGTGAGCTGTCTAATGAAATAGCGTATGAGTTTCGGGGGTTACTGCAGTTGATGATTCTATTTAGGGATATAGTAGAATGATTTGTTCCATTAGATATTATGCCATAAGTGTAATATTGAATTGTAAATCCTGTGATAGTAACATGATTGGAAGCTATCACAAAGCCTGTGGTATTACTACATCGTAAAATGGTAGACTCTGTATCCTGCCCTTTAATTGTTATCTCTTTATCTATGCTAATATTGTTTTCGTAATATAATTCACTATACACAAATATAGTGTCTCCATTAGTTCCGTTATTAATAGCATCCTGGATTTTTGAGTAGTTCCCTGGTCCACTCCCACCAACATAAAGCCAACCACGGTTCAATGGTTGAGGATTATTACTTGAATATATTTGATACCCAGATGCGACACTTGCTCCAATAAACAAAAGGACTATTCCAACAATCAATACCTTATTTTTCATACGCTTCCTTGCCTCCGATCTGTTATTTTATAACAATCTTCTCCTATAAAAGGCTACGTTTTTTTTTTTAGAAAACGGGTAAAAATCAATGGGGGAAACAGTGACACGGATTAAAGAAACACCATTCATACGGGGGATTCTGTGACCAAAAAAGAATTATCCTTCTGTAATCTTTACGGTATCAATAAAGATCGAAATACTCTTTTATCCTAATGCTTTATTTTATTTATTTTAAGTTTTATAACTGGAAAAAAAAACAATTAATAAAAAAGTTCGTGATATCATAACGAACTAACATTTGACTTGACCAGGTAAATCCCAATTCACCAGATCTTTCGAGCGAACAACCCCGATTTTCCCATGACCCCGTTCTTCAAATGACCACCAATCATTTGTCCCTGAATAAAATAAATAGAAGAAACCGTCATAGTCACGCCAATCACACAGATATGCTGAGTTGGCAATCATCATTTGATTCCACGCTTCCATGGGTACATCAAGATAGGTCTTGTTCACCCAGCGTGTCCAGTCCGTAAAACAAGCTCCCGAGCCGTCCATGGAATACAGAAACGGTGCATGACTCCCAACATACGGATGAAGGATCCGCCGTAGAAACCCCGTGAGATACTCAAACACAGTATCATACAATGGTCGAGCGGTTGCAATCATATGCCATGTTCCATCGATTTTTATGAATTGAAAGTTCTCTGCCCATTGGAAAAGGCCACCAGGCCATGCTCGTACGGGTTGCACCCATTCTCCATCCAGTTCCTTAGTTTTTGACCTCGTCACATAAAACGTCTGCCACCCCTTATAGCCCACGTAGATATAACCATCTTCAGCGGCAAATGAACCATCGATGTGTCGCATATATGGCTGGATTTCCTGCATCAACTCTTGTGGTTTGGTCCAATTCAGTAAATCCACTGAGGTTGAATAATACAATCGACGCATCTTCTCATACCAAGAGGGGACGCTTTTTTGAAACACGATATAAAACTTGTCTTGAATAGAGATAATCGTTGATGACCCACCAGTGTTTTCAGAATGAAATTCCTCATAACTCTGAAAATCCTTGGTTCTGAAAATTGTTCCATTATACGATGGTTCTCCTGCTTGAACACGAACTGATGTAAATATATAAAAATAATCATGAAAATATAAGACCGTCATATCTTTCAAACTCCTATTCTGAAAAAATAAAATTGGGTTTGTCAGATTATCCCAGTCGATGAACACATTGTTTCCACCTTTCGGTTCATTCGTGTTTATCTCACTGTTCATTACTCCATTGGTAACAGGAATGATACTTATCACGATCAAAATAATGATAAGCACTGAGACGAAACCGATTTTTAATATATTGGCTATCATTCTTTTTGCCCCCTAAAAGATAACTATCTATCAGGTTAATATAAATGTTAAGGATAATATCAAGAAAAGGACAAAGATCATTATTAACTCACAACTGAAAAGATGAAAAGCTGTGTCCCTTCCGCTGTTTCCTCCTCTTCATTTGCAGTAGCGATTATATTCACGCTTCCAAATCCCAATAATACACCTGTTGAAACGGTTTCTGATTCACCAGCGGGGATGCTTATGGTCTCAGTGACGGTTTTATTTATCAACCCTAAAAATCCGCCATCTACATGTAGTTCTACGTTCACATCAGTTGACCTTGTTGTATCAAGGTTTGTGATAACTGCGTTGACTCCAAGCCCACCTTTTAATTCGATATATAAATGACCTATTTCTGGTGCAAGCTTTATCAACCAAGCATTCAAGTATCCTCCACCATATGAATTTGTAGCACCTCCTATGATATATCCTCGGTCTTTTGTTTGGACTATAGATTCAGCTGCATCTTCACCTCCTCTTCCAAATAGCTTCATCCATTGCTCATTTCCATATTCATCTAACTTTATTACTAAAAGATCTGCAAAGTTCGTCCCTGCTACGATGTATCCACCATCAGAGGTATGCTGAACTGATCGACCTGATGCATTATTTGTTTGTACAAATGTTTTATTCCATTGCATATTTCCCATTTCATCTGTTTTTATCAATCGAGGAGACTGTTTATTTAACAAGACTATATTGCTTAAAACAATGTAGCCACCATCAGAGGTTTGCTGTACACCAGCACAAGATTCCCCTATTACTCCTTCTTCGAAGGTCTTATTCCATTGTTCATTACCTCCCTCATCAGTTTTAATCAACCAATCCATCGGATCATTTCCAGGGCCAGGATCTGCTTTAATCAGACTACCAGCTATTATATATCCTCCATCAAAAGTCTGTTGCACAGATTGAGCAGATATATATCCTTCGAAGGTCTTATTCCATTGTTCATTCCCATCTTTATCTGTTTTGATTAGCCATGCATATTGATTATAGGGAAACTCATATTCTGTAGACCCTGTTAAAATATATCCTTTATCAGAAGTTAGCTGAACCGAAGTGCCATAATTCCGTCCATCAGGTTCTCCAAAACTCTTCGTCCATTGAATTGAACCATTAGAATCTGTTTTAATTAAAAAGGCAGTGGTACTAAATATGATATAACCCTCGTCAATAGTCTGTTCTATTGAACACCCTACTCCATCAGTTAAATTTTGTATCCATTGTTCATCACCTTGTTTATCGGTTTTAATCAACCAAATACATTCGGATAAGAAATTGAATCCTGTTAAAACATAACCACCGTCAGTAGTTTGCTCAACATCACATGCAAAGCCATAATCAAAAGTTTTATTCCATTCTTCCTCTGGTGGCTCACCCAAATAACTAGATTGTTTTCCATGGATATTAATAGAATCATCAATATTTGGTTTTGTCACGTTAGTGCTAATGGTAATAGGAAGTATACTCGCCCAAACAAACAACACGATTATAACTAATGCGTTTCTTCTTCTATTTCCAACCATATGTTCTATCCTCCCCTTTTAAGAAGGTTAAAAATTGTTATGATATTATCTGATTTAAATGTTTGGAACCAATAAAAATAAAAAGAGTTAATGGGGAAACAGTGACCCGGATTTAACTCATGCTGTTATTGTGATTGTTACTGATAGACTAGCGGAATCACCTGCTCGGTCGGTGATTGTTACAGTGTAAACATAAGTACCTGCTTGTGTATAAATATGGATTGGTTCTTTTAATATAGATGACGTTCCATCTCCGAAATCCCAATGATAATTGTAGGGAAGTAGACCAGCGTACGGAACCGGTCTAGCAGAGAATTGAATACTTTCTCCAACTGAGCCAGTAGCTTGTGCGAATCCAGGGATAATTTCCATAGGACGATTAGGTGCGAAATCTGTCAACAATGTATCTACGGTCATATTTACGTCCGTTCCTGACTCCATAAATGTTGATACCGCAAAGAAGTCTTGATATGTCTCACCTAAGCTGGTTACGTTAAAAGAAATCGTTAAAGTGTCATCAACAGCTGAGAATTCAGATGGGGCAAGGGATTGTTTTTTAATAGCTTCAATGCCCGTTTGGACATACGCAGTTTGATTAATGTAAACAATTGTATAATCTTCTTCTAAAGTTCTTAGAGAGAACTCATACTGTACAAAATAGAATGGTTCTTTCAAGGGATCCTGAGGATTACCTGCATTCTGAATAATCCCCCGTACCTTTAGAGATACAGTAGCTTGTTTACCTATTAGGGTAAAGTTTGCTTTGATGATGTCAAGATTATCGATAAATATCTGTGGATATTGATACTGAAACGCATACATGGTTACAAATTTATCATAATCGTAGGTGTAGACATCTACTAATGTGTCCGTGACGTTTACTTGTTCATCATATCCTATCGGAGGTATTACGATGATGGTAACAGTCGCATTCTTAGTCGTTGTTTGATTGGATGCAGTCAACGTATAGGTTGTTGTCCGCGTTGGTTGTATCATCCGATGACCTGTGAGAGCGACATTGCCGATCCCGTTGTCGATATTCACCGAAGATGCACTGAGAACAACCCAACTAAGATTAGTATAGTCACCTTGAGTGATTATCCCTGGTTCTACATCAAATGACATAATGGAGAATTGAGTCAACTCTTCAGGTATGTTAATGCATCCACTGAAAAATGATACTGTTACTAAAAGACAAACGCCTGTGGCAAACAATATTTTTCTTCCCATAACCTTTGCCTCGCCTTGTTATTTTGTAATTATTCCTGCCTTAAAAACATATCTTTAGACAACTATCTCACATAAAGCAAGAATGAAACGGTATCCTACAAAACCTTTGTATGTATTCAAAATCATAAATTGTTCACCTGACATATATGGGATGAAAGAAAATGGTTGGAAGGTTATGACTTTGATGTTAACAGCTTCAAACATTATAGTGTCCTCAACTGTAGTGAGGTTGACGATTATCCCAAAGATGAACGCTCTTGCATATTCCTGTGTAACATCTTTAACCAGAATTGAATCGCTATCAGAAGTGTATCCCAGTTTCGTAGCATCAATTTGATAGGCAGTGTCTTCTGATACCTGCGGAGCGGTGAATTGAACCATACCACTAGAGTTGGTGAGTTTCAATTCGTCGTTAAAAGAAACCTGTGCGTTTGGTACTATAGTTCCTCCGAGTGTTTTCACTGTGACATTAAATGGTGAGCCTTCGTTTACTTCATGGTTATCAAGAGAAATATTCAAGATGTAATACATCTCAAAGGGATGCATTAATGGATACAAATCTTGATTATCACCCCCTGAAATATTATACGGAATATCACCAATACCATCATCATTAGTATCTGTTCCTGAGTAGTCAGACCAATAATTACCTTCATGGCGAGTCAGATTGAACCAAATATTGTTGCATTCACTGTAAGATTGTGTATTGTTAATGAAATTGTTGTGGTAGATAATGTTATTATCAGCTGAAAATTTGCTTATAATACCTTGGAAATAATTTGCAATAATGTTCCTACATACTGTGTTGTTATTTGCGGAATTATAGAGAACTATTCCAGCGTTGTTATGATTGTTAGTAATAATATTTTGAGAAACGAGGTTATCACTAGAATATTTAATACTGATACCATCTCCTAAATTATCATCGACAGTGTTATTCAAAATAGTGTTATAATTGGATGAATAGAGTATCGAAATACCGTCATCATAGTTATTATGAATAAGATTTCCATAAATGATATTTCTCGATGAGCCAGTTAATTGAATACCATACAGACCATTATCTTTGACGATGTTTCCAGATATATTATTCCAATTCGTATAAACATCTATCCCTGCATCAACCCACTGAGCACCTCCACTATGTTGTATTGTAAATCCGCTAATATTTTCTCCATACGCAGAAATATATACAACATCTCCAGTTCCACCACCATCGATGATTGTAGTATTTCTATCTTCACCCATTAAACTAATAGCATCCTTGTTAATGACTACATTTTCAAAATATGTTCCACTATAAACAAAAATGGTATCTCCATCACTTGCATTATCAATTGCATCCTGAATCCGAGTGTAGTTCCCTGGTCCGGATCCACCAACGTAAAACCAAGTACCACGACTTAATGGTTTAGGATTACTAATTAAATCAAAACCAGATACCACACTAGCGCTGATAAACAACAGAATTATTCCAACCGTCAATACTTTTCTCATTTATTGATCCTCCCCTGTTATATACAGGCATAATTGTTATCATCGTCTTTTCATTTAAATGTTAGCCTATGATAAAAATAAAGGGTGGGAAACAGTGACACAAGTCACAGAGGTGTGAAATTATTTATCGCATAATCATAATTCTTCTTGTTATAATTCATAACGAATTATCTTAAAAAATACCTAATGTTATTCAAATGTAATATTCCCGAAATCATCGATTCTTGCGGTCTGCCAATCGTAATTTTTCTTACTAATCGCTTGTTTTACTTGCTTTCTGATAGTGCATAACGATTTGAAATGACATGTCTTTGATAACAGAAGAATTTCACTGACAGAATCCCTTCTGTTCATTCCTTTAAACACGATAAAATCAACAGGGTTTAATATGGGTATAACATCAAAAGGATCTAACTTTAAGTTCTTTAACGCAGGCAATATCGCTTTTTTAAACACTTTTTCAGCTTCTTTTCTGCCTTTCTCTCGGGCTAAATCCCGTAACAGCTCTTCTCGTTCATCAAAGCGCTCTTCTCGCTTTGTCAGCATGTTTGATTTATACTGGTATTCATCAAGCCAGGTTTTCACTGCTTTGCCTTTTGTCTTTAATTTTAAGTCCGATACTCGTACGATTTCACCGCAGCAAGGACATACGCAAAGAATCCGTCTGAAGAGTTGAAATTCTTTTAAAATTTCGCTCATCGGAACTCCTTATATTTTACTTTCTTATCCTCGACAGCATCTTTGATTGACTTCTGGTGGTCGTTCAAGCGGGCTTTCCCACTTTTTACTTCAATAAAACTAATAGAAGACACCTTGTTCATAGAAAATCCATTGAACGTTATCAAATCGATAGGATTGGCCAGTACTCTTGAATCTGGCAGCGCCCATTTGAAATCCTTCATGGTTGGGAAGACCTTTTCAAGATTTTGACCAACATTCACCGATCGGGTAGTGATTTGCGCTTTTTCTGTTGCAAGTTTTTTCCTTTTCTTTAATTCGTCTGCTCTTTCCTTAAGTTCTTCTTTCATCTGTTTTTGTATCTCATATGCTTCTGGGGGAAACGGTTTTGTCCCATCAAACAAAATAGCCTGTGAAATTTTGAATTCTCCACCACAAGGGCACTCCGCATAGAGGTTTGATTGTTTTAATCGTTTAATTAACTCTTCAATATTCATTTACATCCCTCAGGTATGGATATTAACTATAACAAATAGGTTTTTAAAAATATGTGGAAAAAAGATAGGAAACAGAATATATACAATTTTGTTTGATACAAAGATCAATGCTAAAAAACGAAGAACTATTCTTAAATTATCATCTGATAGAGATTCTTTTTTACTCATAAACCGTAAGTTCAAATTTTTCAACCTCAATGATTTAAATAGAAGAAAATGATGTAAAACGCAGATTGGATGCATCAAAGAGTGTGAGGAAATGGGCAATAAAGAAGCGACTGTAAAGGTTTTTGAAGCATTTCGACAGGATATCGGATACAATAGAGCGCGAATTGACCATCAAATACGAAGTGAACTAAATCTCTCTATTGGTGATATCATTGAACTTGAAGGAACGAAAGTGACAACGGCTTTGGTTTGGCGGGCGCATCCCTCTGATGAAGGAAAACGGCTTATTCGTATTGATAATCTCACGATGAAAAATGCAGGAACAAGTGCAGGGGACACCATAAAAATCCGACCAGTTGATATCACAATAGCAGATGATAATTCTCTTGGTCAAGTGCTTAAAAGGAGTTCTGTATAACATCATCATTTGCTTCTCACTAATAAAATCAATTTCAACTCAATATTACTCAAAGGGAAGGAACATGCAAACATTACACAACGAATTTAAGGAAAAATTAAAGGAAATAACCGCTTTGTCAAATAAGATCAATAAGAATGAAAAAGATAAAATTCTTAAGATGATGGAAAACCATATTGAAGAAATAGAGGAACGGTATCATAAAAGGGATGATCATTGGGCCATTGAAACAGCAGATTTGATCGTGCTCTGCTATGAATTGCTCATCATGGAAAACAAGGACATTGACGATGTATTTAACAAATGTCTTCCACGTTTTGATGTCAAATTAAAGAGGTTGGCTGAAAATGTCACTTGAAAAAGATTATTCTGATTTGAAAGAAAAGATTGTTGAACGGAAAAAAGATTTTGATTCTAAGGGTAATGTTTTTTCCCCAAGGTTCATTCAGATTTGGAAAACCCCAAACGTTAAAAAAAATTATGTGAAGTATAAAAAATTAGGTTTAATTGCTATTGATATCGATGTCTATAGTTGTGAGAATACAATAGAAAACTATGGATTAGATATTGACCTCAACAGAATTTTTAACAAAGTCTATTCTTAGAAATAATCCTGTAAGCACGCATAGCGGTTGCTGAAAATTAAAAAATTGATTGTGTATTCGGGGATTAAAGAAAAAAAATAAGAATCACGGAAACCGAACGTCTTTGTTTTCCAAATAAGAATAGTGAAGAACGACAACGATTAGAAGCAATATTAAAGAAATATGGAAAACTCGGGGAAGTAAGCCAATTAGATACAACTGCACTTGGCGAAATAATTCAGGAGAAACAGTGGGCGCCAAAAGTGTTTAAAGCTATTAACAGATATATAGAGTTGCAGAAAAAGAAACGGTTGTATCTTAGTAATTTAAAAGAATAGATAGAAAATATTACTTTATCTAATACACACATTACAAAAACTGGTGAAATAAAATGAAAAAAGACGATTATAAAAATTTGCAAAAACAAGTTGAAGATATAGAGTTTAGTAATAATATTATGGATTACCATGCTTTTCTATATTGGTTTATCGAAACTGAATTTGGTTATCCTAAAGACAAAATACTAAATTCAATATGTGATGGTACCCATGACAAAGGAATAGATGCAGTAATTATTGATCCTATAGAATTAAAAGTGATCATTATTCAATCTAAATATGAACGTGAAGGTTCTAAGATCCAAATAAATGATAATGAAATCAAATTACTTGCATCAGTAAAAAATTATTTTGATTCGCGATCTGCGTTAAGCGCTGGTATCAATAAAGGGAATCAAGCAACTAAAAGATTAATCAATGAAGCATTTGATTTAGTTAAAAAAAAGAGCTACACTTTAGAATTTAATTTTATTTCGACACATAAAATTGCTCCGCATCAAGAAGATTTAGTTCACAACACCTTTGGATTTGCAGAAAATGAATTTAAAATTTATGATTACAATGGAATAATGCAGAAGTTATATGATAAAATGAGAGATTTTACTCCTGGTTTAGGAGTATATAATCTACCATTTGTAGATTCAGATAAGTCAATCATAAAGACTTCAGGAAATAAATCCTGGGTAATGACAGTAAAAGTTGACGAAATTAGGAGTTTTGTGAATAGATATGGTGACTCTTTATTTAAAAAAAATGTTCGAAATTTTCTTGGTAAGTCACGAACAAATAAAAATATTTTTAAGACATTAGAAAAAGATTCAGATAATTTTTGGTATTATAATAATGGTATTACTATACTTTGTGATAAAGCAAATATCGTAATGGAAAAAGGATTTGTAAGATTGGAGAATCCCCAAGTTGTTAATGGATGTCAAACCGTAATAAGTATTAAAAATTTTGAAGGAGAAATAAATGGGGAAGTCATGGTACGAGTCATAGAAAGTACAAATCATGAATTCATTAATTTTCTAACATTATATCAAAATTCTTCAAATCCAGTTAGAAATAGAGATTTAAAATCTAATGATCCTGTTCAAATTAGATTAAAACATGAATTAAAACGACATGGATATTTTTACGAAATCAAGCGAGGAGAAGAATATTCGAAGATGTCAAAAAAATATCCTGCACTAAAAAGCGAATTTAAAGAACTAGTAATGAATAATGAAGAATTAGCAAAATTATTAGCAACATTAAGAATAAGCCCCGCAACGGCTTTATCAAGTGGGAGCGATAAATTCTTTGGCGATTTCTATGAAAAAATTTTTCCAGATAATCTCTCTGCATTCAATTGTTTAACTCTGTCATATCTATATGAAATAATAAGGAATACTTACACCGGGAATCCAAAAAAATTTTACTCTTTTGATAAAGATTGGACTTTCAAAAATAGAGCACTCTATTACGTCTTATATTTTATGTATAATTCATTAGAAAAACAAGGTGATTGGAAAAAACGCTTCGTTTCATTCTATGAAAATGCTTCAGATAAAGACTATTATAAATTCTTCAATAAAATAGAAAAAATCATAAAGAAATATTTTGAGTATATCTATAAAACTTGGGATAGAGATGAAATTGAGTATTACAACACCTATCTGCAAAATTCAAAAACATTGAAAAACATTATATCAAAATATAATAAAGAAATTCAGACGTTAGAAAATGAAACTAAGGAAATATTTCAGAATGCATTATAGACAATGAAGTATCATTATCAAGAATATCTAAATAAATTGTACTGAATTTAGTAATTTTTATTATTTTATATAAATTCAACTCTACAAATGTTCAGAAAATCAACTTCTTCATCCCAATCCAAATATGTATTTTATTCTCAATATAACTTTTTATTTTTTCAATCTTTTTTAATAATGTAAGATCGGGAGTTATATTACCTTCTTCTAATGCCTCTGAATTAATTAATATCTCGGCTATATCTTCATTTATTTGATTATCATCTGTTATAAAAGTTGTATAGAATGAGAAGAGGTATTCATCACCAACTATTTCTTGTGGTATTATTTTTTTTGAATAAAGTTGAATTGATATCCGCTTACTCCTTTATATTTATCATTCTTTACTTTACGTGATGTTGCCAATCCACCGAAGTCATAAGAACCTATGTAATCGACCATCGCATCGATAAAAGGATGACCAATCGCAAAAAATTCTAAATCACTTCTTTTTATGGCTTTTGCTCTGTCAAAAGTGACTGTTGTATATCGTTCACTAATTTTATATGACATTAAGATGTCTGGTGTTATGAAACTGATGATTTTGTCATCGATTTCTTGTATTTGACGGTGATGTTTTTTCAAAAATAATACTGTTAATTTTTCTAAGTTATTCAATGTTAATTCTATTGCGAGTTTATTTTGGTCATCATCATACGAATAACTCGCTACGTTTTTAAAGAGGCTTGTTGCTGCAAGTTCATACGCTCTTTTTGCTCTTTCAATTGCTTCAGTTAACTCTAGCTGTGATTGATTATTTAGAGTTCCTTCCACAAGGGCTCTAGAATAAATTTTGTTTGGATTAAATTGGTTTTCAAGTTGACCATTTAATGTTGCTATTATCTCTTTGGGATCCTCTTTGGTTACTTTTGAAATAGCTTCTGCAACTCGTTCTGTTTTATCTTCAGAATATGATTGAACTCTTTCTTCGATGGTTCCAGTATTATAAAAATTATAGATTTGCACAACTTTATCTTGACCATACCGATATACACGTCCGATTCGTTGTTCCTTACGCATAGGGTTCCAGGGAGAATCATAATTAATAACGATGTGGCAACATTGAAGATTGATACCTTCACCACCTGTCTCTGTTGAAATAAGGAACCTTACATTTTCATGTTCCCAGAAAAGACGTTGACTCGTTCTTTTGGCGGTTGATGCCTTCATTGTACCCTTTTCTTGAAGCTCATTCCAAAGAAAATTAATATCTGCTTTTTCATCAAGGGTATTTTCCAATTTCATTCCACCATGGATAACAATAGTGCTTCCTTTTCCATAAATTTTTTCAAGTGCGTTAACGATATATTCTTGTGTCTTTCTGTATTCTGTAAAAATTAAAATTTTTTCTTTTTCTTTTCGTGGTGCTTCTTTGTTTACTCTTTTAATGAGTTGAAATAGAACATCGATTTTTTTATCTTTTTTAACGGGGATTTGAAGAAGACGACTAATTTCTTGGGTTTCGTTTTCTATGATAAATTGTTGATTTTTTCCTATTTTCTTTTCTTCGTTTTCTCCTTCATAATGTTCATCTTCAAATTCTTCTTGTTCTTCGACTTTTTTTTGTAGAGGTTTTAGAAGGTTTTCCTTTCTTTTTTATAAGGAGTTTTTAATTGCATAACTAGAACTTGCATTCATTTTTTGAAAAATAGTGAGGACAAAACCAGCAGCTAGTTTTGTTTTTCTATCTGTTATTCGTCCTAGCATGTTATATCCATTTCTTATATAGTTTTCAACGGCAAGGTAAAAAGCACGTTCATCATCATACATTACGAAAGGAATTCTGTGCGTTTGTCGTTCTTTGAAAACCTTCTTTCCTTTGGAATCAGTTACGCTTTTTTTAGGTGTTCTTAGAACAAGCTTATAAAATGGGATTATTCCTCCACATTTGATATTATAGTCTAGCTATTTTCCCTGCATCCGTTAATTCAAGTCCATTTTCTGTTGAAATATATCCCATGTCTCGGAGTTCATCGATATTCCGATAAAGCATCGCCCGTGATATTCCAATCTTGTCTGCGAGTTCAATCAGCGATATTTTTGAGTAATCTTTTTCCGCGAGTGCTGTCAAGACTTTCTTTTGGCTTTCATTCAGTTTAAAAGAAAGTTTGGGCAGCCACACAACCGCGGTTTTATCTTCTTCCGGATTGTATGCTATTTTTTTTATGCGATTGCATCGTGCGTATGCAGCAAAGAGAAGACCGAGTGCTTTGGTTTTTCTCCCTGATGTGATATTGATGAATATCTCATCATTTTTTGGTTGCATGTCGATGATTTCAACGCATTTCTCCGCCACGTTAACGATGTCGTATGCTTTGGTTTTTACTTGTTTGACGTCGACGACTCTTCCGAGTGATTCTTGGATGAGTTTGTAGCTTTCTTCTTGGGTTTTTTGATCTGTTTCATCAAGAAGGAGGATGAGTCTGTCTGGTCCGAGTCTGTTTGCTGCGAGGAGTACTGGGTCTGGCGAGTACAGCGTTGCTATGAGCACTTTCGCCATTTTTTTTCACGTTAGTGGTGTATGGAATCGTTTTGGTCTTAATAAATATATCTACTTTTTATTGATTTTTTATATAGTTTATTATTATTGTCTACATTTTAGTAGAAAAGTTTATTAACTGATGTACATATACCTGTTGGTGATTGAAATGGAAGGAAGGAAAAGGACCCAACAGAAAGAATACCACCAGGAGACCTCTGCAGAGGAACACATCATCACAGTTTCTCAGAAAACCACTCCAATGGTACAAGAAGAAGAGACAATGGGTGGTGAAGTACATTCCAAAGATGAAGACGACGAGTTTGATTTTGATGACGTCCTAGTATTCCCCGCGGAAGGGATGCTGATCAAGCAGAATGAAGACGAGGTGCGACTGCTGTTCTTTTACGTCAAACCCACCATGGACGACACCATCACCTACAAAGCGGTGACGGAGCTGCGGATCCCTCAGAAACGCTTCCCTGGCATCCTTGATGAAATCCAGCACATCATAAAAAAAGGAAGCAACATTATGCAGACAGAATCGCCGTTCCCGATGTATAGCTAAATCAAACAGGGAGGAAAAGCAGAGGGAAGGGAAGATGTGGGGGAAGGATTCTGCGATGATGACTATACTGATGAAGCGTCTTTTCCCCCGTTTCCAATTCACAACAGTCCTCTTGCCTAACAGATGTTCTACATCATGCTCCTCTTGTTATGTAGGAGAACAAAACAAAAAGGAGGAAAAAAAACCATGAATAAAACAAAAAAAGTATTGGTGGTTGTCGCTTGTTTGTTGACAGCCACGACGCTAGTAAGTGCTACTTTGCTCACGTATTTTGGGCAAGTGAACACCACATTGACAGCTAAACCATCCATCGTCATCGGAGATGGAGACGATTGGTACAACTATAATGAACCAATAGAACGAGACCTCGGGGACGTAGTCCACTGCACTGACTATTGCTACAAATTATGGATAAAGAACCAGGCATGTGTTGATGCAGAAGTTTGGTTTGATGATATACCAGAGGAAGATGCTATCGATGTAACACATTACGTCTTTGGTGATACTCAAATAATCGAACTAACACACAAGGATGGTGAATGGAATCCGGTAGGCGACCCCATCTATCTCGCATTCGATACGTGTGGCACAACCTTCAATTACGCGTTAACAGAACTTCCAGAAGGATACAGTCTAATCTACTATATCGACCAACCAGACCCGTTCGTGAATTGGGGCAAAGTGTTTGAAATTGGTACCACCATAGCTGGTTCGGTTGACATACCGTCAATGCCCTACGAAGAAGATTTAAACGTCGCAGGCGGCGCGAAATTCTGGTTAATCCCAACTGAACAAATCCAAGATGGACAAATGACGATATGGACACCAGAACAATACTATTTTGAAATGACGTTGGGTCTTTACATTGACTGCGATGGTCCTGTAGTCTGTATGCCTTGTTATCCACTGTTTGCAACATCTGTTCTTAAGGCAGGGCAAACATACTGTTGGATTAGTTGCTACCATGTTGATTTCTACGTTGAACCAGGAGAATACTCTTTTACGACATACGTCCACGCGACACCAATAACTGTTTAAAATACTTAGAGGAAGACGCATGAAAGCGATAACGAAAATCTTGGTGGGGGTAGTCCTAGTAGTACTGCTCTCCACAACGCAGGTGAGCGCATATTTCGAAGGGAATACCCAACACGTCTATATGTTCGAGAAAGACCCATCAACGTGGGAATGTATTACGAGCATAAACGATGGTGCGTGGGGTAAACTACAGGTCATTGACAACAACAGATACGAGAACGGTATGTTCGTATTCAATGGACACAATCTTATAGAAGGAGACCACTGGGTTTTAGTCAACTGGGAAGAAGATTGGCCAAAAGCAAAGTATATTGCAGATGGGATAGTCGATGATGAAGGCAACCTCCACCTTATGGGTGACCTTCCAGTATTGGACTACAACACCTACACATCTGGTGAATATGCCACGATAATAGGTGCGAAAATCTGGCTCATCCATGCACACGACTACAACTTTGATACACAGTGTGTAAAGAGCTGGTTGCCTGTTGGATGGCTCTTCGAAACAGAACTCGTAATGGAAATTCAGGGGTAATCCCCCCTCTCCCTCTTTTTTTTTTATGGAGAAAAAGACGAGGGACAATAAGAAAACCAGTCAATGGCACAGAAACCATGAATGGTGCTCTGAAAAAGACCAATGCGACGGACGTACCAAGGACATGGATCATTGAATGTACAGAGAATATCGATTAATATACAGGATTGACAAAAAGCATGTATTCATGTGGCTGGCGTTGAAAAGGCAGCAAAACAAACATGTTTACTGGAAAGAAAATCAGATCTCGTTGTTGTCTCTTTAATTGACAGGGAGGTGGTAAGATAAAGCGAGCAGAGGTTGAAGCGGTTCTTCTGAAGAGTTTTGAGTATTGGAAATCCATCCTAGGCAATCAGATTGATCTTGGGGAGGTGCAGAAGCTTGCTGAGTATGTCTGGGAGAGTCTGAAAGAGGACAAGGAGCTTGATGCCCAGATCGAACGGGTCTATGTCATAAACCGGCGTAGTTTGCAGCGGCTGGTGACCAAAGGGGTCAATTCGTTTCGTGATATCTATGGCAATCGTATCGTGCTACGTTTTGAGGACTGCGGTGATGCACCCTGCATCTTGGAATCAGGGACGATCTTTCTATCAAGAGAACATTTTTCTACTTGTAAAGAGGAAAAAAAGGATTTTAATAAAATACTAGGAGGAATAATTATTAAGGAGGAAAAGATTGTAGAGAAACAGTCAAGTTTAGATGAGTTTATTAAGCAGACCGCAGATACGAAACCAGAGGAAAAACGGGGGAAGGACCTTGACCACCATCAGTCCTGAATTTATGCAGATGCTTTTTGAGATTACTGTAATGTCAACTAAGATTTATTAAGATCGAAAAAAAGGTATTAATTAACATGGAGCGGAATTCATGGAAAAGAAAAACAATAAAAAAAATATTGAATTAAGTCCTTCCGATAGAGCAAATAGTCTTCGAGCTTTTTTCTTACTTGGAAGAAAATATCCCCACTTATGGGGATTTATTCAAGCTAGTGTTAGTATTCCAGATTTATTTGAAAGTATTAATGTGTTTTCAAATGTTCTTAATTTTTCAGATCAAGAAAAAACAAAAGATTGGATCCGAATGGCACAGGATGATATCAGTGCAGCTCGAAAATTGTATAAAGCTGAAGATGGGTTGGCGTTGTATCATCTTCAGCAAGGTATTGAAAAATTATTCAAAGCTACATTGATTTATACCGGACTACGAACAGAAGCAACAGTAGTAAGCCTAAATCATAGACCACATGAATTTGTTGTTAATTTACTCGAAGATCCAAAAGTCATAAACGCACTTGATAAAAATTACCCATTTAAAAGAATTAAAAAACCAAAAATCAAAGAAGATAGTATTATCGAATTAAAGAAAGGTTTGCTTTCTACTAATAAAGAGATAGCATTAGAACAAGGAGATTATGTAGTAAAATTTGTTTCAAATATTTTAGGTAGACCCAATCCCTTAATTTTTGAACCAAGTAGTATAGGTAATATGGCATTACAAGCAATTGATGAAATCATTCCTCCAAAAGAATTAAAGAGGTTAAAAACTGAGATAGCTATTAAAAAAGTACCGTTTGAAGATGTTGTATTTGGAATTTCTAATGACTTCTTTATTTTAGTAAATATGACTTTGATTTTATTACCTTTATCAATTGGTGCTTGGGCTTTTGGATCAGTGCCTCGCTATCCAGATGAAATGAGGTTACTTAAAAAGGATATCAGAGAATATGAATTGCATAAAGCATTCTATACCGTTCTTAATCATGTCGATAAATTTAGTGATTTTTTTATCAACTATATATCAGGTTAAAATATATGAGGAAAATATGAAAAAATTTCCTAATGATTCTAGAGACGAATTTGAGATAAGATATGGAGAAAGTATTCTAAAATTATTTCCGTCATATGGTACTTTTTGGGAAAAATTTATTGGAAATGACGAAAAGTATAACGATGCATTATTACCTGGAAAATTGGAATTTCCTAAAAATTTTCCATCGAAAAAAAAAGATAAAATAATAAAAAATCAATTAATTTTTAGCAAAATTAGTTATTCAATATTTTGTAATCTTATTTCCGCTGAAAAACAATTTAATGAATATGAAAAATCATTGAAGATATCGAATAATCACTTTTTATTTTGGGCGATAGAATCTTATGAATGTGCATATTTTCATATTGGTAATATTTCTTTTGGTTTAGATAATCTATGGGATTATCTCAAAGAGGAAGACTATGTTAAGAAAAAATATTATAAAAAAAAACTTGAAGAATATCTAGAATTAACACAGAAAGATAAGAATTTTAGGGAATTAAGGTTAGGTGAAGCTCAACACTTTAGGAATTTCATTGTTCACAATTTTCGGTATATTCATACAATTGTCGATGGCGAATTATATTTTCCTTCAAAAACAGATAGAGATAAAGTTATATGGAAAGAAATGGAATTTGATGCTTGGATTCCTGGTTCTAAAAAATTAAAATCACATATTGAACTTTCTTATAGAACATGTGAAGATGTTTATTCTTGTATTATACCCATTATCTCATTGTATTATAAAAAAAATAGGGTGAAAATGATATGATTTGCCCGATATGTAGTAATGAGATGGTTAAAACTAAAGTTGATTTTAAGGGACCGCCCATTTCTAGTGCAACTTTCCATTCTGATGAAGTATGGAAGTGTCTTGTTTGCCAAGCGATTTTAAAATGGTGATATTTATGATTTGTATCATCGGCTTGATGAAGGAATTTAGATGGTAAATCTTAGATATTGTAAGATATGTGGATAAGAACTCGAAGAAGATGAGTCGAATATCTGCCTAAACTGTCAATCTTCTATGATTAGTTCAGGGATGGTTTTTAAAATGAGGAAGGATGATTTTTTTTTTCAATAGCAATCTGAGACTAGTGCAAATCCGCCAAAAAGATGTATCGAATAAGGTACACCTCATGAGAAACGCGGTTTGGAATTGAAAATTTTAAATTTTTAAAATTATACTTATTAAATCTTTTTCAATTTGTTGCCATGGCTGTGCCAAATTAATTGATTCCCATATTATTTTATGACCTTGAACTTCTATTGAATGAGAGACGCGATCAGATATAGTAGGATATAATAATAAACCAGTTGATTTTGCATAAAATTCTGAGAGGTCTTCCTGAGTTTTTAAATAAGAATATATTTGGAAGAGATGATCTCTATTAAATGTTATTTTATCCCATTGTCCTTCTACTAAACTTTTTTTTGTAAATTTAGTATCAAGTATGATAATTTGTTTCGTTATTCTGTTTTCTAGAATGATATCTGGTTTCAAGATGGGTAAAAATTCGGAGCTACCAACAGCAGGCCAATGAAAAATTGATTGAGGTTTGACATTCCATTGCACTAAATGGTACTTATAGAATTCTGCAACAAATTTTTCAAAAACATCATAAAGAGTTAAATTATTTTTTATTATTTTAGTAAGGAAATGTCCGCCTTCCTTCTCTGTTGGCATCAAGTGCATGCTGAGGAGATAACATAATGACAACATTAAGCCGCAATCCATATCTTTTTGTTTTAGTTGTTCACGGCGAATCTCTGCTGGTTTTAGTTCAATAATTTTAACGTTATTGAGTTGCTGTAGAATGGAATGGATTTTATTCTTTAACTCTTGTTCCAGTTTTTTATATGTCCCAAAATCACCTCCCAGCATCATTTGATAAAGTGTGCTTTTGATAATTTGATTCTTTAGAACATCATTAGTGTACACTTGATATCGGGAAAATGTGCATCCTTGGGGAAAGGACATTAATTTAACACTTTTACTAAAATCAATTCGACCTCGAATGCCGTATATTTCATTAGCTACTTGATTATAATCCCTTCCAAGTCCAATTCGTATCCGCTCCAAAATTCGTTCTATTAAAATTGATATCAATAAACAATTTAAATTTGGTGCTGTTTCTACTTCAGATTTCCATCTATCTTTTAGATTACTACATTTCATTGCATAAAGTAGCATATACCAAATATTTCTGATTGGAATCCCCGAGCTAGTCTTTTGTACTCCATCTTGTTCTTTTTTAGTGTTCATACAGCAATCAACTTTTTTTCGATCTCGGAGACTCGATCTGGATCATCAAACCAATATTCATGTAAAAGAGGGAGTATTTCCGTTTTAATGATTTCAAGATACCACTCTCTATTTAATTGACTAAAATCTGATTTATTTGGGCAAAAATAACTATGACCAATCTGAAAATTTATCCCAAGTCGACTATCCTTTGCGATTTCTTCGTTCAAATCATTCATTCTATTAATTATTAAATTAACAAGATCTCCATTCATTTTATATGTTTCAAGCCATTTTCGATATTTATCACTGTTAAATTGAGGTTTCAATGTAAAAAAAGAAAATCGTCGTCGAAGAGCATAATCAACTAGAGCTATTGAACGATCCGCGGTATTCATTAACCCGATAATAAAAACATTTGGGGGGATGTAAAATCGCTCTTCTGGTATTCGGCGATACATAAGAGGTAATGCATATTTCTTATTTCTTTTATCAGTCTCTATTAACATTAAAAGTTCACCAAAAATTTGGCTAATGTTTCCTCTATTGATTTCATCAATAATAAAAACATATTCTTTTTCTGGATCCTTCTCAGCTTTTTGACAAAATTCATAAAAAACCGCATCTTGAAGATCAAATTTACTTCCATCATTTGGATTAGGTCGATAACCTCGAACAAAATCCTCATAGCAATATGATTGATGAAATTGAACCATCTGAATTCTTTCATCATCTTTTTCTTCCATTAGTGCATAAGCTAATTTCTGTGCAAGAAACGTCTTACCCGTTCCCGGTGATCCTTGAAGTATTATATTGTTTTTAATTCTTAGTTTTTCAAGTATACTTTCTATTTCGTTTTCTTCTAAAAAAACATCCGACTCAATAATATCATCAATACCGTATAACTCATGTTCTTCTGTTTTTTCTTTTTTTGTAGCCTCATCTCCATACCATTGTGTTAAAAACCAAGCGTAATCCTGCGGCTTATTTTTCCAAATAAAATTGATTAATTTTTGAGAATATTTGAGATCTTCAGGATCTGTAAGTTTTAATTTCCATATTGTTGTCCTTGCCGTGTAGAAATACCAATCTTTTTCCTTGAAATCGCTATCCCATTCTACTTCAACAGTTTTACCATCTAGACGGTTGGTGATTACTGTTCCTCTAGCTTTTATTATATTTTTTGATATTGTACGTCCTTTATTATCAAATGGTAAATTTCTTTTTTGTGTAGTGGCAGCTTTGATTGCTATCTTATCTCCAGATTTCATTGATTTAACAATATCCAAATATTTATCTTCATAACCATTTTGCCAAATACCCTCATCCAGAAACCGTTGAGTCTCATCATCCCCACTCCAATAGGCTCCAACAAGCCAGTAATTGTTTTCATTTGGTTCAGGAAGTTTTTCTTTTATTGTATCATTTTCTTGTATTGATTGGTATGCCTCATAGGATATTTCTGGAAAGGATTTATTTTGTGAAGAAAATTTCTCTAAAAGGGAGAAATAATAATTTGAACTTAGCCCAGACGATGGTAAATTTATTTTCAGAAATGCTCTATTTGTTTTATCAAAATTTACAAATTGCTCCGGTCTTATCCAGTATAACCCCATGGTTAAATTAATATTTACTCCCCAGATTTTGAGTGCATCATCTATAGCAGAACGAAGTGCAATATCGTTTTTTTTATCAAATTGTAAAGCGAGTTTAAAAACACGCCATAAGGTCGGAATATCATCTTTTTTCCTCTTAAATTGATAAGAAAAAAACCAGGACCTTTGATTATTTAATATCGGAATGCCATTAAAATCAGTAGGTAAGGAGCTTTGAACATTAAATTTTTTCTTAAACTCTGATAAGATTGCAATTTTCTCTTTTTCTGTTATCCTTCGATTAAAAACTCCAAAAATCGTAAATGGATCAATCTCAGATAAAAGAAATCCATCACCATCTTCATTTCGATCTGTTAGTGGAGTTATTACGAAATCTTTTTTACGAAGCTCTTCGAGAAAATCAATTAGTTCTTTCTGTTTGTTTTCCCAATTAACTAATTTATCTGCTAATTCCTTATAAAATGGTATCCAACTAAAATTTGTCATTTTTTTCACTCCTTCCTTTTTTTTCAATCTCCATATTTTAACTATTATTTTTTAATAAATCGTCTCGACTTAGATAAATTGCTAATTCTTGGAGAAATGCATTAACATTTGTTGTATCTTGTAATCCTTGTTTTGTTATTGATAATACTAGATATCCTTCGTGTTTTGCTTTTGTTCTCCATATTTTATCACTTGTTGCTGTATTTTGATCGCCATGTAGTTCTTTTGAGGTGCCATCAACGAATATTAGGATTTTTTGATTATTTAATAGGTTATAGAGATAATCAACATTCCTTGATTCTCCATTTGAAAGAGTGATATATTTATGATCTTCATCAGGTAAAGGAAAGCTGGATCGTTGTAATATTTCTACCAGAGTTTCTTCTGCTTTTGAGTCGGCTGTCGAAATATCATGGCTTTTTTCGATATTTGCATCAATATCTTTTTCTTTTTTGAATTCGTTGTTCAATTCATATAGGAGATCTTTTGCTATATGTCGGTCGAGTATTTTATGGTTTATTTGGTTTCGATAGCGCTTCATACATGAGTAGCATGCTTTTTCGCATCTGCAATTTTCTAATTTATTTATTCCAGCTTGAACAATTGATTGCCATACGTCTATTATCTTATTTAAAAATCCAGAACCACCAGGCATTGGATCAACCAACGTAGCATAGAATATTCCTGAGATGTCTTTAGAAACGTAGACTCCGAGCTCTACTTCGCCCATATCTAAGATGTTTTCTGCTCCAAGTCGGGTTCCTTCAACAGCGTTGATTGCCATGCTTTCTTTTTCATATGGGCCAACAAACAGTATATCAGCATCCATTTGTACGTGTATTGTTTTCCACTGTATATCATCGATTTTGCATCGTTTTTTATGTACCTCTAAAAAACGTTGTAGTTCTGGTTCTGTAGAATCTGGTGATCTGATTTCTCCACAGCGTGGGCAGATGGGAAAACCAATCCTGTCTTTTCTTGTTTTTAACCCAAGGTTAATGAGTTGAACATCTCGTCGTTTGAAGAATTCTATTGTTTTTTCATTTGCTATTCCTGAGAAACCTCCGTTGTGTTTGGTTTTTGCGTGAAGAATGATGTTGTATCGTTTACTTATTCGATAATCACGGGTGTCGTCGATGCGACTTTCATGTGAGAGCTCTACATCGGTCATTTCATACGAGACAATTTCAATAGGTTTTAGATCTCCACCTTCTGTGATTTGATCTGCTGGAGAGTACACCATTTCTTTGTCACGGAGATAGAGGAGTCGTTCACCCATGATATAACCATCTTCTTTTGCGTCTTCTCGTTTTGATTTATAAAAATCAAGTTTATGGATTCTGAATTGGTGTTTGTTTGCGTAGACATAGTTTCCTGGTGCAAACTCATAGAGTGCTGTCGGTGCTGGTCGAAGAATTTCTTGGTACGGATCAAGGCAGTGAGCCCAACAACTTTCCCTACTTAATGAGTATCCTGGGAAGAATCCGTCGTCAGCAAGATAGCTTAGTGAGTAGTTGTTTTGGTTTGGTTCCATGTAGCTGCTGAGTGCGTTTTTTACTTTTTTTCGTTCGTAGTCTTCTTCCTCTTTTAAAGCTCGTCCTGCGGTTTCGATTTTTGCATATTTGCTGATTTCTTTTTTGTAGGTATTGATGATTTTGAAGAGTCGGTTGATGTGGCTTTGTAGTTTTACTGGCATTTCGTTGATGTAGGTTTCTATGCGTTTTTCGGTGAACCATTCGGTATCTGAGTAGGTTTCTTTTGGCCATTGTTCTTTGAAGGTTGCTATGAGTGCAGTTTTGATGTTATCCTGGTGTTTTGTGATAAGTTCAGATAGTTTGCTTTGTATCTCGAAGGGAGTGTCGTAGTAGATCGTTCGGTCGTTGTCGTCTTTATAGGCGATGTAATTTGAGATGAATGTTGGGAAGATTTCATCGAGTATTTTTGCTTCTGTTGGGTCTGTTTTTTGTCTGAGGATGCTGAGGATGACCGAGTGTGCATGTTTTCGTACCAATAAATCATTATTCATAGAGAATGCCGGGAGTCGTATTTCTCCCGCGATCATTTTGTTGGGTTTGTCGAAGAAGTAACGATCATGTGCATTTTTTTGGCAGTAAGTGAAGATGACTGCTATGCGGTGCCTTCTCCCTGCTCGTCCTGCTCGCTGGGAGTAGTTTGATGGCGCAGGGGGCGCATTTCTAAGAAGGATCATTTCTAGTTTCCCCAGGTCAACTCCGAGTTCTAGGGTTGGTGTGCAGACAAGGCAGTTGTATCGTCCATCTATTTTTTTGAATTCTCGTTCAATTTCTTGTCGTTGTTCTTTTGAGACTTGGGCTGAATGTTCACTGCTTTTAAGTGGGACGAAGTTCATTTCTGTGTATTGGACGACATCGTAGTTGTCTTCTTCTATTCCAGTTTCTGCGGTTTTTCCGTTGCAGAAATATTCTGGGCACAAACCTGTTGGGAGTGGTCTAGAATGTGATTTACCGCAGGTTGTGCATTTATACCTGCTCTGTGGTTTGATGATGCCGAGTTTTTCGATATTGAGTTGAACGACATCTCCAGGGAGGTCGATGTCTCTTTTTTTATTGTTATAGTATTTATAGACGTGACCTTCGACGAATATCTTTTTCTTTTTGAGATTCATCCAGAGTTCTTCAAGGAAGTTGTTTAGGAGATTTTGTTCTTTTTTTATTGCTTTTCTTACGATGACTTGGGCTCCTGATCTATAATTTGAGGCACGGTAGGTGATTGAGTAGTATTTGCTGAGTTTTGGATCAGCTATTTTTTCATAGCTGATGACGCGTGGGTAGATGTTTTCTGCGGAGACGATTCCTTCCCTGACTTCTCGGTCGGTGTAGAACCATTGTGTTCTCAGGAGGTTGTCTGATATGACGTTTTTTCTTCGTATGTAGTCAAGGATTAAACGTGTGGTATCTCTGACTCCTTCTGGTGTAACCCCGAAGATGTCCGCCCATTTTTTGTAGAGTGTTTGGAAATCGTCATCGTCGAGTCCTTCATAGATGATTTGTGATAATCCTAGATTTTCTGTGCTTGATTTTCTATGGATGTTTGTGCAGAATTCTTCTAAGAGGAACCAGCGGATTCTGTTTGCGGTGTCTTGTTCTGCTCGTCCGAATTTTTGTCTCCAGTATATTCCTTCGTCATAAGCAAGTTCTTTGAGGTCTTCGGTTAGTGAGTTGAAGTTGTGTTGTGTGATTCCTTTGCTTGGTTTGTCGAGTTCTCTGTAGAGGAGGTGTCTTAGTCTGAAGCGTTTGGATCGTTCTTCCATCCATGCTGCTTGGAATGCCGCTTCTTGTCTGTTGTCTGTGAAGATGAGGATTTTTTGGAATTCTTCTTCAGGCATTGCTGAGAGCATGGTTTGTGAGAGGATAGTAGCGTCCGATACGGTTCCGCTGATGGTTGCCCGAATGGTGCTGTTTTTTTTGTTTATCGCGTTGCATGAGGGGCAGGTTTTGAGTTCTTCTTCTGAAAAGGAGATCATTTCTATCATGTCTACTGTTCGTGAGCATGCTGCGTTATGGCACGTGGGTGATTTTGTTGTATGGAGTGTTCCACATTTTGGGCACATGTAGACAATTGTACCTTTTTCTGTGGTTTCATCTTCTCCGATGATTCTGTTAGTGAGGTAGATGAAGAGGTGATCTTCTTCTTGTGTTTCTGGGGTGGTGTGAATAATTTTGTGGTCTGGTTCTCCTTCTTTTTGTGCACCGTTCCAGAACTGGTCTGTGGAGACTTTGAAGTAGTGTTGTCCGCAGGTTCTGCAGAGGTGGATTGGTAGTTTGATGGCATCGGCGAATGCTTCTGCTTCGACATCGTCTTTGAAGAGCCGCCAGGTTCCTTTGTCGTAGCCTGCGATGAGTCCGTGGAGTCCTGAGACAAAGTAGTGTATTTTTGGTCGGAGGAGGGGTTCTCCTTGGTCTTTCGCTATTGCGCCTAAGGTGAGGTATGCTAGTATTTCTGCACCGAGTTCTTCGTCGCTGAGTTTTCTTCCGATTTTGTTTTTTAGTAGGTCGAAGATGTCGCTGAGTATTCGTGGTTTTGCGAATTCACGGTTTAAAAGGTAGATCATTTTGTTTTTTATGAGAAGTTCAGAGAGTCGTTGCAGGTTGCTTCCTGTTGTTGGTGCTATTCTGCCGCAGAGTTCTTCTGCTTTTTTGAGCAATTCACTTGGGATGTCTTTGACTTCGTCTTTGGTTTGAACTTCTTTTGATTGTTTGAGGATGTCTTCAAGGAGTTGGTTGACGTTGTTTGGTACTGGTGGCATGTAGGCGTCATCTGGTGGTCTGCGTGCGATTTCATAGGATTCGCTGATGACTTTGATTTTATCTTTGTCGACACCGAAGAGCCGATGCCCGAATTTTAACGTAGCATCTACTGGGTCGATACCGTAGTAGTCTTTTGAGGAAACGGTTGCTGATGTTCCTATGAGAATGATGTTTTCTTTGTGTCCTATAGTTGCTTTGAGTCTTCTGATAAGGAACGCTACTTCTGATCCAAGAATCCCGGTGTATGTGTGGACTTCGTCGAACACAAGGTATTTGATTGATGATTCTTTGAAGAGATCGAGGTCTTTGTTTCTGAGGAGGAGATATTCAAGTTGTTTGTAGTTGGTGAGTAGTATCATTGGTTTTCGTTCGCGTATTTCTTCTACTGAGCTGCATTGTTCCCATGGGTAGGGGACTGCATCTGGGTCTTCGGAGAGTTTTTGGTGATCTGTTTCTGTGTATTGTTGTGGTTGGTTGAAGTGTTTGGTTCCTGGGTCTTTATCTGGTGTTTCACCTGTGTATTTTGCGTAGGTGATTTCTGTTCCTGCAAGTATTGCTCTGAGTCGTTTCATTTGATCGTTGACTAGAGCGTTCATTGGGTAGACGATGACTGCAAGGACTCCACCAGGGTATTTTTTGTTTTCATCTCGCTTTTTGAAGCAGTAATCCATGATTGGTAAAAGAAAGGATTCGGTTTTTCCTGATCCTGTTCCCGTGGTAATGATGGTGTGATATCCTTTGAGAATGGATTTGATTGCGTCTTCTTGGTGTTTATGTGGTCGTTCCCAGGGGAATCCTGCTTTGACACCAGGGTGCATGTTAAGTTCTTTGATGATGTCGTTGAGGTTTTTTCCTTCTTGAAATGGTTGGTTCAGGTGAATGTATGGTCCTTTTGCGAAATAGCCGAGACCGCTTGTTGGATGAGCAACGATTCTTTTGAATTGTTTATTGAGGTCTGGATCCGCGATAGGAAATGCTGTTAGTAAATAACGACCGAATTGGTCAACAACTTGACTGCCGAATTGAATAGGATTTAAAGACATTAATTATCAATCTCCTCATTGTAATTTTCTTCTAATTCTGGTATATCAGGGCTTTTTTCATATTTTGTTATTTGGAAATCTGTTGGAAATTTTTTCTTTTCTTTTTCGATAATCGTTGTTAATCTTCTATATTCATTAAGCAGCATCTCTTTGATTCTGAATTTACCAAATTTTGATTCTTCATTCTTTTTTAAAACAGAAAAAGTTTCTAAAATATATGAAAATTCTTCTTCTGTTAGTTCATATAAGTGAGCGACAAATGCATCAATTTCAACTCTTAATTGTTCTCTATCCCCCATATCATTATTGTCTTCTGTAAAACCATAAACTCCACAATTAGGAGACCATGATTCATTTAGATTACTCCAATCTTTTAATATCGAAGTTCCACCATTTTGAATGGACATATTTTTCCAATTAGGTTCATAATTTTTTTTCCATAGATCTATAAATTCTTCTCTTGTACAAATTAATCTACAAACACGTGGCACTAATTGTTTAAAGTAATAATTATTTTGATTTACAAATGGTATCGGCAATTGTCTAATTCGATAATGATTTAAATTATATCCTGAAATTATACTCAGGAGATAATATTCTAAGACATAGCTATTAATCAATGCTAATAAAAATAGATCAATTTTATCGTCTCTTTTTGGTTGTGGAACTATATAATTAAGCGAATTGGCAACCAAAAAACCTTTAGGTATTATAGAAGCTTGTATTTTCCTCGGGCCATTTGATAATATTGTCCTGATGCACACTCTGTAATTTTTTGAATCAAGTAATCTTCTTTGAGAAAGAGTGTTTAGAATTATATAATTTTTTGGTTTCGGGGATATAGTAAATTGATGTGTTAAAGAACCTTCCCAAAGAGGGATGGCGGTTGAAGTTGTTGAAATAGATTTCCTATCATGAGTAATATTTATCTCTTGAGATGTATCGATATTCCATTCTCTAATGGAAGCTAAGTTTGGATATATTAATATTTTTTTTCTAATTAAAAACTCAAATTCAGTTTTAAAAAATTGGAATTCGATATTATTGGGAGAAAGTAATTCGATATCACTAGCCAATAATTTTTGAAACTCAGTAAAATTTGAATCTAACTCGTATAAACCATCACATTCTTTAATTTGATTGTAACCTTGTCCCTCTTTTTCATATACAATTAAGCATATTTTTGCTTGAGATGCAACATTGGGGAATAAAATCATATCTTTTGATCTGTTTTGTATTCTCCAAAAACCTTGTATTTTTCCCTTGGAAATCAACATTTTTCTAATTTGATAACTTCTTAAATCTCCTGTAAATGCACCTGGTAAAACCATCGAAACAATTCCATGGCTTGAACTAAGCAAATAATTTCTTTCTAAAAATAATTGAAAATTATCAGTATGTCCTCCTCCAGCCATTTCACCCGTTTTTGATCTTGGAAATTGATTATTATAAATATTTGCACATTTAATAAAGGTAGAAAATTGATGTATTTTTCTGATATATTTATTCAATTTCACTTTAATTTTTTCATCTTGAAGTAACCGCTCTTCTAATTCTTTTCTTTCTACCGAATCATATAATGAAACAAATCCATAGTATTCCATCAAAAATCTACGTTTATCTGGTAATACTTTATCCCATGGTGGATTGCCTATTAACAAATCGAATCCAGAATTCTTCTTTCTGGAACCATCTTCATCAAAAAAAACTTCTGGAAATTCTAGTTCCCAATTGAAAAAATAAAGCTCTCTTTTAGCTGATTCAATTACTTTAAAATATGCATCTAAATTATTATTTTTAGTTATATTCATTTTTTCGTCAAGAATGGCTAAAGCAATATTTCTGTAATCACCCGTATGGGGTGGAGGTAAGCTATCATCGGGCGTAGTTCCTTCAAAAATCTCAACAAGTCCATCTTCTTTGTGGTTTTTCTCAAATTTTGATATATCTGAAGAATTATTGTTATCAAAGTCAAATAATTTTTTCTCTATTGTTTTAGTTCTATTATTCTTATTTAATTGCCCATCGGTTTCATCATATGGCCAAAACCATACTGAACACCAAAGATCGAAAACTTTCTTAAGTTTAGAAATAGGTTTATTTTCATTAGATTCTTCAGAAAAAATGATTGCTTTTCTTTTAATATCATCAAATGTACTTTCTTTTTGCTGTAATTTTTTTCTTGTTTTTAGTATATCAACAATATATTGTCCAAAATCAATTCCAGTTAATGAAGAATTTTTTATAGCATTTCTATTGATTTTTTTATGGATTTTCCACAAAGGTTCATCCGGAATATAAGAAATGTGCTCAAGATCTGCTCCAATTAAGCTATTTCCCTGTTTCAATCGGTGATCTAAAAATGTAAGAGGTTTATCTTTTGACATTGTAGTAAGCCAAATGGATACCTTGGCTAACTCTACAGCCATATGATTAAGATCAACACCATAAATACAATTCTGTGCAATTAGTAAACGAGCACGTTGAAGGGCTTCATCTTCATCTTCTGGAATGATTTCATCTCGATCGTCACCATATCCCTCTTCACCATAAGGTATAGTGAGAATTTTATCAGGATATTTAGAGGCGATCTTCCTCCAACTTTCTACAAGTTTCTCAGATAAATATCGTATTGTTTGTACTAAAAATGCACCAGAACCCATCGCAGGATCACACACTTTTAATGAAAGAATCTCTCGTGGATTTTTAATCGATTTACCATTACCATTTTGAATATACACTAAAGGTTCAAGTGCCTCCTGGACTAAAAACCGAGTAATCTCTTTTGGTGTATAATATGTCCCAGAACCTTTTCGTATGGAACCTGCACGTGTGATGTATAATTGATCCTTGCAAATTATTTGTTTTGTGTCAATGAATTTTTCAATTTTAAAAAGTTCTTCAAACGGGAAAGAGGAGTGCCCTTGTTGTTTATTTTGATTATTGTGTTGTTCAGATTTCTCAAATATTTTTTTTATACTATCAACTGGTTTTCCTGTGATGGAATGAATATATTCAATCAATTTGTCTTCAGAGAGGTCCTTAAACTCTGATACGGGTCGAATCGTTTCGTCTTGACCTTTAAAAACAACTAACATTTCTGGCGCTTTTTGTATCGAATACCCTATAAGACTCTCATACACACTGCCTATTTGTTCTACATCAATTGCCCGGTAACTCACCTTTTGTCGTACAACCTCTTTACCAATTTTTGCCTCGGCATAACATAGATTATGAAGAATTTCATAAACAGAACGATTATCAAGGGTTAAAGAAGGATCTTCGATCTGCGGAAATCTACTATAATCAAATAGATCACTATCGTATGCAATTGTAAGGGCATCTGGATGATCACATCCAGCATATATCAATCTAAAAAGAGAAAGTATCCTTGGCCAAGCATCCTTTTTATTCATATACTCTTCATCAGTGGATTTCGACTGAAGCTGAAACACGAGATGAGATAAACCATAATTATTTTCATAGACATACATTCCATGTGGAAGAAGACCATTCTCCTCAGAGTACAGAATAAAAACTAATCTCATTAAAACAGTAAGACACATCTCATAGAGATATTCCCCAGATGTGCCCTTAAAGACATCGCGAAGATTTTTATTTTGAAGTGATAAATTACCAATCTCTCTCACTAAAATACTCAAAGCAGTTCTCATCTGTTCCCCGAGCTGATCGGTAACATCAAGCTGTCTTTGCTGACTATCTTCAATAAGACTGAGGAGGAGTTGTTTTTCATCACCATAAAAGCGTTCTCTGCGGAGTAATGTATAAAATGAATCGAGTAACGATTTTTCATCGTACCAATCTTGGGCCTTCCATTCAAAATACGAAGTCCCAGTCGTTGGTTTCACATGAATAATCCGACATTCATTCCCATTCGTAATAAGACCTAACGGTATTTTTGTCTCCATACACAGCGTTGACAATTTAAAATACGGAGATGCTTTCCATGTTCCTGCTTCTTTCTCAGCCTTATTTAATCGTTTTCCAGGGGGAAGAATCTTTACTAGAAAAACAGGTTTCCCACCCTTACCTAACAATACACGATCAGGAGATAATTCCTGGTCATATTCAAAAAGATAATGCTTTGTATCAGCAGGAATATGCGGCTGCTTGGACCATAACGTACTCGCAAGTCCGAGCAAATCCTCTAAAACAAAATCAATCCATCGAGTATATTTTTGTTTTTTATCCTCTTCAGAACTTAATGAAAACAAATCCCATTCTTTCTTGAAAACCCTATATTTCTCCTCAGGTACTTTTTCAGGCCCCTCAGGAAAATGGATCTGAAGCACAGGCTCACTGATAAAAAGGCCATGCTGCGTAATCAACGAAAGCCAATTATGGTCTCCTTTTTCTTGCTGCTTACGCATTCGCCCACCCACCAACCAGACTCTTTGGGATAATATACAGAGTTGCAATCGGATAAATATCAAAATTCTTCAACTCATAACGCAATCGAGCACGATCAGGTTCCTTCTCAATCTCGGTCTTCAATTGTTTATGCTTCGTATCAAGACGAGAAATATCCTCGCTCCACTGCTCTTTTTCCTCATCAGTAAAATCATCCAAGGTTAATTGAATCCGCCCTTTCTCCGCTTCAAGTTTATGTTTTCTCATATCAATCTCATTTAACCGCTCCTGCATCAACTCCCGGATCTTCACAGCTTCTTCCTCAGCCTTTTGTCGCAATTTCTTCGCAATATCTATTTTCCGTTCAGCTTTAATTTCCTCCATCAAACCTTTAATATTTTTTTCATGAAGCGGAAAAAACTCACGTAAACGATCACTAAATCGCATAGGAATCTGAGGATACTCACCATCAGAAGTATAGAGTTGCCATAACTGATCCTGACTCACCTGGACAATAGAACTCTCTTGTACCTCACCACCACATAACACCAAATCCTCATGCAGTTTAATCCCAGCAGTATTTGTCGCAACCAACCGACCAAATACTACCATATGAAGCTTGGAAAGCAACCGATCATCAACGACTTTATAGCCACAACGATACAGATGACCATTCATCGTAAAATCAGTCTTCCAAATATATTCCCGGAACAAATTTGTTGCTTTTTGAAACACAGGATGATTCAAATGCACAAGCACCGTATTCTTCCCTACATTATCCTTATGATCAAATACCAAGTTAAGCTTCGTTGAACCAGAATAGAAATACGGTCGCAAATGATTCCAATCATTCGGCAACACACCAATACGACAGCCTTTATCAGCCAACACACCAGAAGAAATAATTTCAAGCGAACCACCGCTAAAACCAAGAGCGGTTTCTAAAACATTACGTACATTCACAGGATTAATATCTAACGTCTTCCCGGTGCTCTCCCGCTGCAAACGTAACCTACGGACTTCCTCTTTGGTAAGCCGCTCAGACTTCGTCTCCTCACGAATCATATTAATCTTTTTCTGAACTGCTTCTCCGATAATAAGCCCTCGATCTCGTTTCAAACCAAGCATCCGCTCCTCAACCTGTTTAGAAATAATCTCACCGATAGCACCAAGATCCTCCCGCATCTGCTGAACCTTCTTCACCAAAGTATCCAGATACTCAGAATCCTCATGATTCTTATAGATGAAATGATACACGATAACATCACGGTTTTGACCAACACGATCAATTCTCCCATTCCGCTGCTCCATCCTGTTCGGATTCCAAGGTATCTCATAATGCACAAGAAAACGACAAAAATTCTGAAGATTTAAACCCTCAGAAGCAGCATCAGTTGCAAGCAAAATCCTTATCTGATTCTCATGTGGATCCTGTTGAAAAGCTCCTTTTATCCGCTCTCGATCCTTCTCATGCATCCCCCCAACAAGCGTTAAATAACGATTCTCCCAGCCAAGTCTTTTAAAAATATTCTCTAAATACTCAAGTGTATCACGATATTCTGTAAAAACAAGTAGACGCTCATTGTTCCACTGCTTATTCGTAAACAGGTTTCTTTCAATCCACGAAATAAGCTCAGCAGCCTTTGAATCTCGAAGACCAGATCGTTTTTCAGCAATCTGCCTCATTGATGTTAACCATTCATGTTCCTGAGACGTGATTTTGCCAAAATATTTTGATGACTCATGCAGTGCTTCACGTTCTTTTGCATCTTTTTCCTTATCATCAGCCCATTCCTCAAGGGTGATTTTCTGTAAATGCTTTACATATGCATCATCACGTTCTTTATCATCAGATTCTAACCCTTTAATATGTCCCTCAATAGAACGGTAAAACGCAAGGGGAGACGACAACAAACGTTTTTTTAAGATAGTCAATGCAAAGGTAATCGCAAATATCTCCTTATGCTCAGCATTTGTACTCACCCGCGAATTGATATACTCACTCAGCAAACTGAAAAGAGTTTTTTCATCAGCAGACATATCCAGATTCATTGGTTCAACAGCTCGTTTCTTAAACAATGCCTTCCCTAATTCATCAGTGAGATGATCCTTTAACCGTCTCACCATCACCTCAGGAAGATATTTCTTCTCCAGGGAATCTCCTCGTGAAAACTTCAGGGGATCAAGCATCTCAAGTAGCGCTGTAAAACTTGGAGTATACCCATTATGAGGCGTAGCTGTCAAAAAGAGCCGATGCTCAAAATGATCGACAATCCGCTGCGCCATCCGTGTTCTGTCAGAATCACGAACATAGCTTTTCTTCCCAGAAGGAGCAACATTATGAGCCTCATCCAGCACCAACAGATCCCAATCCCGTAACGAAAAACCTTTCCGCTTACTTTTTAACGATTCTATAAAGAATTGAGTAGGTTGCTCCCTTTTAAGGAAATCCATTGAAGTAATCAACCGTGGATAAAAATTCCATGGATTCATATGAAGACCATACTCACGTCTCAATGTAAGAATAGCATCACGGTCAATGATCTCAAAATGCAGATTGAACTTATCCTCCATCTCCTCCTGCCATTGCTTCTGAAGAGACGCAGGACATACAATCAAAATCCGCTTAATCCGCTGCTGTGCTAAAAATTCTTGGATGATCAACCCTGCTTCGATGGTTTTCCCAAGACCAACATCATCAGCAATCAACAAATTAGCCCGTGGCATCGAAATAGCTCTTGCTAAAGGTTCAAGCTGATAATCCTTCATCATAATCGCAGAACGATATGGAGACAAGAATTGATCTGAAAAAACCAATGAACTCTTCGACCAATTAATTGCATCAATGAATGCACGGAATGTCCGCCAACTGTCAAACTGATTTTTCTCAGGTCGAGGAAGTTCTATAGCATCAATCACCTTCTTATTGTTATCAAGTTCGAGCTCCCAGATGAGCTCCATTTCCTCGCCCATCAAATCATCATCAAGACACTCAAGTGCTACTTTATGTAAAATAACAGATTGATCAACACTATCATATGGTTCGACATCAGTAACAATGAAATAACGGTTACGAACGCAAACCATTTGACCTTGCTCAGGAATCTTCACCTTCACTCCCCGGAATCAGTTTCTGGAAAATCATATCATAAACGTATTTAAAAACCTGTTCCACCAAGACATTTCAATATTCGTCACCTTTCCTTCAATAATTAAATAATCAAATCCCAGGCCATTTCAACCCCCCTCCCCCAGGCTCTATTAATTACTTACTTCTTATTGATATAATGTCCATAATAAAAAAGTAAAATTACATTAAAAAAAACATATATATTCACAAATCGACTATCCTTTATTTTTCATCAATATATATATTGCATATATATTGAAAGCAGAGGTTTTTTGTGTAAAATGAAAAATTCAAATTTTAAAGAAATTTCATTTTTCACCAAATATATATCGTATATATATGCTGATTTGAAATGTATATATATGTAGAATATAAAAATTCAAGAAAATACGTATCAAATTATTATCTTCAGTTGGCAATTCCAATTGTCGATATATATTAAATATATATACAATAAAAAAACGAACCATTGGATGTAATATATATTGCAAAAAAGAAAGAAAAAGTTCGTTAAGAATAGCACCTAAGGTCTTGTTATTTATCTAGGAACATTGGAAGATTTTATAATCGTAAGATAGACGTTCATACAGAACAAACATTTAATGATAATAACGAAATAGTCGATACGAATTCTTTAATAAAAAAAATTCATTACGGACTATTATTAACTATGGAAAGAGCTGAAGCTGAAAAACAATTACAGTGCCTGTTTGGATTTCAAAATTTCTATGACCTGCAGTGGCAAGGTATTGAAAAAACAGGATTTGGTAAATCACTATGCTTTCAATTTACCGCTACTCAACTGAAGGGTGTTACGATTGTATTTTTACCCCTTATCGCGCTTATGCGTGATCAGGTACGGAGTATGCAGAAAAAGGGAATTAGAGCAGCTGCGATTAATTCCAATCAAGAAGATATAGAAAATGCAGCTATTATAACACAGGCAAAAAACAATCAATTGGATATTCTCTATATTGCACCAGAACGTATGGAAAATGCTGCATGGATCAGTACTGCTCGTGAAATGAAGATTGCGATGGTGGTAATAGATGAAGCGCATTGCATTTCCATGTGGGGACAAAGCTTTCGGCCTAATTATCGACGGATAGTGAATCTGGTAAAATTATTACCCAAGGACTTTCCGGTTTTAGCAACCACAGCCACAGCCGCACTTTTCAAGCAGGAGAAGTTCGATTATGATGTTGTGCGCGTCCTCCTTCCCCATTTTCTATTTTTCCGGCTCGTTGAACTCGCACCACGGCACAGCGGACCGGACCAACAATTTTCTCATGAATGCTTTCTGTTTCAAAGTCGCTGCATCCATTAGCTCACCTCCAATTTGTTTTTTGTGAGGCGTTTGCCGCGAACCTTCTCTTAAAACTTTCAAACCGCGCTGGGTCTGAGGAAAGATTTAAGTTGGAAGGTGAACGCAGCATTCACAAAAAACTAGGCCGGGAGGCGAGTTCGGTTTTTTTGGATAATTATTTTTTGATCCATCCTAGCTTGAAAGGAAAGAGTTAAACATTCCTAGATGATATAATGGCGATGATTATGATTAATAGGGAAGATTTTTGTGACATAACAAATGAAGATGAGTTTGATGACAGATTTATAAGTCTGATAATGGGCAATTATTGGAAGAAACCAGATGTTTTTTGGGAAGTAAATCTGTATGATACGATGGATTGCAGCAAGTGTAAAGACAGGGAGAACGAGCGTTTTCCATTCAAGGGGAACATCGTCAAACCTGGATTGTATACGGAATATGGCAACATCCGAGAAGGAAAGTTCGTGGACATAGTGATAATTGACCATGGCCGTAAGAAGGCTTTGTTTTTCGAGAGGAAATTTACAGCAAGGTCGGAAGGGATTCTCTCCTCCCTTTTCGAGTTAAGTCTTATCGACTCGGAGAAATTGGTCTTTGATGGCGTGAAATATGAAACCCACTTGTTCTTATTGGCCTATAAAGCGGGAGGTAGTGCAAATGCAAATTCCACGAAAAAGGAATTTTTATCATTTGAGATCATTCAAGAATTACTGTTTGAAAAGCATCTAGATGCAGAGTGCGGGTTTCTTTTATATGACGCAAGGATCCCAGGCATGAACGGGCTGGATCCAACCGTGCAGAATAAAATAATGAGTAACCGTACCCATCTGTTAAAATTGATAGAGTAAGAGGAAACAGTTATCTACCGTCCGGGGATAAAAACCGGTTGGGGGGGCAAAGACGGCAGTTTCCCAGACTACGCGTTCTTTTCCTCCCAGACTGGACTCCCCTTATTTATCCCTCAGACTGAGTCCATTTTATTGAAATAATTTTTACACCTAAATTGAATTCATTTTGAGATGCTAGTTAATATAACAAATAACCGATATTGATCAAGAAGTTTTATAGGACCAAAAATCCTCCATGAGTTATTTTGAAAAAACATTTTCACATAGGATTTTATTTTGTTTTCTGAATATCCGATAAAAGTTGTAAATGTTAATACTTGAGCTACAGTTGGTGATAAACTCGCGCTTTCAAGTTTTTTTATTTGATTTGGATATTTAGTTTTTTTATTTGAGTCTTGTCCATCTACAAAAGATTTCAATTCAAAAACTATGTCACCTCTTTCAGTTCTAATACAAAGATCCGCTTTGTCACTGGAATTTGAATACGTATAATTGGTTTCAATATGTTCAAGCGAATAGCCAAGATTAAGAAGTACCACAATCAATTCAACACGGAACCATGATTCAAAAGCAGCACGAATATTACATACAATTGGAGCGGATTTACAGGTCGCTATATGTTTTGAGCATTCCTTAAACAGATTTTCGATTTCTATCATGATATTTTTCTCCTTGGTTCTGTATTTTTTCCTCGTCTATTAATAAATTATAAGCTTTTTGAAGATTTTTCCGCATATCGAATGTAAACAACAGAGAATAGGATAAATAAATCACTTGTAGATTTCTTGTTTTTAATAGTAAGACTTTGAAAGTAATTTTTTGAGAAGAGTAGTGAATCAATTTATTTTTGTAATCAATTCTAAAATCTTTATGAATGATCTTATTCCTTAACATTCTATCATAGGGTTCTCTAAAAACATTGAAATCTGGAATTCTTTTTGTAATTTTTATAAGTTCATTGAAATTCTTTTTCCCTATTTTTGACAATTGTTCGTATTTTGAATCTTGAAATGGTTCTTTGCTATGAACTAAATTGTTTGCCAGGATCATTAACTTAATAAAAATTTCATAATAACCAGATAGAGTTCCATATACATCAATTAATTCTGTAACGGATTTTGATGTATATCTAAAGGGTTTTTTAAAAAGAAATTTAATATTTTCTTCTAATTTTGAGCAGATAAATTGATAGAAGCCCATGATTTCAGGTATATTAATATTTGAAATGCTCTTCACTAATTCCTCATTTGTTTTATTACTATAAGATGATTCAATAAGATTATTGAAAAAAACGAGATATTCTTTAATTTTTGTTCCTTCAGAATCAATTTCTAAAAAGTTTGTTAGTTTCATCGAATCTATTGTTTCGCTGAGTTCATCTACATTAATATCCAAACCTGCATGTGCGAATAATCCCTGACAAATTTCTTTATATGAAAAAGATTTTCCCTCTTTAAAATCTTTATCTAAACTAAAAATGTATTCAAAAATATTCATGAATTTTTTAACTAGTTCTTCATCGGTAATAGCGAATCTCTTATTTGGATAAAAATCTTGAAGAAGAATTTTTACTTTTAAAATCATTGATCTTATTTGTTTTTCTATTTCTGTTTTCTTTTCGACATCGTACACGAAATAAGAATGGCATTATTCTTTTTAAATAAGCGGGAGAATCTGTAAGAACGAGAAAATTACTATATAATGGATGATCACACTATCGTCAGCAAAACACCATAAAAAACGGTGTTTCCCATCCGGGGGAGGGAATGATACCAAAACCAATATGATATTGCCGTATCATTCGTTTAAACCGCGTTTAAATCCAAATTCAAATCGAAGTTCTAACCACCGTACGCAGTTTCTGTGGTATTGATACTATAACCTTTTTCTTCGAGGAGATTCTTCAGATAATTAGAACCTTTTTCATCAGAAGAAATCTCCGACCACCCAAGTGATAAATCCATTTCGATTGTTCCACCACTCTTGGTTAAGAACCTCACGTTCTGGTTGTGGTATTGTGTCCGGCCATACGAACCAACCACTTGTGCATGCGTATTGAGATAATCGAACAACCAATGATGAAGGTCTACCTGACTTTACGGTGAATCAGATTGTCCTCTACCACCCTCAGCGATGATTTTAGTAATTTGTCGTTGCTTCTCTGTTTCAACTAGATAAACTAATGATGTGAAAGACGCTTTCTGGATGTATACCCTGATTTTTTGTGGAAAAACACCGGGATCATAGGTTTTTCAGCCTGTTTCGCTGGCTGAAAATCAATAAAAAGTGTGAAGTGCGAAATAGGTCCTAATCAAGAAACGAGCAATGAACTGCGAAAGTCAGGTTTGAAAAAAACATATCCAGATGTAATTGTTATTAGAAAAAATTGAGGTAACGCAAAACGTGTGTTTTCTGAGGATATGTTTTAAGGAAGAACTTTTTTTTCAACACAATCGTTTAATTTCTTGAATTACGGAATCAATATTATTTTGAACTTGGTTCGCTCGATACCTACGGATCTTCCATCCTTCCATTCCTAGATGGATATCTCGGAGAATATCATTTTCATCCTTTTGTGAATGCGCTTTATCACCATCAATCTCAATATCATATTTTTGTCCATTTACAAATAATGCGAAATCGAGTCGATACGATTTTTTATTTTTTACTTTCGTCCAATATTGAGGATGAACACTAACCTTATTTTGCACAAAATGTTCATAAAGAATTTTCTCGATGTCTGAATCAAAAAGAACTTCAGAAGACCGTTTCATATCTGAATACTCAACCAAATCCTGAAGGATACCTTCAGCTTCCAAACATTTCTTTTTATTTCCAACAATAATTAATCCACTTCGAGCTCTTGTAACAGCTACATTGAGCAACTGATGTGTAGAACTTATCCAATTTATTGTTGTAGGTCTTGCTCCATCAGAGATTGCAGGAGAAAAAATAATGATATCCTTCTCATCCCCCTGAAATCGATGAGCAGTTCCCACTGTGATATCCATATCCTTAAGGACGTAGGATTGGTTAATTTTTTCTTGAATTAGTTCCATCTGCGCTCTAAAGAGAGTAACAACACCGAACGAGATATGACCAGTATTCATCTTCTTGAATAGTTCTAATAATCTTATAATCTGATCAACAACACAATTAGCTTCTTCAATACAATAGGGGCTTTTTGAATGAACTGTTCTTCCTTCGACATCCTCCCAAGTTACTCTATTTATAAAACAATCATCGGGAATGAGCGTATCAGTATTTGTTAATACATTTAACCGATTATCATAAAAATTTTCATTTGAAAAATTAATAATATCCATATGAGAGCGATAGTGGTCTGTTAAAAATATTGGATTTTCCTGTTTTTCTTTTATGATTCTTTCAGCGAGGTCATAGAGAGAATTCTTCGAATATGAATAATCAAGATAATATTTTTCTATGGGATATCCTTTAGTATATTCTTTATCTTGAGAGTCTTTCAATAACGAAATATGTCGTAATTGCTTAGGATCACCAATAATTACTATTTGTTTAGCTCGATAAATCAAAGGAAAAGCTGATGCAATATCACACTGAGATGCTTCATCTATAATTAATATATCGAAAAGGCTGTTTTCAAACGGGATGCTATTTCTCACAGAAAGGTTTGTTACAACCCATATTGGGATAAATTTCAATAGCTCATGCATCTGTGTTTTTTGATCTGAATTTAACTGTATCCAGAGTTTAGTATTATTAATATATTTCTCTAGTTTTTCAGATGCATCAAAATACCGAGAGACATGATTTTCCTGTTTAGTTTTTAATTCCCTTAATTTTAATAGTAAATGATTTTCAAAAAGAGGTACTGAATAATTTAATCGCTGTTTTTGAAGATCAGTTATTTGTTCATTCATCTCTATAAGCGAGGACAATTTCGCTAATTCTAGTTTTTTCTCACTTACTTGTTTATTAATAGTCTCGATTTTCTTGCAATATAAAAATAATTGGAGGACTCTTACAACCTCTTCTTTTTGTAAATGTGCGCTCTCTTTTACATATTCTTTAAAAGATGTAGGTATCTTTGATAAATACCCGTTAAAGAGAGTGTAAAGTCTTTTATTATACCAATTTGGAAAGAGTATTTTCAATATTTTGATTAGAATTCTCCGATCATCATTTATTAGATTTTGAATATCTAACTCTATTCTAAATTGATCAATTTGTTCAAAGGAAGCATATGGGGCTATCGGTATTAGTTCTTCGGGTAATTCTTTGAGATAGTTGTTCATTTTACTATATGATGTATCTATCGAATTGTTTATCTCTGCCATTAAAACGATTTTTGATCGGATTGAATTAATTTGTTGATTTATTTTTTTTATTTCAGATAGACATTCCTCAGGTATATCCTGTTGTTTTACCGTCTTTCTTTCCATCAAGATATCGTCTAACTGATCTCTAGCACTCCTGCGATATTCTCTCTTACCCATTCGTACTATTGGATTAATAGTAAGTATTGAGTCGAACTTATCAAGAACTACATCAACTGCTTGATTGTTTTTACTTGCAAATAAGACAGTTTTATTATTGACCACAGCGTTTGCAATGAGGTTGAGGACAACTTGTGATTTTCCCGTTCCAGGTGGGCCAGTAATAACGGTAAGTTTTTTCCTTAAAGCATTATTGACTGCATATTCTTGTGAAGTATTCATGGGAAAAATCTCGATAATGGGATGCTCAATGTGATTTGTAAATTCGTTTGATGAATCGTTAAATAAACATGAAATTGAACTTGATGAAATCGCTTGTTTTGCCTGCTTTTGCAAACTATACAATTCAGATAATAAATTATAAACAATACCTGTGCTCTTTCCATAATATAAGATTGCTTTGTTCACAATCTGAGGATGAGTTTTTAATGTTAATTTTTCTTCACTCAATGTAAGTAGAATATTGCTTATATCAAGACCTAAGAGGTTAGCAATTATATCCAATTTTGAAACAAAACTCTCCTCTTCATCCAACTCCATTCGTGTTTTTTCAATTTCCTCAAAAGAAAAATTCTCTTTTTGCAGGAGATAATGATTAAACTCAGGATTAGAATTAGATTTTGTAAAACGTATTTTTTCATCTACCTCATCATAATAAATCTCAATAAAGAAAATAGGACTTACTTTCCCATCGGTATCAACTATTATCGGAAAACCATAAAAAAGTGATTTGTTCTTTTCAACTAATTTATACTCCTTTAAGAACTGTTCTATCTCTTTTGTTTTTTTCAGGGATACTTGTTCTTTTCTTTCGAAGAAGAATTCTTCTTTATGGAAGAAATTAGAATAAAATTTTTCCCCATCTGATTTAAAATTATATGTTAAAGAAAGCATATCTTCTCGTTCGATACATTTTATATAATAACTTAGAAGATTTTTAAAGTCTTCAACATCTATATTTTTTAACATAATTTTTTGATGAATTGTTGAATTAGATATAAAATATGTCTTATATCAGATTATTCATTATTTTTTTAAATATCTGATATCATTTTCTTTTCATGGAATAAGAAAGATCAAATTTCCCTCCCGTTAGAGTATGTTTTTAAAGGAGAAAATTAACTAGATTCATATGAATAAGAATTTCCAGGACATCAGGAATTTTACTTGACATCCATCACAGTTTTTGTTTTACAATACGATAAATCCTCACGTTTTTTCTTCTGCATACCTCAAGAGTACCATATTCAACCAACCTTTTTGCTGCTCTATTCAGTTGCATGCGATTTAATCCAATCTCTCGTCGTGTTTTGTTTGTAAACTTGCATAAGTTCTTATTCGTGTTTTTCACACAATCATGCAACACCGCCACAGCATGCATGAAACCAAATATATCAACCTCCAATGTGAAAAACTTGGTGCGAGTTCATAATCAATTTTCCTTTTAATCATAGATTTTACGGAGTTTAAAGAACGTTCATCGTCTCATTGGTATGAAACCATTATTCTCACCAAAATTGGATTTAAAAGGTGTGAGACGTAACAATGGAAAGATATTGGTTTTTTATTGGAACATAGCCAAATTTTGTATGTAAAGAAGTACATCCCTGTTATTGGTGAATTCGCCTCCTAGGATACTTAATCTATGCTGGAAGATGTTGTCACCTCCCTTCCAGCAACTTTTTTTATAGAACCATCCAGTAACCCCTCTGATGGAGGTTACTGAATTACCCTTATATGAATAAGGGTATAGAAAAATGGATGTTCCTCCTATTTTCCTTATAGTTATAGATAATAGGTGAAACAGGGAAGGCTATTCGAGACAACCCTGAAATCATTGAGAATTAATCTTTGTTTCATCTGAGCATCTAGCTGACTCTCTAGGTTTTTTATTCTTTCGCACTAACTTTTCCGTTAACTTTTAATCGTATTCCATAATTTTTGAAAGAAGGAGAAAGTAGAAAATCGAATAATATTAAGGCATTTTTTTACGGATATTTTTGATATAATTTATATGTGATTCTAATTGTTTCTTTTGTTCATCATCCAAACGGAAATTTTTAAACAATTCACATATCGATAAAACGTGTTCGATATCCTCTGTTCTTAAAACAAATGCAGTTGTTGGAGGAGCATTATTTGATGGCTGAGGCGATGTATCAGTGGATGATTGAGGCTGAGTATTACTGGAGGGTTGCTGTTGCGGTTGAATTTGAACACCTTCAAAAGGAATAGCAGACCAAAATAGTAATTGGTTAAGTTGGTTACAAAAAATATCTAAATTATCTTTTGTAATATTTGCCATTTCATACAATTTAACTGCACGTTTTGTATAAGTAACCATTTTCCATATATTTCTTATTAATGGTTTAAAATTACCATCACTGATACTCTGAAAAATCTCTATTCTTTTATCTTCAAAATGATCTACTATCCTTAAAAAATTTTCATTAGAATTAATATCGTTTTTAATACTGGAAGAAAACGATAACCCCAAAGAAAGCAAACCAAGACCTAATGAACAGATGGATATCATTAGAGAAACACTAGAACTATATGTAAGATTTTTATCAGAGTTGGATGTATAGTAATTTGTTATTGATAGAGCTGTTACACCCGAAATTATTAATATTATACCGATATAAAGTAAACCTCTACTCGCAATCTTTTTACGTTTGTATTTTTTTATATTTTTTTCATGTTTTTGTTTTTCTTTTTTATTTTTAATTATTAATGAAAAAATATAGGTTATTATAGCACCAATTAAAGCTGAAATGATATATGCAATAATAGGATTTGAATTTAAAAAATCTACCAGATTGAATGAGTAATTATATTCCATGTAAACAGCATTAAATTCTTCACCGTCCCATGAAAGAACGAGGTGATCCGCGGATTTATATTGATTTGTTGGAGTAATACTAATATATTTTAAAGGTTCTACAACTGTATCCAGACCTTTTCTAAGCGGAATTCTTATTTCGATTTTATTAAATGAAAGACCTTGTTGAACAAAGCTTTGATATTCTAATGTGTAGATACCATTCGAAGGATTATTTTCTGATTGACTATAGTATTTTTTCATTCCAATTTCTAACGTTGAATACGGGGCTAATGAGTAATTTACAATGTAATATGTTTGATTTTTTGTATATGCTAATTCTGAATTATTTGTTCCATAAATATCGACGCCACCAGTAACATCTACAATTGGTATGTTGTATTTTACAGTAGATTCATTTTCATAAGGATTGATAAAAAATAGATGAGTTTCTATTGTAATATTGAAACTTTTTGATACAGTAATAAAAGAAGATAATCCTGAAGGATGTTGTATGATTAATTTCGATTCTTGCCCTATTACACTTGGCAATGATATGAAACTAAGAATTAGTAAAGATACAAATATAAAACAACGTCTTTTGGACATATCGGACATAAATACTCCCCAAAGAGGACTAGTAATCACATCACTGTTTAATAAATGTGATACTATTAGATTGAAAAATAGTTATATTTTCGTCAATATTTTCGTCGATATTTCTAACGATTTTTTAGAAGAAATTTGAACGCTAGTCACTTTGTTACCCGCCTAAGTTGCCGTGTTATATGGCGAAAGACGAGTTATCTGGCGTGATTTCACGTATAGCCTCAATAATGTTATATTAAGATTTAGTTTTGGAGTATTAGGCACGATTCTAGTCATTTCTTTTGGTGGTGTATTAAACAATTAACACTATGGTCCTCCCAACATTAAAGATTCTCGTATGTCATTTTTCTTAAATTTTTTTACCGGTAAAATGAGCAGTCAAATCTCCTACCTATTCAAAAAAGAAAAAAGAAAGAGATAGATGTAACCGTCCGGAAAGACCAACAGGCCAAAAAATCGCATTCTGTCGCCGAGATTTACTCCTGTTGGATTGGTCCACATAGCAACAGGCCCATTCCATTTTTCTTTCAGAAAAATGTTCTACCAATTTTACCTCGATTGGTACGAAATAATGAATTAAACTAAATAAATCTGGAGGAAAACAAAGTTATTAAGAAATGTTTTTATAGATTTAAATATTACAAAATAACAAGGTTATATGGGGAAAGGATTTGACTAGGAAAGGAATAAAACAAATTGATTTGACACTTCATCCAAGATTTCGGTATTTCTTATTCAGCGGTCTCTATCTCGCTGAAGGATTGTATCAAACAATCCTCATATTAATTACACCACTATATCTTCTAGAAAAAAACGTATCCATCCCTATCATCACCTTAGTTGTTGGCATTGGAGAACTCCCTTGGGCATTAAAATTTGTTTGGGGCGGCGTCATCGATTTTTATCATAGATACGGACGAAAAAAATTCACAATTATTGGAACAATTATTGGTGCATTAGGTTTCTTGTTTATCGGAATCACTGATTACTATTTTTCAATTATAATTTACGCATTTCTTCTTTTTCTTGGGCATATTGGGATTGGTTTTCTTGATGCTGCAACGGATGCATGGGCAATTGATATCACAACCAAGGAGGACCGAGGCAGAATCAATGCTTCGATGAATATCGGCAAAGCAGTAAGTGGATCAGTTGCAGGACCCATTTTAGTAGTCATTGGTGTGTCGCTTGGATATAATATATCGTTTATCATAACTGGTTCAATCATCTTATTTTTAGCAATCATTCCCTTAACCGTGAAATATATTGATAGAAAAATCGATAAAATAAATATTTGGTCATTGATAAAAAGCGAATTCAGTTATAGACCAACAAAATTAACAACCCTCTATTTATTTATCATAGTTTTAAATCCAAGTTTAATTAATACGTTACTCGTCATATTTGCGAAAACGATTTTGTTTTGGGAAGATACATTTATCGCCTTAACCGGGATCATATCATTGTTACTAGGCACTATTCCTGGTTCACTATTTGGTGGATATCTCGCTGATAGACTTGGAAGAAAACCAACCCTGTATCTTTTCCTCTTCATTCTCTTGATAGTCTCAGCAACACCAATAGTAGCATTTCGTGTGGACACACTCATCTATATGGAGATTTATATTATACTTCTTTGGCTGGTACTATTAAATTTTGCTTGGGCAGGGATGACTGCAGCGAATTGGGCAATCGTCATGGATATCATTAATCCTAAAATCGGTGCTGTAGAACATGAAATCATTTGCTCGATTGCGAATTTTGGTGATACCGTCATCAGTGCGGCTGCAGGTACTCTGTATATTGTTTTTGGGTTTCAAAACATATTTGTGTTAGCAGCAGTAATTGTTGTGATATCGTTATTCACATTGAAACCAATAAAAAGTCAAAAAATACAGTAAAATTTTCTAAGCAATTTTCGCTATACAAAAGAGGTTTTTTGTATAGAGTATTTTTGGTATCATATAATGACGTTTGTGTATTATATAGGTGCTATAAAAATGATAATTCGCAATTGAATCAGGAAATGTAGCAGTAATATCCTCAACGATCATTCGTAATTGTTCGACATTTTTTAACAAATATGTACAATGGACATCAACCCGATGGAGAAGCCCTTTTAAAATTCTAATCAAATGTGGATTCTGTTGAATATAATTCATTACCTCGTTTTTTTTATTAATATCACTTAAACCTATCTGGAGATGAAACCATCGATACCCAAGTTGTGACCAATCAATATTAATAGTGTACCCAGTAATTATCCCCTGTTTTTCTAATTTTTTTATTCGATAGGATATTATGCTAATCGTTGATTGTAATCTCTTGGCTATAGTCTTTGTTGGTGTATGGGAATTAGTTGCGAGTTGTTTGAGAATCTGAAAATCAAGATTATCAATCGGAACTAAAGATTTACCCCAACCCCATTGTGTTGGTTTGGTTGTATTTACAGATTCATTCAAGAGAAACGGATAATTATATTCTATGCCGCGAATCCACCCTACAGAAAATTCTATGGAAAGATATTTATGAAATTTTTTTACCATTTCATCGTAAAATGCTTCTGTATCAGAAGCATCACCTAAAAACACTTCGACTTGGAAATCATAGATTCCCTCAAGTGAACTAACATAACTCGTGAGTGTATGATTCGTAAAAAAATCGATTATTTCTTGGTGTTTTGTTGGATTAGTATTTCGAAATTTAAAGTAAATATTTGTTGATCCATAACCCAACCGCTCAAGATCAGTTTCTATAGTAAAATTGGTTATTATTCCTTGCTTTTGAAGGCGTCTGATGCGATAGGACGCCAATTCTCTGGAGATTCTTACTTTTTTCCCAATGGTTTTTAGTGGTTGTCGTGAATTTTGAAGAAGATGAAATAAAATTTTCCTATCAATTAAATCTATTTCAGGCATATTTTCACAAAATAACAATAATTTTATGTTTTATTAAATTTATGTAAAAAATCAAACAACAAAGTTAATATTCAATTATTATTTATTATTATCGGCGTAAAAATTTATAAAGTGGGAAACGGAGGAAACACAACATAGCTTCATATCTTTATGAGGCTGTTAGCAGGGAAAAATAAAATCAATATCCCTGGGAGACGAAAGGAAAGGTACAAATGAAACAGATCATTGAAAACGCAACTATATTCTATAAGAACGGAACGAGACAGATCTGCGATGCAATAGAAATTACAAAAAAAGGAGTATACACCGGACATATCATAATAAAACATGGGCAAGAAGATGTGTTTGAGGATCATGGATTCATTCCGCTTGATCAAATAGAAAAAATCATAGTGTTCAAAGAACAAGGAAAAACAGAGGATATTGATTTTAAAGACAAAGGAGGAAAGGAGGAAAAAACAATAGGGCGAGAAGGGAAGTTGGCAGAATAGATAAATGATGACAAAATTGCCCCCTTATTTGTTTGTACCATCGCCACTCCCTTTTTTGCTCCATAAGTAATAAAAAATGAGGAAAGGAGGAAAAAAAAACATGAAGCGAAAAATCATAGGAATATGTATAGGAATGCTGATGATAGCAACTACAGTGCCTGCAGTAGGAACTAAAAATGATTATCGAGAACAAAATACAGCGATGTTCTTTCCACCAGGAGTGGATTGGATGGAAACGTATGGTGGTGAAGAGTTCAATTGGATATTTGATATCAAAAAATCAACAACTGATGACGGCTATATTGCTGGTGGAATTCAAGAATGTCAAAATAGAATGTGCGCATGGATGCTAAAAATCGATAAAAATGGAACCGAAGAATGGAGTACGATAAACGATTTATGGTATGGTCTCTATCCCGTGCAAGATGAAATATCAGTTCAGTGCGTGCTCCCAATAGAGGACGGTTTTCTCGCTGGAGGATATGGGTATTATAACGACACTGGTGACACTATTGTAGGTTATTTATGGAAAGTAAATCTCACAGGGGAGACGCAATGGTTAAAAGGACTATGGAATGAAACAGAAATATGGTCGGTTTCTCCATTTGATATGATACAAGTTGATGATGAAATCATCTGTTGCGGTTGGCAGTGGTATCAGACCACACCTCCAAATATCGAATTGGATGCTGCCTGGTTTAAGACAGATCTGGATGGAAATCTTGATGAATCATCAGTTCACAATTATGATTCTGGGGGATGGGACTGGGTTCGCTCAATATGGGTCTGTGACGATGGCGGGTATTTCCTTGCAGGGAGTACGGATGAACCAAATCCATCCGTAGATCTAGGTGCAGCGTATATAATCAAAACCGATAGTAATGGAAACAAAGAATGGGATCAAATCTTTGATGGACCAGCGTGGGATTCTATTACAACGCATGGGTGCCGGCAAACAAGTGATGGCGGGTACATCATAGCGGGAAATTCAGGTTCATATGGTGATACTATGCAAGATCTCTGGATTGTGAAAACCAATGCTTTAGGTAATATGACATGGAATAAAACCTATGGCGGAGAACACGACGATTACTGTCTTGGTATGGATGCTGTTGACGGCGGCTATGTGTTCGTGGTGATAAAGGACGCTTGGAAGTCGACCGATAATTTAGAAGATTTACAAATTATTGAGACAGATGAAGACGGAAATAAAACCTGGGAATTTACAGTATTTGAACCAGGTATCCAATGGATTCAATCCATTCATCAAATTGAGGATGGGGGATTCATTGTCGCTGGAAGAAATGGTCATTTAAACTCTCCAGATTGTTCCGGACTTATCATGGAGATTGCACCATTTCCAAGATTCACCATTGACATATCTGGTGGTCTCGGAGTTATCGCTACTATCACCAACAACGGAGCAGGAGATGCTGTTAATGTCCCCTGCGAGATTACGGTGCAAGGTGGTATCCTTGGGTTGGTCAATAAGGTAAAAAGCGAGTACCTTAATATTCCCGTAGGAGATTTACAGACGGTTTCCACAGGGTTATTCTTTGGTCTTGGTCCTGTGACCATCACAGTTGAGGTAGGTGTAATTGAGACTACGACATCAGGAAAAATGTTTGGACCATTTGTCTTTGGAGTCTCATAGACTCCTACTCTTTTTTCTTTATTTTTTATATTGTAATCCGTTTCACTGCTTTAGGAGAAACTAAATTTTTTTTACCGGTAAAATGGACTATCAAATCTCCTCTTAAAACACAGCGATGTTACTATTGCATTATTCTGGAATTATTTTCTTTTTCGACAGTTTGAAGAAAAATTTCTTTTGAATTTTTATTTTTTCTAAATATTCTAATTCTGTAAGATGCAAAAGATCATTTCTAGCAGTATCATAAGCCACTCCATATTTTGTCATAATTTCATTTACGACAAACATTCTTTCGGAATCTTTAATGAATTCTTTTAATATTTCTGCTTGTCGGAGATTTATATTTTTCAAACTTTTTATGAGTTTTAATGCTTCTAATTGTTCTTTTTGTTTTCGTGCAATATATTTATTCATATCCTCAACAGCTTCTTCGATAGAAGCCAGATTATACTCAATAAAGTAAGTAAGATCATCATCTGTCTCAGTATAAAGATAAGATAAACCGTACTTCACTCGTGATCTTAATAGTATTCTTGAAATGGTCATAAATTCAAAAAGCCAATATCCTCTCCTTAGAACATACCAATAAAAGAGCGTTCGTGCTGTTCTGCCATTTCCATCTTCAAACGGATGAATATATGCGATTAAAAAGTGTAAGATTATTCCTTTAATAATTGGATGAATAAATTCGTGTGCATCATCATTCGCAAAAGTACAAAACTCTTTGATAAGAGTAGGAATTTGTTTGTAATCCGGCGGAATGTAATACACTTTATCGAGTTCGAGGGGATCACCAAGAACAACTTCGTTATTATCCCGAAACATACCTTCGTATTTATTATCTTTTAATGTATTTTGAGTGATACTTTTATGAAGTTTTAGGATAATTTCCGGAGTAATTGATTTTTCTTTCATCGTAAGAATTTTTTGAAGTGTTTGATAGCCGTTAACAATCATCTGTTCTGAAGAGTTACTCGGTTTTTTCTTCAAACGAAGCATTATTTTTGCTACGGGTCTTGTTGTCGCTGCCCCTTCAATTTGACTTGAAGCAATTGCTTCTTCCATAAGTGAACTGATGATATACCGTTCTCGACCATTTCCTATTGATTCTACTTCTGATCCTAACCGCCCTGCTGTGCCCATATCTAAAATATGTAATTTTTTTTGAAAATCATCTAATAACGCATAACGAAAAGTCCACGGTCCAAATGAAAAAGGTGTATATTGACTTCTTCGTAATAATTTTATTATCACCCAGATAAATTCTGGTGGTATCTTATTTGGAGTCGCTTTATATTGTAATTGATCCCAGTGAATATACTCTTTATTGCATTTTATAATAAATTCCATTACTTGTTTATCATTCATTAATGTGAATATCTCAGAATGGTGTTTTTTGAGGACTTCTTTACCATCTATCGGTTTTTCGGGTTTTTTCATAGTAATTACCAATTTGGTTGATTTTGGTAGATATTGGTAATTGATAGTCCTTCATAAGTTAGTAAATTCAAGTTTTCTTCCCGACGGGAGCACCTCTTTCATTTTTTCTCCTGTTGGAACGACGAAAAAAATTAAAGAAAATCGGTTTTTCTTCTGTGGCTGAAAAAAAGGGGTTTTTCTTTATAATATAGCGGAACAGCGACTATCGAAATAATTAAATATGTAAACTGATATAAGTATATATATTGAAATAAATGGAGATACTAGAATGGCAACATTAACAATATCCACACCAAAAGAATTAGAAACGTTAAAGAAGAAATATCCTAAAATTGATTGGAATGAAGTCATGAAACAAGGTATTCTTAAAAGACTTCAAGAATTACAAAAATTTGAGAAGTTACAAAAAAGAGGTGATCTATAAATGGGAACAACAACAATCACCTTATCAAACAAGATTAAGGAAGAAATTAAACGATTTTCTTGGATCAACTGGTCAGAACTTGCGCGAATCGAAATACTCAAAGAAGCAAAGAGACAACAAGCATTTGAAGAAGTAGAAAAAATCCTGAAAAAAAGTAAACTTACTGAAGAACATGCGCAGAAACTTGCTGATGAAACAAGCCGTGCTCTCGCAAAAAGATACAAGAAAATGCTGGAGAAAAACTAAATGCTTCTTGTTGTCGATGCCAACGTAGTCATTTCTTCATTAATTAAGAAAGGAACAACATTCACGGTTTTCAAATATAATGCTTCTATAAAACACTGTGAATTCATTGCACCAGAATTCCTCCTCTCTGAAATAAACATGGAAAAAATACAGTCATTGACAAAACTCTCAAAAGAAGATATAGAAAAAACATTTTCGCTAATCACCGAACAAATCGAATTTATCCCTTTTTCAAAATTCTCTGATAAATTACCCGCGGTGATGAATATCAACTTTAAAGATTCGCCATATCTCGCACTTGCATTAACATACAAGTGTCCTATTTTCTCGGGAGATAAAGGCTTGAAAAGACAAACAAAAGTAGAGGTTTTCTCTCCTCGAGAATTATTAGATATACTTAAAAATAAATAAAAAAACACACATTTTGATAGATCCCCCGGGAGTCTAAATCCCGACGGGAATATATTTTTAAGATTTTGAAATCTCCTAATCCTAAAATTTTTTTTACCGGTAAAATGGGCCGTCAAATCTCTGAATTATTCCAAAAAAAGAAAAAAAGAAAAAGATAGATTTTCCTGTCCAAAAAATCAACAGACCAAAAACCGCATTCTGTTGCCGAAAGTTACTCCTGTTGGATGGGTCCGCATAGCTAATGACTCACCATAGTGGGCTAATCCATCCCTCCGATGGATGGATCTGTACCCGGATAGAAGAGTGTCGTCAAACGATCTCACCATCGATAAATATTAAATGAGAGGTGATTGATA